>Ga0189277_10196_pt1 | contig 40942 bp, 29 predicted proteins | sample N26A32minimetaG_FD_130325 | JGI IMG/M metagenome (GOLD analysis project Ga0189277, IMG submission 130325) | Marine microbial communities from the Costa Rica Dome - N26 A3-2 mini metaG | ecosystem: Environmental > Aquatic > Marine > Oceanic > Photic zone | place: Costa Rica: the Eastern Pacific... | reverse complement strand
CTGTTGTCAACCGAAATTCCAGCTATGTAGACATATTAAAATATGCCGCATGAAAAAAAACTGAAAATCTTCTTGCTTAAACCTTAGAATACTGGCAGGCGAAGCTTCCAGATTCTGATCCTTCTACCGGATAATAAGCCGTATTTTTGTCAATACTGGTAAGAAAGCGGATATCCAAATAATTCTTTAAGGAATATTTATAAAGGCTCTGTTCATTCAGGGCCTTTTTCATTTCTGCTTATCCCAAATCCATTTTATGATTTGGCTTTTTACCTTATCTTATTGCACCTTATCAAGCACCAACCGTATGTTAAAGAAAATTTTATTAGCTGTAATCTGCTTGACTGCAACGATTCAGCTGTCAGCACAAATTCAACCTGCCCCGGATAGGGGAGAAGGAGATGGTCCATATGACAAGTTAATTTTAAGAGGAGTCGTTTTAATCGATGGCACAGGAGCGCCACCTACGGGTCCAGTGGATATTGTAATTGAAAAAAATATCATTACCCGCATCCAGAATGTAGGTTACCCAGGATTACCAATTAATGAGTCTAGAAGGCCTCAAGCTGATGAAAAAACTAAGGTGTTGGATTTGGAAGGACATTACTTGCTTCCAGGATTCATTGATATGCATGCGCATATTGGAGGTACCGGACAAGGCACACCAGCAGAGTATGTTTATAAATTATGGATGGCTCACGGCGTCACTACTGTTCGTGACCCTTCTGCCGGTAATGGATTAGACTGGGTACTAAGTCAGAAAAACAGGTCTGCGAAAAACCAGATTACTGCGCCTAGGATTTTAGCATATACAGCTTTTGGTCAGGGTTCTGAAAGTCCTATTACTACAGCGGATCAAGCCAAAGCTTGGGTGAATCAAAATAAAGCGAAAGGTGCGGATGGGATCAAATTTTTCGGAGCAAAGCCGGAAGTCATGGAGGCTGCAATTTCTGAGAATAAGAGAATTGGTTTACGATCAGCAATGCATCATCAACAACTGGATGTCGCCAGATGGAATGTTTTGAATTCCGCCAGAGCAGGATTGACCTCCATGGAGCATTGGTATGGGTTACCGGAGGCTTTGTTTCAGGATAGAACTATCCAGGATTTTAGACTGGATTACAATTATCAGAATGAGCAGCATCGGTTTGCTGAGGCAGGCAAGCTTTGGAAGCAAGCAGCACCTCCATATTCCGAGCATTGGAATAATGTCATGAATGAATTATTGGAACTGGACTTTACACTAGATCCTACCTTCAATATTTATGAAGCTAATAGAGACCTGATGAGGGCTCGGACTGCCGAATGGCATGAAGTCTATACTTTGCCTTCATTATGGCGATTCTACGCCCCTAGCAGGCAGTCTCACGGCTCTTATTGGTTTGATTGGACCACAGAGGAAGAGTTGCAATGGAAAGAAAATTACCGCCTCTGGATGACTTTTGTCAATGAGTATAAAAACAGAGGAGGAAGAGTGACCACTGGCTCTGATTCAGGTTTTATTTACCAGTTATATGGCTTCGCTTATATCAGAGAAATGGAGCTCCTCAGGGAAGCAGGTTTCCATCCATTGGAAGTTATTCGATCGGCCACTATGTATGGAGCAGAGGCTTTGGGGCTTGAAAAGACGCTTGGCACTGTGGAAGTAGGAAAATTAGCAGATATGGTGATCGTGGAGGAAAATCCATTACAAAATCTGAAAGTACTCTATGGAACGGGAGCTATCAGGATTGATGAAAATAATAAACCAATTCGGGTAGGTGGCGTAAAATACACCATCAAGGATGGGATTGTCTACGATGCTAAGCAACTTCTTGCTGATGTGAAGAAAATGGTGGAAGAAGCCAAAGAGAAAGAAAATACTTCGCTAAAGCAGCCAGGCTTGGACTGGTAATAGGTAAATAAGCAAATGGGAATAGGATTTAGAGACTTTTTCTATTCTCATTTTTTTATTTTTCTAAAGTTTATTCCTTAAAAGCAATTAGCTATGCCTACAATTACGGTAAATGGAGTAAGGCTCTTTTATGAGGAAAAAGGTAGTGGAAAGGAAACCCTGGTTTTCTCTCATGGTCTACTTTGGAGCCATCATATGTTTAGGGAGCAAATCGCTCATTTTTCGAAAAGATATCGGGTGATTGCTTATGATCATAGAGGTCAAGGACAAAGTGAGGCTAAGGCTCCATACGATATGGAGACTGTTGCGGAGGATGCGGCTGAATTGATTCAAAATCTAGGTTATGGACCAGTTCACTTTGTTGGATTATCCATGGGAGGTTTTGTAGGTATGAGACTTGCTTCCCGTCATCCTCAATTAATAAAAAGCTTAATATTATTGGAAACCTCTGCAAATGCAGAACCAGTTGAAAACCTCCCAAAGTATAAAACCCTAAATGGAATAGTGAAATGGCTGGGAGTAATCCCGCCCGTAGCCAATAAGGTAATGCCAATCATGTTTGCGGGATCTTGGCTGGCCAAAGAAAGTAATCAGGCCGAAGTTAAGTATTGGAAAAAGCAATTGATGGCTAATAAAAAAGCTATCACAGGACCTGTTGAAGGTGTGATCTATAGAAAAGGAGTGGAGTCTGAGCTTGCTGATATCAAATGCTCTACCATGATCATAGTTGGCGATGAAGACGTCGCCACTAAACCGGAAAAAGCGAAATTTATCCAAATGGGAATTGAAAAGGCTGAACTACATATGATTACTGGGGCAGGGCATAGTAGCTGTATCGAAAAACCAGAAGAAGTCAATAGGTTAATTGAAGAATGGCTTCTGGAAAGGAAATAAAAAAAGCCCCGAAGGGCTTTTTTTATTGTTTTTGAAATACTCTTACGTAATCTACAATCATATGCTGAGGAAAGGTGGTCGTGGCATTGGGAGACCCAGGCCAATTTCCGCCCACAGCGACATTCATGATAAAGAAAAAGCTTCTTCTAAACTCATCTAATTCGGCTGGAGTCGTATCGATTACGTGATACTGTTGATTGTCCAAAAACCATTTGATGGAAGTAGCATCCCATTCGATAGAATAAACATGGAACTCGTCTGCCAATGTGCCATTGCTTTTGGTTTTTTTGCCACTGAATTCAGCATGAGAGCCATTATTTGACCAGTGAACTGTCCCATGAACAGTATTTTCACGGCCTTGCCCACCTACCATCTCCATGATGTCTATCTCTCCACAAGCTGGCCAACCCTCAGTTTGAAAGTTTGAACCAAGCATCCAGACGGCAGGCCACAATCCTTGTCCTCTTGGCATAACTGCCCGAACGTCTATCCTACCATATCTAAATTGCTTCTTATTCATAGAAACAATTCTAGAAGAGGTGTATTTCCTGCTCCCAAAATCTTCCTCTTTAGCGGTAATGATCAAATGTCCGTCCTGAAAACTGGTATTTTGAGATCTGTAGTATTGGAGCTCATTGTTTCCCCAACCATTCTGTCCGGTACCTGTTTCATGAGACCAATTTGCCGCGTCCAAAGAACTTCCATTGAAATCATCTTCCCAGACCAAAGTCATTCCTGTATAGGAATTCGGGGAAGTGTACCCAGTAGATGGAATTGGAACTTTAGCTACTCCATTACCCGGATTGGGTCCATCTCCTCCATCAGAAGAACAGGAAATAAATCCTGCTGTTAGCATTAAAATGCAAAAAAAATGAATTGTCTTTTTCATCCTCACCCTTTTTAAATAAGAAATGTCTGCTGCATTTACGTAGCAGCAGACATTCTCAATTTATAATTATTCAGATACTAATCTGAATGTCCACCAAGCACCGCCTCCAACTTCAATGTGAAGAGTCATTTTCTTCTTACCACCTTCTTCAGTAAGGCTTGCTACCTTATAAGTGATTTCATCAGGTACACCTACTGAAGGTAATTCCGCTCCATTGACAACTTTCGCAAGTGCAACGTGACCACCCTTACCAATGATTTTTAGGTTGCCGCCAGCAAACTCATAGGTGTATGAGCCTTTTCCATCATGAGGAGCTATTGGTGCTCCACAAGCATCAGCAGCTACTCCTTGCCAAGCTTCCAACCAAGTTTGAGAGCCCATATCCATAGTGAATGTTCCGTCAGCATTGAAAGTGTAAACATCATCGAAGAAACATGCTCTCGCTGTTACATCACCGGCTCCATTAGCCCAATAATCTGATGCGCCTTCAGAGGATCCTACAGCCAATGCGCCAGCTACTGGTTCCATTTTCCAGTTTCCAACAACAGAATTAGCAGTTGCGGGAGTTCCGGAGATTAATCTGAAATCCCACCAAACTCCACTGCCGGCCTCGATTCTCAAGGTCATTCTTCTGATTCCATTGCTTTCTGTTTGTTCAACGATTGTATATGCAATTTCATCTGCGATAGCAACACCATTAGAGATTTCACCTGCATTATTCACTTTGGAAAGACCAACATGTGCTCCTTTACCTACTAGTGTAAGGGCAGTAGAGGTGTAGGTGTAAGAGTAAGTTCCTTTTCCATCGAATGGTGCTTTTGGCGCGCCGCATCCATCATTGGCAACTCCTTGCCATTGCTCTAACCAAGTTTGAGCTCCCATATCGATTTCAAATGAGCCGTCAGCATTGAAAGTGTAGACGTCATCGAAGAAACATGCTCTTGCTGTTACTTCACCTGCTCCACTAGTCCACCACTGACCATCGCCAGGAGCTGGACCAACTTTCATGGCTCCAGCTACTGGTTCCATTGTCCAAGCGCCTGTGATATCAAAGGCTGGCTTTAAGGAAGCAACTGTAAATGATCTATTAGCGGCCGTGGAATTTCCGTTTGTATCGGTAACCACTGCATCAAAGTTGTAATCGCCAGCAGGGAAACCACCGGAAATCACTAAATCGATAACTTGATTATCACCTGTTAAAGCTTCTGTTCCGGATGCTACTGTAGCCCCGCCGCTAGTAATTGTATAAGTAAGGTCTCTTAATGCACTAATTGTGCTCCCCTCAACACCGTCAGAAACCGTGATTTTAATTTTGAAATCCTGTCCTTCTGTCGTACCGCTAGTAATGCTACCTAGTGTTATGGTAGGTGGAGTGTCGATCACATCCACATCCGCAAAGCCATTGTCGCATGATGAAATAGCCATCACGGACAATAGAATCAATGTTAAATTGAGTAATACTTTTTTCATGGGTCTATTTTTTTGACCTAATGTCTATTTTTTGCTTTGTGAATGCAAAAAAAGGAATGCTACAACATTTCATCTGTGAGAATTTTTCAATACATCAAAAATTCATCAAATTTTAAAAAATCTTGCTATTTGACTTTAATTTAAGGATTTTGGCTGAAATTTATTTTCGCAATCTACCCAAAATGCCTTCTCAATGTCTTTTTCCTTTCAAAATAGAGTTAAGCAAGTCGGTTTATATTGCTTGCTGAGCCTTATTGCCTTGCTTTTTACGGATAATCACCTTTTTGGACAGGAAAATAATTCTTTCAAGGGCCTTCCTTTTATTTCAAATTACGGGCCAGAAACCTATAAAGCTGGTATCCAAAATTGGGATATCATTCAAGATGATAAAGGACTGATTTATGTAGCCAATAATATGGGTTTACTTGTCTTTGATGGAAGGGCTTGGACTCGTTATGGATTAAATAATACCAAGGTAAGGTCTGCCCATTTCGGAAAAGATGGGAAAATTTATGTAGGAAGCCAGGCTGATTTTGGTTTCATAACACCAGATCAAAGGGGGCAGTTGCTATATACTTCTCTGGCAGATAGTTTGCCGGATGAAGTTCGAGACTTTGATGAAACTTGGAAGGTTTATGAAATAGAAGATAAAATATACTTCTGTACGTTTAAGCGGATCTATGTTTATGATGGAAATTCAATTGATATTATTCAACCTGATAGCAGGTTGGAAATATCTTTTCAGGTAGATAACCTGCTCTATACTTTTCAAATGGAAAGTGGCTTATCTGTTTTGAAAGGGACTCAATTCGAATTGGTGAGAAATGGGGATTTTTTTAAAGAAAAGCGAATTGCCAATGTCCTGAATTATGAAAAGGGTAGCTTATTAATTGCAACAGTAGAATATGGTGCTTTTTTATATAATAATGGATCAATCAATCCATTTCAATTTAAAGGTGATTTTTGGAGAAATGATTACCTGATCAATTATAGCACCCGCCTGAGAAATGGGAATATCGCTATTGGAACTCAGAACGCAGGTTTGTTTATCGTTGAAAAAAATGGAGAACTGGTTCTTCATTTAGATAAGGAGTCAGGCCTGATGGATCTGACAATCAATTATATCTACGAGGACATTAACGGTGGGCTTTGGCTGGCAATGAATAATGGAGTAGCAAGGGTAGACTTAAATTCTCCTTTTACTTTCATTGATGATAGAATGGGCCTTTCGGGGTCTGGTTACACTGCTTTGTTACAAGATGATGTAGTTTACCTGGGGACAAATAATGGTCTTTTCAAGTGGGAAAATGGAAAGATAAATTTTGTTGGTGGAACATCGGGGCAAGTTTATACCATTCAGGAGCTAAACGGGAAAGTGTTAGTGGGACATCATAACGGTACTTTTATCGTAGAGGGAGGGAAAGCCAGAAAGGTCTTTGACGAAAATGGGGCTTGGACTTTTAAGTCTCCGCCTGGTCAGCCCAATTTGGTGATCCAGGGAAATTACACCGGCCTTTTCTTGTTTGAATGGAAAAATGGAAGCTTAGAGTTTAAGCAAAAAATTAAGGGATTTAGCGAATCTTCAAGAATCCTTGAGTTTGATGGAGATAAACTTTGGATTGCCCACGGGTATAAAGGTGTATTTAAACTGGAATTCAATGAGAACTTCACCGAGGTAATTTCCAGTAAGAGATACGATAGTAGAAGTGGATTTCCTTCAGATGTATTAATAAATGTGTTCAAGATTTCGAACCAATTGATTTTTACTGCCGACAGAGGATTTTATAGATTTAATGAGACCGAGGATAAATTTGAACCCAGTGTAGAGTACGGAGATGTGTTGACCAAACAGGCAACTATGGTCGATATGGAATCTGATGAATTGGGTAACATCTATTATATAGAACAGAATAAACTCGGTGTCTTAAAACTCCAAGCCAACAATAAGTTTGAAAATCACAGTTCTTCCTTCAATAAAATCAGAAGTTATTGGAATGATGATTTAGCTAATGTAATTGTACTGGATAACCACAATATATTGATTGGAGGAAAGCAGGGATTTATTCATTACAGCCCTGAAAAAGATATTCCAAGGACAGTTCAGCCAAAAATATTATTCAAAGAAATTATCAATTCCGGTAAAAAGGACTCCTTGATATTTTCAGGACATGAAAATGACAAGCATCCACTTGAAGCGATTCAGGATCAGAAATTTAAATACAGTCAAAACTCCTTTTCTTTCGAATTTGTATCACCGCATTATGAAAGTGGAAGAGAGGTGCTTTATCAATATAAGCTCGAAAACTACGATGAAAACTGGTCGGCTTGGGGCTACGAAAACAAAAAGGAGTATACCAACCTAAGGGAGGGGACTTATCATTTTGTAGTAAGAGCCAAAAATATTTTTGAGGAACCCACGGAGGAAATCAGATTCAGTTTCACGGTAGCTCCTCCATTTTACAGATCCGTTTTGGCCTATCTCTTTTACACTTTTGGAACAATTTTCCTGCTATATCTGGCATTCAGATGGTTGGATAAAAAGCATAAAGAAGAAACCCTATTATTGGAACAAGAGCAAAATCAAGCCTTGAAAAAGAAGGATTCTGAAATCAAATCCATTACTCAAAGAACGGAAGAAGAGATCGTGAAGCTAAAAAATGAGAAGCTTCAAAATGAAATCGAATATAAAAATCAAGAGCTGACTTCTTCGGCTATGCATTTGATCCAAAAAAACCAGTTGCTGTCTAACATCAAAAACACCTTGAAAAATATTACCAAGGATGAAAAAAGCCGACAACTGAATTCACAACTTCTAAAATTGATCAAGTCAATTGATAAGGATTTAGAGACCGGAGATGAATGGACTCAATTTTCGGAAAACTTTGATCAGGTTCATGGAAACTTTATTACTAGGCTTAAAGAAAAATATCCCGACATGACTCCGCAGGAAATCAAGTTTGCTGCCTATATCAGAATGAATCTGAACACCAAAGAGATTGCTAACCTCTTGGGCATCTCTGTGCGAGGGGTAGAAATAGGCAGGTATAGAGTTAGAAAAAAATTGGGATTGGAAAGAAAGGATAACCTAAGCGATTTTTTACTTCGCTTTTAACAGCTGAACTTCTACTCATCTTCAGCTCAAAAAAATAATTTTTTTAAATCTTGAAACTTTTTCATACATTTACATGTATATACATTAAATACAAATGTAAGAAATGGTAAAGATAGAAGAGGCAATACAGCAAAAAGAATTCAAGGATCCTTACAATAAGTTGGTGGTAAATTTATTATACACCCACAGCTATTTGGTAACGGCCCAAGCAAGTCTTTTCAAGCCTAAGGATCTTTCACCTGAGCAGTATAATGTACTGAGAATTCTGAGGGGCCAAAATGGAAAGCCTTTAACAGTTTCCTCTATTCAGGATAGGATGTTGAACAAAATGTCCAATGCATCCAGATTAGTAGAAAAATTGAAGAATAAAGGAATGGTGAAGCGGGAAGAGTGTCCGGCAGATCGCAGACAAGTTGATATTGTCATCACGGAAAAAGGCTTATCTGTATTAAATGAGCTTGAAAAGCAAGTGGAGGAATTTAACCAACAAATCGTGAATTTAAACACTCAGGAAGTGAATGAGTTGAATGATTTATTGGATAAGCTGAGAGGCTAAAATTTTTTCCCCAAAAAGATGTCTATACATAAAATGTAAATACAATTCAAATTTAAACTTAAACTACAAAACAATGAGCACAGCTAAATGGACAATTGATCCAACCCATTCCGAAGTATCTTTCAAAGTAAAGCATTTGGTAATTTCTACCGTGACAGGTTATTTCAAGAAGTTTGAAGGATCTGCAGAATCTAATTCCGATGATTTTGACGGAGCTAAAGTAAATTTCTCTGCAGAAATTGACAGTATTGATACCAATCAGTCTGATAGAGATAACCACTTGAAGTCAGCAGACTTTTTCGATGCAGCAAACCATCCTAAACTATCCTTCGAAGGAACCGTTCAGAAAAACGGTGGTGATTACAAATTAGTAGGAGACCTGACCATGAGAGGAACCACTAAAACAGTAGAGCTTGATGTGGACTTTGGTGGAGTTGCAGGTGATCCTTATGGACAGACAAAAGCAGGTTTTGAAATTGAAGGAAAAGTAAACCGCAAAGATTTTGGTTTGACTTGGTCTGCTGTAACTGAAGCTGGAAATGTGGTGGTAAGCGATCAAGTAAGACTTTTATTGAGCGTGCAGCTAGTAAAACAAGCTGTCGCTGAAGGAGCTTCTGCCTAATTGAACATTAAACCAACTATTCAGAGGCTGTCTCAAAAAAGTTTGTCCTGTCTGCCAGAGCGGAGTAGAAGGCTAATCATAGATATTTTAGTCATTTCGACTTCTTGAAAGGCGACATTCAACACTCATGAGACAGCCTCAATTAAAAATTACCCACAATACCCACAAACGCCATGAAACCATTAATCAAAGGAATTCATCATATCACAGCGATTGCCGGGAATCCACAGGCAAACATTGATTTTTACACAGGAATACTGGGATTGAGACTGGTCAAAAAGACCATCAATTTTGATGCTCCTGATGTATACCATTTTTACTTTGGTGATGAATTAGGACAGCCAGGTACTGTATTTACCACCTTCCCATTTGCAGGGGCGAGAAAAGGAACCAAAGGAACTGGTGAGCTCACTTACACTGCATTTTCAATCTCAAGCAATTCTTTAGCTTATTGGAAAGAAAGATTGGGTAAATATGGAATTGCCATTTCCGATACCTTAACCCGTTTTGGTCATGAGCTGATCCGATTCGAAGACCACGACGGAATGGGAATTGAATTGATTGCAAATGATCAGGATGATAGGCCAGGATGGTCTTATGGAGCTATTCCTCAAGAGCATAGTATCAAAGGGTTTTACGGTGCGACCTTATTGCTTCGAGCTAAGGAATTAACTGCTAAACTTTTGACCGAACATATGAATTATCGCTTGATCGGGGAGGAAGGTAATCGCTACAGATACGGAACTGAAGGAAAACCAGGTGATATTGTAGACATAATAGTGGAACCAAATGGCAACCGAGGTATGCAAAGTGCTGGAACCGTTCATCATATTGCATTTAGAACCGAAAATACATCCACTCAATTGGAGATTCAGCAGATTCTGTTGAAGCATGGTTATCAAGTAACCGAGGTGAAAGACCGAAACTATTTTAAATCCATTTATTTCAGAGAGCCGGGTGGGGTGTTATTTGAAATAGCCACTGATGAACCTGGATTTGCTATTGACGAGGAGGAAGCTCACTTGGGAGAATTGTTGAAACTACCAGACTGGGCAGAGCCTTCCAGAGATAGAATTGAAAAAAGCTTGGCTCCGGTATCCTTAAACCCATCTAAATATGACTGATTTGATTCAAGCTGGTAAAGACTTAAAAGAAGCATCCAGTGCGGCCATCCTAATCCATGGCAGGGGCGCGAGTGCTCAAAGTATTATCTCTTTGAAATCCTATTTGAAATTAAAAGATTTTGCACTTCTGGCTCCACAAGCTGAGGGCAATACTTGGTACCCTTATAGCTTTATGGCTCCTGACGAAAGCAATCAGCAGTCCTTGAAAAAATCATTGGGGAAAATTCAAAAAGCTTTCGATCAAATTGTGAAAAAGGGAATTCCCACGGAAAGAATATACCTAATTGGTTTTTCCCAAGGAGCTTGTCTGAGCTTGGAGTTTGCGGCTCTAAATGCCCAAAAGTTGGGGGGTGTGGTGGCTTTTACTGGAGGTTTGATTGGAGAAAAATTACAACCTGAAAAATATAAAGGGAATTTTGACGGAACTCCTATTTTTATAGGGAGCAGTAATCGTGATTTTCATGTCCCTTTGACTCGAATAGAGGAATCTGCGCAACTATTGGAAGAAATGGGAGCGAGCGTGAAAACATTGATTTTCGATGATCCTGAGCATACGATTCGGGAAGAAGAATTGGAGTGGGTGAATGAGCATCTACTCTCCCAAAACTAGATTTACTTGGTTTTCTTAATTCAAAAAGTCTCAGAGTTATACTTTGGGACTTTTTTCGTTTTTAAACGTTGGAATCACTGCAAATTCTTACTTAAGTCTGAAGTGAGAAATCTGAAAATAGCTTATTAAAGCTATGTTTGCTAAGTGGTTAAAAAAAGCTCGCAAAGGCGCAGCGACGCAGCGTTTATTTCTCCCGCAAAGGATGGAAGAAGTAAAGAAGTTTTTGCAAGATATTTCAAATCGCACCGCTGGTGCTCTGGGTTCTCTGTTCAAATTTATTGCTACAATCAAAACGCGCCTCCGGCGCTTCAAATAGTTAGGTTTTTCAAGCCTCAGAGAGGCGCTCTGATTGTAGTTAGTGGATTAATTGAGTATCAGAGCTTCGGAGAAGCGATTTGATTTTTTAAAGCGAAATTAAGATTTCAAAATCTTTTTCTCTCTGTGACCTCTGTGGATAAAAAAAGGTCAAATGATGCTTGACCCTTCGTTTTGAAGATAATGATCAAAATCCCCCTAACCCCCTTTGAATTAAAGACTTTTTCTCAATGAAGCTTTTTCTCAAAGGGGGAATTGACCCGTGCCTGAATTTCATGTTGATATTTTTAGTAGATGATTTTTTCTAATTCAGAGATAGATTAGCATTATGAATGCTTCAATAAACGTTTTCCCGGCGGTAATTTCTATTCTGCCCGTAAATCGTACTTCGGAAATCAAAAATCCATTTCCTCTGTGACCTCTGTGGTTAAAAACCAAAACGATGACCCAAAATCAGATTTAAAAGGAATAACTAACCTGCGAGCCTTTTTCGGGATCGAGCACTATTTGGGCAAATGCCCCGATTTCCTGCTGCAATTCTTCCACATGGCTGATGATGCCGACAATTCTATTTTCATGTCTTAGTGACTTCAGCGTTTCAAACACCACCCGAAGGGAAGTTCTATCCAATGCTCCAAATCCCTCATCTAAGAAAAAGAAGCTTTGATCTGCTTGATTCAGAGCCTTTACTTTTTCGGCCAAAGCTAAAGCCAGACACAAGGAAGCCTGAAAAGTCTGTCCACCGGAAAGAGTTTTGAGTAAACGCCTTTTCCCTCCATTGAGATAATCTACCACCCAGAAGGTATTGTTTTCGTCAATCTCCAAACTCAGACTGTTTTTGCTGAGCTTCATAAATCGCTGATTGGCAGTATGACACAACTCCTTCAGATAGATTGAACTCACATATTTCACAAACCCACTTCCTTTGAATAATCCTTCCAATTCCTTCAGGTATGCGGCTCTTTTTTCCAGCTTCGCATGCTCCAACTCCAGCTTCTTCTTCTCCTGGATTTTCACAGAGATGGTTTTGATCTCTTCCCTGATTAAAGTCAAGGTTTGCTGAATTTCTTCCTCTTTAGATTTTTTTAGCTGTAACTCCGCATTTAATTGGAGGAACTCTTCTTCTTTAAAGTTCTTCAACTCTTTGATTTGCTCCAGTTCCAGAATTCTGGATTCGACCAAAGCCATTTGCTGATCAAACTGCTGAATCTGCTTTGCCACTTTTTCAGCATCCAGTGAATGCTCATAGAGGCGAATTAATTCTTCTTCATTTTCAAAGCCATGCTGTTTTTTGGCTTCCTTATACTCCGTTTCTAATTTTTCAATTTTTGAAAGACTGGCCTTCCATAGATTTTGAAAATTGACGAAATCAGCCTCATTTTTTGCCTGCTTTTCTCGTACTTCCTGTATCCGCTTCTGCTTTCCCTCGTATTCCAATGCTGCATTTTCAATATCTCTTTCTACTTTGGCAATCATCTGCCGGATATCAGTTTCTTCTTTTTCGAAAAAGGGTTTGCAAAAGGTTGGGTCTTTGATTTCCTCTTTTTTAGTCAAAATACTAGCTAGCAAGCCCTCATATTTGATTTGGGCTTGTTGAAATTCCTGTTGGGCCTTTTCCAGCTTAGCTCTGTTATCCTGCCATTTTTTTCTGGATTCTTGCAGGTGTACCAAAAGCTTTTCCCTGGCTTGACTACTGGCCGCCAATCCTTCAATTCGACTTTTCAACTCATCAATAGTCTGAATAGCATGTTTTTCCAAGCTGCTTTTTAACGTCTCCAGTTTTTGACGAACCTGTGCAATTTCCCTGGATCTCACTTTAATATTATTTTGGTGATTTTCCAGATACAACTGCTCCTCTTTTCTTTGCTGTATGATCAAGAGTATTTTCTCGGATTCTTCCTTGGCGGATTTTAACTCTTGCTCTTTTTCGCGAAGCTGCAATTCCTGCTTTTCACTTTCCAAAGGATTGGGATGCTCTTTGGATCCACATAATGGACAGGGTTGCCCATCTAGCAAAAGATGTGTGTGGGCATTTAAACCTAGGTTTTTCATCAATTGCTCCCTGGAATCTTCAATTTGCCGGATGGCTTTCCTTTGATAATCCAACCAGGCATCGGGATTTGGGTAGTTTGCGGGAATTTTATGCTGGAGGTCTTCCAATTTCCGAAGGACTTGCTTCTCCTCTTTTTGAAAATTGGTGAGAATTTCTGTCAAAGTAGCTTCTTGCTCCTCCAGATCTTTCCAGCTTTGAAGTGAGGTTTTTAACTCTGAAAGTAAGTTGGTATCAGGATTTGCATGTTGGGCAGCTTGAGCTTCTAATTCTTCCTGGTTTTTTTCCAGCGCAGATTGCTCATTTTTCAAAGACTGAATGCTGGGTTCTAAATTTTGAATTTTCTGTTTAGCATCTGCCAAATTTTGATGAAGACTTTTCAGCTCAATCACTTTTTTCAAATCCCGTACTTTACTCTCTCTTTCTGGCCTTTGCTGATTTTTTACTTTTAATTCCTGCTCTTCTTGAATGAGTTGGTCTATCGTTTCTTTGAAAGTTTTCTTAAAACCCTCGCTTTCATTCATACTGACCTGAAATTTCTCAGAATCAGCTTTGGTTTCTTTGAGTTGGTTCCAAATCGGTCTCAAGTATGTTTTAGCAAGGATAAATTCCTTGTGAAGCTGTCTCTTTTCTTCAATTTCAGGTTTTTGCTGGATCAATTCCTGCTTACGTTCTCCAAACTTTTTCCATTCACTGAATTTTTCCTGCAACTTTTCCCGCTCTTTTACCTGCTTTGATAAAAAATCTACCTGAGCAGAAGCTTCTTTCAGTTGAGTTTGTATCTGCTGTAATTGGCTGTTTTTTTCTTCCAGCAGTTCCTCCTGAAAGCCTTCCAGGTTTTGTAATTGAGTATCAATCCGGATTTTTTCATCTTTCACTTTTCTGAACAGGACGGCAGTTTTCCCGGATAGGTCAAATCGCTCCAATCCGAAGAGTTCTTTCATCATTTCGGCTCGTGGGCCTGGAGTCAGGTCAATAAACTCCCGGAATTTTCCCTGTGGAATAATGACGGTCTGCTTAAAATGCTCCTTTTTCATCCCAACGAGTCGCTCGGGTTCAGATTCTATCGGAATCCACTCTCCCTGGATTCTTTCATAAAAAGTATGCTCAGCGGGATCTACTTTTTCAGGATCTTTGCTGTTCCTTTTGGCTGCATATCGGGCAAGAAAGGTTTGCTGATTATTTTTCCCTCCGAGAAATTCAAAGTTGATTACTAACTGATTGCTTTGAAGGTTGAGCATAGAGCCTTTCTCCCCTCTATCAGACAATCGCTCTGTGCTGCCATAAAGGGCCAATAAAATACCCTCCAGAATGGAAGATTTACCACTGCCCACTGCTCCGAAAATACCGAATAATCCAGCCCCGGTAAGCTGATTGAAATGCACAGTTTGTGGCTCCTTGTAAGAATATAGACCTTGGATTTCTAGTTTTACCGGAATCATGAATTTTCTTCTGTTGAGATTATTTCTTTAAAAATTTCCATGAGCTCTTCATTGGCTTCCAGTCCTTTGCTGTTTTGATAATATAGTTGAAATAAGGCCAACATATCTTTTTCTAAGTCCTCCGCCTTGAGACTGAGATCTTCTTGTGCTCTTGGGTTCTTGATTTGGGGAATCAGATTGACTATTCCGTCATGTGCTTTCAAAAGTGCTTTCCGGGTGCTGGCATCGATGGATTGCTCGGTTACGTAAGTCAGCTCCACAAAGCAATTAGGGTGTTTTTCCAGCCAAAGTAAGGCTTCTTGCAATTGTTCAAACTTGACCCGATAAAGTGGGCGGCCTTTTTTCAATTCAATGGGGGTGTAGCTAACCGGTTTGCCGGCTTCCGCCTCAATAATTACCACCTTTTTTTCCTGATCTGCTTCTGAAAAAGAGTAGGCTAATGGAGAACTAGCATAGACCACAGGACAAGGCTTTTGGCTCACTGCATGATAGCGGTGCAAATGCCCTAAAGCGGCATATTGCATTTGGGGAGGTATTTGTTGGGTGAATAATGCCTGCGTGCCTCCTACGTGCAAAATGGGACGCTCTGATTCGGGCTCAGCATTGGTAGGAATAGGCTGACCCTCTTGGATGAAAAAGAAGTGCCCCATGAATAAATTGATTCCATTTTCATCACAGTAGCGATCTGCAAGATTGCTCCATTTTTCGCTTAGGATAGCTCTGAACTCCTTCTCTCTATCGCCTTCTCCCAAGTAGGTTTTGAGGCTGAGTTCAGTTGCATATGGAGCCAAAATCAATCTGATTGGGATGGAATGACCTGGTATGGAAAATTCCACAAAGCCAGGTTCAGAATGTATAATTTCTAGTCCAGATTCGATTTTTCCTTTTGGAATGACTGAATCAAAGCGGCTGTAAAAAAATATACCCATTTCTCGGGCTAGCGGGTCAGGAGCTTCTATAAATTGATTGCTGTCATGATTTCCAGAAATAGCAAAAATGGGCCTATGGCCATTATTGGAAAGTTTGCGGAGACTTTTGTACAGCAATTCTACCGCCTCATGAGATGGATTAAATGAGTCGAAAATATCACCGGCAAGCAAAACCAAATCAACTTTTTCCTGATCAGCGATTTGGATGATTTCATCCAATACCAATTTCTGTTCTTCTATCCGGGTGTATTCTTGTAGTCGTTTTCCTAAGTGCCAATCAGCGGTATGGAGTATTTTTAGCATTTTTCTGTGTTTCCGGGTTGCTTGACAGAAGAGTGATATAAAAGTAGGGCTAGAGAATCCTATCTTATTTTCTCCTGAAAAAGAATAATTACTAAGATAGCCCAAGGAAAGTCTTAGTCCAAGTTGGGAAATCTAATTGACAATAATTGGCACTTTTGTTGAATATGCAGGCGAATTGATAAATTTGGATATGCGCTATTGGGTGGTTTTACTTTTAAGCATAGGGCTAAGCTATTCTGCTTGGGCTCAGTCACCGGATCCGGTAAGAATTCAGACGGGTTGGGCGAGTTTTTATGGCAAGAAGTTTCACTTGCGCAAAACTGCCAATGGAGAGATTTTCCATATGGATAGTTTGACTGCAGCCCATAAATACTTGCCATTTGGTACTTGGGTAAAAGTAACCCGTGTGGATACCAGGGACAGCGTATGGGTTCGGATCAATGACCGTCTTCCCAAGACCTCCAGGAGGATTATCGATTTATCCCGAAGTGCAGCTACTAAGCTGAATATGCGGGACGATGGAATAGCCGAAGTAACGGTGCAGGTATCTTCCATCGAAGAAATGAATCGTTTATTTCATCACTTTGACGGAGATGCTCCCGGGACTTTAAGATTGAGGTGGTATGAGGAAGCCATCCATGTACCGGAGCGGACCATAGACTGGATCTGGAACCTGGTGGGTAAGTGGTTGAAATGATATTTTAAAGATATAGGTCTTCTAGTTAAATGTGCTCAGGCTATTGATTTAACAATTTTATTTTTTGTGCCCAAAGCTCATTCATCACTTCTCAAGATCAAAATTTGAATTTGGCCTTCACTCAAATCTTGAGAATTTTCCAAAAATGATTCTGGTATTTTCAAAAGATTTTTTTTGCTTTTTTTAACAGTGTGCAATCTGATTTTTTTGGTCAATGAGGGATAAATTAGTTACTTAGGACTTTAACGATTATCTCGATGAGCAACTACCGTATTATTCTTTTTGCATTTTTTGCAAGTATTCTTTTTTCCTGCAAAGAGGAAGCCGAAAAACAGGAAGAAATTCCCTCCGAATCATTTAGAAATGAAGTAGCAGCTACCGAAGTAAAGGTGGCCAAAGCTGAAAATAAAAGCTTTGACTACTTGATCAATGCTACCGGAAAATTAGAGGCTTCTGCCCAAGTTAAGGCTTTGATTGAGCAGCCGGGTTATCTGATCGAGCTTCCCATCCGGGAAGGTCAGTCCGTTACCAAAGGGCAAGTCATAGCAAAACTAGACCCAACCGAAGCCCAAATCCGCTTGGAAAAAGCCAAAATTGCCCTCCGAAATGCTCAGGCCTCCTATCAAAATGACAAATTGGGTTTTCAGAAAGATTTTGAATTCGGAGATGCTGAGAGGAAAGCGTATTTAGAAGAACAGTTGAAAGCCAAAAACGGGGTTTTCCTGGCTGAAATTGAGCTGAAAGAGGCCCAGTTGAATTTGGAACGCTGTCAGGTAAAAGCTCCCATTTCGGGTAAAATTGCAGATTTAAAATTCAAGGAAGGGAGCTTGATTTCCAGCAATGCTGAACTCTGCGAAATTCTAAGCACCAATAGTTTGGAGCTAAAGGTAAAAGTGTTGGAATCAGATATTGCGATGATTTCCCTAAATCAAAAAGCAGAAATTTATCCGATCTCCAATACAAGTACTGCTTTAGAGGGCCGGGTAACAGGCATCAATCCCAAAGTAGATGAAAATGGCTTGGTTCAGGTCGCTATTCGCTTGACATCTTCTCAAAACCTCCTACCAGGGATGAATGCTAGAGCCATCATCCGTGCTCCTCAGTCCAATTCACTAGTGGTGCCAAAAGATGCGGTAGTTTATCGCTCGGGAAGGGCTGTTGTATTTACCATAGAAAATAATGAGTCCAAGTGGAACTATGTGGAAGTCGGTAAGGATAATGGGCAGGAAATAGAGATTTTGGATGGGATTAAACCCGGTAGTACTGTCATCACCACCAACAATTTGCAGCTTGCACATCAGGCACCTGTCCAAATCTTAAGCGAATAAGTTATGGTTAGATTTTTACTCGCCCGGCCTATTGCCGTATTTATGACTTTTCTGGCTTTGATGGTTTTTTCCTTCATAGTCTTTCGCACGCTTCCGATTTCTTTACTCCCCCCGATTGACGTTCCTCAGATTGTAGTCAAGGTCAATTATCCCAATGCTTCCCCTGAAGCAATCGAACAAAATGTACTCAGTACAATTCGGGAAGGCTTGATCACACTCAATGGCTTGGAAGAAATGGACTCCAAGGCTGGATCGGAAGTAGGGACTATTCGTTTGACTTTTGATTATTCCACCAAGATGGAATTGGCCTATATTGATGTCAATGAAAAGATTGATAGAATAACCAATGCACTTCCCGAAGGATTGGCAAGACCTGAAGTGATTCGGATCAATACTTCTGATATTCCAGTGGCTAGAGTACAAGTAGTGCCTAAAGAAGGAGTTGATGAGATCGAGGTGAGTCTTCTGGCAGAGAACGTGCTCAAAAAAAGAATTGAACAACTGCCAGGTGTATCTCTGGTAGATATAAATGGCAAAAAGGAGCGAATAATTACCGTGGAACCCAAAGAAGAGGCACTTCGGGCTTTGGGAATGACTCAACAAAATATCATTTCAGCCATACAATCCGGGAATTCTGAATTGCCCGGGATTTCTGTGAAAGATGGTCAATTCCGGTACTATCTCCGATTGGCCACCAGGGTAGATACTCCCACTGATATAGAAAGCCTGCCGGTAGCCGCAGCATCCGGAGCTATACTTCCCTTGGGAAGATTGGCCACGGTCAATTACCAGTCCAAAGAAATGCTTGGATACCATCTCTTTGGTTCTAAAGAAGCCTTGGTGATTACTGTTCATAAGCAGGCAGCTGCCAAAATGAATGAGTTGATGCCTGAACTGAAATCCGCTTTGGAGCTATTCAAAACTGATTATCCTCAGGTAGATTTTGAGCTGACCCAAGACCAATCCAACCTTTTGAATGCGGCTATCTCCAACTTGCAGACTTCTTTGCTTTTTGGGGGATTGTTTGCTTTTGGGGTGCTATTTCTTTTTATGAAAGATTACAGATTGCCCCTGATCATTGGAGTCAGTTTGCCATCTTCCCTATTGATTTCCTTCTTAGTCTTTTACTTTTTTGATATCTCGATAAATATCATTTCTCTTTCAGGTCTAGCTCTGGGAATAGGGATGTTGATCGATAATGCCATCATTGTATTGGACAATATCACCCGAAAACGGGAGGCAGGATTATCGCTTTTTGAAGCCTGTGTGGCTGGAGTGGATGAGGTCATGAGTGCCCTGGTCTCTTCAGTGCTAACCACGCTCTCTGTATTTGTTCCTTTGGTTTTCCTCAGCGGGATTTCCGGTGCTCTCTTTTTTGATCAAGCAGTAGCAGTTGCGGCAATTTTGTCCGTTTCCCTGGCGGTTGCATTTATCTTATTGCCTATGCTGTATTTTCTCTTTTTCAGCAAAAGCAAAAAGCTAGACGATGGGAGAGAGGGTCCTTTCTTTTCGGCAGTATTACGATTGTATGAAAAAGGGTACAGTGCAGTTTTTGCACATAGGAAAATAGTTTTGGCAGCCTTTGCTCTTTTGATTCCCTTGGGTTTGGGAATTGGTTACTTGCTTGGGACAACAGGACTTCCTGAAATAGAGAAGTTGGATGCTACACTAGAAATTGACTGGAATGAGCCTATTTCGGCCTTAGAAAACAGAAATAGAGTAATTGCTCTGATGAAATCTATGGAAGGCAATTATGAAAAAGCAGAGGCAGACGTGGGAGTAAGGCAATTTTTGCTTTTTGACGGAGAAAATTCTATACAGCAATCCCTGCTTTATTTTCTCTTTTCTTCGGTAGAGGAAAAAAATCAACATTTGCCAAAAATCGATTCTTTTCTTGCAGCCAATTACCCCAGAGCCAATTATACCTTGGGTGATGCTCCCAATGCTTTTGATCAGCTTTTTTCCAGTTCCTTGCCTTACTACGAGGTTCGGTGGAAGGATTTGGCACAAAAGAAACCGGTAGAGGAGAAAAAAGTAGATCCTTGGTTGAGTCAGTTTCCGACATCTGAGTGGGAAAGAGGACCGGGTTTGCAGAAAGAAGCCTCTGTGGTTTTTACCTTAAAAGCGGATCGTTTGGCAACCTATCAGATTCCTGTTGAACAAGTGCAGGAGCAACTTTCCCGTTTATTTGGAAGCTTTACGATTACTGATATCCGGCGCTTTGGAGAAGTTACCCCAATCCGCCTAAAAGAATCCCAAGAGAGATTTGAGGATTTACTGAAGACTACCCGTATTAATCGATCGGATTCAAGCTCTTATATTTTGGGAGAATTTGTGGATTACCGCTACGATGATCATTATAAATATGTGACTGCGGACAAAGGTGGAATCTATCAATCGGTTTTGGTCACAGCGGAAGAGCCGCATGCACTCGCCTCTGACTACATCAAATGGGGAGCTGATAAAAATCTGGGGATTTCCATGGTGGGACAGTATTTCAAAGACCGGGAGAATATTCGCCAGCTCATCGGGATTTTAGCCATTTCTGTTTTGCTCCTGTATTTCATATTGGCAGCACAATTTGAAAGCTTTATCCAGCCTTTGATTGTGGTTTTTACTCTTCCCTTGGGTATTGGAGGAGCATTTTTGGTTTTGCTTTTGGCAGGAGCTTCCCTCAATGTCATGTCAGCGATTGGCTTGGTGGTAATGTTGGGGATTATGGTGAATGATGCCATTCTAAAAATAGATACGATTAATCGCCTTCGAAAAGAGTACGTGGAAAGTCCGACTGTTTCTGCTGAGGCTGCCTTGGAGATGGCTCTTCATAAAGCTGGACAAATACGCCTCAAGCCCATTTTGATGACCTCCATTACAACGATATTGGCTTTGATTCCGATTATTTTCAGTTCGGGTTTGGGAGCAGACTTGCAAAGGCCTTTGGTGTATTCAGTGATAGGCGGATTGACCATTGGAACCTTGACTGCTTTGTATTTTGTGCCATTGGCCTACTGGTTTTTTGTGTCAAAGAAGAAGTTGAAGGAGGCTTGATATGACCCCATTTCGAGTATTAGTTGCGTTTGTTGTTTTGGCTATCATGGGAGTGGCAGTCATACCGCTACTGTCTGTGGATTTGAATCCCAGAGAGCGGGAACCCGTCCTGTCTATTTCCTATCAAGTTCCACGCTCTTCTCCCGAAATTGTAGAAAAACTTGCCACATCCCCTTTGGAAGGGGCAATGTCCCAGCTTTCCGAGCTCAAAAAAATCAATTCCATTTCTAATTATAATCAGGGGAATATCACCTTAAGGTTTGATAAAAAATCGGATATGGAGATGAAGAAGTTTGAGGTTTCTTCTCTGATCCGTCAAGTTTATCCTCAGTTGGACTCCCGTGTCACTTATCCTATTGTCACGCAAAGCGAGCAAGCTAGAACTGACTTTAAAACTCCCATTTTGACCTATTCTGTCAATGGTCCTTTTGCATCCTTTGAAATCAAAAAAATCACCGAAGATGTCATTAAGCCGGCCTTAACAATTTTTGAAGAAGTGGAGGAAGTGACGATTCGAGGAGCAAATGATTTGCAGTTGTATGTCACTTTTGATGTTCAGAAGCTGCAGGCTTTTGGCTTTTCCCGTGGTCAGCTCACCAGCCAAATCAATCAGGCTTTTGGGAGAAACTTCCCTGGTTCAGTTCTGAATAATCAGGGTGAAACTCTTTTTGTCCAAGTGGACCGCTCTCTGAAAGATTTGAAGCAACTGGAGAATCTTCGCATAGGTCAGGTGGATGGAAAGGATGTATTTCTCAGAGATGTAGCCAAGCTTACTTTGGAAGAAGAAGAGGCCAATTCCTATTATAGAATTAATGGAAATAACTCGGTTACTGTCTCAGTTTTCAATCGGGAGGGAGTCAATAAGGTTCTCTTGGCTAAAAATTTAAAACAAGCCATTGAGAATTCTAAGGTATTGCTGCCAGCGGGATTTGAAGTGCGTTTGGAAAATGATGATACGGAGTTCTTAGACAAAGAGCTGGATAAGATTTATAAGCGATCTGGGCTCTCCATTTTGATCCTGGTTGTATTTATTTTCCTGATCAACCGCAATCTCAAATATCTCAGCATATTGTTTTTGGGTATTCTGATCAATCTGAGTTTGTGTGCGATTATCCTCTACTTTCTGAAAGTGGATATTCATCTGTATTCTTTGGCAGGATTGACGATCAGTTTTGGTTTGATTGTGGACAATGCAATCATCATGATTGATCATTTGCATAAGCATAGAAACAGGCGAGTGTTTTTGGCTTTATTGGCGGCCTCTCTGACTACCATAGCGGCACTGATGATTGTATTTTTCCTACCGGAAGAAGATCAAAAGAATTTGACGGAATTCTCAATCGTGGTTTCAGTGATGCTGGGAATATCCTTATTAATCGCTTTGTTTTTTACCCCTGCGTTTTATGAGGTACTGTTTAAAGAATCTGCCCAAAAAGGGAGAAAGTTGAGCATTCCCCAGCTGAGAAGGCGAGCTAAAAATCTTCAGCTATATGAGGGTGCAATAGCTTGGACGGCCAGGTATAGAAAGACATTTGTGACACTGTTGATTTTACTTTTCGGAATTCCGATTTTTTACCTTCCGGCAAAATGGGAAGGTCAGGAATGGTACAATAGTACCATTGGCAGTACTTTTTATCAGGAAGAAATCCGGCCTTATGTGGATAAAGGACTGGGAGGTTCTGTTCGAATGTTTGTAAGAGGAGTTTTTGAGAAAAGCTCTTACAGAGAGGCCGAAAAGACCAGACTCTATGTGTCCGCACGTTTGCCCTTTGGGAATACGCTGGATCAGATGGACTTTATCATGCGGGAATTTGAGGCCTACCTGAAAGGCGTGGAGGGAATAGATCAGTTTGTTACCTATGTGGCCTCAGGTCAGAGAGGTCAAATCACTATTACGTTTAAAGAAGCCTATGAACGCTCAGCGCTGCCTTATCAGCTCAAAGGGAAATTATCTGTCAAATCAACTGACTGGAGTGGTGCCCAGTGGAATATCTATGGAGTAGGGCAAGGTTTCTACACCGGTGGTGGAGGTGAAGGAATTCCATCGTTTCGAGTGACCATGAAGGGCTACAATTTTGATGAACTGGAACGCCAGGCCAATGTGTTGGCAGAAAAACTGCTCAAGCATAAGCGAATCCAGGAAGTTAATACCAATGAGCGTTTGGGATGGGGAGAGCAAAAAACACAGGAATATGTACTCCGGCTCAATCAAAACCAGATTGCTTTGGGTAAAACCAATCAGTTTGAACTGATCAATACCATGCTGGATCTAAGCAAACCTCAAGGGCCATCCGGTTTTTTAACTTTGGAAGATAGAAATTATGATTTGGTGATTAGGGAAGCCAATGCAGGTGATTTTAGCAAGTTTGATCTGGAGCAAAAGGGGCTGATCAGTGGGGAGGATAGAATATTTAAGATTACAGATTATGGGACCCTGACCAAAGAAACCACTACTAATGCTCTCCATAAAGAGGACCGCCAATATATCCGTGCGGTGGCATTTGAATACATGGGTTCAGGCAAGTTTGGAAATGAGTATTTGGATGAAGTATTGGAAGAAATGAAGCAAGTCATGCCTATTGGGTATACAGCTGATAAGCAAACTTGGAGTTTCAACTACGAAAAGGCCAAACGTCAATATTCTCTTCTCGGGTTCCTGATTATTGGGATTTTTATGATTTGTGCAGTCCTGTTTGAAAACCTGAAGCAGCCGGTGTATATCATTGCGATTATTCCTATTAGTTTTATTGGGCTCTTTTTGATCTTTTCACTCTTTGATTTCTACTTTGACCAAGGAGGATATGCCGCTTTTGTCATGCTGGGAGGTCTGGCCGTCAATGCTGGGATCTTTATAGTCAATGATTTGAATAATAGATTGAAAGGGAATTACAATAAGAATGTCTTGAAGTCTGTAGCTGGAAAAGCCATTCCTATTCTTTTGACTATTTTATCTACTTGCTTTGGTTTGATCCCATTTATTATGGAGGGTCAAAATGAAATTTTCTGGTTTTCCTTGGCAATTGGAACTATAGGAGGACTGGTTTTTAGTATGGTAGGTGTTTTTTGGGCTTTGCCTGTCTTTTTGTGGAAAAAAGAAAAAATGATTGACTCAACGTCAGCGCCAATCCAAAAGACTGAGAAAAAGAGAATGTGGAGGTTTTGGAAGGTTTAGGCTCAACCTTAATTCTTTATCCTAATATTATTTTACGTGGATATCCGCTTTCTTACCAGCAAGAAGAAGAATATGGCTTAGTATTAGCCCAAAGGATCAGAATCCCAAAACTTCGGTCTTCGGTTGCCTGTGCTGAGCGAAGTCGAAGTATCCAATAGATCAAACAAAGGAAATATGGTAAGTGGCAAAATTACGGATAATCAAACCATTGAATTTTCTATCTAAACACATCAATCCCAATTATCCCCACTGAAAAAGTCATGTATTGCAATGGGGATCTTCTGAAATCATAGAGGAAAATTCCTTCATCTGGGTCATAGCCGACATCTCCTTTTTGGAGGAAGCGTACATTGCCTCCATCCTGAAAAGTTCCTCTAAGCTCAAGCCTTAGGTTGTCATTAAACCCTAATGGGATTTGAATACCTGTCCCAATTTTATATCCTATGACCCAATCCTCGTAATCTTTGCCACTTTCAATGGACTCAGTTTCAAAAATATTATCACGAATTTTATACCGGGTGTAGAGGTAATTAGTCCCCATTTGAGCTTCTATAAATGGGTTGATTTTGGTATTCACCCAAGGCAAATATCGGAGAACTATCATTCCCGAGGCAAGATTGTTATTCCTTCTCAACCTCAATTCCTGATTAAATCCCGGAAATAGATCATTTCTTTTTTGAAGTTCTGACCCATAAATGCCATAGCTGATTTCCAATCCAACTTGAAGTGGAGTAGTGGGGAATTCATATAGTAGTAAACCAGATACCGAAGGAATGAAAATGGATCCGGTTTCCTGCTTAAATCTTCCTGAAGGAAGCCCTCCATTCAAATGTCCACCAGCCAAAAAGAATTGAGGATAGGCGGTAATTGAAGAAGCTATAAATAAAATAAACCCCAAAAATGCCTTTTTCATTTTTTCACCATTTACCCAATCAACGTAGGTAAAGTATTTGGGTTTTTGAGATTCCGAAATTTATTGCTTGCTGTAGATAGGTATCCTCAAACCCACATATAAGTCTGTGGAATATGAATTGCTAGCCAAAAGATTGGATAGAATTGAGCCAGAACCCAGCATAACTGGTCCGGCACGAAAGCCTAAACCCCAAGCTGGACCACTCTGATGCTGTCTAAAACTTAAAGGTGAATAAATGCTGAACCATTTCTTCTCAAACCTTGGATTCAAGGTGATAAAATTAATCAAACTGGAACTCGGGTTTTCACCAAATTCTCTCAGGCTTACTGCTGTTTGCAAACTGACAAATAGTCCAGAAGTGACAGGCAAATCCACAAATGCCCGGAATGCTGTTGGCAACTGAAAATCTAGATTTCTTCTACTTTCTGATCCTGGGTAGTTATCTGCCAGAACCTCATCCAAAGTTTTATTTCTAAACTCATCCGAATTAATCGTAGCGTTTAGATCATAGTCAAAAAAGGTGCTGTTATCATAGGAGACTTTTCCTAAATCTGTGATGGAAATCCCCCCTTTTAATTTATAACTAGAAAGAGACTGGTCGCTTGAAGGTATTTTAAAAGAAATTCCTAAATCTGCTCCAAGTCCCGAACTTCCGGAAGAAAGACTGAAAGAATCATTTTCAAAGCCTTCAGTATATGCATAATCCAAAGATCCAGAGGTAGTGAGTGCTTTATTGGAAGATGCATAATTAGCTTGAAGTCGTTGGCTGTAACCGAAAACGCCTCCTCCTCCGATCAAATATTTAAGCGTAACTCCCGCATTCAATTCCAGTTGGTTCGAATTTATAAGTGTTCTTGCATAACTCAGACCCACTTCTCCCCAGCCATGTCCCGTTCCCGAAAGTTGCTCAAGAGTTACTCCAAAATCAGAATTGATATCCACAGAGGAGGCTAGGTCGTATATTTCCCCATCAAGATTGTAGATATTAAAGAATGTCCTGAATCTTGTACTGATAGCTAGTCCGCTTGTTGAGTTTAGTTGGAAAAGCACTGAAGGACCTAAAACATCTCCATTTCCGAAAAACTTATTTCTTGGATTGGGACTTCTGCTTAAATCTGTGTCAAAATTAAAACCGTCCCGAAAGCTATTCCAGTCACTAAAGTCAATAGCCACATAGTCATTGCCCAGAAAACCACTGACAGCAAACAGGTTGACATCTAATTTATAGGAGTCATCCTTTGCCAGAGCGGGGTTTTCCAAAACACCAAATATGCCGGAATATTGGCCAATGTTTCCTCCTACGAAATTTTGGGCTTGTAGACTTGTCTTCAGGCAAAGGAGGAAAATGAAAAATGCGAAAGTGATTTTTTTCATAGAAAAGATGGAATATGAAACTTAGTAATTGATAAGACTTTGCAATTTGATTTTAAATCGGTTTTCAGGTAAAAATTGTTTTTCTAAACTCGGTGCAAATGGCACTGCAGTATCCAAACTTCCTTCTCTCATGACAGGAGCATCCAAATCCTGAAAACAATGCTCTGAAATCCAAGCACAGATTTCGGCGCCAATACCTCCTGTGAGGGTATCTTCCTGCAAGAAAATTACTTTTCCTGTTTTTTTAACCGTGTTTTTCACTGCTTCTTGATCCCAAGGAAGAAGGGTTCTCAAGTCCAAAATATCTGCGGAAATGGAAAGCTCTTCCACTGCTTTTTTTGCCCAATGAACTCCCATTCCGTAGGTGATGATGGAGACTTGTTCACCTTCTTGGATCAGATTGGCTTTTCCGATTTCCACCGTGTAATAATCATCCGGGATACTTTCACTGATGGATCGGTAAAGGCCTTTATGCTCGAAATACAAATAAGGGTTCGGGTCTTCCAAGGCCGCATTCAATAATCCTTTCGCATCGTAGGGATTAGAAGGATAGACAATTTTCAATCCAGGGGTATGAAAAAACCAAGCTTCATTAGACTGGGAGTGAAAAGGGCCTGCAGCCATGCCAGCTCCCGTGGGCATTCGAACCACCACATCAGCTTGTTGTCCCCAGCGGTAATGGATTTTAGCCAAATTGTTGACAATCTGATTAAAACCTACGGAGACAAAGTCAGCGAATTGCATTTCAACCATTGCCTTGTATCCTTTGATAGAAAGCCCAAGACCTGCTCCTATGATAGCACTTTCACAGAGAGGAGTGTTTCTTACTCGATCAGCTCCAAATTGCCTTTTGAATCCATCGGTGATTTTAAAAACTCCTCCATACTCTCCTATATCCTGACCCATCAAAATTAAGTTGGGGTACTTTTCCATAGACTGTCGGAGTCCATCACTGATGGCATCTACAAATCGCTTTTCGCTGCTTTTTCCACTTTGTGGCTGAATCAGTTTTTGTACATAAGGAAAATACATGTCTGCTAATTCCTCATTTAGATCCGGAATTATAGCTTCCTCAGCAAATGCTTTTTCCAGCCCATCATTGATTGCTTTTTTGACTTTTTTATTGATTTGCTCTTTGGTTTTTTCGTCAAGCACACCAATGGATTCCAGATAGGCCTCGTAATTTTCTACGGGGTCTAACTTAGCCCAATCTTCCATTAACTGTTTGGGCACATATTTCGTCCCGGAGGCTTCCTCATGTCCTCTCATTCTGAAAGTAATGGCTTCAACCAAAACCGGTCTAGGGTTTTTTCTTATGTCTTCGGCCAGTTCAAGAATGGTTTGATAAACGTCTAAGACATTGTTGCCTTCAACCCGAACAGTCTCCATGCCATATCCAGGCCCTTTTTCAGTAAAATATTTAAAAGCAAATTGCTCTTCACTTGGGGTAGAAAGTCCATAGCCATTATGCTCGATCACAAAAATCACCGGAAGTTTCCATACGGCTGCTACATTGAGTCCTTCATGAAAGTCCCCTTCAGAACTGGCACCGTCTCCTGAAAAAACCAAAGTGACTTTATTTTGAGCGGATAATTTATTCGCTAAAGCGATACCGTCAGCAATAGCCAGCTGTGGACCCAAATGGGAAATCATTCCTACGATATGATGCTCGACAGTTCCAAAATGGAAAGATCGATCTCGACCTTTGGTGAAACCGGATTTTTTGCCTTGAAACTGTGCAAAAAGTCGCTCCAAGGGGATATTTCTACCGGTAAAAATCCCCAAGTTCCTGTGCATAGGAAGGATGAATTCATCCTTTTTCAAGGCATTGACAGCTCCGATTGAAATAGCTTCCTGTCCCCAACCGCTAAACCATTTACTAATCCTGCCTTGTCGGAGAAGAATGAGCATTTTTTCCTCAATCCTTCTAGGCATAATCAGGGATTCATAGAGATCCAATAATTTTTGGTTACTCAGATTTTTTCGATCAAAATTTAAAGCGGTTGCTTGGGTTGTACTGGTTTCCATAAGGCAAGAATTACCCATCTAAGGTACAAGAAGGGCTTAAAATCTCAAGGGAAATTTTCAGGAAGATTCCTGCAAAGTGGCCCCGACGATTGTCGGGGCTAAAAGTGTAATGCAAGAAGTTAAAAAGTATTTGCTGTACAGTTCAAAATTAGAGAAAAGGACTTGGTCTGCCTTAAATAGGACGTTAAGCTTGTTTTAAATAAAAAAGGGTTCGTTGATGTTTTGGTAATATTTGAGAAACAAGGAGATCCAATTGATAGGAATAAGGCAAATGTCGTATGGAATCCTATTCAGTTTTGAATCAAATTAGCTTACCAAATAGGCCATTAAAGGCTTTTAGGTAATTGTTTCAAAATTAAAATCGTGTATTATGAAAAATCTCAGAACTCTCCTTTCAATTCTTGTGGTAAGCATTTTTCTGCTTGCCTGCGAAAGTGACGATGAAAATGATCCTGTTTCAGGAAATTGCCCAGCAGGGAAAGTATGTTTCAAATTGAACGGAGCAGACGTACAGGTGAATGCAGTTTGGTATGATATCAATGGTCAGAGGACCAGGATTTATTATGAAAATGGATCAGGAGCTAATTATGAAAATATAGAAATTGATTTTTATGGGAGTAGCGCCGGTGATTACCCGATTGTGGGTCAAAATTGGAGTTCAGGAGATGCAAGTTTTCAGTTTTTTAAAGCCAATGGATCAGGAGGATTCTCTGGAAGCAGCGGTACTATAAAAATCAGCCAAAAGAGCTCAATTATCTCCGGAACCTTCACTGCCTCAGGGAAAGATGCCCAAGGGAATACCGTTCAAGTAACAGATGGAGTAATCAATCAAGTGCCCGCTGAGTAGTAGGGTTGAATTTTTAAGTGAAAAGTTTGAATTCTAAAGTGAGAAAGCTGGAAAGGCTGAAATCTAAAGTGAGAAAGCTGAAATGTCTGAATTTTAGCCATTCTTCAAATTGAATATTTGATTTATTTAATAGCCTTAATCCACCATCAAAAGTTGGCAGTCTTAAGTTAGCAGTAGGCAGTGAACACAGGCCTAAGGAAAGTTTAGAGGCTTCATTGCAAACCCATCAAGATTTTCTGTCCTGATGCTAAACTTTCAGCATTCGATTTTATTTAATGAAACAACAACTTTTAATCGGGTGAGGCCCACTTTCTCCGGGTTAGGCAGTCTCGTAAAGTCGGAATTCAAGACTTTGAAGAAAGGCTGAGAAATAAACTGAAAAATGGGGTAGTAGTATTTTCACTCTCTGAGTTCCTCTTATTATTTCACTCATTGATCTTTGGGGTAAAACAAAAGTAGGCAATCATAATTGACTGCCTACTTATTACAATATTAAACCTGATCTGGCTCTGGGTGTATATAAGGAGCCCTATATGGTCTTCTCAGTTTGGCGGTGGCTTCCGGGTCTCCAATTACAGTTCTTGTTTTTGGATCATATTTGAGAGGTCTTCCTCCCAATTCCATAGAAATATTTGCCAAAATACAGGAAGCTGTTGAGATGTGTCCATTTTCTACATCCGCAACAGGCAGTGTATCATTCTCAATCGCTTTGAGCCAGTCTTTCATATGTAATCTTGTGGCCGGAGCTGCATTCAGTTCTATCCTTTCTTCAGTGACATCTTCTGGATATTGTTCTTTTTCATAGACTACATCATAATGCTTAGGCTCCTCTCCTTCACCATATGGGAAGAAGTCTGCCTGCATGGTACTGCCAGCGAGCATTCCCTTTTCTCCATAGATTTTAAATGCCCAAGGATATTCAGGATCGGCAGGATTACCCCAAGTTCTATGTTGCCAGACTACTTCCAGTTCAGGGAATTGAAAAATGGCAGTTTGGGTATCTGAGATATTGGATTTGCCTTCCTTTTGAACATAAATGCCTCCGGTGGAGGTGACCTGAGTCGGCCAGCCCAACTGGAGCATCCATCTGACTGTATCTAGCATGTGTACACACATATCACCGGTAATACCATTTCCATATTCCATGAATGTCCTCCACCAGCGGATATGAGGTAATCCATCATAGGGTCTCAAGGGTGCCGGCCCAGTCCACAAATCGTAATTGAAAAAGTCGGGTACCGGCTCCACTGGAGGATTTCCATTAGCTCTCATGTGGAAATAACAGCATACTTCTGCATGGCTTATCTTTCCAAGTTTGCCCGTATCAATAATCTCTTTTTTAGCCTGAATGAGATGAGGGGTTGATTTTCGCTGGGTTCCAATCTGAACTTTTCTATCATACTTCCTCGCAGCAGCTAAAATAGCTTCACCCTCAATGACATCTACTGAGATAGGCTTTTGCAGATAAACATGGGCTCCTGCCTTGAGGGCATCAATAGCCATTAAGGCGTGCCAATGATCCGGAGAGCCAATTAAAACATACTCAGCCTTTTCTTTTTTCAGGAGCTCCTGATAATCTTCGTACAAGGCAGGTACTTTCTTGGATTTTTGACGTTCTGAAACAAGTTTTCCAGCAGCTTCCAGAATCCGGCGATCGGGGTCAGCTAATCCCACTACTTCCACATCTGCAACTTGGATCAGTCTGAAAAGATCGGATTTTCCGTACCATCCTGTTCCTATAAGGGCAACCCGAATTGGGCCTGTTTGATCTTTAAAGTCCATGCCCAGCAGTCCAAAACTTGCAAGGGTCATTAGTGCAGAAGAGCCTTTTAAAAAGTCTCGGCGGTTGAATTGATTCATAGGTAATTGGGTTTGAGATAATTGCTAAAAACAAGATACAAAAAGTGCTCAATTCAACAAATGAGGATGGGATAGGCGGATTTCAATAAAAAAAGCTCAGTATTTACCGAGCTCTCTTTTTATTTAAAATTTTACCCCAAACTTTTCTCCCAACTCAGTCAAATCTTTGACCACAGGATCCAATAAAGGGATTCCATCTTTTCTTCTTTCTTCTTCTAACTCTCTTTCCGGATCACCTGGAATCAAAACTTTTTCATTTCCAGGAGTTGGTTTGGCTGATCTAAATCTTCTGATCCAATTGTCCATATGGGATTTAAATTCATCTGCCGGTCTAAAAGCATCCACACGCATAGCACCAAAAAAGTGTCCTATTCCTTCACCTACCGGATTGGGGTCAGGCTCTAAAAAAGCTACAAAAGGAGGGACCCACGGCCCATAATTAGCTCCCGAAAGTACCGCCGAGAAAATATCGACAATAGAACCCAATGCATACCCTTTATGGGAACCATGCTCTCTATCCCCTCCCAATGGGAGCAAGGCGCCTCCATCTTTTACTCCATTGGCAGAGGTAGTAGGAAGACCTTCTTTATCCTGAATCCAGCCCTCTGGAGCATCTTTTCCTTTCCGTTGAAGAATCTCTAATTTCCCGTTAGCTGCTGTGGTTGTAGCCATATCTGCTACAAAAGGAGGCTCTTGATCTGCCGGGATGGCCACAGAAATTGGATTGGTACCTAATAGCCTTTCCTTTGAAAAAGTAGGGCTGACTAAGGGACTGGCATTGGTCAAAGAAATTCCAATCATATCGTGATCCAAAGCCATCATTGCATGGTATCCAGCAATTCCGTAATGGTTGGAGTTTCTGACGGAAACCCAGCCTGTTCCTGCTTTACTTGCTTTCTCGATAGCAACATTCATGGCATAGGGAGCGACCACTAATCCCAATCCTCCATCCCCATCGACTACAGCTGTTGAGGGACTCTCATGGACAATTCGAATATTGGGGTTGGTATTAATCCTACCTTTTTCCCATAGCCTCACATAGCCTGAAAGTCTAGCAACTCCATGACTATCTACGCCTCTCATATCTGCTGAAAGCAAGACCTCGGCCCCAATTTGAGCATGAACCTCCGGACAGCCGATTTTGATCAGCATATCATGAGTAAACTTATAGAGTTGGTCGTAGGTAAAAATAGCCATAGGTCAATCAGTCTAGGTTTCGATGTACAAAACAAAGATAACAGGATTGAGAAGAAATAGGCAGGATTTAGGAGGTAGTTACCTGTTTTAAAAGAGTGGAGATAGCTCCTTCTTTCAAAGCATAATGAGAACAAGTCATAGAATCCACAGGCACATAGCGCAAGATGAAATCAATCAGAGTAGAGGCTACCACTATCATATCAACTCGCATAGGAATCATACCGGGAATCTGTAATCTTTCCTCCCGATTGAGAGTCAGGAGCATTTGATGAATTCTGTGAAACTCAGGACTCGGGAGTTCAAATACATGCTGCCCAGTTAGTTTACACTGCAGCATAGACTCGAAATAGATATCCGTCAATGTATCAAAAGTACCGGAGGCGCCTACCAAGCTGCTGGGTCGGTGGGTTTTGATAGCTTCTAAAAGTGGTTGTAGTTTTTCCTCTAAATAGTCATAGAGTCTGATTATTTCATCAGGCAAGATGGGGTCGTGGTGATGAAATAATTCCAATAATCGCTGTCCACCAATTTCAAAACTTTTTTTCCAAAAAACCTCTTCAGAGTTTCCGATGATAAATTCCACAGACCCTCCGCCTATATCCATCATCAATTCAGTTTGTCCGTTCAGAGAGCCAGATAATTTGATGCCTTCATAAATCATCATGGCTTCCTCCTCTCCGGAAATCACCTTGATATCAATGTTGAGGGTTTTGCGGACCTCGTCTACAAACTCTTGTCCATTTTGGGCATTTCTGACAGCGCTGGTTGCAAAAGCAAAAACATGTTCGATTTTTTCTCCATCAATCATGTTTCTAAAGTGGCGAAGCGTGTGGTAAGCTCTTTTGAGAGCCTCGGGAGCAATTCTGTCCTGATTGATTCCGCCTTGACCGAGTTTTACAGGGATTTTCTCCTTGTAGATTGTCTTGAAATCTCCATCATTAATTTCAACCAATAGCAAGTGAAATGTATTGGTTCCCATATCTATCACCGCGGCCTTTCGGGTACTCATAAGCTGCCAAAATTTTGGATGGGCGAATATAGAAACTAATTCTAAAATCCATTGAGAATTCAAATTTTAATTGTCATTTATTTCAGAAGGTTATGCTGCTTTAGAAAAGATTATTCTCTCACTCTTCAGGATATTTTTTTCCGCCTTGACAAAGCCTGTTATATTTGGCTAACACAAAGGATTCTTTCATGGAAAATCAGAATAAACCCATTTATACCGCTCCGGGAAATCAGGAGAAAATTGATTTATTAAAAAAGAAAAATGAAGAGGCATTACTGGGCGGAGGAGAAGCCCGGATAGCTGCACAGCATAAGAAAGGGAAGCTCACTGCAAGAGAGCGAATTGATTTGCTACTTGATGAGGGCTCATTCCAAGAAGTAGACAAGTTTGTTATGCACAGAGCCAAAGATTTTGGCTTAGACAAAGAGCATTACTTGGGCGACGGGGTAGTGACTGGATATGGTGAAATTCACGGGCGTTTGGTATACGTCTTTTCTCAGGATTTTACGGTTTTTGGGGGCTCACTTTCTGAAACCCATGCAGAAAAAATCTGTAAAATCATGGACATGGCCATGAAAAACGGTGCTCCTGTGATTGGTTTGAATGATTCTGGAGGAGCAAGAATTCAAGAAGGCGTTAACTCTCTAGGGGGCTATGCCGATATATTTTACCGGAATACCCTTGCTTCGGGTGTGATTCCTCAGCTTTCCGCTATTATGGGACCTTGTGCAGGAGGAGCTGTTTACTCTCCAGCCATTACGGATTTTATTTTGATGGTTGAGAATACCTCATATATGTTTGTAACTGGGCCTAATGTTGTAAAAACAGTGACGCAGGAAAATGTAACTGCTGAAGAATTAGGGGGGGCTTCTGCGCACAGCACCAAATCTGGAGTAACTCATTTTTCCTGTAAAAATGAGGTAGAGTGTATCCGCCATATCAAAGAAATTCTCAGCTATATCCCTCAAAACTGCGAAGAAATTGCCCCAGTGTATCCTTACGAAATGAAGGATGATGAGAGCAGAGCGGAGCTGGACTCTATTGTTCCTGAAAATCCAAATCATCCTTATGATATTCGGGATGCTGTTAAAGGAATTGTTGATGCTGACTCATTTTTAGAAGTTCATGAGAATTATGCAGATAATATCGTTGTTGGCTTTGCCAGATTAGCTGGGAGGAGTATCGGGATCGTTGGAAACCAGCCTCAATCTATGGCAGGGGTTTTGGACAACCATGCTTCTATCAAAGCGGCACGGTTTGTAAGATTTTGCGATAGCTTTAATGTTCCCTTATTGGTCTTGGTTGATGTTCCTGGGTTCTTACCCGGTACAGACCAAGAGTGGAATGGTATTATTACAAACGGGGCAAAATTGCTTTATGCTTTTTCCGAGGCCACTGTTCCAAGAATTACTGTGATTACCAGAAAAGCCTATGGGGGTGCTTATGATGTAATGAACTCCAAGCACATTGGAGCTGACTTGAATTTTGCTTGGCCAACAGCTGAAATTGCAGTGATGGGAGCTAAGGGTGCTTCTGAGATAATTTTCCGAAAAGAGATTGCGGAAGCGGAAGATCCCGAAGCAAAATTGCAAGAGAAAGTGGATGACTATACAGCCAAGTTTGCCAATCCATATCGTGCAGCACATAGAGGCTTTATCGACGAGGTCATCATTCCGTCAGAAACCCGAACCAAATTAATCAAGGCATTCAAAATGCTGGAAAATAAAGTGGATAAGCTTCCTAGGAAAAAGCATGGGAATATTCCGTTGTAGTAAGCTTGTTTTGAAGTTTTCGTTTTCTTTTGGGGGCCCACAATGCTGTCAGAAAGCAATTGGGAACATTGAACGCTGAACTTTGAACCATTAATATCGAACATCGAATGATGAATGTCGAATAATCAAGTTTTATAAGAAGTAATCTTTAACACAAAACATGAACATCGAAACCACATTTCTTCACAAATACCTCAACAACGCCTCTCCAACTGGTTTTGAAGCATCAGGTCAGCAGATTTGGCTGGATTATATCAAACCTTTTACAGACACTTATTTTACAGATAACTATGGTACTGCAGTGGGTGTCATTAATCCAGAGGCTGAATATAAAGTAGTCATTGAAGCGCATGCTGATGAAATCAGCTGGTTTGTCAATTATATAAAAGATGATGGCTATATCTATGTGCGTAGAAATGGTGGATCCGATCACATGATTGCTCCTTCCATGCGGGTAAATATTCATACTGACAAAGGAATTATACCGGGGGTGTTTGGCTGGCCAGCTATTCACGTTAGAAAAGAAGGAAAAGAGGATGCACCTACATTAGATAATATATTTATAGATGTAGGAGCCAGATCCAAAGAGGAAGTAGAAAAAATGGGAATTCATGTGGGATGCGTGATCACATTCAAAGATGAATTAATCGAGCTGAACAATAAATTCTATTCTGGCCGGGCATTGGATAACAGAATCGGAGGCTACATGATTGCACAAGTAGCCAAAAAAATCAAAGAGTCTGGTAAAAAGCTTCCTTTTGGATTATATGTGGTCAATGCCGTTCAGGAAGAAATTGGTCTTCGAGGTGCTGAAATGATTGCTCATAGAATCAAACCGAATGTCGCTATTATAACCGATGTATGTCATGATACCACTGCACCGTTATATAATAAGGTGACTAGCGGAGATCAAACTGCCGGAAAAGGGCCTGTTCTTACCTATGGAGCCTCAGTACACAAAAAATTGCTGGACCTCATTATTGAAACTGCAAAAAAGAAGGAAATTCCATTTCAAAGAGCCGCAGCTTCCAGAAGTACCGGTACAGATACGGATGCCTTCGCCTATTCAAATGAGGGTGTTCCTTCTGCCTTGATTTCATTGCCTCTAAAATATATGCATACTACCGTAGAAACGGCCAGTAAGGATGATATCGAACAGGTGATCAATTTGATGTTTGAATTCCTGATGGAATTTGATCCCTCTTTTGATTTTAGATATATTAGTTAATGGTATGTTGGTTATTAGTTATTTGGATAGAGAGTTTAAGTCTATTTCCAATAACTAATAACCAATAACTTTTTTCAAATGGAATTCACTGACCAACTTAACAGAACAATTTTTCTTCCGCATCCTCCCCAGCGGATTGTTTCTTTGGTTCCATCTCAGACAGAGCTTTTGGTTGACTTAGGTTTGGAGGATAGAATAGTTGGGGTCACCAAATTTTGTATTCATCCCAAAGGCCTTAAGAAATCAAAAACTATAGTGGGAGGGACCAAAAATTATAGGTTTGAAGTCATTGAGGAATTGAAACCCGATCTGATCATTGGGAATAAAGAAGAAAATGATCAGAAAGGCATAGAAAAACTTGCTGAGCGATTTCCTGTATGGATGTCAGATATTTTTACAATTCCAGATGCACTGGAAATGATTCGCTCAATCGGTGAATTGACCGAATCTCAGGAAAAAGCCAAAGAGCTTAGTGTTCAGATTTCTCAAGAATTTTTAAAACCAATGCCTAAGAAGGGAAAGGCTGTTTACCTTATTTGGAACAAGCCTATGATGGCTGCAGGGAGAAATACATTTATCGATGAAATGTTGAGATATGCTGGCTTTGAAAATGTAATTGCTCAGGAAAGATATCCTGAATTGAGCATTGAAGAAATTAAAAGCCTAGATCCTGAATGGATTTTATTAAGCTCAGAGCCATTTCCTTTCAAAGAGAAGCATATCGAAGAATTTGAAGGGCTTTTTCCGAATAAGAAAATCAAAATTGTAGATGGGGAAATGTTTTCTTGGTATGGTTCAAGATTATTGAAAAGTAAAAGGTATTTTCAAAGCCTTTAGAAAGCCATAAAATTATCTTTCATCTTATCGTCATGAAAAATTTTATTTTCTGAGCACACTTTTTTAAAAATTTCAATTAACTTTTCGATTCAATTAACCATAAACCTATTCAGATAATGAAGAATAACAGAAGGAGTTTTTTGAAAAAACTGGGTTTGACTGCTGGGACAGCAGCAATTGCACCCGCTGTTTTTGCAAATGACCAACCGGATATCCAATTTCTCAATCGAAATACGACTTGGGATGCTGCTCAGCCTATACGTTTGGGCTTGATCGGTGCGGGCATTATGGGGACGGAAGATATGAATACGGCCCTTCGCCATGCCAACGTTCAAATGACAGCTGTTTGTGATTTGTACGATGGAAGATTGGAATCTGCCAAACAAAAATGGGGGTCCAATATCTTCACAACCAAAGATCATAAGGAGTTACTTAAGCGTTCGGACGTAGATGCAGTAATCATTGCTACCCCTGATCATTGGCATAAGCAAATATCTATTGATGCTATGAACGCAGGAAAGCATGTATACTGTGAAAAGCCTATGGTTCACAGTGTGGCTCAAGGGATGGATGTAATCAATGCATGGAAAAAGTCCGGTAAGGTGATGGTTGTTGGTTCCCAAGGCTTATCATCGCTTGGTAATGAAAAAGCAAAAGAACTTTTAGCCGCAGGAGTAATAGGAGATATTGTATATGCAGAAGGATTCTGGGCAAGAATGTCCCCAGAAGGGGCTTGGCAGTACAATGTTCCTGCTGATGGAAGTCCAAAAACAGTAGACTGGAAGAGGTATATTTCCAATACTACAGATAGGGAATGGGATCCGTTGAGATTTTTCAGATGGAGAAACTACTTGGATTATGGAACCGGAATGTCAGGGGATCTTTTCGTCCACCTATTTTCCAGTCTTCATTTTATTACCAATTCCAAAGGCCCAAGTAAGGTTTCTTCTATGGGGGGATTGAGATATTGGAAAGACGGAAGAGAAGTGCCTGATGTACTATTAGGTTCTTTTGATTACCCTGAAACTCCTGAGCATCCTGGGTTCAATCTGTCATTGAGATGTAATTTTGTAGACGGAACCAGCGGTACAACTTATCTGAGAATCGTTGGTACTAAAGGCTCAATGGATGTGAAGTGGGAGGAGGTGGTAGTGAAGTTAAATCAAAATGCTGAGAGCGATGATCCTTTTATGAAAGAGCAGGCAAAATTACGTGCTGCTTCAGGTCAGGAGGAGAGAGCTAAAATTTTACCACCTAGAGAAACATCTTACACAGCTGAGAGATCGTGGAAAGGCGCGCATTACGATCATTTCGGAAACTGGTTTAATGCGATCAGGACAGGAGGGACTGTAGTAGAAGATCCCGTTTTTGGGTTCAGGGCTGCGGCACCCGCGCTATTGTGTAATGATTCTTATTTCCAGGATAAATTTATCAAATGGGATCCAGTAAATATGAAATTAGTATAAGCTATGAAAACTAGAATAATAACAGGAGCCTTTTTGGCAGCAATTTTTTGGGCATGCGGTCCAAATGAGCCAAAAGAAACAATTGAAGAAGTTGAAGAGGTAGTAGTTCCGGACAATACTTTGACCGAGGAAGAGCGGTCTGAGGGTTGGATGCTTTTATTTGACGGGCAATCTATGGAAGGTTGGCGTGCTTTTAATGGAGATACCACTCCTTCTAACTGGATTATTGAGGATGGAGCTATGAAAGGACTGGGGGCGACCGGTGGAAGTGATATTGGCGGTGATATTGTATTTGGGCCAATGGAATTTGAAGAATTTGAGTTGGAGTTTACTTGGAAAATTTCTCCCGGAGGAAATAGTGGGGTGTTTTATCACGTAGTAGAAGGGCCAGATTACAAAGCGCCTTATTACACTGGTCCGGAATATCAAGTGATAGACCAATTAGGTTTTGAGGGACCCTTAGAAAAATGGCAGTCCCTGGCTGGTGATTATGCGATGTATGAGCCGGATTTTGAAGGAGTAGTTAAGCCTGCGGGAGAATGGAATGTTTCCAAAATAATATTCTCAGAAGAAGGGGCAAGTTATTGGTTGAATGGAAAGAAGACTGTAGAGTTTGTTCCTTACTCTGAAGATTGGACAGCAAGAAGAAATTCTGGTAAGTGGAATGACTTCCCGGACTATAAAATTGCCCGTAAGGGATTGATTGCTTTGCAGGATCATGGTGACCCTGTTTGGTTTAAAAATATTAAGATTAGAACTCTATGAGAAAATTAATGATATGCCTGATGCTGTTGGGGATGACCCAGGTGTCTTTTGCGCAAAAAAAAGAAAAGCTGTTTAATGGGGAAAATCTGGACGGGTGGAAAATCTACGGAACAGAAAAATGGTACGTAGAGGATGGTTTATTGGTATCAGAAAGTGGTCCGGACAAAGGATACGGATATTTAGGAACCGAGAAAAACTATGATGATTTCGAAATTACTTTAGAATTTAAGCAAGAGGCTAATGGAAACAGCGGCGTTTTTATTCGTTCAACAGTGGACGGCACCAAAGTTTCTGGTTGGCAAGTGGAGGTAGCTCCTCCCGGAAGCGATACCGGAGGAATTTATGAGTCTTATGGAAGGGGATGGTTGATCAAGCCGGATCCTGAAAAAGACAAAGCTTTGAAATTTGGAGATTGGAATAAGATGAGAATTGTGGTAAAAGGAGATAATGTCACCTCTTATTTGAATGGGGTAGAGATGGTCAACTTTTCTGACCCAAAGATAGGAGAAGGAAAAGGCGGAGTTTTATTACAAATCCACGATGGAGGAGGTATAAAAGTATACTGGCGAAATATCGTTTTGAAAAAGCTCTGATTTTCCCAAATAAGTTAGAATTCATGCCCTGAGGATTTGTTCTTCAGGGCAATTTTTTTCTTGAGATTTTTTCCTTTTCGTTCTCAGGCTTTTAGAAGAAATCCTTGAATATTTCTTTGCTTGCTATTGTATCCTGAAATAATCCCCCGATATTTGCACTCCCAATCGACGCAAACGGCGCGGGGGAAATTGAAAGGCGGAGTGAAAGGAAGTTGCCAGACACCGAGGGGTGTTTGGATCCGGGAAAGCGGGAAGAAAAAGAAAAAACATTTTTTTCAGATTCTTTTTGCAAACGGAAAAACTTCTACTACCTTTGCACTCCTGTTCGGAAGGAACGGGAAAAACAAAAATAAAAAAACGGGGAAAACGAGGCTGTAAGGCGGTTTTTCTGACAGTGTTGCCGAATGCGGCGACGCAAGTTCTTTGAAGTGATGTAAGGCGAAAAAATAATAACCTGAGAAAGAAAGACAGGGAAGCTGGTATATATATTTTATGTATCAGTTGTGTATAGTTAGATAATTTACAATGGAGAGTTTGATCCTGGCTCAGGATGAACGCTAGCGGCAGGCCTAATACATGCAAGTCGAACGGTAGACAT
>Ga0189277_10194_pt1 | contig 42218 bp, 42 predicted proteins | sample N26A32minimetaG_FD_130325 | JGI IMG/M metagenome (GOLD analysis project Ga0189277, IMG submission 130325) | Marine microbial communities from the Costa Rica Dome - N26 A3-2 mini metaG | ecosystem: Environmental > Aquatic > Marine > Oceanic > Photic zone | place: Costa Rica: the Eastern Pacific... | reverse complement strand
TGTGAGCTATTACCTGATGGATTATTACAACTGGCAACGGCCCCATCAATTTAACGATGGCTCTCCACCTGCAAAGGCGGAAGTTCTGTCTAAACCCGTGTCCGGAAATAGTTGACCACTACATACTTACCCTCAATCAAAGAGTAAAAGCGTCAGTTATCAAATGGGTAAGTATGTGGGGGGACTGAAACTAAAAATGTTATTTTTGGTTTTATCCCCGCCAAGTCAGCTATATGGCTGAGGCATCTTCCAATCATAGTTCAGGTATCATTTTCCAAGTAGCCAGCTAGGGCATAGATGTCTTAATTGCTTTTGAGGATGGCATCATGTGAGCTGGCTAACATGGCTTCGTGACTACTTAAGTAATCCTATAGGCAACGTTGACAATGACAGTTGCCATTTATGACTCCAAAGACATCACTTGACTATCAGAAGCTCACTGAGCATTTTTTCAAAACAAAGATCACGGGCTCGTTGTCCGTCTCCACTATTGAGTCAGCTTTATTGGGCTGCGCTCTAGACTATCGTCCAGCTTACTGGCGTCGACTAAGGCGGGCCATCCAGCATACATTAGAAATCTATGGCAGGGGCCAGGCGGCAAGGGCTATTTCCATGCTCAGTAACCCGGTCACAGACTCTAACTCCCCCCTGCAAAAGCTAAAAAAGCTAAAGCAGAAAAGAGTGAAGCGAGTCCACCAAAAGGAACACAAAAAGCTCATTTCGTATTTCGCCCAGAAACAAGACGCTCAGATGCTTGGAGCACTTAAAATTGTCAACACTTTAGGCTGTCGTCCCATTGAGTTATTGGGACTTCATTTTCTTGGGGATCGCTCACTATTTATCAAAGGAGCCAAAAAAACCAAAGATGGCCTCCGAGGGTTAGATAGGACTCTTTGCCTAGATGAAGAGACCTATCAATGTTTAGTTAATGCCTACCAATTATTGAAGCGTGACTGTAGCAACATAGGCATTGATAACAGTGTCATTATCAAGCGACTTCAACGCCGGCTTCAGACTGCAACTAAAGCAATCTGGCCAAGGCGTCGTCATCACATCACTTTTTATAGTTACAGGCATCAGATGGGCAGTGATCTGAAATCATCGGGTCTACCCCCAGAGGCGGTTGCAGCGATCATGGGTCATCAGAGTACCGTCTCAGTTGAGAAATACGGTGACAGAAGATTAGGCACTATCCGGCCATTTCCCTCTCCGACCCTAGCAACGATAAAAAATGTCAGGACACCGAAATCACTCCGTATTTCAACATCCAGTAAACAATCCTTGAATTGCTGACGGGATAACCCTGATGTGGTTGTTAATACACGCTGATGAAGTTTGGAGTCAGCTTTTTATCTCGAAGGCATTCCCATAGCTATCGTATGTATGTGGCAAAGCATTTATACGCTTACTTCCGTTTGCACTGGAGAAGACAGCGTTATCACACCTCAAGAAAATATTAATGCAGCATGAATTGAGTGCCAAAGCAAAAAACCAACCTCATTTTTCCTAAAACATGACTTTATAAATATTCATAAATATTGACATTCAATATTGAATATATTATATTACATCCCGAATCTACCACAACACTTAAACGGCCCGGTAGTCACCAAATACAATTAACAAGGATAAAAATGTACTCAATTCAAGTAACCATCGTAGCAATGCAATTGATGCTCTCTGCTCCCTTATACCCCGCGCAGGCAATCACGCTAGTTGAGCGCAGCCTCACACTGAATGGATTGTTTGGCATTGTCAGTCAAACAGGTCCTCCCACCTGCTCAGCGGCAGTAAGAAAGACAGGAGGTCACTATGCATAAGGCTCTAATCCAAAACGACATCACTTTAGAGTTTCTCAGCCATGATGAACTCAAAGAGTTAACTGGAAGCCATCAGTTAAGAAAGCAGATTGATTGGTTAAAAGACGGGGACTGGCATTTCGAACTTAACCATAGAAATCGTGTATTGGTCAGTCGATGGTATCTCCGGCTGAAAATGTCGGGAGTAACCTTTTCAACTGTCTCAATTGATAGCAATGGAGAACCTGATTTTGGAGCAGCCAGATGAGGGAGAAGCCGAATACAAAACATCCGAAAATGCCGCCAAGAATGGTCAAGCGGCAATGGAAAACAAAAAAAGGTTCCAGATATGCCTACTATTACGAACATCCTCGCGATGCAGTCGGGAAGAGAAACCTGGAACCATTAGGTACTGATTTTGCTCAAGCTAAACTTAAATGGGGAGAAATTGAGGGCGTCAAAGTCAACAAATATATGGCTGACACGCTGGGTGCCATTTATTCGAAATACATAGAGTGGGCAGAAGACACCTCTAAATCTGGTTTATCACCGCGAACCATCAAAGATAGAAAAAATTACTGGAAGCAGCTTGAGCCAGTTTTTGGCAAATTCGAAATGAACAGTTTTAGGCCAGTATGGTGCGTAAAGTATTTTGAGCAGCGCTCTTCACAAATCGGCGCTAAGAAGGAACTGAAATTTTTGTCAGTGCTTTTCAATTGGGCTCTAGCGCGTGAGTTGTGCACCGCTGCAAATCCATACACCTCTATTGCTAATCAACTCAAAGTTAGAGAAAACAGGGACATTCTGATCACAACAGCTGAATTCACAGCTGTCAGGGATAAGGCCATTTCATTTATCCAAGATCTTATGGATCTGATGTATATGGCTGGAACACGTCCAGAAGAAGCCCTATATATCAAATTCTCAGACATTCAAGGTGATGAATTGATATATGAAATGAAAAAACTCAGGCGCAGTGATAAGAGGCGCCAGATGAAAAGAATCAAAATTAGCCCCGGTTTGAAGAAACTCATTCAGCGAAGGAAGGAGTTGCTTCATTCTCAAAAAATCACGTCGATTGATCCACATCTCCTTTTTGATAACCAAGGCAAACCCTTAACACTTAATGGCTCTGTTAAGAAGTATTGGAAAGAAGCCAGAGATGCCACAGAGCTTTCGCGTCGTTATCAACTCAAAGACATCCGGCCTTATGCAGCAACAGAGCATTTTAAAAAGAAAGGCATGGAATCTACGCGCAAATTTTTAGGGCACAGTACAGAAGCCCAAACCAAGAGGTATATCCGCGACTACTTAGGCGAAGAAACTGAGTCACATGACATCTTAGATGGCTAAGTTGGCGAAAGTAAAAGGCAGAAATGGCGAAAGTAGTTAGTGGATGCTACTGCGGAGAGTGTTGGCAGAGTGGCGCGCCCGGCAGGACTCGAACCTGCTACCCTCGGCTTAGAAGGCCGATGCTCTATCCAGATGAGCTACGGGCGCATCGTGACATTTGGTCTAAGCGAGGACAATGAAAATAAGTGAGGGAAGTGGTCGGGGCAGAGAGATTCGAACTCCCGACCCTCTGGTCCCAAACCAGATGCGCTACCAGACTGCGCTATGCCCCGACTTGTTTTCGAGAACTCATCCTCGAAGAAGGCGAAATAATACGTTGTTCCCTACCCCGAGTCAACGCTTGATTTGATATTTTTTGCTGTTCACGCTGACTCATGCGATCATAGCCGCTTTTGTAAGTCCGGGACCTCTGAATGAGCGCGAAGATTATTGATGGCAAAGCTGTCGCCGCCGATCTGAAACAAAAACTGAAACTGGCCACTGATGAGTTAAGCGCTGCAGGCAAACGTCGTCCCGGCCTGGCCGTGGTTTTGATTGGTGAAAACCCGGCATCGAAAGTCTACGTTGGCAGCAAACGTCGCAGTTGTGAAGAAATCGGCATTAAATCTGTGGCTTACGATATGCCTGACACCACCAGCCAGGAAGAGCTGCTGGCACTAATTGATAAACTCAACAACGATGAGGAAATAGACGGCATTCTGGTGCAGTTGCCTCTACCGACTCATATCGACTCTGAGACTGTCATTGAACGGATTGCGCCACATAAAGATGTGGATGGTTTCCATCCATATAATATCGGGCGTCTGGCCCAGCGTATGCCTGTTTTACGTCCCTGCACGCCTAAGGGGGTTATCACCCTGCTGCAAAGCACTGAAGTCGATTTGAAAGGCCTTGAAGCTGTAGTTGTCGGTGCTTCCAATATTGTTGGACGCCCAATGGCACTGGAGTTGTTGCTTGCTGGCTGTACCACGACCGTCTGCCACCGCTGGACCAAGAACCTTGAGGAACAGGTGCGTCGCGCCGACCTGCTAGTCGTTGCCGTGGGTAAACCCAACTTTATTCCGGGAGACTGGATTAAACCCGGTGCCATCGTCATTGATGTCGGCATTAATCGACTTGAAAATGGCAAATTAACCGGTGATGTGGATTTTGATGGCGCTAAAGAAAAAGCGGCCTGGATTACCCCGGTACCGGGTGGTGTCGGCCCCATGACCGTGGCAACTTTGATGGAAAACACCCTGTTTGCGGCTGAGCACTTGCATCAAAAATAAATATTGAACCACAGAGAGCACGGAGTTTTTAGAATTATCCGCAGATTACACAGATGCTCGCAGATTATTCCTAGTAAAGACAGAGTCAGGACACAAACCAGAAGCTCTGTTGCTACACAAGCAATTCGGTGGACTGTTTTTTTACTCTGTGAAAATCAGTGAAATCTGCGGATAGATATTTTTATCTACTCTGTGCCTTTGTGGTTACTGATTTCCAATAGATTATTGACGCCGCCAGCTGGTTTTACCCGCCGAATCCTCCAGCACAATACCCATGTCGGTCAGCTGATCACGAATTTCATCAGCCCGTGCCCAGTTTTTATCGGCTCTAGCCTGGTTGCGTTCGGCCACCAAAGCATCAATCTCTGCGGCTTCATCATCAGAGGCATTGTCGCCCACAAGAAAAGCATCTGCATCCTGCTGGAACAGTCCAAGCACATCACCAAACGACAGCAAGAGACCGGCATAATAAGCTGCAACGTCACCACCATCTTCACGCGCTTTGTTCAGCGCCTGACGCACATCAGCCATCACCGACAAGGCCAAAGCGGTATTGAAATCATCATCCATCGCTTCCTGGAAGCGCGGACCGAATTCCTTATCATCCTGCCAGCGTATGCCAGCCTGCGCATCGACGTCACGCAGTGAGGTATAAAAACGTGTCAACGCGGCTTTCGCCTGTTCAAGCTGATCTTCCGAATAATTCAGCGGACTGCGGTAATGACTGGATAGAATAAAATAACGCACCGCTTCAGCCGGATAGACGGCCAGTACTTCACGCACAGTGAAAAAATTGCCCAGCGATTTGGACATCTTCTCGTCATCAATACGGACAAAACCGTTATGCATCCAGTAATTGACCGACTGGCACTCATGCGCGCCTTCGGACTGGGCGATTTCATTTTCATGATGCGGGAACTGCAGATCCTGACCGCCACCGTGAATATCGAAATGTTCACCCAGACAATGCGCTGACATCGCCGAGCATTCGATATGCCAACCGGGGCGGCCCTTGCCCCAGGGAGAATCCCAGGCGGGTTCGTCTTCTTTAGCTGCTTTCCACAACACAAAGTCGAGTGGATCGGTTTTGGCTTCGTTCACAGCGACACGCTCACCGGCGCGTAGCTCATTCACATCCCGGCCAGATAATTTGCCATAGGAAGCAAACTGACTGACGTCATAGTAGACATCGCCGTTATCAGCGGCATAGGCGAGCCCCTTGTCGATCAGGGTCTGAATCATGGCCAAAATTTCGTCCATGGATTCGGTCGCTTTGGGTTCGATATCTGGTCTTAAGACACCCAGCGCATCGGCATCCTGATGCATTTCCTTGATATAGCGCTCGGTCAGTGCTTCAATGCTTTCGCCGTTTTCTGCAGCGCGTTTGATGATCTTGTCATCAATATCGGTGATGTTGCGGACATAAGCGACATCGTAGCCCAGCGCTCGCAGGTAACGGGTGACCACATCAAACACCACCATGACGCGGGCATGGCCGACGTGGCAGAGGTCATACACCGTCATGCCACAGACATACATATTGACCTTGCCGGGAGTAATAGGCTTAAACGTTTCTTTCTGTCGAGACAGGCTGTTATGAATTTTTAGCATTACTTATTTTTTGAAGTATCTTCTTTTAAACCAATGGTCAGGTTGAATACCGGGGTCTCGGCGCTGTGATCATAACGATCACTGACAAAATAGCCTTCCCGCTCAAACTGGAACGCCGTTTCCGGTTCGCAATTGACAATGGCAGGCTCGGCAAAGGCTTTAATCACTTTTAAAGAATCGGGATTGACATCATCGAGATAGTTACCGGTTTCTTTTCCGGGCGCTTCCGCCAGAAATAATCTGTCATATAAGCGCAGCTCGACTTCCTTACCCTCAGTCGCTGAAACCCAGTGAATCACGCCGCGTGGTTTCATTTCAGGGGGCGGATTCTGGCCCACGGTATCAGGCACTAAAGAGGCCATCACTTCGATAATGTCACCTTTATCATTCTTGATGACATCGTCAGCCTTGATAACATAAGCCCCACGCAGGCGCACATAATCGCCAATCACCAGACGCTTGAATTTTTTCCGGCTCAGCGTGGTGTCTTCAGTAAAGTCAGAGGCATCAATATAAATGTCTTTGGTGAATGGTATGGAGCGATTCCCCATCTCCTCCTTTTGCGGATGATTAGGGGCTTCCAGCCATTCAACGCTCTCAGGCGCATTGGTAATGGTCACTTTCAGCGGGCTCAACACACACATCGCACGTGCAGCGTTTTCATTCAAATCATTACGAATTTCAAATTCCAGTTGCGCAATATCAACCACACCGTCAGTTTTTGCCACGGCCAGACCGTTACAAAAAGCACGTAACGCCGCAGCGGTATAACCGCGCCGTCTCATACCTGAAATCGTGGGCATCCTGGGATCATGCCAGCCGTCAACAATATGTTCATCAACCAGTTGTTTTAAATTGCGCTTACTGGTCACCGTATGATTAAGGTTGAGACGCCCGAACTCAAATTGCTTTGGCTGCGTGGGCACAGGCAGGTTTTCAATAAACCAGTTGTACAAAGGACGGTGATCCTGAAATTCCAGCGTACAGATACTATGGGTGACGCCTTCAATCGCATCGCCCTGCCCGTGGGCAAAATCATAGCTGGGATAAATGCACCATTTATCACCGGTTTGATGGTGCGATTTCTTACGGATGCGATAAAGGGTGGGGTCGCGTAGGTTCATATTGGGCGAAGCCATATCTATTTTTGCGCGCAGAACACAAAAGCCTTCATCAAAATCGCCCTGCTTCATTTTTTCAAACAAAGCCAGATTCTCTTCTACGCTGCGATTCCGGAAAGGCGACTCTTTACCCGGCTTGGTGGCCCAGCCACGGTATTCACTGGCTTGTTCCGCGGTCAAATCACACACATAGGCTTTGCCTTGCTTGATGAGATAAATCGCCCAATCGTAAAACTGCTCAAAGTAGCTTGAAGCGTAACGTACCTCTCCTGCCCACTGGAATCCCAGCCACTGAACATCTTCCATGATGGCTTCAATGTATTCCTGCTCTTCCTTGGCGGGATTGGTATCATCAAAGCGCAAGTGACAATCACCACCGAACTCCTCCGCCAAACCAAAATTCAGGCAGATAGACTTGGCATGGCCGATATGCAGATAACCATTGGGCTCAGGAGGAAAACGGGTCACCACTTTTCCGGTGAGTCTGCCAGCGGCAATATCTTCCTGAATGATTGTGCGTATGAAATTGTGATGAGCAGCAGTTTCCGACATAGCGATTGATGAATTTAAATTAAAACGCGCATTATACGCTTTCAGGCCTCCCGGGTGACAGCGCTGTTTTATGCCAGCCTGATTCTGAAAAGCGGATTCTGATGTTCCCTTGATCACTACCAATGCACTATCATGACCCTTTTGAGCATTTTTGGACTCCCGCACATGAAATTACTTTACCGCCATCTGGCACCCCTGTTTTTTGCTTCTTTCTCTCTGGCAGCCAATGCTGAGGGTGGCGCTGCCCCCCAGGTTAAGCTTGAAACCAGTATGGGTGACATCGTTATTGAGCTGAATCAGGAAAAAGCCCCGAAAACGGTTGCCAACTTTCTGGAATATGTTGAGGCCGGTTTTTACGATGGCACCATTTTCCACCGTGTCATTGAAAACTTCATGGTTCAGGGTGGTGGCTTTGATCAGAACTTTCAGCAGAAACAGACTCGTGCCCCCATTGAAAACGAGGCTGACAATGGTCTGAGCAACAAACGTGGCGCAGTGGCGATGGCACGTACGAATGACCCGCATTCCGCGACAGCCCAGTTCTTTATCAACACCGTCGACAATGATTTCCTTGATTTCCGCGGTAAAGCGCCAAGCGGCTGGGGTTATGCCGTGTTCGGCGAAGTGGTGGAAGGTATGGATATCGTCGAAAAAATCCGCAAGGTTGAGACCACAATGCGCGGACCGCATCAGGATGTGCCGGCTGAAGACGTCATCATCAAAAAAGCCAGCGTTCTGTAAATTTATCCCCCTGCCCTCAGGCTGAGGGCAGGATTTTCTTATGCGCAGACTGTTTATTTCCGATCTTCACCTCAGCCCGGCTCGTCCTGAACTGACGAGGCTCGCCTGTGATTTTCTCGACTCACAACAGGGTCGGGTTGATGAAGTCTATATTCTGGGGGATATTTTCAACACCTGGCTGGGTGATGACTTGGTGCCGTCCGAATTCAGCCCCTTTGTCAGTGCGCTGCAGAATTTATCCGCAAGTGGCATCAAGCTGTTCCTGATGGTGGGTAACCGCGACTTTATGCTGGGTCATGACTTTGCCAGTCAAGTTGGCGCGACATTGTTGAAAGACTATCATCAAATCAGCTTTGGCAATCATCCGGGTCTGCTCATCCATGGTGACACTCTCTGTCTGGACGATATGAGTTATCAGCGCTACCGAAAAGTGGTCAGAAACCGTTTGCTGCAATGGTGTTTTCTGAAACTACCCGCCCACTTACGGCAAAATATTTCTGACAGGATCATCGCCAAGAGCAAACAGAAAAAACAGCATAAAACCGCGATGATTATGGATGTGAATCAGGCCGAGGTCAGCCGTGTGATTGAAGCCAATCAAATTGAAATCCTGATTCACGGCCACACCCACAGACCAGCGATTCATGAGCTAGCGGCTTCAACAGGTCACTCTAGCTATCGCGTGGTGCTGGGAGACTGGGAGAATAACATCAGCTACCTGCTTGCCGATGACCAGCAACTGACGCTGCATGATCATCGGCTGGATTCAGGCAGTCAGACTTTAAGACTGACCTGAGGTCTGCTCAAGAATTTCTTTCAAACGCTCAGGCGGGACATAACCAGGCAGCATCTGCCCACTTTCAGTAAACAATGCCGGCGTACCCTGTACGCCCAGCTTCTGTCCGGTTTCAAATTCAGCCTTGACCGGGTTGTCGCAGGTTTTGGCTTCGAGTTCTTCACCTGCTTTCGCCCGGGTCATCGCATCACGACGATCATCATTGCACCAGACGGTCACGGCATCATCATATGATTCAGAATCAATGCCGCCGCGCGGATAAGCCATATAGCGGATACGGATACCCAGATCTTGATACTGCTCGATTTCAGAATGCATTTTACGGCAGTAGACACAGTCAATATCGGTGAAAACAGTCAGCGTATGTTCTGCTTTCTTGGGCTCAAAGATGATCATGTCTTTTTCATCGAGGCCATCAATAATGTCTTTACGCAGGCTGACACGACGCTGTTCAGTCAGATTGGTTCTGGATTCCAGTGAGACCAATTCGCCCTGCAGGACATAGCGACCATCGGCTGAAAAATAAAGAATTTCGCCGTTGATTACGCCTTCATAGAGTTGGGTGTTATCCACTTTCCTGAGGTTATCGATAGTGACGCCTTGCAGGGTTTCTTCAAGTTGTTTCTTTAGTTTGTCTGCTTCATCAGCATGGCTGGTGCTGGCAAACAAGAAGGGAATTATCAGTAATAAATGTTTCAGCATTAAAGTTTCCTAGTCTCTGAAATTATTGAACTGCAATGGCATGTCGATTTTTTCCTCAGCCTTGAGCATGGCAATGATCTGCTGCAGTTCATCGCGTTTTTTACCGGTGACACGAACACTCTCGCCCTGAACAGCCGCCTGAACTTTGATTTTGCTGTCTTTAATCAGCTTGACGATTTTACGTGAAACGTCTTTGTCGAGACCCTCGCGGACAATCACATCCTGTTTGCGCAGCTTGCCAAGACCGGCGGGATCTTTGACTTCCAGGCAACTCAGTTCTATCCCGCGCTTCACCAGCTTCAGCCGCAAAATGTCCAGCAACTGTTCAAGCTGAAAGTCACTGTCGGCGAACAGCGTCAGCACCTTGTCCGACTGCTCCACTCTGGCTTCGGTTCCGCGGAAATCAAAGCGGTTGTTGAGCTCGCGATTGGCCTGGTCGACGGCATTGGTCAGCTCGTGTTTGTCGACTTCGGATACGATATCAAAGGAGGGCATACCTTTCTCCGGCTAAAATTTAATCAGTAAGTTTAACACTGCGAAATAATGACGTCAGTCTGCTTAACCACGCGGATGATGTTGTCCGTGCAATTGTTTTAAGCGTTCTTTAGCGACATGGGTGTAGATCTGCGTCGTTGAAAGATCGGAATGACCCAGTAACATCTGTACCACCCGCAGATCGGCACCATGATTCAGAAGGTGGGTGGCAAAGGCATGCCGCAGGGTATGCGGTGAGAGCTGTTTGTCGATATGCGCTTGTCTGGCATAGCGTTTGATAAGGTACCAGAAGGCCTGCCGGGTCATAGCTTTGCCGCGGCGAGTCGGAAATAAATCGTCAGTGACCTGACCATTGAGCAGACCCGGCCGGCTTTCGATCAAATAATCCTGCAACCAGTCGAGCGCCACCTCACCTACCGGTACCAGTCGTTCTTTATTGCCTTTACCGATGCAACGAATCAACCCCTGGCGGGAATTAAACTGTTCCTGTTTAAGACTGACCAGTTCAGAGACTCGCAGGCCGGTAGCATAAAGCAGTTCCAACATGGTTCGGTCACGTAGTCCAAGCACATCATTGACATCCGGCTGTGCCAGCAGATCTTCGACTTCCTGCTCCGTCAGACTATCAGGCAGCGGTTTACCCAATCGTGGCGATTCAAGCTGCGCGGTCGGATCACTGTCACGAATATCTTCCCGCAGCAAATAGCGATAAAAGCGTCTCAACGTGGAAAGCATGCGGGCTTCACTACGGACTTTTCGTCCCTCACGCATCCGCTGGCTCTGATAGCGCTGAATATCCTGCTGAGTGGCAGCAGCCAGATCGACATCAAACTGTGACAGCCAGGCTGAAAAGGCCAACAGATCACGCCGGTAAGCCTCAATGGTATTGTAGCTCAGGCCGGATTCCAGCCAGAGGCTGTCCAGAAAGCTTTCCAGATAACGGCCTGGCCCGGTTGGTTCTTGCGTTGTCATAACCGCCTTAGATTATCAGCAGGCAATAAAAAAGGGCAGTGGAAACCACTGCCCTTTTTCTGCAATCCGGGTTTAAACAGAAACGTCGAATTACAATTTTTCTTTAATACGTGCTGCTTTACCAGTCAGGTCACGCAGGTAGTACAGTTTAGAACGACGGACATCACCACGACGTTTGACTTCAATGCTGGCAATAGTCGGGCTGTGAGTCTGGAATACACGTTCAACACCGACACCGCTGGAGATTTTACGGACGGTGAAGGCAGAATGCAGACCACGGTTGCGCTTGGCAATCACGATACCTTCGAACGCCTGTTCACGCTCACGCTCGCCTTCTTTGATTTTGACTTTAACAACAACAGTATCGCCCGCTGAAAACTCAGGGACATCCTGTTTCATTTGTTCAGCGTTCAGCTGTTCGATAATGTTACTCATTGTTTAACTCCCAACTAATCCTGCCCGCGTTCGGCAATAAATTCTTCTAATAGCGCTTTCTGCTCGTCGGTTAACGTTTTATCGGCCAACAAGTCAGGTCGTCGCAACCATGTTCGTCCCAAGGACTGTTTCAGGCGCCATTTGCGGATCGCTTCATGGTCACCCCCCAGCAATACCCCGGGTACTGGCTGGTCAAATAACTTTTCCGGTCTGGTGTAATGCGGGCAATCCAGCAATCCTGCTACAAATGAATCCTGCTCTGCCGAGTTCTCATCGCCCAGTACACCCGGTAACAATCTGGCCACGCCATCTATCATGACCATGGCTGCCAGTTCACCACCACTGAGGACATAGTCACCAATCGACCACTCCTCATCAATCTGCTTTTCAATCAGGCGTTCGTCGATACCTTCATAACGCCCGGCAACCAGAATCATTTTATCTCTGCCTGCCAACTGTTTCAGCGCCTGCTGATCCAGCTTTTTGCCCTGTGGTGACAGATAAACCACTTTGGTATCTTCACCCAGTGTTTGTTTCGCTGCCTTGATGGCTTCACTGAGCGGGGCAACTTTCATCACCATGCCCGGACCGCCGCCATAAGGTCTGTCATCCACTGTCCGATGCCGGTCGTGGGTAAAATCACGTGGATTCCAGTAACTCAGTTCCAAAATCCCTTGTGTGACTGCCCGTCCTGTCACCCCATATTCGGTGACGGCATCAAACATTGGCGGGAACAGGGATATGACACCCAGGCGCATAGACCTTGCTCCCTCAATAATCTTTGTCCCAGTCCACCCGGATAAGCTTGTTATCCAAATCAACCAGTTTGACGATTTCATCCATTACAAACGGAATCAATCGCTCTTTACCTTTTGCCTTCACCACCAGCACGTCATTGGCACCGGTTTCCAGCAAATGGTCAACTTGACCCAGCAACTCACCATCGAGGTTTTCGACGTTCAGGCCAAACAAGTCAGCCCAGTAAAACTCATCCTCGCTGGTCGGCTCCAGCTGGTCTTTCTTAATCGCCAGCTCAGCGCCTATCAGCGGTTGAACCTGATCGCGGTCGGTCACATTGGTGATGCCCATCACCAGACCTTTACCCTGGCTGTGTCCACCGGACACTTTGATTTCAACCCACTCTCCCTGTCGTGACAGGAACAGCGGTGAATATTCCAGGATGTTGGTGCGTGGCTCGGTAAAGGAATAGACCTTGACCCAACCTTTGACACCGAAAGCGCCGGATATTTTACCTACCGGGATAAACTCCTCGGACGCTGCCATACCCGCACCCTTTATATATTAAGCGGCTGCTTTTTGTGCTTCTTCAATCAGCTTGGCAACGCGCTCAGACGTTTGTGCACCCTGGCTAATCCAATGGGCAGCGCGGTCCAGATCAACGCGCAGTTTCTCTTCCTGACCACGTGCGATCGGGTTGAAGAAGCCAATGCGTTCGATGTAACGACCATCACGCGCGTTGCGTGAGTCGGTGACGACGATACCGTAGAAAGGACGCTTCTTGGCGCCGCTGCGAGTCAATCTAATTGTTACCATAATTCTTTATGCCCGTTGAGAAACTGGATCGGAAAACCGTCGTATTTTACGCAAGTCTCCCTGGTTTGCAAAGTGTTAGTTTACTAATTGTAATGGATGATCAGCAGATTGCCTAAAACGGCATACCTCCGCCGCCCATTCCGCCCATCGGAAATTTGCCGCCCATGCCGCGCATGAGTTTCGCCATTCCACCTTTTGAGCCCATTTTCTTCATCATTTTCTGCATCTGTGCAAATTGCTTAAGCAGACGATTGACGTCCTGGATCTGAGTGCCGCTACCGGCAGCGATACGTTTTTTTCGTGAACCTTTAATAATGTCAGGACGGCGACGTTCTTTGGGGGTCATCGAGTTGATGATGGCTTCCAGCTTACCCATCTCCTTGTCATTGACCTGATTCTTTGCCGCATCGGGAATGTTGGCCATTCCGGGCATTTTATCGAGCATGGAGCCGATACCACCCATTTTGCCCATCTGCCGCAGCTGCTCGCGGAAATCCTCCAGGTCGAAACCCTTGCCTTTTTTCAGCTTCTTGGCCAGTTTTTCGGCCGAGTCGACATCCATTTTGCGCTGGGCATCTTCCACCAGCGACAACACATCACCCATGCCCAGGATACGAGATACTACACGGTCAGGATGGAAGGGTTCCAGTGCCGCGGTTTTCTCACCCACGCCCATAAATTTGATGGGTTTACCCGTGATGTGGCGGATAGACAGGGCTGCACCGCCTCTGGCATCACCGTCAGCCTTGGTTAGAATAACGCCGGTCAGCGGTAAGGCATCATTAAACGCCTTAGCTGTGTTGGCGGCATCCTGGCCAGTCATGCTGTCAACCGTGAACAGGGTTTCAATCGGATTGATGGCCGCATGGATCTGTTTGATCTCGGTCATCATGTCATCATCGATGTGCAAACGACCGGCAGTATCGATAATCACGACATCGACATAATCTCTTTTTGCCTGCTCAATCGCATTTCTGGCGATATCGACCGGGTTCTCACTGGTTTTACTGGGGAAGAACTTGGCCTCTACTTCCGTTGCCAGTGTCTGCAACTGGTCAATCGCCGCCGGGCGATAAACGTCGGTGCTGGCCACCATCACTGATTTGCGATCCCGCTCTTTGAGCCAGCGAGCCAGCTTGGCCACACTGGTAGTCTTACCGGCCCCCTGCAGACCGGCCATCAGAATCACAGCAGGCGGCTGAGTATTAAGATTAAGTCCGGGGCTGGCCTCGCCCATGACCGCAACCAGTTCGTCATTAACGATTTTGACCAGGGCCTGCCCCGGTGTCAGGCTGCGCATGACATCCTGTCCCATCGCCCGCTCCTTGACGCGACCGATAAACTCGCGCACGACCGGCAATGCAACATCGGCCTCAAGCAAGGCCATTCGTACTTCACGCAGCGTGTCTTTTACATTGTCTTCAGTGATACGGCCCTGGCCGCGGAGTGACTTGAGCGTACTCCCCAGCCTTTCACTTAAACTGTCAAACATAGATCACCTTGATGGCTGGCGGCTGTCGCCAGTGTTTAAAGCTTCAAAACCATAGTATAACTGATATATTGTTTCACACAGGATGACATCGTTTATCATTAACGTTTGAGATAATAAATCCTCCAAGGATCGAATGAAATATGGCCATTGCCAACGCTCTCGCCTTCCTGCTGTATTTAAGCAGTAGTGCAATTCTTATCCGGCGCTTCGTACAGAAGAGCCAGTCAGCGGTTAAACCCGGTGTTCCGGTCGGCATTCTGATCATAATGGCGCTGCTGTTTCATGCTGCCGATATTTTCTTCACCATGCGCGCAGCGGGTGGCTGGGATCTGGGTCTGTTTTCGACATTCTCCGTGGCGACCTGGCTGATGGCATTGATCACACTGGCTGTGGGCAGCCGAATGCCTGATTCACATCCCGGTATTATTGTTTATCCGCTGGTCGCTCTCAGTCTGATGCTGCGGGTGGAATTGCCCTCCCCTGAACCACCGTCATTATCTGATCCGGCACTGGAATGGCATATATTGCTGTCTCTGGCCGCCTACAGCCTGTTTATGCTGGCTGCGATTCAGTCGATTGTTCTGGCCATTCAGGAAAAACAGCTGCGCCGGCACCATGTTGCCGGGATTGTCCGCAAGCTGCCGCCGTTGCAGACTATGGAAAAAGGCCTGTTTCAGCTTATCATCACCGGTTTTTCTCTACTCACTATCGGCCTGATAACCGGTTTCATGTTCGTTGATGATCTGCTGGCCCAGCATCTGCTGCATAAAACCGTCTTGTCAATCACAGCCTGGTGTGTGTTTGCGGCATTATTATGGGGCCGCTTCCGATATGGCTGGCGAGGCAAAACTGCTGTTAAATGGACCTTGAGTGGTTTTGGCTTTTTGTTACTGGCGTATATGGGCAGCAAATTCGTACTTGAATATCTGGTGAACTGACACACTCATGCTTGAAGAGACTTCCTTACTGGTCCTGTTTGTAATTCTGTTTTTCCTGCTGCTTCTGTCAGCCTTTTTCTCCAGCTCAGAAACAGCACTGATGTCATTGAACCGTTACCGGCTCCGGCATCTGGAGCAGGAAGGGCACCGTGGCGCAATGATTGCGTCTCAGTTATTGAGCCGCCCTGATCGACTGATTGGCCTGATTCTGCTCGGTAATAATTTCGTTAATATCCTGGCCTCAGCGATTGCCACCGTAATCGGAATTAAGTTACTGGGTGAGAACGGCATTGTAGTGGCGACATTTGCACTGACTCTGATCATCCTGCTGTTTGCCGAGGTCACACCGAAAACGCTGGCTGCACTGCATCCCGAGCGTGTCGCCTTCCCTGCCAGCTTTGTACTGAAACCTTTGCTGTTTATTCTTTACCCGCTGGTCTGGTTCACCAACAGCATTACCAACCGGATGGTTCGCCTGTTCGGCGTTTCACCTGAGGACGCTGCAACCACTGCCATCAACGTAGAAGAGTTGCGGGTTGCACTGATTGAAGCCGGCAGCATGATCCCCAAGCGTCACAAAGATATGCTGATGAGTATCCTCGATCTGGAAAAAGTCACCGTCAATGATGTGATGGTACCCCGCAATGAAATTGAAGGGCTGGATATCAATGCTCCGTTTCCGGAGATCATTAAACAGCTGTCACACTGCGGTTATACACGTTTACCGGTGTATGAAGACACGATGGATAATAACGTCGGTATTCTGCATTTGCGCAAAGCCTTGCATCTGCTGACTCAGGATAATCTGACGCCGGAGACCCTGCGGGCCATCATCAAAGACGCCTATTTTGTGCCAGAAGGCACACCACTTAATACTCAACTGATTAACTTCCAGCGTAACCGCCGTCGCACGGGTCTGGTTGTTGATGAGTACGGCGATCTGCTGGGATTGATTACCCTCGAAGATATATTCCGCGAAATTGTCGGCGAGTTCACGGCTGACACGATTGATGAGGACAAGGAAATTCACCCGCAGGAAGACGGCAGTTATCTGATTAACGGTACCGCAACAATCCGCGAGATTAACCGCAGTAATAACTGGGAATTGCCTACCGATGGGCCCAAAACCATTAACGGTCTGGTGCTGGAACATCTGGAAAGCATTCCCGATCCCGGTGTCAGTATCCGCTGGGGAGATTATGTCATCGAAGTGGTTCAGACTGCCGACAATGCGATAAAGACCCTGCGTATCAGACAGATTGAGGAAGAAATCGAGGAGGATGCCTGACTTTGTCCACGCTGCGTCTCAAGTTGGCAGGACTGAACGGCATAGACAAAAACTCGCTGCGTTCGATGCTGAGATTATCAGCCGATTTACTGACGGCTGAATGGATCCTGGTAGAAGAAGGCCACGCCGATCTTGAAATCTATGCTTTCGACACTGATAGCGGCCAGCAAGCCTGGCAAAATCGTAGTGGTGGTTTGACTGCCCTGCTGACTAACACCGGCAATGTCACCGAGCCGGTGGACATCGTACTTAGAAAACCACTGCGCAAATCTAATTTTTCGGAAGCGCTGAATCTGGTGGAAGAAAAAATCCGTCTGCAAAACACATCGCAGGTGGAAACGGAAACAGCTCAAGCCCAGAGCCAAAAACATAAAACAGGCTGGACAGATAAACTCCTGAGCAACCTCAAGCTGCGCCGAAAACCCGCCGCACATCTGCCTTCACTCGAGTTCCAACTACCGGATGACACCATACAGACCGGGATCGACACCATCAAGGACCCATCCCTGCTGGAAGCCTGGATCAATCAGTTACCCAAAGATGCCAATCAACGGGCCTCAACTTTGCTTAAAAATATCGTGCCGCTGTGTAGCCTCAAGTTAAAGCCGCTGCTGATGATTCAGCTGCTGGAAATTTATCGCACAGCGATACAAGAGCTGTTGTTCACCCGCGATATTTCGGCGGTCAAACGAGACCTCTATGTCACGACTGAAAACCTGCGCGCCATCCGCAGCGTCAGTGAACTGATTGCCAAGCTGGGTATCGCTTATCAGCAGCTCGCCCGCCCGTTCTATGAGCAAGGGGCGACACCTGACAATCACAATATGCTGCTGTTCTGTCTCAACCGGAGTGCGGAACAGCAGGCCCTGCTCGTCCTGCATGCGTTTCAGTACTACCGTAAACCACCCCCCCATGTCTGGCGCTGGCTGCATCAGCAGTATCTTTATCAGGAACAGGCCGGTACTCTGCATTTGAAGGTCAGTTTGAAAGAGCAATATCAAAGCTGCAGCTTCCACGAGATCTACACTCAAATCATACTGACCGCGCTGGCAGACCCTTACAGCCTCGCCCGCTTTGATGTGTTCCGCCTGTTTAACCTGATGACAGCGTTCACGGATAAGGTTGAAACCGGCATGCTCAGTGATAAGCTGATCAATACCACCAGTAACTTCATGCTGACAGGCCATTTCTGTATTGATGCAGACAGTGACCAAATGCCGCAAGCCATGGTCAAAATGCCGCCGGCAGTGCGTCAACGTCCCACTACCCGTTTGCTGAACACACAACCGGCGCTGCTCTATATCGAAAATCTGTTCAAAGATGCCAAGTCACGGCCACACGCCTCGTTGGACACAGAACTGAGACTGCTGAAAAAAATTATTCCCCAGCTCAACACAACCCATGAAAGACGCTATCACCGGCTTGACTCGGGTAAACATCGCAGTGTCCAGATTGTGCATGGCATCAACGCCATACACCAGAGTCTGTCTGGCAATCTGACCAATTCACTGACCTGGCATTTAGCCAATCAGGGTAGTGGCGGCATCATGGCCAAGCGGCAGACCACGGACTGCTATCACCTCAATATCGGTGACTTTGTCGGTATTTTTGAACAAGACCTTGCTGTCAAACTGGCCAGCGTCAGATGGCTTTTTGTCGATATGGAAGGAGAAACCGTGGTCGGGCTCGAACTTATCGAGGGTAAACCTGTCCCGGTATTTTGTACCCCTGATGGTGAAGCGGAGCAGCACCCTGCGCTGATTTTGCCGAATGATAAACCGCAGGAACCGGCTTCCATGATCACGGAAAAAGGTCTTTATTCACCCAAACGACGTCTCAGGGTGAAAGACGACGGTGAGCCGTATGTCATTGTGGCAAGTGGTATGATTGATAGTACGCTGGATTACGAGCTGTTCAACTTCACCGTCAAGCAAGGTTCATAAAACCGCCATCATGGCCTATCATGGTGGGGTACTGCAGGATTTCTCTTCACAAACGGAATATATTGACTATGCGCATTGCCCTAAAACTGCTTTTTGCCATCATTCTGATTATTGTGGCCGGCCTGGTCGCACTGCCATTTATTGTTGATCCCAACGATTACAAAGACGAAATTTCAACCCAGGTTGAGAAAGTCACCGGGCGTAATCTGACACTGCAGGGAGATATCGAGTTATCAGTCTTCCCCTGGATAGCACTGGAACTCGGGCCGCTCTCACTCAGTAATGCCGAAGGCTTTAAGGCTGACTCTTTCGCTAAAGTCGAACAGGCGGAAATCCGCATCAAGCTGATGCCGTTACTGAAAAAACAACTGGAAATGGACACCGTGGTCCTGGACGGCCTGGTGCTTAATCTTGAAACCAATAAAGAAGGTCAGACCAACTGGGAAGACCTGACTCAGGCAGATGAAGTCGTCGAGCAGGAAGCCAAACCCAGTGAAGATAAAGCAGGACCGGCACTGGCCGCCATCAGTATTGCCGGTGTCAAACTGAGCAATGCCAATATCCTCTGGTCCGATGCGTCTCAAGGCGTTAACTACCAATTGCGTAACCTCAACCTGACAACCGATCCGCTGGTGCCGGGCGAACCCACCTCGCTTGATATGGCCTTTGATCTCATCAGCGCCAAACCGGAAGTGAAAGCCCATGTCACCCTGAACTCTGACGTCATGGTAGACATGGAAAAACAGCAATATGCGCTGACCGGTCTGAACTTCACTACCATCGCACAGGGCAAGGCATTACCATTCTCACAAGCCGATCTTGCACTGGAAGGTGATATCAACGCCGATATGGCCAAGCAACTGGTCACGATCAGCGATATGGTACTAACTGCCAAAGCCAACAATGAGCAACAATCTATTGATGCCAAGCTGACCGGCCAGATCAATAGCAATCTTGCCAGTCAGCAAACCACGATTGACGGACTCAACCTGACTGCAGATATCACTGATCCAGCCTTGCCGGGCGAAAAGGCCCAGTTGGAACTGAGCAGCAATGTCACAGCCAATCTGGAACAACAGACTGTGACCCTGTCAGCGTTGCGTCTGAAGCTGGAAGAGTTACTGATGGAAGCAGACATCAAGGCGAATAATATTCTGGGTGACAACCCGGGCTTTGCCGGCAATGTTCATATCCAGCCATTCAACCTGCGCCAACTCGCCAATGACATGAACATTGAGCTGCCGGAAATGGCAGACAACAGCACACTGGAAAATGTCGAGCTCAGAGCGGAACTGGAAGGTTCAACTTCACGGGTCAATGCCAAACAGCTGGACCTCACACTGGACCAGAGTAAACTCACGGGTCAGTTTGCGGTCAGCAATTTCAGTAATCCCGGCTTCAATTTCAAGCTGAAACTGGATCAAATTGATCTGGACCGTTATCTCCCCCCCGTCGAGGAAGGCGATGCCAAGCCGGCAGCTTCTCCGGCAACAGCTGCGGCGGGTGGTCCCAGCCAGTTGCCGCTGGATACGCTGCGTCAAATCAATGCTAAAGGCAGCATTGATATTGGCAAAATGACAGCAAGCGGCCTGACCAGCGAAAACATTCATGTCACGATTAATGCAGAAAACGGCCTGGTAAAGCTGACACCGATGCGCGCTGATCTTTATCAAGGTCAATACAACGGTAACGTCAGCCTCGATGCGCGCGGTGACAAGCTTAAACTGGCTATTGATGAGAGTGTCAAAGGCGTTCAGGCTGAGCCCCTGCTCAAAGACATGACCGGCGAAGCCAAAATTACCGGGACTGCCAATGCCAGTGCCAAACTCAATGGCAGCGGTGCCACAGTCGAAGAAATCAAACAGACTCTGAGCGGCAATGGCGGATTTTCCTTCACCGATGGGGCCTTGAAAGGTATCAATATCGCCGAAGCGATTCGTAAGGCAAAAGCCGCTCTGTCCGGCCAGAAGCCAGCCGAATCTGATGCACCGGTGCAGACTGACTTCTCCACTTTGAGCGGTACTTTTACCGCCAATAACGGCGTCATTGATAATCAGGATCTGGCACTGAAATCCCCCCTGCTGCGTATCAATGGTGCCGGTCAGGCCAGCCTGCCCAAGGAAACCATTGACTACAACCTGAAGGTCGCGGTCGTAGGTACTATCTCCGGTCAGGGTGGTAAGGAACTGACTGAATTGAAAGGTCTGACTATCCCGGTCAAAATCACCGGCACTTTCAGTAATCCCAAACCGAGTGTTGATTTGGCCGGTATGGTCAAAGATAAAGCCAAGGAAGAACTCAAGGGCAAAGCGGAAGAAAAACTGAAAGAAAAACTGGGTGATGATCTCGGCGGTCTGCTCGGCGGTGCCTTAGGCACAAAATCTGACGCAGAGAAATCAGCCAGTGATGCTGAAACCGAGCAGACTGACAGTAGCGAGGAACAAACCGGCACTGAAGAAGCACCGGCTGAAGAAGAGAAAGCACCTGAAAAACAACTGGAAGATGCGGTTAAGGACAAACTGAAAAACTTCTTCTAGTCACAAACTAATTATCCAGCCCACGGCTGAGGAGCAGTCGTGGGCTTTTTTCTGTCTGACTATGGCCACCACATTCGATTTCGCACAAGCTTTGCTGGACTGGTATGACCTTCACGGTCGCACAGACCTGCCCTGGCAGCAATCACCGACGCCCTACCATGTCTGGCTGTCAGAAATTATGCTGCAGCAGACCCAGGTCAGTACTGTGATCGATTATTACCAAGGCTTTATCCGGCATTTCCCGGATATTGAAACGCTGGCAGCCGCCGAACAGGATGAAGTATTGGCCCAGTGGTCGGGCCTTGGTTATTACGCCCGGGCGCGAAACCTGCACAAAACCGCACGCATCGTCGTTGACGAGTTTAATGGCAACATGCCCGCCAGCCTGCAAGACCTCATGGCTTTACCCGGAATCGGCCGTTCTACCGCCGGGGCTATTCTGACCCTGGCCTACCATCAGCGTTTTCCGATTCTGGATGGCAATGTCAAACGGGTGCTGGCGCGCTTTTTTGCTGTCGATGGCTGGCCTGGCATTAAACAGGTGGAAAACCGGCTCTGGCAATATGCCGAACAATTACTTCCGGAGCACCGCATTGCCAACTATATCCAGGCGCAAATGGATTTGGGGGCAACGCTGTGCACTCGCAACAAACCGGACTGTCCGCACTGTCCGATGCAGACGCATTGTCAGGCCTATTTGCTGGAGCAGCCTGAAGCCTACCCCGGCAAGAAACCTAAAAAGACTCTTCCTACCCGGCAGACACAATGGCTGGTGATGCAGAATCATCTTGGCGAAGTGCTGCTGGAGCAACGCCCTCAGCAGGGAATCTGGGGCGGTTTGTGGAGCTTCCCGGAAGTAAAGGAAGAACAGGATGCTGACGAATACTGCCAGCAACGCTGGCAGTTACAAATCCATTCGCGCACGGCATTATCGCCGTTACAGCATGTCTTTACTCATTTCAGACTTGAGATTCATCCTACCCTGCTGCATTGCAGTGTTAATGGCGTTGCCGACAAAGATGATGGCAACTGGTATAGAATAGAAGACACTTTTAAACTGGGCCTGCCGGCACCGGTGAAATCATTTTTAAAATCATTGACTTAATTAACAGAGGGCACTTATGGCACGCACGGTTCATTGCGTCAAACTCAATAAAGAAGCAGAAGGTCTCGACTTTCCCCCCTATCCGGGAGAAATGGGTAAGCAGATCTATGAGTCCGTCTCCAAGGAAGCCTGGCAAATGTGGCTGAGTCAGCAAACCATGCTGATCAACGAATACCGCCTGTCGCTGGCTGACCCCAAATCCCAGGCTTTTCTCAAAGCCGAAATGGAAAAATTCTTCTTTGGTGAAGGCTCTACACCACCGGCTGATTTCGTCCCTGAATAATCATTATTGACGATCAATCTCCGCATAAATACGAAATTTCGATAATCAGAAGCCATTTATTTGGGCACAATGGCTTCTGATTTCTCCGTTCACCTGACATTCATTAAGTAATTGAAATGATTAAGGTTACATCCGGAAAAGCCATTAAAACACCCTTGAAAAACACTATCAGTTAACAAAAATATTTGCATTTATTGACGCAAAATGCTGACTTCTTTGCATTTTTTAGGCGTACAATGCAATAAGCTTCATTTGAAGTGTTTGAGTTTGTTCGTTGGCGCTGGAAAGCGCTGGCATAGTTTTAAAGATTGAGGTTGATTATGGCAGATCAAGTAACAGGAAAGGTTAAGTGGTTCAATGATGCTAAAGGATTCGGTTTTATTGAACAGGTAGATGGCCCGGATGTCTTCGTACATCACACTGCGATTCAGTCAGAGGGCTTTAGAACGTTGAAAGAAGGACAAAATGTCACGATGCAAGTGACTCAGGGACAGAAAGGACCACAAGCGGAAAACGTTGTTCCAGCTTAATGGCTTGTATATAGAATTCGAAGGCCGGTCAGTTTAATCTGACCGGCTTTTTTTATGCCTGCCACACCAACAAATATTGATGAAAGTCTTCTCATTCCGCCACTTTCGCATTGTTATCCTGCTCGGCATACTGGCTTTTGCACTGATTTATACGCAGGAGCAGAAACGCAGTACTACTTCATGGTATCAGCCGGTCAAGGTCATTATCTTTCCCATCAATGGTGATCGTCACCCGGCCACTGCCAGCTATATTCACTCTCTGAAAACAAATGATTTCCAGGCGATAGACCAGTTTTTCAGTCGTAGTGGCCGCGAATTTAATCTCGCTATTGAGCAACCTGTCATCACGCAGCTGGGTCAGCAAATCGAATCCCTGCCACCCGCGCCACCAACAGATAACGGCATGATGAGTGCCATCCTGTGGAGTCTGAAACTCCGCTATTGGGCATACCAAAACACACCGGATGATATCTCAAACCAGAACCGAATCCGTCTCTATGTCATCTATCATCAGCCTAGCAGCCAACGCCGTCTGGCCCATTCTATGGGTTTACAAAAGGGACTCATCGGCGTGATTCATACGTTTGCTGTGACTGAACAGAATCCACAAAATGCCGTGGTAATGGCTCATGAGATTATGCATACCCTCGGTGCCAGTGATAAGTACGGGGCAGATAACCAACCGCATTTTCCCGAAGGTTATGCGGAACCGGATAAAAATCCCCTGTATCCGCAGCGCTATGCCGAAATTATGGCAGGCCGCATTGCGGTTAATGACAGTGAGGCCAGAATGCCTTCCAGTTTGCGTGGCGTCAGAGTCGGTGAAATCACTGCCCGGGAAATCAACTGGATTCAGCCGTAAACCGCCTGATTTTTGGGCTATTGCTTCATACCAGACAAAAGATTCAAAACCGACTTTAACCTGTCATCGGTATTATTCATCATCACCGTCAGCATTTAACTTGACTGCAATACTGCATCAGCGACAATGAACTCATATGTTGTCAGCAATGCCGCTACAATAAGCAAAAGGAAACTGTTATGAAAGCCAGAGCATTCGTGACCATATTGCTTTTCAGTCCCTTTCTCTTGCTCAATACTGCAAGCGCCGACTGGAATACCATGCTGGATGATCTGAAAGAGGCGGGTAAAACGCTGTTACCGGGGGATCAGCAAAGCAATAGTCAACTGGATACCAGCACCATGGTGTCGGGCCTCAAGGAAGCGCTCAGCGTCGGCAGCAAACGCGCTATCGAGACCGTCAGCCAGACTGACGGTTACCTTGGCAACCCCGACATTCGCATTCCACTCCCCCCCCAGGTTGAAAAGGTCGGCAACCTACTGCGTCAGGTAGGCATGAGCGATCTGGCCGATGAGTTTCAAACCAGCATGAACCGTGCAGCTGAAGAAGCGGCACCGGAGGCAACGTCAATCATGGTGGAAGCCATCAAGAACATGACGATTGAAGATGCCAAAAACATACTTAATGGCCCGGACAACGCCGCCACCCAATATTTCAAAGAGCAAACCAGCAACAGGTTAACCCAACTATTCCGCCCCAGTGTTGAACAGTCGCTGGACCAGGTAGGTTCAACCCGCTATTACAATCAAATCAGTGACAGGGTTGCCAGTGTGCCGGTTGTCGGTGAGGAACTGAATCTGGATCTGCCCGATTACGTCACACAGAAGGCGCTCGATGGTTTATTTACGATGCTGGCAGTGGAGGAGAAAAAAATCCGCGAGAACCCGGCTGCACGCACCACCGAGTTGCTGAAAACCGTATTCGGCAAGTAGCGATTCGGGTGTTTGCTACTTTTCCGAGCCTGAATGTAATAACATAATGCCCGCACAAACTGTAAAGGAAAAACCATGGCTTTATCGCACAACCTTAACCTGGCCAGTCAGGGTACCTCCCTTAAGGCATTGTTCAGCGGCTATTTAATCGTGGTTGCCGTCGGTTATCTGATGGCAGTCGTCCAGATTCAGCTGACCCACGGCCTTGCCGACGGTGAGTATGGTCTTTCAATCGATGATATTGTCTACAGCTATTACGGCAACCGCACTAACTCATTACTGGAAAACAAGCTGCATGGTTCGATGAAGCCAATGGCGACGGACGAAGAGCGTGATGCAATTATCAACTGGATTCATCAAGGCGCGACCGAGGAAGCCTACGAGGAACAAGGCATTCAGGATATTTTTGAAGCGAAATGTATTGCCTGCCATAACGCTGAAGCTGGCGGTATTCCGGATTACACTGATTTCCAGAACATCAGAGACCGGGCTTTGGTTGATACCGGGGTCAGCATCTCAGCACTCGCACGCGTGTCGCACATTCACTTGTTCGGTATCGCCTTTATCTTCATGTTCGTCGGTCTGATTTTCAGTCTGGCTTCAGGTGTACCCAAACCCCTCAAAGTACTGGCGATTATCACGCCTTATGCTTTCCTGCTTATTGATATTTCATCCTGGTGGTTGACCAAGCTTAATCCAAACTTCGCCTGGCTGGTAATTATCGCCGGCGGAGCCATGGCACTGTCATTTGCTTTTATGTGGCTGGTTTCAATGTATGAGATGTGGATTTTACCCCATAGACATCCAGATGACCGCGATGCACTGCTGGATCAATAACGGCAGCTCGTCATCAATTGAAAAGCCCCGCTGAAGCGGGGCTTTTTTTATTCGGAACGCTGTTTGGCTTCCAGTGTTTCCCAACGTTCAAAAGCAATTTCCAGTTCAGCTTCCAGCTCTGCTACCTGCTGCTGGACCTGTGTGATTTTGTCCGCATCCTGTTGGTAAAAAGCCGGATCCGACATCTGATCATTAAAGGCCTGTTGCCGGGCTTCGAGTTCTTCAATCCTGGCCGGTAAGGCCTTTAAATCCAGTTGTTCCTGATATGTCAGGCTGGATTTCTTCTTTTGTACCGGCTTGTTGTCATTTGCCTGGGTTTTGGCCGGTTTGGTCTCAGTGGTTTTCTGAGACTGTCGCCACTGACGCAACCAGTCTTCGTAACCACCGACATACTCACGCAGGCCGCCATCAGGATCGAACACAATACTGCTGGTCACCACATTATTGAGGAAAGCACGATCGTGGCTGACCAACAGCAGCGTACCGTTGTAATTGAGCAGTAAATCTTCCAGCAGTTCCAGCGTTTCGGCGTCCAGATCATTGGTCGGTTCATCCATCACCAGCAAGTTGGCCGGCTGTGTAAACAGTTTGGCCAGTAACAGGCGGTTTCGCTCACCACCTGACAATGCCTTAACGGGTGTTCTTGCCCGCTCCGGGGTGAACAGAAAGTCCTGCAGATAGCCGATAATGTGCTTACGACTGCCGTTGACATCCACATGGTCACTACCCTGCCCCACGTTCTGCACCACGCTTTCCTCTTCATTCAACTGGCTGCGCAGTTGATCAAAAAAAGCGATTTCCAGATTGGTACCGAGTTTGACCTCACCCTTTTCAGGTTCCTGACGCTTCAGCAAAATCGACAAAAGGGTACTTTTACCGCAGCCATTGGGACCGATAATACCGATACGATCACCACGCTGGATGACCGTGCTGAAGTTTTCAAACAGTATTTTGCCGTCATAACTCTGGCCGATATTTTCTGCCTCGATAACCAACTTGCCGCTGCGGTCTGCTTCCTGCAGCTGCATGCTGGCATTGCCCTGACGTTCACGCCGCTGGCTGCGCTCCCTACGCATTTTTTCCAGCGCCCTGACCCGGCCTTCATTACGGGTGCGGCGGGCCTTGATGCCCTGACGAATCCAGACTTCCTCCTGCGCCAGCTTTTTATCGAACTGGGCATTTTGCTCGGCTTCTGCGGCCAGCATTTCTTCACGTTTTTTCAGGTAATTCTGATAGTCGCCGGGGAAGCTCGCCAGTTGACCGCGATCCAGTTGCACAATCCGGGTAGCCAGTGCCTGCAAAAAGGTGCGGTCATGAGTAATAAACAATAATGTACCGCCATAGCTTTTGAGAAAGCCTTCCAGCCAGGTGATTGACTCGATATCAAGATGGTTGGTCGGTTCATCCAGCAGCAGAATATCCGGCTGTTTCACCAGCGCCTGTGCCAGCAATACTCGACGTTTTTTACCGCCGGAAAGACTGTCAAAATCAGCATCTGCATTCAGCGACAAACGTGAAATGACTGTTTCCACCCGCTGCTCCAAGGACCAGCCGTCGGCAGCTTCCAGCTTGTGCTGGGCCTTTTCCAGTTTATTCAGCAGGGCCTGGCTGCTGTCGGTTTCCAGCTGGTGTAACAACTGGTGATATTCCACCAGTAGCGGGCTTATCTCACCGAGCCCGGCAGCCACCACGTCAAACACGCTGCCGTGTGTACCAATGGGCACTTCCTGTTCCAGGCGGGCGATTTTTATCGACTGACCGCCAACAATTTCACCACTGTCGGCTTTGATTTCACCGGCAATCAGTTTCATCAAGGTCGATTTGCCGGCGCCATTACGACCGACCAGACAAACCCGCTCACCGCGGTCGAGCTGAAAATCCACCTTATCCAGCAGATTGGGACCGCCATAACTGACGGTCACTTGTTTTAATGACAGTAATGCCACAATTATTCCTCGTCGGCTTGTGCCGATTCCAGTTGTTCGCTGGCTTCAAGCCAGTCACTTTCTGTTTGCTCCAAAGCGGCTTTCAAGTCCGCTTGCTGCTGTAACAGTGTTTTCAATTTGTCCTTGGCCGCTTCGCTGTATAGCGAGGTGTCAGCCAGTTGTGTTTCCAGATCAGTCAGTGACCGGGTCAACTTTTCCATCTCTTTTTCAGCCGTCTTGACCTTGTTACGTAGCGGCTGCATTTTCTGCCTGCGAGCGGCGGCAAGCTGACGGTCCTGCTTTTTATTGGAGGCAGCCTGTTCGGCTGGCTTTTTCTCCTGTTTGTCCTGATTCAGCAACCACTGACGATAATCATCCAGATCGCCGTCAAAAGAGCGAGCTTCACCGTCTGCCACCAGCCACAAGTCATCAGCCACGGTGCGCAACAGGTGCCGGTCATGCGAAACGACCACCAGGGCGCCATCAAACTCCTGCAGCGCGACGGTCAGTGCCAGCCGCATTTCCAGGTCCAAATGGTTGGTAGGCTCATCGAGCAATAAAAGAGCCGGTTTCTGGTAAACCAGAATCGCCAGAACCAGACGGGCTTTTTCACCGCCGGAAAACGGTGCCACCTTCTCCAGTGCTTTATCGCCGTTGAAACCGAAACCACCGAGAAAGTCACGCAGCTCCTGCTCTGTTGCTTTTGGATCAAGACGTTGTATGTGACGTAGTGGGCTATCTTCAGGGCGCAACTGTTCCAGTTGATGCTGAGCAAAATAGCCGATGCGGATATCCTTGGCTTCGCGGCGTTTGCCGGCAAGCGGTGCCAGCACACCGGCAATCAGCTTAATCAGCGTGGACTTACCGGCACCGTTGGGACCGAGCAAACCAACCCGGTCACCCGGTGTCAGGCTCAGTTCAATCTTGCTGATTAACGCTGTGTCACCATAGCCGACTGCCGCTTTATCCAGACTCAGCAAGGGCGTTGCCAGCCGTGTCGGTGGCAGAAAGCTGAAATGAAACGGCGAGTCCACATGAGCCGGCGCAATCTTTTCCATTCTTTCCAGCGCTTTAACTCGGCTCTGTGCCTGCCTTGCTTTTGTGGCTTTGGCTTTAAAACGGGTCACAAAGCTGCGCATATGGGCAATTTCACGCTGCTGTTTCTGATAAGCCGACTGCTGATTGGCCAGATGTTCGGCACGGGCCAACTCAAAGTCGGAATAGCTGCCGGTATAAAGCTTGATGCGCTGGTGCTCTATATGGGCAACGTGAGTCACGACCCGGTCCAGAAAATCACGGTCATGCGAAATCACCAGCAAAGTGCCGGAATAGGAACGCAGCCAGTCTTCCAGCCAGTAAACCGCCTCCAGATCGAGGTGATTCGTCGGTTCATCCAGTAGTAATAAATCCGAACGGCACATCAGTGCCTGAGCCAGATTCAAACGCATGCGCCAGCCACCGGAAAAAGCCGTCACCGGCCAGTTTTCCTGGCCGTTTTTAAAGCCCAGGCCGTGCATCAGTTTCCCGGCACGGCTCTCCGCGCTGTATCCATCAATGCTCAGGAGTTTGTCATGCAGTTCACTCTGGCGGTGACCATCGCCCTCTGCTTCGGCATCAGCCAGCTGCTGTCGAAGCCGGGTCAATTCAGTATCACCTTCAAGTACGTATTCGATGGCAGCTGTTTCTACCGCCGGCGTTTCCTGCGCCACGTAGGCTGTCACCCAGCTGTCGGGTATCGATACCTCTCCACTGTCGGCATGCAGCTCATCGCGTAACAGCGCAAACAGGCTGGACTTGCCGGTGCCGTTAGCACCAGTCAGTCCGATACGCTGGCCGGGATGAATAATCAGGTTGGCCGATTCAAACAGTAACTTGCTGCCACGGCGCAGCGAAACCTGGCTGAATTTAATCATGCGCGGCCTCTTCAGCCCTGCCAGTTGGCAGAAACAGTAATCCAGTGAAATTTATCATGGCGCGCATTGTAGCAAGCGCGGCGGCTGGAAGCAGGTTTGTATTAAACCGGCATCTCCGGCAACTGCCAGTTAATCGGTTTCATGCCGTGCTTTTCAAGGTATTGATTCGCCTGACTGAAATGCCGGCAACCAAAAAAGCCGCGATGGGCTGACAACGGCGATGGATGCGGCGCTTTCAGGACCAGGTGCTTGCTGCTATCAATCATCGTGCCTTTACGCTGGGCATAACTGCCCCAGAGCATAAACACCACATTGTTGCGCTGTTCATTGATAGTCTCAATGACTTTATCGGTAAACAGTTCCCAACCTTTCCCCTGATGGGAGTTGGCATTTGAGTCCTCTACCGTCAGCACCGCATTGAGCAATAGCACACCCTGTCTGGCCCAGCTTTCCAGATAGCCGTGATTCACCGGTTTGATGTCCAGATCGCTGTTCAGTTCTTTATAAATATTCATCAGTGAAGGCGGAATTTTAATACCGGGCTGAACCGAAAAACACAGGCCATGTGCCTGCCCCGGTTGGTGATAAGGATCCTGCCCCAGGATGACGACTTTGACCTCATTCAGCGGGGTGGTTTCCAGCGCGTGAAACCAGTTGGCTGAATGCGGGTAAATGACTTTCTGTTTGTCTTTTTCGCTACGCAGAAATTGCTTCAGATCTTGCATATAGGGTGCTTCGAACTCAGTCTGCAAAGCATGTTGCCAGTCGGGGGCTTTTTCCAGAACCATTGCCTATCCTCTTACTTTTATTGCTCCAGATAATACCCAATTCGTGTAGTTTCTGCTGAGCTTGGGAAGACTGCCCTGGCAAAAGCAGGAGTCACGCTGATGCATCGACAAATGCATGCCTGCTAGTCTCTCTGCTACGACATAAAAGGAATTCCGGTGAGACTGACCCACCTTTTTTACCTGCTTCTTTTGCTTACTCTCGTTGCCTGCAGTGAGGATGACTTTGGTTTATCCAGTGACAGCTCGGTTAACAACCCAGCATCAAATGAGGGAGTACCGCTATGGTTAGAAGCGCATCATGAGATTAATCCTGCAGACTGGCTGATTATTCGCAGTCAGGCGGCGCTTGAAGGTGAGATTACCAGTCAGCCGCACCGCGTTAATTTGTTGAAAAAAGCCTCACAGCATTTTCGTGAGAGTCCGCGGATGATAGCCAACCGTGCCGTTCAGTTGGAAGATATGTTGCGGGAAATAGGCATTGAAGAAAGTGCCGTCAGCCTGATTGATAACTTCACGCACTTGCCAACGCAGGGTACACCGCATAACTTTTCGGCCTACTGCCAGTATTATTTCAACATCCGCGCCAGGGGCTACCCGCAAGGCTATGCGCTGACCGAATTATCCAGACTCAAATAAAAAAGCACAGTGCCCCCGTTTGCAGGATAGGAGAGGATGAAGGCACCGTGCTTATAATCAGGTCCTGTTGATCAGGACTGTTTGTGCTTCTGCTTCCATGCTTCCAGCTTGGCTTCCAGTTGTTGCTGCTGTTCAGCAGTCAGCAAATTGTATATTTCATGATGGAAACGCGCCCGCGCCAGCGCCGCTTCTTTTTTCATGGCCAGGGATTTATCGATCAGTTTTTCCAGCTCAACTTCATTCAGGTCCTCAGCGCGTGTCAGTTCATGAATTGCTTTTTTGGTTTGCCAGTATTCGCCTTTGCTAGCCTTACGATCGGCATGACGTTTTTCCATCATCGCTTTCACCTGGGCCTGCTGGGTCTCTGTCAGATCGATATCACGCAGATAAAACGGCATGTCACCGGCTTTCTTGTGTTTCATATGGTGTTTATGGCCATCACATTGTTTTGGCTCGTGCTCAGCAGCATGAGCAGTACCCATCAGCGGGATAAAACATAACGCCATCATCAGTTTTTTCATCATAGATCTCCTTTTGAGAATCAAAATTAAGCCTTGAAGGCTGTGCAAAACACGCTGTCAGTATCAGCCAGATGCCGGTAAAGAAACGTTAGTGACAGGTAAAAATAGGTAAAGATGTGCGCTGCACACTGGTTGCAGCCAGAGCGAGTCGCTATGATTGGGTCATCATAGAAAGAGATTAAATGGTGGCTTCAGTACTCATTATTGATGACGATGTCGAACTGGCTGAGCTGTTTGAGGATTACCTGCAGCAGGAGCAGTTCAAGGTCGAGACCCGTTTCAACGGTCAAGATGGGCTGGAGGCGGCTTTATCCGGTCGTTTCGAACTTGTCATCCTGGATATGATGTTGCCCGATATCAAAGGTACCGATGTTCTGCGACAGATCCGCCAGCAAAGCCTGATACCGGTGTTGATGTTCACGGCAAAAGGCGATGATATCGATCGGATCATCGGTCTTGAATCCGGCGCGGATGATTATGTCCCCAAACCCTGCTCGCCGCGAGAACTGGTCGCCCGTATTCGTGCCATTTTAAGGCGTACCGAATATAGCAACCGCAATGAGCAGCATCAGCTCAGTATCGGTCCATTATCGATTTTTTCCGAGAGCCGCCAGGCATTCTGGTTTGATGACATACTGGATCTGACCAGTACCGAATTCAATCTGCTTGAAGTACTGGCGCGTCAGGCCGGTCATGTCGTCAGCAAGCAGGCACTGTCACAACAGGCTCTGGGACGGCCACTGGCAAGATTTGATCGCAGTATTGATGTGCATATGAGCAGCATCCGCCAGAAGCTGGGCCAGCATGCCGATGGGCATCACCTGATCCAGACTATTCGGGGTCAGGGCTATCAGTTAATCAAGGAATAGGCATGGGTCGGCTGTTCTGGAAATTTTTCTTCTCTTTCTGGCTGACGCTACTGGCGGCTGCAATTAGCACCGGTAGTTTTGTCTGGCTCAAACATGCCACCGATGATGATCCGCTGTCACGGGATGAGCGGCTGATCGACTATCATGGCATTCCCTATGTTCAGGTAGCAGCCGATATCAGTCGAATTCAGGGTCTGGAAGCACTCTCAGCCTTTCTGAAACAAAGTCAGCAAAACAGCTTAATGACTGTGATGGCCGTCAATACGGATAATCAGGATTTGCTGGGACGAAGCGTTGATTTGGCGGCACTGTCCCAGGCAAGACAACTGCTTGCCAAAGGCAAGGACAAGATTATTGAGCAGATCCGTGTCGATAATCAGCCATTCCTGCTCTACGCCCCCCTCGCCGAACCTGAAAAAGCGCCGGGACCGTTGTTCAAGAAAAGCTGGGTACTGAAACATTTACCCTTATTACTGATCATTATTTCGGCCATACTGGCCAGCCTGTTTTTCAGCGGTTTGCTGGCCTGGTATTTCACCCGGCCCATCAGCAGCCTTAAACAGGCATTTCAGGCTGTTGCTGACGGTAAACTGGATACACGGGTGAGTCCGGCCATGAGAAAACGCCGCGATGAACTTGCTGAACTGGGCGAAAACTTCGATTTCATGACTTCCCAGATTAGCAGTCTGGTCAATGGCCAGCGTCAGTTACTGCATGATGTTTCCCATGAACTGCGTTCTCCGCTTGCCCGCATGCAGGCTGCCATCGGCCTTGCCCAGCAGCAGCCGGAAAAGGTCAACAGCACGCTCAACCGGCTGGAAAAAGAAGCAGAAAGAATGAGCGATCTGGTTGGCGAACTATTGCTGCTGTCGCGAATGGAAACCGGCGTCAGCCATAACCAGCCAGCAGAGATTGATATCAACCTGCTGCTCGATGAAATCGTCGCCGATGCCCGGTTTGAAGCAGAAGCCAAATCAGTTCATATCCTCTATCAGCATGACGGCCGGGTCAGTCTGCATGGCCAGCAGGAGCTGCTGCATCGGGCGATTGAGAATGTGCTGCGCAATGCTATCAGGTTCAGTGATGCCGGCGACAGTATCAGTCTCCGTGCTGGCCTGGATGCGACCGGCAAACAGTTTGAGATTCTGATTGAAGATGAGGGGCCGGGGGTCAGTGATGACGACCTGGATAAACTGTTCCGGCCATTTTTTCGCGGCGAGCCACAACGACGTGACGGTATCGGTCTGGGACTAACGATTGCCCAGCGCGCAGTCGCATCACACCGAGGTCAGATTGAAGCGAAAAACCGTCCCCAGGGTGGACTCAGAATGCGGATCAGCCTGCCTGTCTGAGGGCCTTTGGCTGAATTCAATTAGCAGGAAATAAAATATATAAAAAAAACGCTTGCAAAACTAAATGCAAATCATTATTATTTATAACCGATGGAGCTGAGATGCCTTGTTTATCCCGCGCATTGATACTCCCTCTCTCTTAAATCTGAAAACCGAGTTTTGCCGGCCTTCTCCAGGCCGGCATTTTTTTCAGAGAATTCACTCCACTGCTGAATTTTTGTACAACTTTGCTTACAATGGCGTCCAGTCGAAGCTGAACTGTTGTGCAAAACATGTCTGACAAACTCGAAAAAACTGACACTCAATGGCGAGAGCAGCTTACTGAAGAGCAGTATTTTGTCACCCGCAAAGCCGGTACTGAGCCCCCCTTTTCCGGTGCTTATGTCGACAAACAGGATGACGGCACCTATCGCTGTGTCTGTTGTCATCAAGCCCTTTTCAATTCTGAAACCAAGTTTGACTCCGGTTGTGGCTGGCCCAGCTTCTATGCTCAGGTCGATGTTGACGCCATCACCCATCACGCTGACTACAGCAACGGCATGGACCGTACCGAAGTGCGGTGTCAGCACTGCGATGCCCATCTGGGCCATGTTTTTGATGACGGCCCGGCACCGACCGGCCTTCGTTACTGTATTAATTCGGTGGCACTGGACTTTGATGCTGATAAATAAATGCGCTACCGCGCTGGATAGGCCTCAGCGGTGACAACCGAGTCCGAAAAGCCTGCTGACTGGTTCGTTTATATTATCGAGACCGATAACGGTAAGCTTTACACCGGCATTACCACCGACCTGAACAGGCGCTTTGAACAGCACCGCAAACAAAGCGGCGGTGCCCGCTTCTTTCATACCAGTCCGGCACGCAAACTGGTGTACCAGGAAACCCATCCCGACCGCAGCAGTGCCTCCAAACGTGAAGCGGCTATCAAAAAACTCACTCGACAAGGCAAACTGGCCCTTATTCGCAGCCGCTAAGTCTGTGTATAATGGCGCGTTTTTCACATCGCCCCCCGGGCTCTCCTCAGGATCTGTCTCTTGCTAAGTACTGCCAACCTCACCATGCAATTCGGGGCCAAGCCCCTGTTCGAAAACGTCTCGGTTAAATTCGGAGACGGCAACCGTTATGGCCTGATCGGTGCCAATGGCTGTGGTAAATCCACATTCATGAAAATTCTGGCCGGTGATCTGGAACCCAGTTCCGGTAATGTCAGCCGCGATCCCAATGAATCTTTTGCGGTACTGAAACAGGATCAGTTCGCTTACGAAGATCAACGCGTGATTGACGTGGTCATCATGGGGGACAAGACCCTGTGGGAAGTACATCACGAACGTGATCGCATCTACAGCCTGCCGGAAATGAGTGAAGAAGACGGCATTAAGGTTGCCGAACTCGAAGGTCAGTATGCTGAACTCGACGGTTATACCGCCGAAGCCCGCGCTGGCGAATTACTATTGGGTGTAGGTATTCCGGTTGAACAACACTATGGCCCGATGAGTGAAATCGCGCCGGGCTGGAAGCTGCGTATATTGCTGGCTCAGGTACTGTTTGCTGATCCGGATATTCTGCTGCTTGATGAGCCCACCAACCATCTGGATATCAATACTATCCGCTGGCTGGAAGATATATTGAACCAGCGCAACAGCACCATGGTGATCATCTCGCATGATCGTCACTTTCTGAATAGCGTCTGCACCCATATGGCTGATATGGATTACGGTGAGCTCCGCGTTTATCCTGGTAACTATGACGATTACATGATTGCCTCCACACAGGCCCGTGAACGTCTGCAAGCGGATAATGCCAAGAAAAAAGCCCAGATCAAGGAGCTACAGGAATTCGTTTCCCGTTTCTCGGCCAATGCTTCCAAAGCCAAACAGGCCACCTCGCGGCAGAAGCAGATTGAAAAGATTCAATTGGATGACATCAAGCCTTCCAGCCGGGTCAATCCCTATATCCGCTTCAACCAGGAAAAGAAACTGTTCCGTAATGCACTGGAAGTCAGCAAGATCAGCCAGTTTTATGACGGTGAGAAACCGCTGTTTGAGGACTTCAGTTTTATCACCGAGGTGGGAGAGCGTATTGCTGTTATCGGTCCCAACGGGATCGGTAAAACCACGCTGGTTAAAACCCTGGTGGGTGACATGCCGCCGCAAAGCGGTGAAGTGAAATGGTCGGAGAATGCCAATATCGGTTATTACGCGCAGGATCATGACCACCTGTTTAAAAATAACATGAACCTGTATGACTGGATGGCGCAATGGGCCGGTCCGGATGATGATGAACAGGTCATTCGCGGCACTTTGGGACGGCTGCTTTTCTCAGGCCATATCATCGATAAAAAGGTCAATGTTTTATCCGGTGGTGAGAAAGGCCGGATGCTGCTGGGCAAACTGATTCTGCAACGCCCCAACATCCTGATAATGGATGAACCGACCAACCATATGGATATGGAGTCAATTGAATCGCTCAACATGGCATTGGAACAGTTTGACGGGACCCTGTTTTTTGTCAGTCACGACCGGGAATTCGTGTCTTCACTGGCAACCCGCATCTTTGATATGGAAGCCGAAGGCCTCACTGATTTCCATGGCAGTTATGATGAATATCTGCAGAGTCTGGGCATTAACTAAAAAAACAGCTGCTGCAATAAGGTCTCAACTTTTGTCATTTTTTCATGCTAGTGTAGATGTATACCTAAGCCATGAGGGAACATAGATGAAACAGCTGCATAAGCATTTCGCAAAAAAATGGACCATTTTGATGGCCTGTCTGGGCATGATGTTTTTTGCCAGCCCGGCGCTGACGCTGGCGGCCTCGGCCACCGAAATTGATATCGGCGTGAGTGAAACGCTGAAAAAATTTAAAACGGAAGTACCCGGTGGGGCCCAGTTTCTTGAACGTGCGGCCGGCGTGTTGGTGTTCCCCAAAATCATCAAGGCCGGTTTCGGCATCGGTGGTGAATATGGTGAAGGCGCCTTGCTGATTAACGGCGAAACCGTCTCTTATTACAGCACCGCTGCTGCCTCAATCGGTTTACAGCTCGGTGCCCAGAGTAAATCTCTGGTTATTGTTTTTCTGGCCGAGGACTCGTTGAAGTATTTCCGCAACAGCAAAGGCTGGAAAGCGGGCGTAGACGGCTCAGTGGCTGTTGTGGAATGGGGTGCCGGCGAGGATATCAATACCATTGATATCGAAGACCCCATCGTTGGCTTTATGTTCAGTAACAAGGGGCTGATGTTCAATCTGACGTTGGAAGGCTCCAAATTTACCCGGATAGATAAATAAATGTCAGAACGCCACCCAGACTACCCACCCAAGACCTGCGAGATTGACCGGCTGGTGACACACCAACGGCTAGTCGATGCGGCGCTGGCCGGTCGTAAAACCCAGCAACGCCGTAATGGCGTTTATGGCTATCCCGGAGAAACCTTCGCGCTGGGCTCAGAAAATTTTGTGATTACCGGACTCGAACGCCAGCCCCTGGGAGAGATGACCGAGACCGATGCCAGGGCGGAAGGTTTTCCCGATCTGGGCACCTACAAACAACTGATTATCAGCATGCACGCCGGTATGGACTGGAATGATGACCACGAGGTCTGGGTGCATACATTTGAAAAGCTTGAGGCTTAATCCAGCGCTTCAGCGTTCATTGCTTCACAGCGTGAAAGATCAAAACCGCCGTTTTTACTCACTTTCGACTGTAAATCACGCAGCGCTGTCCGTAAGCCTTCTTCCAGCACCGGATGATAAATTGGCATTGACAGCAACTGCGTCGTCGTCAGCTCTTGCTGAATAGCCAAAGCCAGCAAATGCGCCAAATGACCGGCAGCGGGTGCAGCCATCTCGGCGCCAAGCAGTTTGCCGCTTTGCTTGTCAGCATAAACCTTCAGGTAGCCGGCATTTGTCTGCGCTGCCCGGGCGCGGCCCTGATTTGAAAAATCAACTTCACCGGCAACAAATGCTTGTGGTTCAAGTGCTTCTGCCCGCTGACCGACTATAGCGACTTCAGGCTCACAAAAAACCACGGCAAGCGGTATTCGCCGGCAATACGATGAGACTGATTGCGCCACCGCATTATGCCCGGCAATGCGTCCGTCATCAGCCGCTTCATGTAACAACATGGTATCTGCTCGCACATCACCGGCAATAAAAACCGGCAAATCTTCGATCTGCAGTGTCTGTGAATTCACCGCTGGCAGGCCCTGCTCATCAAGCTTTATATCCAGGTTTTCAAGCCCGATATTATCCAGATTGGGCTGGCGACCAATCGCCGCGATGACCTGTTCAAATTCACCACTGAAATCACCGGCTGTAACCTGAATACCTTTAGCCGATTTTTCCAGGTCAGCTTCCTCGCCCAGCTTCAATACAAACTCAGCCTGTAAACTTGTCAGCAAGGCCTGATTGACAGCGTTATCACTCAAACCGGCCAGCCGTTCATCGGTGCCGAAGGCTGTCACATTGATGCCGAGACGGCTCAGTGCCTGGGCAATTTCCAGACCGATGGCACCCAGACCGATCACCGCAACCGATTCTGCAAAGCCCCGCTGGTCAAACAGATTATCACTGGTCAGAATATGCTCGCTGAAATCCTGCCAACTCTCAGGCACAATCGGCCGAGAACCGGTTGCCACGATGATTTTCTGGCAATCAATGATCTTATCGCCGGCTTCAATCCGGTTCGGTCCCAGCAGGCAGGCTTTTTCCCTGAGCAGTTGTTTACTGAAGCGCTGGGTCGCCTCTAATGTACTGTCTACGAAGAAATCACGGAGATCCCGGACTCGCTTCATCACCGCAGCGATATCGACATCCAGCCTGTCAGCATGTCGAATGCCGAAGCTCTCAAAGCTCAGACGCCGATGGTAGGCATTGGCGGCCTCGATCAACAGCTTGGAGGGCATACAACCGACCCGGGCACAGGTGGTTCCCAGCGGACCGGGATCAATGAGCAGAAAATCTGCCGTCTGCTTACTGACCTCCCTGGCTGCCGCGAGACCCGCCGTGCCCGCACCGATAATAACAACGTCGGTACGCATCACTCAGCGCGATCAGCTTTCGATACGGAAACCGACTTTGATGGTGACCTGCCAGAACTGTACGTCTCCGCCCTGAATAGATCCACGCGTTTCCACTACCTCAAACCAATCCATATGCTTGACTGTCTCACCCGCTTTTCTGACAGCACTGCGTATAGCTTGATCGGTGCTCTCAGGCGAGCTGCCAGTGAGTTCAATAATTTTATAAATATGATCAGTCATTGCTATTCTCCTTACTTTTCCGCAGATAAATAAACCAGTAGACCAGTCCCACAAATAAACCGCCTCCCAGCATATTGCCAAGGGTAACGGGCAACAGGTTATCCCACAGGAAACCTGATAAGGTCAGATTGTCGAGATTGACCGGCATCAAAGCCTGAAGGATCGCCGGATCCTGGCTGGCGAGCATACCCGCAGGGATAAAAAACATATTCGCCACTGAGTGTTCGAAGCCCATGGCGACAAAGGCGGTAATCGGAAACAGAATCGCCAGAACCTTATCCACCACCGTTCTGCCCGCAAAACATAGCCACAAGGCCAGACACACCAACACATTGCATAAAATGCCGCGAAAGAAGGCTTCCAGCCAGGACAGGTTCACTTTGCTATTGGCAATCGCAATGGCTTTGGCACCGACGGCGCCATCCGCTGTCTGCCAGTGACCACTGAAATAAATCATCAGCAATATGCCCATCGCCCCGATAAAATTGCCCAGATAAACAATCAACCAGTTTTTCAGCAGTTGACCCAGTGTGACTTTTCCGTCAACAAAAGCCATAACAATCAGATTATTGCCGGTAAAAAGCTCTGCCCCGGCCACCACAACCAGTATCAAACCAAGACAAAACACCAGGCCACCCATCAACCGTAACAGGCCACCGGCAATGGTGCCAGTGTCATAAGTGACTACGGTAAAAAATGCCGCCCCGAGGGCAATAAAGGCCCCGGCCAGAATGGCAAGTGCAAAAATCTGCAGTGGATCACCGGTGATCTTCGTCACGCCCACCTGCTGCACCCGCGCAGCAATTTGCTGAGGCGTGTATGCATCGACTGAAAACGGATCCATCTGCGTCTCCTTAACGCTTCCTTGCTTCCATCATAAAGCCTGATGCCGATAGCTTGCCAGTACATCAATAAACAAATGTTTTTTCTGTCTTTTCTTCTGTCAGCATCGTATAATATTAGGTTTTACACGCCCGCTTATCAGTTTTGCGTTCAAAACTGACCATCACAGGTTATTCCATGTCCACAGAACATCGTGAAACGATGCCCTCATTCAGTGAGTTAGGCATTACCCCGGCTATTCTCAAAGCAATACAAGAAGCCGGTTATGAAACACCCTCGCCGATTCAGGCACAAAGTATTCCGCCCTTACTGGAAGGCCGTGACCTTCTGGGTCAGGCACAGACCGGCACCGGTAAAACCGCTGCGTTTTCTTTACCGCTGTTGAGCCGTCTGGATACCACCCAAAAAAAACCGCAATTGCTGGTTCTCACTCCTACCCGCGAACTGGCTATTCAGGTTGCTGAAGCCATTCAGGGCTATGGCCGACACATTAAACAATTCCACGTCCTGCCGATTTACGGTGGTCAGAGCATGGGACTGCAGCTGCGCGCACTGCAACGTAATCCGCAGGTAATTGTGGGAACGCCGGGCCGTATTCTGGATCATATCCGTCGCGGCAAACTGCAACTGGAATCCTTGCGCTCACTGGTACTGGATGAAGCCGACGAAATGCTGCGCATGGGCTTTATTGACGATGTTGAAACCATCCTCCAGGAAACCCCGCAGGAAAGACAGGTGGCCCTGTTCTCCGCTACCATGCCCAAGCCGATTCACCGTGTTGCACAGCGCTACCTCAAAAACCCGGTAGAAGTCCATATCAAGTCCAAGACCTCGACGGTTGATACCATCAATCAGCGTTACTGGCAGGTCACCGGCCTGCACAAGCTGGACGCACTGACCCGGATTCTGGAAGTCGAAAACTTCGACGGCATGATTATCTTCGTGCGCACCAAGAATGCGACGGTGGATTTGGCCGAAAAACTGGAAGCGCGTGGTTATGCCGCTGCCGCCATCAATGGCGACATGAACCAGGCAATGCGTGAAAAAACCATTGAAAAAATGAAAGCCGGCCAGATCGATATTCTGGTTGCTACCGATGTTGCTGCCCGCGGGCTTGATATCGAGCGCATGAGTCACGTCGTTAACTACGATATCCCTTACGATACTGAATCCTATGTCCACCGTATCGGTCGCACCGGCCGTGCCGGTCGTAAAGGTGAAGCAATTCTGTTTGTCTCGCCGAGAGAAAAACGCATGCTGGGGGCCATTGAAAAAGCCACCCGGCAGACGATTGCCCGCATGCAGTTACCCAGCAGTGAAGATATTGCTGATCGACGGGTAATGGCATTCAAGGAACATCTCACCGAAACCATTGAGTCTCAGGATCTGGGCTTCTTTGAAACGCTGGTTGCCCAGTACCAGGAAGAGCATAACGCCGACCCGCTGGAATTAGCCGCGGCACTGGCATTTCTGGTGCAAAAGCAACGGCCGCTGAATCCTGTGTCTCACACCAGTGAGCGCAAACCTGCTCGTGATAAAGCAGAACAGTCAGACAACAGGCCATCACGTGCAGAACGCACTGCCAGAGCACCTCGGGATCGTTCCCGCCATCAGACTGAAGCAGGCATGATTACCTACCGGGTAGAAGTCGGTAGTGAACACAATGTCGAGCCCAAGCACTTGGTAGGCGCCATTGCCAATGAAGCCGGAATCGAAAGCCAGTTTATCGGCCGGATTTCGATCATGAATGATCACAGCTTTATTGATCTGCCTGAAGGCATGCCCAAGGATATCTTCCAGCATTTGCGTAAAATCCGGGTCAATCAGCATCCGATGCAGATCAGTCTGGCGGAAAGCAGCAATGACAGTCGTCCAGCTGCACCGGCCTCTCGGAAAATGCCAAGAAAAAACGGCCCTCGTAAAACGGGCAAAGCCGGTAAAAGCAAACCGAGTCACAGCAAATC
>Ga0189277_10168_pt1 | contig 55946 bp, 53 predicted proteins | sample N26A32minimetaG_FD_130325 | JGI IMG/M metagenome (GOLD analysis project Ga0189277, IMG submission 130325) | Marine microbial communities from the Costa Rica Dome - N26 A3-2 mini metaG | ecosystem: Environmental > Aquatic > Marine > Oceanic > Photic zone | place: Costa Rica: the Eastern Pacific... | reverse complement strand
TCTAAACAATCACATGTGTGGCCCAGATAATATTTATCAGCCTCCTTTGAGAACAATATGTAGAAATAGCAAGGCATATAACGAAAAAGCCCCAGATTTCTCTGAGGCTAATGTGGGAGCTGAGGGATTCGAACCCCCGACCCTCTGCTTGTAAGGCAGATGCTCTGAACCAACTGAGCTAAGCTCCCTTAATAATTACTATTTATTAGAAAGATGTGGGAGCTGAGGGATTCGAACCCCCGACCCTCTGCTTGTAAGGCAGATGCTCTGAACCAACTGAGCTAAGCTCCCATCTTTATTTACCCAATCCATTCGAAAGGGAATGCAAAGGTAATTTGAAATTTATTTGATGCAAACAATGGGTTTTATTTTTTTAAATCAAATTGATAATTGATTGATTATGAGTTCAAAATTTTCCTTTTTAACCTAATCTAAATTTATCATAAACCCAGCTCTAAACCAGCGTCCAGGCATCTGAACAGTTCCTGCTTCTATATAGTCAGTATTAGTCATATTGGAGGCTTCAGCAAAAAAGCCCATTTTGCCGATTCTATTGTAATCTAATCTCATGTCTAAAAGGAAATAAGGGTCTTGGCTAATTCTTTCTACATATCTCATCTTAGTATTCAATTCAATCTTAGAGCCTAGTCCTACCAAAAAGCCCCCAATCATCTGATTTCTCAAAGCGGTAAATGCATATCTTGTTTCCACTCCCGGCTGATTTACTAAACTGGCATCTATATAATTATAGGATAGCATCAATTCTTTTATTTGAAGCATAGAACTTCTTCTTTGCCATCTATAAGTAAAAGCTGCTTCAATTCCATTAAACCTGACTTCGTTGAAGTTTTGTGGTTGCCAAGGGGTGTTTGCATCAGGGCGTACCCATTCAATCAAGTTATCTGTGTTTCTATTGAAATAGACCAATTCAGCAAATAATCCAGTCTTTGTCCACTTTGCACCAATTTCAAAGTTTTGAGCTTGCTCAGGTTGTAAGTCTGGATTTCCAATATTAGTTGGCCCTACATAATACAAATCCGTGTAGGTGGGGATTCTAAAGCTTTTTCCATAGCCTGAATACAGTCGTATTTCCTCGCTTGCTTGGAAGCCTAGCTCTAACCCGGGAAAATGTTTCCAGCCATAATCGTTATAAAAGTTGCTATATACTCCGGCTCTAAGATCTGTTTTTGAGCCCAATTGGATCAAATGCTCCAAAAATAAGCCAGCTAAAACCCGTTCATGGTTTCCTAGATTATTGCTTTCAATCTTTTCTTGTCTCACCTCTGCTCCGAATCCGGTTGTGCCTATTTTACTTTCATAACTTCCATTTAACTCAAAAGCATAAATGTCTGATGTATGAAAATTTTGGTAAAATGAAGGTTCCTTCCTTCTCAACCTATACTCATCTTTGTTTCTCCTCCAATAGGCACGGCTATTTAACTTAAATCTATTTTGAGTATAGGTGTGGCTCAGTGCTCCCAAAGTAGTTTGCAGGCTTTCCCACTGATCAGGAAATGCACTCGTATAAAAGCCGTTTGCTCCGAAACTTCTGTCTGTATATGCGATCATGCCTCGGAGAGCATGATTGTCATTTAAATCCAGACCTCCTTCGTAAAAAATATTGCTTACCTGATAATCTGAATTGTACCAATGTCCATTGGAGTCATCATATGAAATAGAAAGATTTTGCTTGTAATTTCCACTTGGTAAAGAACCAGCAAAATTCAGCCCTTTCATTCCAAAATCACCGGCATATCCCTGAACCCTTAGGCTTCTTTGATCGGAAAGCTCTGTGATAATATTAATCGCACCTGCATAGGCGTTTTGCCCGAAAATCCTTGAAGCAGGACCTTTTAATACTTCTACTCTGTCAATATTGATTAAAGGAACAGGAATATTCATCATATGATGTCCTGTTTGCGGGTCTGTGAGTTTAATTCCATTCAATAGCATCAAAGTCTGGTTGAATGAACCACCTCTAATGCCAATATCTGCCTGTACGCCTGTGACTCCTCTCTGTCTCACATCCACTCCAGGTACAAATGCTAATACTTCTTGTAAGCTTCTAGCAGGAGTTGTCTCTATTTGGGGTTTGGTAATTACAGATATATTTCTGCTTTGTTTAGAAAAAGGAATTTGAATCCTATTCTCTTGAATGATAACTTCATTTAAGTTTTGGGTGGTACTGTCTGTTTGAGCATTTGCATGATTCAGGTTGAAACTGATCAAGGTTGCCAAAATCAAAATTCTCATTGGTGATTATTTTAGGATGCGTAAAATTGACTTCAAAAAATCCTAATTCCAATTTTTAGGCATTTGTAAAAAATCGTTAATCCCTATCCCGCTAAAAAGAAATCCGCTTGAGGAAATGCAGATAGTGCTTATTTTTAAGTCAAACAAAAAATCGAATATGATCAGAAAATTATTTTCAGGTCTGTTATTATCAGGCTTGTTGCTTGGAAATTTCACCTATGCGCAGCAAGGTTTGGATAATAATCAGGCGGATTTTGGAGAATTTATGGACCGGAAAGGTACTTATACCAGAACGGCTTCCGGTAAACCCAGTGAAAACTATTGGCAGAATAAGGCCGACTATCAAATCGAGGCAACTCTCGATGAGAACGCTCATGTATTGACTGGGAAAATTACCATTAATTATACCAACAATAGCCCGGAAAACTTGGACTTTGTTTGGTTGCAATTGGAGCAAAATCGCTTTACACCAGATTCCAGAGGGACATTGACTACTCCTGTTCAGGGAAACCGCTACAACGGAGATACTGATGGAGGCTTTGATATTTCTGCTGTACAAGGAAAAGTAGGAACAAAAGGATCTATCTCCTCAAAGCATATCATTACAGATACCAGAATGCAGGTTTGGTTCAATGAACCGATTCCTGCAAAAGGAGGGAAGGCGAGTATTTCCATGAATTTTTCATTCAAAGTTCCTCAGAAAGGAATGGATAGAATGGGAAGATTGAAAGTCAATGACGGTTGGATCTATGCTTTTGCGCAATGGTATCCAAAAATGGCTGTCTTTGATGATGTAGAAGGATGGAATGTGGAGCCTTATTTAGGTGCAGGAGAGTTTTATCTAGAATATGGAGACTTTGATTATAAAATCACGGTGCCATATGATCATGTAGTAGTGGGGTCAGGTAAATTGATGAATCCTAAGGAGGTTTTGTCCAAAGAACTTCAAAATCGCTATGCTAAAGCTATGCAAAGTGATACTACGATTTACCTAATTGCTCCCGACGAAATCAAAAATACCACCTTGACCCGGCCTAAGCAGGATGGTATGATCACTTGGCATTTCCAGATTAAAAATTCCAGAGATGTGGCCTTTGCCACCTCTAAAACATTTATATGGGATGCAGCCAAAATCAATTTACCTAGCGGAAAAACGATTTTAGCTCAATCTGTTTATCCCAAAGAATCTGACGGGCAAGAAGCTTGGTCCAGATCTACTGAATATTCCAAGGCTTCAATAGAACATTATTCGGAGATGTGGTTTGAATTCCCTTATGAGACAGCAACTAACGTGGCTGCTGATATCGGCGGTATGGAGTACCCTGGATTGAATTTCTGTCGATATACTTCAAAGGGCGAAGGTTTATGGGGAGTGACTGATCATGAATTTGGACATAATTGGTTCCCAATGATTGTAGGGAATAATGAGCGTAGATACGCTTGGATGGATGAAGGCTTCAATACCTTTATCAACCATTATAGCACTTTAGCCTTCAACGAAGGAGAGTACTCTTCAAACCTGAATCAAACTAGGAGATACAATAATTATTTTCAAAATGAGAACAGGGAAGGGATAGATACTTATCCAGATGTGGCAAATACAGGGAACTTAGGAATGGTTGCCTACATGAAGCCAGGAATTGGTTTGATTGTGCTGAGAGAATATATTTTGGGGCCTGAGCGATTTGATAATGCATTCCGCTCCTACATTAACACTTGGGCTTATAAGCATCCATTGCCTTCAGACTTTTTTAACCATATGGAAAATGTAGCTGGTGAAAATTTATCCTGGTATTGGAAGGGATGGTTCTATGGAAATGGAAATATTGATTTAGGGATCAATGCAGTGATTCCATATGGAGGTAATTATCTAGCAATCCTAAGTAATAAAGGAGAAATTCCAATGCCTGTACTATTGGAAATTGAGTTTGAAGATGGAAGCAAGGAAAGACAAATGCTTCCAGTAGAAATTTGGCAAAGAGGTGATTCTTGGAACCATTTGATTCGAACAGATAAAAAAGTAACCAAAGTGACAATTGATCCAGACAAGATTCTTCCTGATATCAATTTGGGAAATGATAGTTGGCCTCAATTGATTTACGAGGATTAAAAAAATGAGCCCCGAGTGATCGGGGCTCTCTTTTTAATAATCATCATTAATTTCCAACCAATATCCATCAGGATCTTGGATATAAATTTGTCTGACTCCATCAGGTCAGGTTGTAATTTTCCCTTTCTCTCCCGGCCAATCTTCAAATGGATAATTTTCACTTTTCAATCGACTGATGAAAGCATCCATATCATCCATGCTAAAGCAGAGATGATTCGTTTTAGAAATTTCTGTGGGTGTATTGCCGACTTCAATTAAGTGCAAAGCTGCGCCACCTCCTATATCATACCATGCATGAAGCCCATCTTTGAAGGGTTCTTCTATTTCCTCTAAGTTCAAGATAGTTTTGTAAAAATTCATGCTTTTTTCAAGATCGGAAACATGAACAGCTATATGATTAACTTTTATTTGAGCGAATGCGGAACTGGCCATAGTTAGTAATAGAACTGAAAGTAAGGTTTTCATAGGTGGGTAAATTAGGTTTATTGCTAGGAAGGTAAGTTTTTCTTGCCTAATGAAAAAAAAGAGCAGCTCTGCAGCTGCCCTTTGGATTGATTAGGAAAGGATTGGGTTTATTCTTCATTGACTGGTCTTAGATTGTTAGCCAAAGCAATTCGCTCGGCTTCATCGAAGAGTTTGATTGCTTGAAGGTATACTTCATTGATATCATTTACGACCATATAGAAAGCATCATCATCATAAATTTGTCTTCCCAAATGAGCTTTTACCAAGGTTTTTAAATAGCTTTTTGACTTTGTGAAATCTGCCGCATCATACTTTACCTTGTTTTTCTCTCCAACTTTAATCAATTCCTGAAGCATAGCATCTGAAACTTCAAAGCTTTTGTAATATTCCTCCAAACTCATTCCTGTAAACTTGTCCTTGTTTTTGTTGGAGTAGTCTAGGATAAATTCTCTGGAAGAGTCTGAATTAAATAAGCGACTCACGTAAGCTGAACTGTAAGTAGTATCCAATGGCACGAAGTAATCAGGCATGATTCCTCCACCACCATACACTATTCTGCCTTTTTTGGTTTCGTATTTCAGACTGTCATTGAATTTGATACTATCAGCTGAGAAGAATTCTCCATGCTCAAATCGCTCCATCCAGTCTCTTTCGTAGGCTTGATAATCCGGGCCATATGGCTTTTGAATTGATCTTCCGGAAGGTGTGAAGTATCTAGCAATAGTTAATCGGAGTTCTGCTCCATCAGAAAGGTCAATTGGCATTTGAACCAAGCCTTTACCAAAAGATCTTCTACCCACAATTAATCCTCTATCATTATCCTGAATCGCACCGGCAAGAATTTCAGAAGCAGATGCTGAGCCCTCATTGACCAAAACAATTACAGAGCCTTGTTCGAAGATCCCCGGTCTGAAGGCGTAAGCCTTTTGACTGTATTGTTCAACTTTTCCTTCTTGAGAAACAATAAGAGCACGATCCCCCAAAATTTCATCTGCGATATTGATGGCTGCCCCCATATAGCCTCCCGGATTTCCCTGAAGGTCTATGATCAGCTTTTTCATTCCCTGACCTTTCAAATCTGCTACTGCCTCTTTGAACTCATCATACGTGGTTGCCGCAAATCGAGTGATTTTCACATATCCGATTTCCTTATTGACCATATAAGAAGCATTGATGCTGTATTGAGGGATTTTATCTCTGGTAATTTCATAGGAAATTAGCTCAGGTTGATTTTTTCTTTTAATATCAACCATCACTTTTGAGCCTTTTGGGCCTCTCAATAAATCAAAAACATCCCGGTTGGTCGCTCCTGTGCCTGCAACAGTTTTACCATCTACCTTAATAATTTGATCACCGGATTGAATTCCAAGAGCCTCCGAAGGACCACCAGTTAGTGGGGCAACCACGTAAATAGTGTCCCTGATAATCCCAAATTCAACACCAATCCCATCAAATTCTCCATCTAATTGGGACTGCGCCAAGGTGGCATCCCTGGCAGGAATATAGCTGGAGTGGGGGTCTAGCTGTTCCAGCATTTTATTGATGCCATACTCTACGAGCTCGTTGGTATTGACGCTATCCACATAATCTCTGTTGATATAGGTCATGATTTCCTGAAGCTTGTAAAGAGCGGCTCTTAAGTCATTTTGATTGCTTTTGGGTTCAGCAAAAGTAGCTCCGATCCAAATTCCCGCAGATATAGCCAAAGCTAGAATAATTGGAAGTCGGATCTGTGCTTTTGAATTCTTTGTCTCGCTCACGATATTACTTTTTCAGTTGGTTATTTTCTCCCTATAAACTACCGGATTCAACCAGTGTTTAAAAGTTGTTTTGGATAAACATAGTAAATGTTTATACGAGGGGAACAGATAAAGGTCGGATTAAATCCCCATTTTTCTGTTAAAATAATTTATTTTTGTCAAATGCAGGCGAAGCAAGATTTCAATAAAATCTTAGTAGGTGATTTAGTATCGGAAAACTATGTGTTTGCTTCCGTGCTGCATTATTTTGGAATCAGTTTTTATCAATACGAGACACACTCCCTAGAGCAGGTTTGCAAAAAGCATAAAGTTAAACCAAGTCAGCTGATCACTGAATTGGAAGCTTGGGCTGCTAAAAAGGAACCCACAAATGAGGAGCTTTATCTCAATCCCATCGAAGTACTGGTAGCCTATCTGAAGAATAAGCACTATTATTTTGTGAGACAAGAACTCCCTTTTCTTTCCAATTTGATTTCAGGAATTCAGGTCGATAAAACCTATCAAGCTTTGCTAAATGACTTGAGGATTATGTTCCCGCTCTTCGTGGAGGATTTTATCCACCATATTCATGAGGAAGAAAGCAGACTCTTCAAACGCATAGAGTTATTGCAGGATGTAGAAGAGGGGAATTTTGCCCTGCATGATGCACTGAAAATACTGAAAAAGGATCCTATTCATCTTTTGGCAGACGCTCATGAAATTCATGATGACGAAATGGAAGGGATTAGAAAATTAACTTCTGACTATACACTGGAAGAAAATGCGCCTTTGACTATGAAGGTGCTTTATCATGAATTACAGAATTTTGAAAAAGAACTAGTCATTCATGCACAGATTGAAGACGAACTTTTATTTCCAAAAGCAATTGAACTGGAGAAAGAAGCTGTCAGAAAAATCACCAATAAAATCCGAATCAACTAATGCCCAGAATTATCGCCATTGATCTGGGAACTAAGCGCACTGGCTTAGCGGTCACAGACCCCATGCAGATGCTGGCCAATCCTCTTGAGACGATTGAGACCTATCGACTCATGGATTTTCTCAAGAATTATTTTCAAAAAGAAGAAGTAAGCACAATAGTATTGGGCTATCCTACCAAATTGAACGGTTCGGAAACGGAAATGACTCCAAAAGTGTTGGCTTTGAAGGAAAAGCTAGAAAAAGCATTTCCCAATCTAAAAACTGAATTGGTGGATGAGAGATTCACTTCTAAAATGGCTATGCAATCCATGATTACAATGGGGAGCAAAAAAAAGGACAGAAGAGAAAAAGCAGGTAATCTGGACAAAGTCAGCGCAGCAATAATTTTACAATCGTATTTAGAAAGAAAATGATATATCCTATCGTCGCATATGGAAACCCTATCCTGAAAAAGGAAGCTGAAGAAATCGAAGAAGGAAAAGATATCCAGAAATTAATTGAGGATATGTATGCCACTATGGATCATGCTAATGGTGTAGGTTTGGCAGCTCCCCAAATAAATCAGGGGGTTCGACTTTTTGTAATTGACAGTTCATTGATGCTGGATGAAAATGATGAGGAAAAGGGGATTCGCAGAGCATTTATCAATCCAATCATTTTGGATGAATATGGAGATGATTATGGCTTTGAAGAAGGTTGCTTGAGTATACCTGACGTCAGAGCTGAAATCATCAGGCCTGAAAAATTAACCATAGAGTATTTTGATGAAAACTGGAATCTCAAAGAGGAAGAGTTTTCTGGAATGACAGCCAGAGTGATTCAGCATGAATACGATCATTTAGAAGGAATCTTATTTGTGGATTATTTAAAAGGCCTGAAAAAAAGGTTGGTGCAATCCAAATTGATTGAAGTAAGTAAAGGGAAGGTATCTACAGATTATAGAATGATTTACCCGCTTAAATGAGTCATTCCAGCTCTCTGAAAATAGCGCTCATTCAAACGGATCTTTACTGGAAAGATAAGACTGCAAACCTTTCCATGTTGGAGGAGAAAATATGGGGTATCAACGAAAAAGTAGATCTCATTATCCTTCCGGAAATGTTTCCTACTGGTTTCAGTATGGATGCTCCTGAGCTGGCAGAGCCCATGAATTTGACAGTTTGTAAATGGATGAAGCAGGTTTCAGCTCAGACCAAAGCGGTTGTAACGGGTAGTGCGATTATTCAGGAAAACGAAAATTACTATAACCGTTTGCTTTGGGTTAGCCCGGATGGATCAGTGAAGCATTATGATAAAAGACACCTTTTTCGGATGGCTGATGAGCATGATCATTATGCAGCAGGGAAAAGCCAGCCTATTTTTGAATGGAAGGGTTGGAAAATTTGCCCTCAAGTCTGTTATGATTTGAGGTTTCCAGTTTGGTCAAGAAATTATCGTCAGAATGATCAAATGGCTTATGACCTGATTTTTTATGTTGCCTCCTGGCCTGCGCCGCGAGCTTCAGCCTGGGATCAGCTCTTGCCTGCCCGAGCAATTGAAAACCTGGCCTATTCAGTTGGAGTAAACCGGGTGGGGACCGACGGAAATCAGGTTCCTTATGTGGGACATTCCGCAGTTTTTGATTTCAAAGGAAAGGAACTGATTCATTTAGGAGAAAAAGATAAGGTGGAGGTAATTGAATTAGACAAAACCGAATTGGAAAATTACCGTTCTAAATTTCCGGCTTGGATAGACGCAGACGATTTCACCATTGACAGAAGAGTACAGGAATAAGGCCTTCTATTCCACTGATGGGATTTGATGCAAGGATATTTTCCGTATTTTAGCCACATAATTTTCAGGTCTTTTTTCTCTTTTTTCAAAATTCATCAGTTGGAATTAGAAACTTCAAAGGTTCAGGGAAAAATGACTTTTACACCTATTTCGTATAGTTCTTATCATGAGCAATCAAACCCCAAAAATTCTTTACACATTAACTGACGAGGCACCTGCCTTGGCTACTTATTCTTTATTACCCATAGTGGAGGCATTTACGAAATCTGCCGGAGTGACTGTAGAGACTCGGGATATTTCCCTTTCAGGAAGAATCGTAGCAAATTTCCCCGAATATCTTAAGCCTGAGCAGCAAATCAATGATGCATTGACTGAACTGGGTGAAATAGCCAAAACACCTGAGGCTAACATTATCAAGCTTCCAAATATTTCTGCATCAGTGCCACAGTTGAAAGCGGCAATTAAAGAATTGCAGGCGAAAGGATATGCGCTACCGGATTATCCTGAGGAACCTAAAACCGAGGAAGAAAAAACGGTTAAAGTTAAATACGACAAAATCAAAGGTTCTGCAGTAAACCCGGTATTAAGAGAGGGTAATTCTGACAGGAGAGCCCCTCAAGCTGTAAAAGCATACGCAAAAAAGCATCCTCATAGCATGGGAAAATGGTCTGCAGAGTCCAAATCTCATGTAGATAGTATGACAGAGGGGGATTTTTACGGAAGTGAAAAGTCGGTCACTTTACCCGAGGCAACTGTTGTTACAATTGAGCTTCATGGAGCAGAGGGGCAAAAAGAAATTCTAAAAACAGGCTTAAAAATTCAAGCGGGAGAAATAATCGATGCTTCAACAATGAGTATTGCTGCTTTGAAAGCCTTCTTGAAAAAGGCCAAGCAGGATGCCAAAGAAAAAGGAGTGCTTTTTTCACTTCATATGAAAGCGACCATGATGAAGGTTTCTGATCCTATCATCTTTGGCCACGCGGTAAAGGTTTTCTTTGAACCTGTATTTGCAAAATATGCAGCAGCTCTAGAAGCGGCAGGAGTTGATGTCAATAATGGTTTTGGTGACTTGCTTTCTGCTATCGAAAAACTACCAGCTGGTCAAAAAGCAGAAATTTTGGCTGATATCGATGCCTGCTATGCAGATAGCCCTGATTTGGCTATGGTGAATTCCGATAAAGGCATTACTAATTTACATGTACCAAGTGATGTGATTATCGATGCTTCCATGCCAGCAATGATCCGAAGTTCAGGTCAGATGTGGAATAAAGCGGGGAAACTTCAAGATACTAAAGCGGTGATTCCAGACAGAAGCTATGCAGGAGTGTATCAGGCTACGATAGATTTCTGTAGAAAGCATGGAGCATTTGATCCTGCTACTATGGGATCTGTTCCTAATGTTGGACTGATGGCTCAAAAAGCAGAAGAGTATGGATCTCACGATAAGACTTTTGAAATACCTTTTCCGGGAACTGTGAAAGTGGTGACTCAGGAAGGAAAAGAGCTTCTGAGCCATCCGGTAGGGAAAGGAGATATCTGGAGAATGTGCCAAACAAAAGATGCCCCTATTCAGGATTGGGTTAAATTGGCTGTAACTAGAGCAAGACTTTCCAATACTCCTGCAGTATTTTGGTTGGATCCTCAAAGAGCTCATGATGCAGAATTGATCAAAAAGGTGAATACCTATTTACTGGATCATGATACGAATGGATTGGAAATTCATATCATGAATCCTGTGGAAGCCACCAATTTCTCTTTATCCCGAATCAAGGAAGGCTTGGATACCATTTCTGTGACTGGAAATGTATTGAGAGATTATTTAACAGATTTATTTCCAATTCTTGAGTTGGGTACCAGTGCGAAAATGCTATCCATCGTGCCATTAATGAATGGAGGAGGTTTGTTCGAAACTGGTGCAGGAGGTTCAGCACCAAAGCACGTCGAGCAATTTACTGAGGAAGGACATTTAAGATGGGATTCTTTGGGTGAGTTTTTGGCTTTGGCTGTTTCTCTAGAGCATTTGGGACAAACATTCAATAATGAAAAGGCACTGTTGCTAGCTGAGACTTTGGATCAGGCAACAGGAAAGTGGTTGGAGAATGATAAGTCTCCGGCAAGGGTCGTTGGAAAGTTGGATAACCGAGGAAGTCATTTTTATTTAGCTCTTTACTGGGCTGAGGCATTGGCTTCTCAAACAAAAGATACAGATCTCCAGACCAAATTTGCTCCTCTAGCCAAATTGCTACAGAATAAAGCTGACCAGATCGAGTCTGAACTCAATGGGGCTCAAGGAAAGCCGGTAGATATTGGAGGCTATTACAGGCCGGATGAATCTAAAGCATCCACAGCTATGAGACCGAGTACCAGTTTCAATGAGCTGTTGAAGCAGTTGATTTAATAAAAAAACCGGGATCTCCCGGTTTTTTTATTTTGTCTGAAAAGACACCTGATTCTTGCTTAAAAACTCCTTGATTACTTTCACATGAATACATTCACCTAGATGTATAAAAGCGTAATCATTGATTTTTTTTGTTTTGCCATGAGCTACTACTTCCTTGTCCTCGATATCAAAACCCAAGTGCAAATGCTTCGTTCGGGATTGCATTCCAATGACCTTTCCATCCGGATCAAATAAGGGGCCGCCGCTTTGACCTCTTAAGCCCGGTGTGCTCATTTCTATCCCATAAACCTGCCCTTTATTATCTCCCAAAAACCGGGTAATCATACCCTCTATTGGGAATCGGGGAGATCTTGCATTTCCTTCATTGGTCCAAATCAAAGTCTGGGATTGTGCATCAAATTTGAAATTTGAAAATTCCGGAAATGGAAAGCCCAGACGACAGAGCATGGCACCCTGCTGAACAGCGCTCTCATCTTTCATGAAATAAGGGAAGTTTTTTACCAAGAGATTGGCTACTCCCTCAAATTTGATCAAAGCCAAATCATAGTCTGGATGAAGAATAAACTTCAGGTTATTCATGGAGTCCACACAGTCCACAAAAGTGATTCTCATTTCGGAAGCTTTATCTGGACCAAGTCCCAAGTTTTGAGCTAGCTTGTTTTGTTGCTTTCCACTCATTCCTTGACTCTGCTGAAGAAATGAGGTATAGTTTCTGTTTATCTGATCAGCTTGGGAAAGCCATTGAGCGACATGCCTACAGGTAAGTGCCCAGCCTTCTGAATTGACAAAAAACAGGGTGGCAGATCCACGATTAACCTGTGTCCCTCCGAAATTTCTGGAAATGGAGTGTATAGCACGGGTGTAGCCCGCAACTTCATTGATGGCATTTACAAACATTTGATTTTTGCTTGGTCGGTTTTAAAGTACTCAAAAGCTCACTTAAAAAACTAATCTTTAAAAGAATTTGAATTTTCATTTTTCGAAATCGTTTGAAAACAGGGAATTTAAAATCATCCATATCTTGCTGAATATTGCGTTTGGGCTAGCCGAAAAATTGTAATAACTTAGCCAACCCAGAAGTTTTTTAGCCAAAAGTGGCTGGTTCCGGGACGATTTAGGAATCAAACCTATACAATAATCAAAATAATTATGAGCAAAATTAAAGTAGGAATTAACGGATTCGGAAGAATCGGTCGTCTTGCCTTTAGAGTGGCACAAGAAAGAGATGATATTCAAGTTGTGGGAATCAATGATTTGATCGACGTGGACTACATGGCATACATGTTAAAATATGACTCCACTCATGGCAGATTCAAAGGTACTGTTGAAGTTAAAGACGGTCAGTTGATCGTAAATGGAAATGCTATTCGTGTTACCTCCGAGAAGAGTCCTGCTAACCTTAAGTGGGGTGAAATCGGTGCAGATTATGTAATTGAGTCTACAGGTATATTCTTGACAAAAGAGACCGCTCAGGGCCACATCGACGCAGGAGCTAAAAAGGTGATCATGTCAGCCCCTTCTAAAGATGATACCCCAATGTTTGTAATGGGTGTTAATGAAGATAGCTACACAGATGATATGGTATTTGTATCCAATGCGTCTTGTACTACTAACTGTCTTGCTCCAATTGCCAAAGTATTGAATGATAACTGGGGAATTGAAGAAGGGTTAATGACAACTGTGCACGCCACTACTGCTACTCAAAAAACGGTAGATGGTCCATCTGCTAAGGATTGGAGAGGCGGAAGAGGAGCTGGTCAAAACATCATCCCATCTTCTACAGGAGCTGCTAAAGCTGTTGGTAAAGTAATTCCTGAATTGAATGGTAAGTTGACAGGTATGGCGTTTAGAGTTCCTACTCCGGATGTGTCTGTAGTTGATTTGACTGTACGATTGAAGAAGCCTGCCAAGTACGCGGAAATTTGTGCTAAAATGAAAGAGGTTTCCGAAACTACCATGAAAGGTGTTTTGGGATATACTGAGGATGCAGTAGTTTCCAATGACTTCATTGGAGATCCAAGAACTTCCATTTTTGATGCTGAGGCTGGGATTCAGCTTTCAGATACTTTTGTTAAAGTGGTTTCTTGGTACGATAATGAGTGGGGCTACTCCAATAAGGTAGTTGACCTACTGACGTTCATCGCAAAGAAATAAACCTGAAGGCCCCGAAAAAATTCGGGGCTTTTTTTTGATGAAGCCGAAATAACTAAATCTACGTATATATGGTTACCATCTAAACTTCTGAAAGATGTACATTCCATTATTTCCCCTTAAACTCGTAGCTTTTCCGGAGGAGAAATTGAATCTCCATATTTTTGAGCCTAGATATAGGGAGCTATTGAATGATGTGGAAAAGGAAGAAATCACTTTTGGCGTTTGTTCCTTCTTCGATAAGTTGACCGGCTTTGGCACTGAGGTCAAGCTAGAGCGTATATATCAGCGCTATGAGGACGGAAGGCTGGATATTATGACCAAAGGCCTGAGGGCTTTTAAAATCCTGAATTTTGATAACCCTATGAAGGGAAAGCTTTATGCTGGAGGAGAGGTTGAGTTTTTGCCCAATAATCCGGTGGTGACAGATGCTCTGAATTTTGAGTTTCTCTTTTATCTTAAGGAGATTTTATATCTCCTAAATTACCCGAATGAAATCAATGAAAAAGAAGTCACTTCCTTTACCTATGCCCATAAAGTTGGCTTAAAGTTGGAAGAAGAATTGGAATTACTTCAGTTGACCAATGAAGAAGATAGGATGCGTTATATGATCAGTCATTTTAAAAGAATGATACCTGTTATCAAGGCAGTAGAACAAGCGAGAGAAAAAATCAAGCAAAATGGTCACTTCAAGCATCTGGATCCATTGAATTTTTAGGTAGATATTTGAGTATTATTTTGGGAGAATCAATATATAAAGCAGGTAATCTACATGCTTTTTTGCATTATACAGGGCCATCTATCCAAATTGAATTACTCCTTTCGCCCAGAAAAACTTCTCGACCTACCAAGCTTTGTGGAGTGGTTTATAAAACAAAAAAAGCAGACCATTTCTAGCCTGCTTTTGTGATCCCTCTGGGGCTTCCTGATTTCGCTCTGCTCATCGGGATAAACTTCTCGCCCTACCAAGCTTTGTGGAGTGGTTTATAAAACAAAAAAGCAGACCATTTCTAGCCTGCTTTTGTGATCCCGTTGGGGCTTCCCGATTTCGCTCTGCTCATCGGGATAAACTTCTCGCCATCCAAGCTTTGTGGAATGATTTATAAAACAAAAAAGCAGACTATTTCTAGCCTGCTTTTGTGATCCCGCTGGGGCTCGAACCCAGGACCCTAACATTAAAAGTGTTATGCTCTACCAGCTGAGCTACGGAATCAAAGAAAAAGCGGAACGTAATTCCGCTTGCGATAAAGTGATCCTGTCAGGACTCGAACCTGAAACCTACTGCTTAGAAGGCAGTTGCTCTATCCAGTTGAGCTACAGGACCTGGATAAATAAGTCGGGGTGGCAGGATTCGAACCTACGACCTCCACATCCCAAATGTGGCGCGATACCGGGCTACGCTACACCCCGAAGACTTTGATAACTCTATCCTTTCAAATTGAAGTTGCGAAATTAGAATTATTTCGCTTCTCCACAAACTCTCAAGTAAATCCTTGAAAAACTTTCTTTTTAACTTCTTGCAAGTTAATTTTTTGTGATCCCGCTGGGGCTTCCCGATATCACTCCGTTCATCGGGATAAACTTCTCGCCCTGTAGGAGAATCAATTTACTGTGATCCCGCTGGGGCTTTCCGATTTCGCTTCGCTCATCAGAATAAACTTCTCGCCCTACATGAGAATCAATTTTTTGTGATCCCGCTGGGGCTCGAACCCAGGACCCTAACATTAAAAGTGTTATGCTCTACCAGCTGAGCTACGGAATCATTCGTGAGATTTGACGTTTTTTAACGCTTTTTTCTCTGTTTTTATCTTTTCAAATCGACTTCCTAACCTTGCTTTTTGTTAGATCATTGCCGTAATTGGACTGCAAATTTATGACTCTGATTTATAAATGCCAAACTCAAATTCAATCTTTCTCGCAAAACTTTTATTATTTTTCACAATACTCTTGCAAAGTATTCATTGTCAGGCTGATGTAAATGACCTTCAAAAAGCAGATTCTTTGTTTGAGCTTCGAAGTTACAAGGAAGCCATGGAAATTTATGTTCCAAACTATCAATCCGGGCTTTATTCTCCTTCAATGCTCCTGAAAATGGCCTTCATTGCAGAAGGTATGGGAGATAAAGAGCAGGCTACTCTCTACTTGAGTAAGTATTACGATCAAAGCCCCAATTCACAGACCATTTCTAAAATCAATAGTCTGACTGGTCAGACTACTTTATATGGCTATGAAGTCAGTGACGGTGGACGTTTCCTTTTATTTCTGGTAGATTACAAGGAAATCATTGTGGGCCTTCTTTCCTTATTTTTGGTTTTTTCTATGATTACTACCTGGTGGACTGGAAGAAAAGAAGAAAAATCTACCTCTTATTGGCCTACAGTTTTGTTGATTTGCTCCATATTCTTGGTGAATAATTTCTTAAAAGGCCCTTCAACTGGTTTAATTACTCATAGCCCTACATTCATCGTGTCTAAGCCTACTGCTGGTGGAGAATTAGTGGATCAAGTTGAACCTGGTCACCGGATAAAAATTAAGTCCAGTAAGGACATTTGGTATGAAATTGAATGGAAAGACAAAATAGCTTACGTTAAAAAAGAGCACACTACTAGATTATAATAAAAAAGGCCTCTATTTAATTTAGAGGCCTTTTTTATTAGAGCTTTTTCAGCATGATATTTCGGTAGTGAACCACATCACCGTGATCCTGAAGAGCTATTCTGCCTTTTTTGTATTTGCCGAAGCCAGGCATGTCTTTAAACTTGCTGTCAGCAATTAAGGCTTCCCATTCAGGTGTCCACATAGTTGTTTCTACTACACTCACTCCATTTAGAACCAAAGTAAGATTCCCATTATCAGCGATAATTTCAGCTTGGTTCCATTCTCCAGCTGGTTTTACCGTTTCCTCCTTACTTACAATTAAGTCATAAAGATCGCCTGCTCTATGGCTGATGATCTTTGCGTCAGGATGGCCTTCATTATCCAAAACCTGCATCTCAGGGCCTGTCTGCCAGCAGTAGTCGTATTCTGGAGATTCATGCACGAAGAAAATGACCCCGCTATTTCCATTTGGAGCAATCTTCCATTCGTATTTCAGGTGAAAATTCTCAAATTCCTCGTCAGTAACGATATCTCCCCCGTCTCCTGTTTGCCATCCGTCTTTATTAGCAGCGTCCAAATAAAGAGCTCCATCTGCTACTTTCCAGGCTTTTCCTACTTCACCGCCACCATACTTATGCCAGCCACTGAAGGTTTGTCCGTCAAATAGACTGATCCACTCATCAGCAGGTGCCTCAGCTACAACTTCTGTATTTTCGGTATCTTCTGTTTTTTGACCAGAACAGCCGATCATTAGACCGGCCGCCAAAGTCATTATCCAATAACTTTTTTTCATTTTCTTATTTTTTCAAAAGCAAAACATATCTCACCATATCCTTGGCATCTTCCTCACTCAATCCTGGATGCGCTGGCATTGGTACCTCTCCCCAATTTCCAACACCACCATTGATGACTTTCTGAGCAAGCATAGCTACATTTTCTTCGGTGCTTTCATATTTTGCCGCTACATCTGCGTAAGAGGGCCCTACAATTTTTCTTTCCACCATGTGGCAAGACTGACAGTCGGAAGCCTTAATTTTCTCCAAGCCTTTGATATATATCGGATCATCCTGGTATTTTTCTTCTAAACTGATCTCTTTCGCTGGTTCTGGTGCAGCAGCTGTTTCGGTGGCTGCGCTCTCAGAAGATTTTTCTCCCCCTCCACAAGCAAAGGCTAATCCTGCCAATGCCAACATTCCAAGGCTTAATGGTTTTGTAATTTTCATGTTAAATTGATTAAATATGGTTTTCTAAATTCCTAAAATCTTTTTGTTGAAGGATTCATCTGCTCCAGTACCGGCAAAATCATCAAAAGCCTTCTCCGTTACCCGGATAATGTGAGCGTCAATAAATGGAGCACCTTCAGCTGCACCTTGCTCAGGATGCTTGATTGCACATTCCCATTCTAATACTGCCCATCCATCAAAATCGTATTGCGAAAGTTTGCTAAAAATTCCGCCAAAATCAACCTGTCCATCACCTAAAGATCTGAATCTTCCAGCTCTTTCTACCCATCCTTGGAATCCTCCATAGACTCCTTGCTTTCCGGTAGGGTTAAATTCGGCATCTTTTACGTGAAACATTTTGATTCTATCATGATAGAAATCAATAAACTGTAAATAGTCCAAACACTGTAACACAAAATGGCTTGGATCATAAAGGATATTTGCTCTCTTGTGGTTATTGACTTTTTCCAAAAACATTTCAAAAGTAATTCCATCATGCAAATCCTCTCCTGGGTGTAATTCATAACAGACATCCACTCCATATTTGTCAAATTCATCCAGGATAGGAGTCCATCTTTTTGCAAGTTCCGTGAATCCGGTGTCTACTAGTCCTGCAGGTCTTTGAGGCCAAGGGTAAACGGTGTGCCACATCAATGCACCAGAGAAGGTGGCATGTGCAGTCAATCCAAGATTATGAGAAGCCTTAGCAGCGTACTTTAACTGCTGGGTAGCCCATTCAGTTTTTCCTTTAAGATCTCCTTTGAGATTGGCAGGAGCAAAGCCGTCGAATAATTCATTGTAAGCTGGATGAACAGCTACAAGCTGTCCTTGAAGATGGGTAGAAAGCTCGGTGATTACCAAGCCGGCTTCTTCTACCGTACCGGCAACTTCATCTGCATAAGTTTTACTTTCAGCTGCCTTTTGAAGGTCTATCATTCGTGCATCCCACGATGGAATCTGAACACCTTTATATCCCAAATCTGCCATGTAATGACAGATATTTTTCAGGTTATTAAAAGGAGCTTTGTCGTCGGCAAACTGTGCAAGAAAAATTGCAGGTCCTTTGATCGTTTTCATTTTTATAAAGGTTTTTTAGGTTATGAGTTTACTTTTCTACTATAAATGGAGTCCATTTGGTTTCTGATTGGGTGCTTGCCAATACATGGTCAATGAATGCCATTCCTCGGATTCCATCTTCAATTCCCGGATAATCTTCCCATTCTGCTTTAGGAGTTTGTCCTGCTCTTTCAGCGTAGATACATCTTGCAAAATTCCTGTACAAATTTGCAAATGCCTCTACATATCCTTCAGGGTGTCCTGCGGGAGTTCTGGTATTTTCCTGAGCCAATGAACCCAAATACCCGGTTCCTGCCCGGAAAATCTGAGCTGGTTGATTAGGGTATCTTACAATCAGGCTATTATTATCCTCTTGCTGCCATTCTATCCCTCCTTTGTCTCCAAATACACGGATTTTAAGATTATTTTCTAAACCAGTATCTGTTTGTGAGGCCATCAAGACTCCTGAGGCTCCATTATCAAAACGCATGAGCACCACGCCGTCATCGTCAATAGGTCTTCCTTTTACTTTGATATACAGATCTGCACATAGCTTTTCCATTTTCAATCCTGATACATACTCTGCTAAGTGGAAAGCATGGGTTCCAATATCTCCCATGCACCCTGCCAAACCATTTCTTTTAGGGTCTGTTCTCCATTCTGCCTGCTTGTTATCTTCAGTTTCCAGTAGTTTGTAGAGCCAACCTTGAGGATATTCCACATAGACTTTCCAGACTTTGCCGATTTTACCCTCTTCGATCATTTGTTTTGCTTGCTTAATCATAGGATAGCCCGAATAAGTATGCGTTAAGAGGAATCTTTTGCTGCTTGATTTTACCACATGATATAACTCTTTTGCTTCTTGGTAATTCAGCGTGAGAGGTTTGTCCAATACAACATGAAAGCCTGCTTTTATGGCTTTCACGCATGGGTCAAAGTGTACATTATTAGGGGTAACGATGACTATCACATCGATTCTTTTCTCTTCAGGAAGCTGTAATTCCTTTTCGATCATTTCATCATAGCTTCCATAAACTCTGCTAGGATCTAGCATCAGTTCTTCACCTCTTTGCTGGGATTTTTCAGGATTGGAAGAAAAAGCACCAGCGGCTAATTCAAAAAGACCATCCATCAGAGCACCATTTAAGTGGATAGCTCCTATAAAAGAGCCTGGTCCGCCTCCGATTAAACCGATCTTGAGTTTCTTGTTAGTTGACATAGGTCAGGTGTAGGTTTTCAGGTTATTTTTCTTGAAATAATTGATTCTAGTGCAAAAAATCCTCACATCTTAGACCGAATTAGAGGATTAATTGATCAGTAGTTGCATCAAGTTATGAGTGGCTTTGCCAAAACTTTTAATCGCCTTATTTCACAAAGTCAAAGGACTTGCTTAAAATACGGTAAAAAGCCCAAATTCTAAACAATCCTCCCAATTTCCATCTAAATCCCCCAGTAAATGGCAGCTTTGATTAAAGTTCGATTGTCCTTGATGATGTTTCTCGAGTTTTTTGTCTGGGGGTCTTGGTATGTTACAATGGGAACCTTTTTAGGAGCGAATCTAGGTGCTAGAGATCAGGAGATTTCTTTGGCGTTTTCCACTCAATCCTTTGGGGCCATTATTGCCCCTTTTGTAGTGGGGCTAATAGCTGACAGGTATTTCCATGCGCAGAGAATTTTGGGAGTTATTCATTTGATAGGTGCTGTCCTGATGTATTTCTTATACCAAAGCCAAGATTTTAGCGAGTTTTTCCCAATTCTTTTAGCCTACATGATTTTATTCATGCCAACTTTGGCTTTGGTCAATTCCATTTCATTCAACCAAATGCTGAATCCGGCCAAAGAATTTTCCGTGATCCGCGTTTGGGGGACTATTGGATGGATAGCTGCAGGCATATTAATTTCTGCTTTCGCCTGGGATAGTCAGGCCGGATTGGTTGATGGTCTACTGAAAAATACCTGGTTGATGGCGGCAATAGTTTCGCTGATTTTGGGGGTTTTCAGTTTTACACTCCCTCATACTCCTCCCAAAGCAAAAGCAGAGGGGGATTTCAAACTTTCGGAAGTTTTGGGATTGGATGCATTATCCTTACTGAAGGATAGAAATTTTGCCATATTCTTTCTTTCCTCCATCTTAATTTGTATTCCATTGGCATTTTATTATCAAAATGCCAGCCCTTTTCTAACAGAAATTGGAGTAGAAAACTCCACAGGAAAAATGACAATTGGTCAGATTTCCGAGGTCTTATTCATGCTAGCCCTTCCCATTTTCTTCTCTAGATTCGGAATTAAAAAGACATTAATTGTAGCTATGTTAGCCTGGGCATTGAGGTATGTTTTCTTTGCTTTTGGAAATGCGGATGAGGGCGTTTGGATGCTTTTGGTGGGAATAGCTCTTCACGGTGTTTGTTATGACTTCTTTTTTGTCAGTGGACAGATTTACACCGATGCTCATGCAGGGAAAAAATTTAAATCTTCCGCTCAGGGATTGATAACCTTAGCTACTTATGGAATTGGAATGCTGATTGGCTTTTGGGCAGCAGGCATCATATCCGATTTTTACCTTTTATCAGAAGGAAATCATGATTGGAAGTCTATTTGGTTAATTCCTTCTGGTATTTCAGTTCTGGTTTTACTATTTTTCATGTTCCTTTTTAAGGATGAAAAAATTAAACCTCAAAATAACCTCTAATGTCCAAACCTATTAATCCCGGAAGAAGGGAAAGCTTCAAGAAAGTTTTGTTGGGAGGAGCCGCACTTGGCACTCTCAGTTCCTTCAAATTAAATGAAAAGAAAAATCTTCCTCTAAAAGGAAATATCAACCATGGAGTTTGTCTTTGGTCTATGAGACCATTGACCCTGGAGGAGCTTTGTGTTGGAGCAAAAAGCTTAGGAATAAAAGGAATAGATATCATTGGACCATCTACCTGGGATACCCTAAAAAAGTACGACCTGGAATGCTCCATGTGTAATGGGGCAGAGATAAGTATTGCTGATGGTTGGAACGATCCGAAGTTTCATGATCAATTGGTGAAAAATTATTTAGAGATCATTCCTATAGTAGCTAAGTATGGGTTCAAAAACCTAATTGCCTTTTCGGGAAATAGAAGAGGTATGGATGATGAGACTGGATTGGATAATTGTGTCACTGGCCTAAAAAAGGTTTTGGCAGAAGCCGAAAAGCATGGGGTAATCATTCAGATGGAATTATTGAATAGCAAAGTGGACCACAAAGATTATATGTGTGATAAATCTCCTTGGGGAGTTGAGCTTTGCAAAAGGCTGGATAGTGAGAACTTCAAATTGCTCTATGATATCTATCATATGCAGATAGATGAAGGAGATGTCATAAGGACCATTCGCAATAACCACCAATACTTTGGTCATTATCATACAGCCGGAAATCCAGGAAGAAATGAGTTGGATGAAAATCAGGAGATTTATTATCCGGCAATTATGAAGGCTATCGTGGAAACAGGCTATAAAGGCTTTGTTTCACATGAATTTATCCCAAAATCAGAAGATAAACTTGCTGCGCTTGGCCAGGCGGTGCAAGTCTGTGATGTATAAAATTAATAAACCAAAAAACCATATTTATGGCAAATCAATCGTATGATGCAATCGTAGTTGGGTCGGGGATTAGTGGCGGATGGGCTGCTAAAGAGCTGACGGAGAAGGGGCTGAAAGTATTGCTCCTGGAGAGGGGACCTAACGTAGAGCACGTAAAGGACTATAAGACTGCCACACTTCCCCCTTGGGAAGTTCCCCATAGAGGACGTAGAACCCAAGAAATGTTGGAGAATCATCCCAATCTAAGAAGGGATTATGTTTTAAATGAATTAAATCTAGACTGGTGGGCTCACGAAAGTGACTCTCCCTATGTAGAAGAAAAGCCTTTTACCTGGTTCAGAGGATATCAAGTAGGTGGGCGTTCTCTATTGTGGGGTAGACAGTCTTATAGATTGGCAGATGTCGATTTTGAGGCAAATGCTAAAGAAGGAATCGCTGTGGATTGGCCAATCAGATATAAGGATTTGGCTCCATGGTATTCTTATGTAGAAAAATTCGCAGGTATTTCCGGAAATAAGGATGGGTTGGATATTTTACCCGATGGTGAGTTTATGCCTCCTATGCCTATGAACTGTGTCGAAAAGGATGCAGCAGAAAGAATCAAGGCTCATTACAAGGGAGCTAGACATTGGATTATGGGCCGTCCGGCGAATATCACTCAGCCATTACCGGGAAGAGTAGGCTGTCAATATAGAAATAAGTGCTCTTTAGGATGTCCTTTTGGAGGATATTTCAGTACTCAGGCATCTACTTTGCCAGCAGCTGTAGCTACTGGTAATTTGACTCTAAGACCATGGTCTATAGTCAGAAGATTGATTTATGATAAAGACACACAGAAGGCCACTGGAGTAGAAGTGCTAGATGCTGAAACAAATCAAACAGTGGAGTATGATGCAAAAATCATCTTCCTATGTGCTTCAGCTTTCAACTCAACGGCAATTTTGATGAGAACTGCCACCGATATTTGGCCAGGCGGATTAGGTTCCAGTTCAGGAGAATTAGGTCATAATGTGATGGATCACCATTTCCGTTTGGGTGCCAGAGGTACGATCGATGGATATGAGGACAAATATTATTTTGGTAGAAGACCTACAGGGCTTTATATCCCAAGATTTAGAAATCTTGATGGAGAAAAAAGAGATTACCTGAGAGGTTTCGGATACCAAGGAGGTGCAAGTAGAAGTGGATGGAATAGAGATGTAGCTGAATTAAACTTCGGGGCACCTATGAAAGAAGCTTTAACAGAACCGGGGCCGTGGAGTATTGGGTTCACCGCTTTCGGAGAAATCCTTCCTTATCATGATAATCATATCCGATTGAGTGATTCTGTGAAAGATAAATGGGGTATGGAGGCATTGGTGATGAATGCCGAGATCAAAGAGAATGAGAAAAACATGCGAAAAGATATGATGGCGGATGCGGCTGAAATGTTGGAAGTAGCAGGTTTTAAAGATGTTCAAACCTATGATTCAGGCTATACTTTTGGACAAGGTATCCATGAAATGGGAACAGCAAGGATGGGTAGAGATCCAAAATCCTCTGTTTTGAATGGAAACAACCAAGTGTGGGATGCTAAAAATGTATTCGTGACCGATGGTGCTGCGATGACTTCTGCAGCTGCACAAAACCCTTCACTTACTTATATGGCTATGACAGCTAGGGCTGCGGCTTTTGCAGTGGAAGAGTTGAAAAAGCGTAATCTTTAATTCTAAAAGACTTAGACATGACTATGAATAGAAGAGACGCATTGAAGAGCGTCGTATTGATGATGGGAGGGACTATGGTTGGTGCAACAGCCATCTTAACTGGATGTTCTCCTGATAAGCAAATTGAAGGCTTGAATTTCGGTCCTGACGACATTACATTCCTAGATGAATTGGGAGATACAATTATTCCTGAGACAGATACTCCGGGTGCCAAAGCAGTTGGCATTGGTTCCTTTATCGTCATGATGGTTAAGGATACCTATAATGCTGATCAGCAAAAAGCCTTTGTGGACGGATTGAATATGATTCGCAAAGAGTTTAAATCTGAAAAAGGGACGGATTTTGTAGGAGCTCCAGCAGAGGACAGACTGGCTTACCTTAATGGTTTATATGAGCAATACAAAACCTCAGAAAATAAAGAGCCTCAAGTGATCAATATGCTTCGGGATTTGACGGTTTTGGGTTACTTCTCATCTGAAATAGGAGCTACTCAGGCCTTGAATTATGTAGAAGTGCCTGGAAGATATGATGGCTGCATAGATTACAATAAAGGCGATAAGGCCTACGCAATAGGATAAAAATATAAAAGCCTGCTTTGAAGCAGGCTTTTTTCAAATAATTCCTTTCGTTTCTTCTGACTTTCGGAAAACCAAAAGAAATAATACTACTATCAAGATGATTAGTAATGCTACTTCAAATTGAGCCCAGATTTGAGAACGGTTGATCATCACCTTAGCTTTACTGATTAATTTCTCTCCCTCGACCATTTGAATCTTACTAAGGTTATCCAAATCACGTCTCGCTTGCGATATTTTTTGATCATAGAGTTTGACTTGATTTCTATTGACCCCAGCACTGTCGGTATATAGCAAATCATAGCTTTTAATGCTTAGATCATTGACAATGATTTTTTTGAAATCGCCCAAATAATCAGATTCCTGTGCCGTTAGTTTGGTAGCCTCAAAATCTTCCACTATTTGGAGGATGGCCTTCTCATTGGATTCTATTTCATCGATTACCTTGGAATAATCATAGTCCAAATTACAATGGTCAATTAATTTTTGAATCTGGAAGAGACCTTCAGAAATTTGAAAGATATATCCCTCAACTACCAAGCGATCGTTGTAGACTTCAGTAAAAGTGGAACTGATATCCCTAAATGACCTTCTTTCTATTAGGTTTTTTGCGTAAATCAATAATAATAAGACACTTATAATCAAAAGAGCTCTGATTTTTCGTCTTTTCAAGGAGTAATCTTGCATAGGGATAGTATCACTAACGATTTATAAAATTCATTTTAGGAAAAGTTCGAGATTTTCCCAAGTAATTAAGCAGTCTTATTCTTGCGTTGGTTTGTATTCATAGACGCGAATGTAGTCGATTTCCATTCTTTGTGGCCAAATACTGGCATCTACGCCCTCTTTTCCTCCCCAATTTCCTCCAACAGCAATATTCAAAATAATATGGAAAGGCTGAGAAAACGGCCATTCTTCAGGCCCACCTCCAGTGTTTTCAAAGGTGAAGTAAAGCTGGTCATCTATAAAGAAGTCTATCTTTTCTTCACTCCAATCAATTGCATAGGTGTGGAATTCAGAATTGAAGGTGTCAACTTGCCTTTGAGCTCCCTTCTGAGTGCCTTTGACATGATTGAAGGATTCGGTATGAACTGTCCCATGGACAACCCCCGGATCATACCCTACATGTTCCATGATATCTATTTCTCCATTTTTTGGCCAGCCTCCGTAGCGGTTTTCATCCGCGAGCATCCAAATTGCCGGCCATGTACCTTTTCCTTCTGGTAGTTTGGCCCTTACTTCAATATACCCATGTTGCCAGCTAGCCTTTTTCTTACTCACTAATCGGGCAGAGGTATAACCTTTGGGATAATCTGAATCTTGGTGTGCCTCAATGATCAATTTTCCATTTTCAACTCTGGCGTTTTTTAATTCCTCCTTGGTGTAAAACTGCAATTCTCTGTTCCCCCAGCCATGGTCTCCTACATCATAAGACCAGCTGCTGTCTGCAGGAAATCCTTCATAATTAAATTCTTCATTCCAAAGTAATTTTTGGCTAAAACCTTGAGTGGACATTAGGAAAAATAGGTTTAATGTGATAAGTCGATTTATTATGTCTTTCTTCATTTAATATTTAGGTATGAAACTATTTCACTTATTTTCCGTTATCTATAGTGTAATCTTTTTATAACTAAAACAATTTATTTTATGTCATTGCAACTTAAAGGAAACTGGAATCAAGTTAAAGGTCAATTGAAGCAAAAATATGCTCAACTCACTGATGACGATTTAAAATTCACTGAAGGTCAGGAAGATGAGATTTTAGGGCTATTGCAAGAGAAGACCGGTGAAAAAATCGAGAATTTAAGACAAATGATTTTTGAGGAAGACTCTCAAAATAGTTAATCAAAGATAACCAATTTGGTGGAGGTCAGTTGTATATTCAGCTGACCTTTTTTTATCTGGTAGTTTCAAGCTTGATTATTCAATTGTAACTTGCCCTCATAAACCCAAATAGTCATGGCATATTATCACAGATTAGGATCTATTCCGCCAAAAAGACACACTCAATTCAGACAGCCGGATGGAAGTTTGTATAAGGAAGAGCTAGTCAGTTCTAAAGGTTTTTCGGGAATCTATTCCAATTTATATCACATTTACAATCCAAATGAGGTGAAATCCATAGGTCAACCCAAGCCCTTTAAATGGCAGGTTGCGGACCAACATGGCTTAAACCAAACACATCTAAAAACTTCTGGAGTCGAATATACAGGTGAAGATTACCTGGATGCCAGGAGGATGCTGATGATGAATAATGATGTGATGATGGGGATATGCTCTCCCAAAAAGCGTAAGATGGATTATTATTTCAAGAACGCAGACGGAGATGAGCTATTATACATCCATGATGGTGAAGGAGTAATGTACTCTCAATTCGGCAAACTTGAATTGAGAAAAGGTGATTACATCGTTATTCCTCGAACAACCATTTACAGGCTTGAATTTAAAGAGGAGGGTCCATTGCGTCTTTTGGTGATTGAATCACACGGACCAATTGAGACAGTCAAACGCTACCGAAATGAAGTAGGACAATTGTTGGAACATTCGCCTTACTGTGAAAGAGATATACGCCCACCCCATGAGCTTCATATCGAAAAGGAAAAAGGAGATTACCTGGTGCAAATCAAAAAGCAGGGAATGCTTCATCAGTATTCATACAATCACAGTCCATTGGATATCGTAGGTTGGGATGGGTATCTCTATCCTTATGCATTGTCTATTTATGATTTCGAACCTATAACAGGTAGAATCCATCAGCCACCACCCGTACACCAGACATTCCAAGCTTGGGGTTTTGTGATTTGTTCCTTCGTGCCGAGAATGTTTGATTACCATCCATTAGCAATTCCAGCACCATATAATCATTCAAATATCGATTCGGATGAGGTCTTATATTATGCTGAAGGAGAGTTTATGAGTAGAAAAGGCATTGACAGAGGATCATTTACAATTCACATGGGAGGTTTGCCGCATGGACCTCATCCGGGAACAGTTGAGAAATCGATTGGCGCTAAATCCACAGAAGAATATGCAGTAATGTTAGATACCTTTAAACCACTGCAAATAACCACGGATGCATTGGAGTTTGTCGATAAAAACTACCCGATGAGTTGGTCAGAATAAAATTGAAGGCTGGTAAATAGACCAGCCTTTTTTTTATAAGCCCAAAAATTTCAATTCCTCTTTCAAAGAAATCTCCTTGTGCTTAATGTCTTGCCTTTCGATCAGACTTTTTTCTATGGAAAGGCGATTCAAACTAACAGAGTGCGCATGGTAATCACTATCCCATTCTAAAGTATCTGGATCGAACCCTTCTTGTCTTAAACGCTGCGAAATCAATTCTTGAATCTGTTCTGCTAGTTGATTGACTGAAAGGTTCTCTGGCAGCTTGATTAACATGTGAAAATGATCTACGAGAACACAAAAAGTACCATGTTGATCTGGAATAGACGCGATGAAATCCCCAAGCCCTTGTTTAATAATATCCACTTTTAGTGAATCTATTGAGGGTTTGTGACCTTTGGTACTAAAAACCAAATGCGTCCATATTTCGGAGTGTGAGTGGCGCATATTTATAAATGAAAGAATTTAATTTAAGGATAAAAGATTTTTTTAAAAAGTGTTTCAAATTTTGTTTTCATTAATTACCAATAAAAAATCCCAGAATTGTACTATTCTGGGATTTTGTTTAGGCTTTGGTTTTTCTAGTCAAACAGTTCATGGATCGGCTGTCCGGTTGCTCCATTTGGAAGTCGGATATTCAATAGCATCGAAAGGGTAGGAGCTATGTCGGTGACTGTAGCATATCGTGTACTTTCTCCTGATTTTACTCCCCATCCAAAAAATACGATAGGAACGTGAGTGTCATAGGTGAATCCAGTTCCGTGTGAAGTACCTCTTGCTCCCCCAGTCAACCAAGATGGTTCCAAAATAATTAATAGGTCCCCAGAAGCCTTATGGTTATAGCCCATCTGCAATAAATGAGGTCTATGCTGAGTGAAGGCCGTACTTCTCATTGCTGAGGCAGTATAAACCTCTTTTATCCCATTATATCTGAGGAGAAAGTTCGCCAGCTGTTCCTGAATATCGTCTAGTTCTAACCCCTTTTCCTGAATCAGCTCATGGTTTAAAAATATCTGGTCGTTTGACCCGTTTAAAATCCAATTACCTTCTCCATATTTCACAGTCATATATCCTCTGGCCTGACCTAAAATATACCCGAAATTCAAATTTCCCGCAGGTACTCTTTCACTTTCCATATAGGTAGCAATGTCTGCCACGCCATGATCTGCAGAAAGAAATACCAAGTAATTCCCTTTACCATAGGTTTTGTCTAAGTAGTTTAAAAACTGTTCAATTTCCAGATCAAGTCGCAGATAATTATCTTCCAACTCTTTGGAAGTAGGTCCAAATCTGTGTCCTATGTAGTCGGGAGAAGAGAAACTAACTGCCAAAAAATCTGTCTCTTGACCCATTCCTAATTTTTCACCTTCTATAGCAGCATATGCAAACTCCAAAGTCAAAGTATTTCCAAATGGAGTGGCGGCAATCAAACCATAATTCCCGTTGTTTTCTCTCAATTCAGGAAGGTTATAGGGGAAAGTTGGAGTCTCTTTCCCAATAAAAGGCGCCTCAAATTCATTATTGTCATCAATACTGTTGATATATGAATCTGCGGAATAGAGTGGTTGCCAAGTTTGATTTAGTAAGGAATCAGGTCGCTTTAAAGCATTGAAGTTACTTACCCAGGTCGGAAGTTCTGACTTGTAATATGTAGAAGTCATAAACTCCCCATTATCACTGTCAAACCAATAGGCATCTCCAAGATGACCTGCTGGTAAACTTGCTCCACGATCTTTGATTGCAATTCCAACCACTTTAGATCGCTTGTTGGTTGCAAACCTTAACTCATCTGTAATAGTCGTTGTGAGCAAGTTTCTTGGACTGATTTGACCACTCATGACTGTTCCTCCTACATTACTCACAGTAGAGTCCTCTGCACAATAGATCATTTTATTAAGCCTTCTTACATACCAATTATTTCCTATGATTCCATGAGTAGCTGGAGTAGTTCCTGTATAAACTGAAGCATGTCCAGGCCCAGTGTAGGTAGGGATATAATTATAATGCCCGTTTTTCATCATAAAACCTTCAGAGGCTAACCTTTTAAAGCCTCCATCAGAATAGCGGTCTGCAAACTTATAGAAGTATTCTTGCCGCATTTGATCGACAATGATTCCAACCACCATTTTTGGTTTTTCTGCCTGCTGCTGAGCAAATAATGCCAGAGAAAAAAGCATGGAAAATAGAAGGGCAAAACTGATTTTTTTCATTTTAATAATCTTTAAGCTACCAAAGATAAGCATATGAGGCTTTTAAAGGATTAAGTCTTTGTTAAATGGCTAAAAGAATAGACATTGTAACCATAGAATAAATTCCCTTTATATGAAAAAACTCACGTTCCTTTTTCTCTTTTTGAGCGTTTCTTGGTGCTCTTTTTCCCAGTCGTATTTTCAGGATGGTCTCTCGGCTGAATGGCATAGATCCAGAAGAGATGCTCTTAGAGAATTAATGCCGGCTAATTCTGCAGCTGTGATTTTCAATAACCCTGTGAAAAATCGTTCCAATGATGTTGATTTCATCTATCATCCCAATACAGATTTTTATTATCTGACTGGGTTGAGAGAACCTAACTCTGCTTTGGTTATTTTCTCAGAGTCTAGAGAAGTCAATGGAAAGAAAGTGGATGAGGTAATCTTTGTTCAGCCTAGAGACCCGAGGGCAGAAATGTGGAATGGGAAGCGATTGGGAGTTGAAGGAGTCAGAGAAAAGCTTGGCTTTCAGGAAGTATTTCTTTTTGAGGAATTCGTTAAGTCTCCTTACATAAATTTCGCTTCAACGGATAAAGTCCTTTCTTTCAATCTAAACGAAGATATTGAAGGAGGAAGCAGTAATGCGCCATTGAAGCGGATGATCAATACCTTTAAAAAAGCTGCTTCCTATCCTGAAGAAGCATCTGAAGCTAAATTGCAGCTTTATGAATTAATCAGAGCCACAGATATTGAAAATTCGGCCAATGTAGCGCAAGTAATAGGAAGATATAGACAGCGTTTTCCTGAAATAGCCGATGATCAAGTAATTAAAGATTTTTTGGCAGCGGATACTCCAGAGAAAAGGATGGCTGTGAAACAAAAAGTGCCTAACTCTAAGGTAGATATTTTAGCACTAGCTCAAATGATGGATGTGTTGAGAGAAGTTAAAACTGAAGAGGAATTGGTTCTATTGAAAAAGGCTGTCAAAATATCTGCAATAGGTCAAATTGAGGTAATGAAGGCAACTAAGGTGGGCATGTCTGAGCGGGAAATTCAAGGAATCCATGAATTTATATACAAAAGGTATGGAGCTGAAAATGTAGGATATCCATCCATAGTGGGAGGAGGAAATAATGGCTGTATTCTACATTATATAGATAATGATATGAAGCATGTCAATGAGCGTTTATTGCTGATGGATTTGGGTGCTGAATGGAGGGGTTATACTGCAGATGTAACCAGAACCATACCGGTTAGTGGAAAATTTAACGAAGAAGAAAAGGCTATTTATGAATTGGTTCTAAAGGCTCAGGATGCCGGAATTGCGTTATGTAAGCCAGGCGTAGAATTCGGTCAAATCGGTCAAGTAACTCGCCAAATTATCGATGAGGGGTTAGCAGCCTTAGGAATTATCAAGCCTGGACAGAGACATAATTATTTCCCCCACGGCACTAGTCACCACTTGGGCTTAGATGTACACGACCGAGGAGGTTATGGTGCATTAAAAGAAGGTGTGGTACTTACTGTAGAGCCTGGGATATATATTCCTGAAGGAAGTGACTGTGATCCAAAATGGTGGGGAATTGCAGTAAGAATTGAAGATGATATTTTGGTGACCTCCGGTGATCCTATCAATTTGTCCTCTGATGCTCCGAGAACTATTGCTGCTATTGAGGAAATGATGCGGATTCCGAGCGTCTTGGAAAACTGGGTGCTCCCGGAAATTGAATAATAACTCCCGCAAAGAATAGAAGAATGCAAAGTTATTGAGAGTATAATTATTTAAGTGATTATAAGTAGATATGGAATCAGTTTTAATTGATTCCATATTTTTTTACTAGTTATCTTAGTGAAAAAGAAAGAAATTAATTTTTTGAAACCTAATTTTTTAAGATGACAGAAAATCAAATCTCAAAAATAATTTTAGACTCGGCCTTCGAAGTTTATTTTAAGTTAGGTCCTGGATTACTCGAATCCATTTATGAAAGAATCCTTGCAAAGGAGCTAAGAGAAAAAGGTTTAGAAATTCAAACTCAGGTTCCAGTTCCGGTTTTTTGGAAAGGGGAAGAAATTGGATTAGGCTATCGAGGAGACCTTTTAGTGAATGGAAAGGTGTTGGTTGAACTTAAGTCGGTTGAAAAAATTCTCCCTATTCATCCAAAGCAGTTGAAAACCTACTTAAAGGTATTGGACCTTAGGTTAGGCCTTCTTATAAACTTCAATGAAGTAAAGCTTGTAAATGGAATTGTAAGAGTTGTAAATGGACTTAAAGAATCTTCATAATCCTTCAATTCACCTTTGCCCCTTTTAATCTTTGCGGGAGATTGAATTTAATTACGGCTTTTCAAGTCGCCTCTCTTGATCGACCGAATAAACTGTGCCCAAGCGAATGGATCTAGCAACCTCAACGGTCTAGGCCCATATATATCCTGGTTTTGTTGCATCACACCCTGTTGGAAGTATCGGAAATTTTCATTTCCTGATGCAGGCATGGACTCAGCCCATCTCAATAACATTTCAGGACTCATATTAGCTCTGGAGATGGACATAGGGTCCACCACATTCATAGCCAAGACAGCTTTTTTGAATTCATCCTCTGTTGGATAAGGCATTACTTCTACTTCCGCCAATGCAATCTCATCTACCTCCATGGTAAGAATTAGGCTAATCCTATCATTTTCCACATTCTCAGGAACCTTGAAAGTCTGTCTTTTTAGACCGATGAAGCTAAAAACTATACTGTCTCCTTCCAACACTGGCATAGAGAAGTAACCAAAACGACCACTGCTTGTACCACGGCCTTTTTTGGGAACATATACGTTTACTCCCGGAACAGCATCGGTACTGTCAGCGTTAAGGATGACACCGGATAACTGAATCACCTTTCTTTCACGCTCTTGGGCATGAACTGAGGAGAAGGAAAAAAGAAATCCTACAAAAAGTAGCGACAGAAATGGGAGTAAAATTGAATTCTTCACAAATAAATAACTTATTGGATGGCCAAAGGTTGGCTTTTGGATGCGATAATACCCTAATTTCGGGTAATTTTTTATTTTCACCGAGAAATAAGCGTTAAATCTTACTAATGCGACTCAAAAATATCAGTTTAAATTATGGTTTGCGAATCTTCAAGGCTCTCAGTGAAGAACCTAGGGTAAGAATTATTCATCTATTAATGTTGAATAAGGAGCTGACCATCTCGGATTTGGAGCATATCCTTGACTTTACCCAAACAAAAACTAGCCGTCATTTGATTTATTTAAAGAACGCGGGTCTACTGGGAAGTCGAAGGGTAGACCAATGGATGTTTTACTACATTTTAGAAGAGTACCTTGAAATCATTCAGCAGATTTTTAAGTTTATTCAAAAAGATCCCAACTTAATTCGAGATCAGGAAACATTCGAGATTCTCAAATCTAACCGGGAGCTTGCAATCAATAAAATTCAGAATAACCAATACAGAAAATAGACCACTTGAAAACTTACCAACATTTATTCTTCGATTTAGACCATACACTTTGGGATTATGATAAAAATGTCACCGAATCTTTGGCAGAACTTTACGAACACTACGGGCTGGTTGATTTAGGCATTCCTAGCTTTCAGCATTTTTTTGATTCTTTTCATGCAGTCAATTTCCAGTTGTGGGATTGGTATAATGTAGGAAAAATCGATAAGGTCAATCTCAGAAAGGAGCGCTTTCCTAGAATATTTTCTCATGCTGGAGGTCGGGCTGATGCCATTCCTCAGGAGTTTGAAGAAGATTTCATGCATCGTACTTCCTCCAAATCCCATGTTTTTCCATATTCTAAAGAGATTTTAACCTATCTGAAGGAAAAATATAGAGTGCATGTGATCACGAATGGGTTCAATGAATCCCAAGCAAAAAAAATGAAATCTTCCGGTCTGGATGTGTTTTTTGAATTAGTAGTGACATCTGAGACTACTGGCCATAAAAAACCGGATCCAAGAATTTTCCATTATGCATTGGATCAATTGAAAACCCAAGCAGAGCATTGCCTGATGATTGGAGATAATCCTAACTCTGATATTTTAGGAGCTCAAAATGCCAATATTGATCAAGTTTATTTCAATCCTGAAGGGAAGGCAATAGAATTAAAGCCTACTTATGAAATTAAACATTTGCAGGAGTTAGAATCCCTTTTGTGAGTAAAATCCCTTTCTCTTAGCGGGGGATGACTTATCTTTGAAAATCAGAAATCATATAAACACCAAATAGTATGTTAAAAGGATTTTTCAGCGTACCGACTCCTATCAACGAGCCGGTAAAATCATATGCTCCGGGAAGCCCAGAGCGAAAAGAGTTACAGGCAGCTTTGAAAGAAGCAAGGTCCAAGCAAGTGGACGTGCCTATGTATATCGGAAGTGAGGAGGTACGTACCGGAAAAACCAGACCCATGTCTCCCCCGCATGATCACCAGCACATTTTAGGTCATTTCCATGAGGGAGATGCATCTCACGTCGAGCAAGCTATCAATGCAGCTTTGGGAGCCAAAGAAGCTTGGGAAAACTTAGCTTGGGAACAAAGAGCAGCTATTTTCTTGAAAGCTGCGGATTTGTTGGCTGGTCCATACAGAGCTAAGATCAATGCTGCTACGATGTTGGGTCAATCCAAAAATGCCATGCAGGCAGAAATCGACTCAGCCTGTGAATTTATTGACTTTTTGAGGTTCAATGTGAAATACATGACCGAAATTTATGCTCAACAGCCGCCTGTGTCCGGAAACGGAGTATGGAATAGAGTGGAGCAGCGACCGCTAGAGGGATTTGTGTTTGCATTGACTCCTTTCAATTTTACAGCGATTGCGGGGAACCTTCCAACATCCGCAGCAATGATGGGAAATACCATCGTTTGGAAGCCTGCTTACACGCAGATATATTCTGCTCAGGTTTTGATGGAAGTTTTCAAGGAAGCAGGAGTACCAGATGGAGTGATCAATTTGATTTATGTGGATGGACCTACTGCAGGTGATATTATTTTCAAGCATCCTGATTTCGCGGGAATCCATTTTACCGGTTCTACGGGTGTTTTCCAGCACATCTGGAAAACTATCGGCGAAAACATCCAGCTTTATAAATCCTATCCTAGGATCGTCGGAGAAACAGGTGGAAAAGACTTTGTATTAGCCCATAAGTCTGCTGATGCGAAGGCTGTTGCAGTAGGGTTGGTTAGAGGTGCTTTTGAGTATCAGGGGCAGAAATGTTCAGCCGCTTCAAGAGCCTATATTCCATCCAATCTTTGGGAAGATGTGAAAAAGTATATGCTGGAAGATTTGGCCAGTCTGAAAATTGGAGGAACAGAAGATTTCACAAACTTTATCAATGCAGTGATTGATGAGAAGTCATTTGATAAAATCGCAAAGTATATAGATAATGCAAAGGCTGCCGAAGGAGTGGAAATCATTGCTGGCGGAAACTATGATAAGTCTAAAGGTTACTTCATTGAACCGACCGTGATCTTAACGCGGGATCCGATGTATACCACCATGTGTGAAGAAATCTTTGGCCCGGTTTTATCCATTTATGTTTACAATGCTGAGCATTTTGAAACTGTTTTGGAATTGGTAGATCAGACCTCGCCTTATGCCTTGACGGGAGCTGTTTTCTCTCAGGATCGGTATGCGATTGAGTTGGCAAGTACCAAGCTGAGAAATGCAGCAGGAAACTTCTACATCAATGACAAGCCAACAGGTGCAGTAGTAGGTCAGCAGCCGTTTGGTGGAGCGAGAGCTTCCGGTACGAATGACAAAGCAGGTTCGATGATCAACTTGCTTCGTTGGGTTTCTCCACGTACGATCAAGGAGACTTTTGTATCTCCAACCGATTATCGATATCCGTTTTTGGGTAGCGACCTTTGAGGTTTCTAAAACCCCGAAGGTCTTATTGAAACAAATCATTCAAGTTTCGAAAACCTTCGAAATCCCAAAGACTTCAAAGGTTTAAAGAGCCTCGGTTCCTAATTTTCGGGATCGGGGCTTTTTTATTTCAATATTATGAAATAATTTAGTTTAATTATGTAATATAAATAGAGATATGAATAAAATAATTTTTATACTTTTTCTTTGGACTTTTTTTTCCTGTGGACCTGAAAAATCTACCAATGTATTTCAAGGAGATTTGGAAGAATTTGTTGTTGACAGTTTGAGTTTTGAGCGAAAAAAGGGAGTTGGATTTATGGGATTTCATAAAACGACTATTCGAAATGGGAAAGAGTTACTTTATACCAAACAGAATGAGACTTTTCAATTTTTTGATGTTCGATCAGGTAGAAGAATTGATTTCCTAACTATTCCTACTGAAGGACCCAAAGGGATTAAAGGAAGAGCTGAAGTTGGAGGATTTTTGGAGGATGATATGTTGTTGATTACAAACTCAACGGGAAATACAAATATTTACTTCAGGGACACCTTGATGACTACCTTCAGACGTGAGATGGATTCCTTTGCAAATGGAAGGTATATTTATCTCGGTGATGCTAGAAATTCTTTTCATTCACTTCCATCTGGAAACTTTGAATTAACCTTCAACCCATTTGAATTTATGGCCATTCGAGAGGGAAGAGATGGCTTAGATTTGAGTTTTACTTCCTGGATTGGCGAATTTGATAGAAATGGGAAGGTTATTTGCGAGTCAGATTTTCTTGCTCCATACGATAAGAGTTTTGGAGAGTCTACTCAGGGTGGAAAGTTGGTTAGAATGGTGGAAGAAGGGGAATCTTGGGCGATGTTTCCTTATTCTGACTCATTGTATCAAATCAAAAATTGTGAAGTAATTCAAAGACTAAAGCTGAATTCTCTTTCTTCCATTTATTATTTCCCTGAAAAATATGAGGGAAACAAGAATTCAGGAAGGTGGGTTAAGCCGGAGGATGGAGCTTCTAATCTATATCTGATCAAAGATGTTAGCACAGGTTTATTTATAAGATTTATCCATTTGAGAGAGAAAAGAAATGAAACCGACAAAGTTGATTTACATCAAAAGATGGTTTCGAAGGAGGTTACCTATTTAATGCTTATTTATGATGAGGATTGGAAGCTTTTAGCAGAATTGGAACAGGTGTATTATCCCGGGACTAAATTTGAAAATTTGTTCAGCACTTCCGAAGGTCTTTTTATCAACAAACCCGAGCAAAAATCCGAAGACGAGTATGAGTTTTACAAAATCGATTTGAGTCAATTTCGGAATTGAGTTAATAGTTTCTCACAGATTCCCACAGAAGGAGTCACAGATTTCTACGAATAGAATTGTTGTAGAATTTCTGTGAAAATCTGTGTTTTTAATCTGTACTTATCTGTGGGAAAAACAAAAAAACGGCTGTATTTCTCCAGCCGTACCCCTGACCTTTGAAGTTTTTAAAAATCTATCAGGTTTTTAAAGTTTTTTCATAAACTATTTTTGTATTTTTACTGATATGAAAGCGATTGAAATTAAGACCATTACCAAATCTGATGGAAGTATTTCTTTGGAGAAAACTGGTCTAAATGGTGGAATCCCAGTGAGAGTTTTAATTCTTTCTGAAGAGGAGGATATGGAAGAAAAAAATTATTTGAAATTCCTATCCAACAATCCTGCACTTGATTTTTTAAACGAACCCGAAGAAAATGTCTATTCTGCCAAAGACGGCAAGCCATTCAAAAACTAGAGGAAAAGTTGTCTTAATACCATTCCCATTTGAGGATTTTTCTACTCGAAAAGTTCGGCCTGCACTTTGCCTATCAGAACCCATGGGGATTTTTGAACACGTTATTGTGGCATTTATTTCAAGTAAAATAAGCAATCAGCTTGAGGAAACAGAACTTGAGATAAAACCTACAGAGGTAGAATGGGTGCAAACTGGATTAATTGTTCCTTCGGTTCTAAAACTCCAAAAAATGGTCTCTTTACCCAAGAATCTTATTTTGAGAGAATTGGGAATTTTTCCAAATAATAAGATGGAGGACATTGAAGAAAAAATTAAAATGATTTTTAGGATTCGATAAAGAAGTGTTTTTATCAGGTAGTCATCAATGTTTCCCGTTGTGATTCAATTAACTTATTAGCTGTAGAGATTGTTGATTTTTTCTTAGTAACCTTGTAGATATAGGCTGGTCTGCTGGATAAATATAAAAAAACGGCTGAATCTCTCCAGCGACTTTATTGACCTTTGAGGTTTCTAAAACCTCGAAGGTCTCGTTAACAAATTTATTTTTTAATTAAGCATGGATTTAGTTAACTTGTTGTTTTAAAGATCAATGTCAAAGCTTCAACTTTTATGACTGATCCATTTTTCCCAGAAGAATTTTACCATGTTTATTCCAGAACTATTGGAGAGGAACTTCTTTTCCGGACTGAGGAAAACTGTATTTACTTTCTTAAAAAATATCAAACTTATTGCTCACTTTACTTTTCAACATTAGCCTACTGCTTATTGCCCAATCATTTTCATTTCTTGATTAGGGTAAAAGAAAATACAAAGCCAGAAGCTGCTCTTGGTTCATTTTCGAACTTTTTAAATAGCTATGCGAAATCCTATAACAAGCTTTATGATCGGCATGGTGGATTATTTCAAAGAAAATTTAAAAGGAAACGAGTCGGTCAAGAAAGCTATTTATCCCAGGTGATAATATATATTCATAAGAATCCTCAAAAGCATGGAATTGTGAAAGACTTTAAAAGTTGGAAGTTTTCATCTTTCAATGCCATGATCTCACAAAAACCTACAAACATTGAAAGGGATTTTGTCCTAGATTGGTTTGGTGGATTAGAACAATTTAAAAAAGTCCATGAATTGGAACAGGTGTTAGATTTGATAGAAGATCTTTCTTTAGAATAAAAAATTTTCCTTTAGATATTTGAAGACTCCAATAACCTCGAAAGCCTCTATTATTAAATAAAAACCTTCGAGGTCTTGAAGACCTCAAAGGTTAATTAAGTATACATCGCTCCATTCACATGAAGCACCTGTCCGGAGATATAAGTGCTCATATCCGAACCCAAAAATACGCACACATCGGCGATTTCCTCCGGTTTGCCTCCTCGCTTCATTGGGATGGCATCTCTCCAGCCTTGCACGGTTTTTTCGTCCAGTACTTCGGTCATTTCAGTTTCGATAAATCCGGGTGCTACGGCATTGCAACGGATATTTCTGGAGCCTAGCTCCAATGCCACAGATTTTGTAAAACCGATGATTCCTGCCTTCGAGGCTGCATAGTTGGCTTGACCTGCATTTCCTTTGGCACCGACTACAGAAGTCATGTTGATGATCGAGCCGGATTTGGCTTTCATCATGGTGCGTGTGGCAGCTTTGACGGTGTTGAAGCAGGATTTCAGGTTGACATTCATGATTTCATCCCATGATTCTTCAGTCATTCTCATCAACAAGTTATCTCTTGTAATACCCGCATTATTGATTAAAACGTCTAAAGTTCCGAATTCAGCGACAACTGCATTGACCAAGTCTTCTGCTGCTTTGAAGTCAGAAGCATCGGATCTATACCCTTTTGCTTTGATGCCAAAGCCTGCCAATTCTGATTCTAAAGCCTGTCCTTTTTCAACAGAGGATAAAAATGTAAAAGCCACATTAGCGCCTTCTTGTGCAAATCTAATGGCAATTGCTCTTCCAATTCCTTTGGAAGCTCCGGTGATCAAAGCTGTTTTTCCTGAAAGTAAACCCATGAATAGTAAAATTTTGTTTGGTCAAAATTAGGAAAAAAGCTGTAAGAATCTTTTGTATGTAAGGCAACAATTAATTTTTCGCTGATTTTCAAGGAATACAACTGATAATTCAAATGATTTAAAAATTTTATAAATGTGATCTTAGTAAGAGCAGGATTTCATTTGGAAATATGCTTTTGGGTTCTAAAAGAAGTCTTTTTAAACCTGTTTGATCCAAATAATCCAAATTTTTTTCTGAACCCAAAAGGCCTATTTTTGCATAGTTTCAAATCGTTATTAAACAAGTATATAAGATATGTCTTCGACCAAATTTGATTTAATTGTTTTGGGAAGCGGTCCAGGTGGTTATGTTGCCGCCATTCGAGCTTCTCAGTTAGGACTGAAAACTGCCATCGTAGAGGCTGAAGAGTTGGGAGGGATTTGTTTGAATTGGGGCTGTATTCCGACCAAGGCTTTATTAAAGAGTGCACAGGTTTTTGAATACATCAACCACTCTGCTGATTACGGTATCACGGTGAAGGATGCCAAAGCTGATTTTGAAGGAATGGTCAAAAGAAGTCGCGGTGTGGCAGACGGAATGAGCAAAGGCGTACAGTTCCTGATGAAAAAAAACAAAATCGAAATCATCGCAGGTTGGGGCAAGATTCAGCCTGGTAAAAAGGTCGAAGTAGCAGATAAGGACGGAAAAAAGACAGTTTACTCTGCAGATAATATTATCATCGCAACGGGCGCGAGATCCAGAGAATTGCCTTCCATGAAGATTGATGACAAAAAAATCATCGGCTACCGAAAGGCCATGACTTTGGAAAAGCAGCCAAAGAAAATGGTGGTCGTAGGCTCTGGCGCAATCGGAGTTGAGTTTGCATATTTTTATAATTCCATCGGCACAGAAGTGACTATCGTTGAGTACATGGATAGAATTGTGCCTGTTGAAGATGTTGAAGTTTCCAAAGCATTGGAAAAAACCTACAAAAAAGCAGGAATGAAGATCATGACTTCTTCTGAAGTTACTGCTGTTGATACCAAGGGTACTGGATGTAAAGTGACTGTAAAAACTTCCAAAGGAGAAGAAACTTTAGAATGTGATGTAGTGCTTTCGGCAGCTGGAGTAGTATCCAATTTGGAAAACTGCGGATTGGAAGATGTAGGGATTTTGGTAGAAAAAGGGAAAATCAAAGTAGATGAGTACTACAAAACCAATATGCCTGGTTACTATGCGATAGGAGACGTAGTTCCGGGTCCGGCTTTGGCGCACGTTGCCTCAGCGGAAGGAATTATCTGTGTGGAGAAAATCGCAGGACATAATCCAGAGCCATTGGATTACAACAATATCCCAGGTTGTACCTACTGCTCACCAGAGATAGCTTCAGTTGGTTATACCGAAGCAAAAGCAAAAGAGGCAGGATATGAAGTAAGAATAGGTAAGTTCCCTTTTTCAGCTTCTGGGAAAGCTTCCGCAGCCGGTGCGAAAGACGGATTTGTGAAATTGGTTTTTGACAAAAAATATGGAGAGCTACTAGGGGCCCATATGATCGGAGCTAATGTGACTGAAATGATTGCTGAAATCGTTGCTATCCGTAAATTAGAAACTACCGGTCATGAATTGATCAAGACCGTTCATCCTCACCCAACTATGTCTGAAGCAGTGATGGAAGCTGCGGCAGCTGCTTATGATGAGGTCATTCATTTGTAATGCAAAAAATATCTAGTATTTTGGCACCAGGCTTAAACAAAAGTCTGGTGTTTTCTTTTTTACCAATTCAACCAACCGCGTTTCACACTTGCAGGAAGAACAACTTATAGAAGGTCTAAGGGCCCGGGATAAAAAAACGGTCGAATACTTGTATGAAAAGTATTCCCGTGCACTGCTGGGTGTCATTTTTCGAATTATATCTGATCAGGATATTGCAGAGGAAGTTTTTCACGATGCATTTATCAAAATCACCCGAAAAATCGACTCTTATGAGGAATCAAAAGGCCGTTTATATACATGGATGGCCAATATTTGCAGGAATTCTGCCATTGATAAACTCCGCTCCAAAGAAATTTCTCAATCCAGTAAGACCAATGGGATAGATGATTTCGTATATGGTCTTGAAAGTCAGTCAGGAACTGAGGAACATGTCGAAGGCATAGGAGTAAAAGAACTGATGAATGAGCTCAATGAGGATCAAAAATTTGTAATTGAGTATATTTATTTCAAAGGATACACCCATTCTGAAATCTCCGAAGAATTTGAGATCCCCCTCGGCACTGTTAAATCCAGAGTCCGGGCTGCGTTATTAGTATTAAAAAAGAACATAGACAGAATCTAGTGAACATTCAAGCATACATAGAATCAGGTAAATTGGAGCTCTTCTTGTTAGGAGAGTTGTCTGATCGCGAGCGTGAAGAGGTTCTGGCCTTAGCTAAACAGCATCCCGAGATTCAGAAAGAGTTAGATGAGATCGAGGAAGCAATGTTAGCTTTTGACCAAGCAAGCGCTCCTATACCTTCTGCAGGGTTGAAAGAGAAAATTATGGCCGACCTTGAAAAGGACTTTGCTCCTGTAAAAGAGTTGAAGCCTACAGTCGCTCCGGAAGAGACCGGAAAGGTTGTGAAAATTTCTCCTTGGAAACCATTTGCAGTAGCGGCAAGCATTGTGGCAGTAATTGCCTCAGGTCTCGCAATATATTTTGCGAGTAAATTTCACGAAACAGAAGAACAGTTCCTTGCCTTAGTTCAGGAACAGGAAGTATTAGCTGATAATTTGAATCAGGTTAAACTCCAGTATGAAGAAACGGACTCAAGATTGGATCGTCTGGTAGCAGGTGATTTTAAAAGAGTCGAGATGAAAGGTGAGGCATTTGATATGCAAAAGGATGCTAAAGTTGATGTCTTCTGGGATCAAGGGCAGCAAGAAGTATTCATTGCAGTCAATAAATTAAATTCTTTGGGTGGAGAATATGATTATCAGCTTTGGGCGATAGGACCGGATGGTCCTGTGGGAATAGGCCTAGTCAATCCGGGCGAGCGATTTACACTACAGCAAATGCAAGCGGTAGCTGAAGCAGGAGCCTTCGCAATTACCATTGAACCTAAAGGTGGTTCGCAGTCCCCAACCTTAGAGAAGTTGGTGGTATTGGGTGAGGTCGCCTAATCTAATTAGAATTAAATTGAAGCCCGTTTTGAAAAGAACGGGCTTTTTTATTGTTTTTTCTGAACTTAGAGACTAGCAAATCATTTATTTACCCATGGAACTCCAACTTTCTACTCCGGCATTGCTTTTCTCGGCAATTACATTGCTGATGCTTGCTTTCACCAATCGATTTTTGGCCATAGCCAGTCTTATAAGGGGGCTTCACAAAAACTACATGAAGTCTCCTGACCAAGAGATAATTGTTGAGCAAATTCATAATCTGAGGAGAAGACTGACATTAATCAAAAACATGCAGCTTTTCGGAGTATTCAGCTTTTTATTATGCATCATTTGTATGTATTTGCTTTTCCAAGGTTACACGGTAGCCGCCAATTGGGTGTTTGTAGGAAGCATGGGGGCTTTGCTGGTTTCTTTGGGGCTATCCCTGATTGAGATTCAAATTTCTACCAAAGCTCTCAATTTGGAACTTTCAGATATGGAAGAGGTCTTCGAGAAGCGTAGAAGTAGCTTGGATGTATTTTTCAGAAAAGAAAATAAAAAGAATGAATAAATTATTTCTAGCGGCAGGCTGGATACTGCTTTTCATTGCATGTCAAAATAAACCCGTTGAAGAGGCTCTTGAAACTTCCGTACAGAGCGAAGTTCATCAAATCAAGCTGATCAATTTAGAAGAAACACGACAGTTTTATTCCTGGACTTCGGATAGAATTCCGATGGTTTCTGCCCATAGAGGAGGACCTTATCCCGGCTTTCCTGAAAATGCCATCGAAACTTTTGAAAATGTATTAAAGCACACTCCGGCAATTATTGAATTGGATGTGGCCATGACCAAAGATTCAGTTCTTGTTTTGATGCATGATGATGACCTGGATCGGACAACCAATGGTACTGGAAAAGTCAATGAGGTTACTTTTGAATACATCAAAGGATTATTCTTGGAAGATATGGAAGGGAACCTAACCGAATTCAAGGTTCCAACTTTGAAGGAAGCTTTAATCTGGGCGAAAGGAAAAGCACCTTTGACTGTGGATATAAAACGTTCTGTTCCTTTTGAAAAAGTAATTGAAACAGTCAGAGAAACAGAGTCCGGAGCCTATGCTGCTTTGATTTCATATACTTTTCCAGCTGCCAAAAAACTTCATATGCTAGCCCCTGATTTAATGCTTTCAGTGACTATCCGAAATGAAAATGAAATCAAGCGCTTAGAAGAAACAGGTATACCCTGGGACCGAGTTATTGCTTTCACAGGGGTAACTGAAAGATCAAAGGAATTTAATCAGGCCCTTCACCTAAAAGGAGTTTTTACTATTCTCGGTGTGATAGGAAACCTGGATAGAAGAGCCGAGGCTCGAGGCGATGAAATCTATGCTTCATTTATTCAGAATGGGGCAGATATCTTAGCTACCGATAGACCGATAGAAGCAGCTCAAATTATCAAAAACCTAAGCCCAAGTAAAAGCTCAAAATCCCCCTATTTTACCCATGTTAATTGATTTAAGAAGCGACACAGTAACACGTCCTACTCCAGGGATGAAAGAAGCAATGTTTTCTGCCCCTGTAGGAGATGATGTCTTTGGAGAAGATCCCACAGTAAATGCTTTAGAGGAAAAAATAGCCAAACTATTCGGCATGGAAGCAGCGCTGTTTTGTCCGTCTGGAACCATGACAAATCAGATAGCGATTCGATTGCATACCCAGATTCAGACAGAGGTCATTTGCCACAAGTACTCACACATTTATTTATATGAAGGTGGAGGGATTATGGCTAATTCTTTGGCTTCCGTGAAATTATTGGAAGGAGACTTGGGAAAAATCACAGCAGCGCAAATCGCTGAATCCATCAATCCAGATGATGTGCATGCTCCTGAGACAACTTTGGTTTCCCTGGAAAATACGATGAATAAAGGAGGGGGAAGTATTTACACCTTGGATGAAATCAAGCCTATTCAAACCCTCTGTCAAGAAAAGGGGATTAAGCTTCATTTGGACGGAGCGAGACTTTTTAATGCATTGGTAGCCAGCGGCGAGAAAACTCAAGATTGGGGAGCTACTTTTGATACCATTTCTATTTGCCTTAGCAAAGGATTGGGTTGTCCGGTGGGTTCAGCTTTGGTTGGAAGCAAATCGGACATCAAACGAGCCAGAAAAGTAAGAAAAGCCTTTGGTGGAGGCATGCGCCAAGCCGGTTTTTTGGCTGCTGCAGGAATCTATGCATTGGACCATCAAGTAGATAGGCTAAAAGAGGATCATGCCCGTGCAAAGTCTTTGGGAGAAATGCTGGGTGATTTGCCTGTAGTATCAGAAATTTTTCCCGTAGCGACCAATATTGTCATTGCTAGGTTGGAAGGAACCACTCCCGAGGAATTTATGAAAAAGCTTTCCGATCAAAATATCAAATCGGTCAAATTTGGAAAAGATCTGGTTCGTTTTGTTACACATTTGGATTTCACAGACGATCAACTGGAGGAGTTTGGGAAAAGGATAAAAAAAGCAAAGTGAAGGCAGACTAGGATATTTTCCTTCTTTAATAATTCATAAGGCCTGAAAAGGCCTTTTTTTATGTTATTTTCCCATTTCAAATTGAAAAAACACTCAATTTGAAACTTTATAATACTGTGAAAAATGATGTGTGAATCTTTATAGTTTCATACTTCTAATTTCTTGCTTCTGAAAAAATGAATTCTACTCCCTTAGCCGAACGCATGCGACCCACCAGATTGGATGATCTGATCGGTCAAGAGCATTTGTCCTCTCCAAAATCTTTTTTGTACAAGGCAATTAAGTCTGGGAATGTGCCTTCTTTGATTTTATGGGGACCTCCTGGGGTAGGAAAAACAACTATTGCTAATATCATCGCCAATGAGATCAAAGCTCCTTTTTATACCCTGTCGGCTATCAGTTCAGGTGTAAAAGACATTCGAGAAGTGATTGAAAAGGCAAAGTTTCAAATGGGGGTGGTTCTTTTTATCGATGAAATTCATCGCTTCAACAAGTCGCAACAGGATGCACTTTTAGGGGCAGTGGAAAAAGGCATTATTCGATTGATTGGGGCAACTACTGAAAACCCATCTTTTGAGGTAAATGCCGCATTACTATCCAGATGCCAAGTTTTTACCTTGAATTCCTTAGGAAAAGCAGAACTGGAGGCTATGATTCAGCAAGCTTTAGAACAAGATATCGAGCTCAAAAAAATAAAAGTAGAACTGAAAGAATCAGACGCTTTACTCCGAATTTCTGGGGGAGATGGACGAAAACTACTGAACCTTCTTGAAATAGTAATTGATGGCATCAACGAGAATCCCTGCGTGATCACGGATGACAAAGTGATGCAGATTGCTCAGCAAAAGGTTGCGCTTTATGATAAATCCGGTGAGCAGCATTATGATATTATTTCCGCTTTTATCAAATCCATCCGAGGCTCTGATCCCAATGCAGCCGTGTATTGGTTGGCTAGAATGATCGAAGGAGGGGAAGATGTCAAATTCATAGCACGCAGACTGGTGATTTTAGCTTCTGAGGATATCGGTAATGCTAATCCGAACGCCTTACTTTTGGCAACCAATTGCTTTGAAGCAGTCAAAATCATAGGTTATCCTGAGGCTAGGATTATTCTTTCTCAATGCGTGACCTATTTGGCAAGCTCGCCTAAGAGTAATGCCGCTTATATGGCGATCAATCAAGCTCAAAGCCTAGTCCGGGAAAAGGGGGACTTGTCTGTACCACTTCACCTTAGAAATGCACCCACAAAATTGATGAAGGATTTGAATTATGGAAAAGCCTATAAATATTCCCATGATTTCCCGGGCAATTTTGTGAATCAGGAGTTTCTACCAGAAGAGATAAAAGGAATGAAGCTGTATGATCCTGGTCAAAACGCTAGAGAAAATGAGTTGAGAAAATATCTTCAGTCCAAGTGGGGAGAAAAATATGGCTATTGATAGGAAAATGGCTGTTTTTGATTTAAGATAATTTTTTCAACGAAAATTTTTTTATTCCAGCTATTTATGATTTTTTAAGGGCGAATTTGTGTTTAACGGTATATTTATCAACAATATTGAAAAATATTGTCCATTAGTGGACATGTTAAACAAATCTCAAGAGTTTACAGATTTAACTTTAGTAAGAAAACAAACCCTTAATTTTTACCATGAAAAAACTAACTGCTTTAGGCTTGGTAGTTGGACTGCTAGGCAGCCCGGTTTTAGCCCAAAACAAGATTGAGTTTAAGGAATTTACTTTGGATAATGGCTTGCACGTCATTATGCACAAAGATAATTCCACTCCAATCGTCAACACCTCAGTATTGTACCATGTTGGTTCGAAAAACGAACAGCCAGACCGAACAGGTTTTGCGCATTTCTTCGAGCATTTGATGTTTGAAGGAACAGAGAATATCGAAAGAGGAGAATATATGAATATCATCCAGGGAAGAGGGGGAACTTTAAATGCCTTCACCAGTAATGATATCACCTTCTACTATGAGACTGTTCCTTCAAACGAACTGGAATTGACTCTATATATGGAAAGTGAGCGGATGTTGCATTCCAAAGTAGATCAGGTAGGAGTAGAGACCCAGCGCGAGGTAGTTAAAGAAGAATATCGTCAGCGCTATGAGAATCAGCCTTATGGTACCATTCTTCCTGAGACGCTAAAAAGAGCTTATTCTGTACACCCATACAGATGGGCACCAATTGGATCTTTGGATGATTTGAATGCTGCGAAAATTGAAGAATTCCAGCAATTCTATAAGGATTTTTACGTGCCAAATAATGCCACTTTGACAATTGCAGGTGATATCGATTATGATCAGACCGAAAAGTGGGTTAGAAAGTATTTCGCAGAAATCCCAAGCAGCAATAAAGAAATCTATAGACCAAAAGTCGCTGAACCTAAAAAGACTGCGGAGATAAGAGATGTTATCTATGACAATATTCAGATTCCTGCAGTAATTCAGGCCTACAACCTTCCTTCTCAGACGCATCCGGATTCTTATGCTTTGAGCATGCTTTCAACTTACCTAACTGGTGGTAACTCTTCTTTGATGACCAAAGAACTGGTTGACAATCAACAAAAAGCTTTGGCGATAGCTGCTATTCCTTTGGAATTGGAAGATGGAGGTTTGTTCATCATGTATGGAATCACCAATATGGGAGTTGAGCCGCAAGCATTGGAGTCGGAAATCGATAAGTTGATTCAGCAGGTACAGCAGGAAGGTATTTCAGATAGAGATTTTGAAAAATTGCAGAATATTATCGAGAACAATATCGTCAGCAGTAATTCCTCAGTATCAGGTATTGGACAAAATTTGGCAGAAGCTCATGTGATTTATGGAGATACAGATTATATCAATAAGACCATGGATTATTACAGTAAAGTGACGCAAGAGGATATCAAAAGAGTAGCTAATGAATATCTTAATCTCAATGGGAGAGTGGTATTGTATTATTTGCCAAAACCAAAAGACGCTACTGAATAATTGTTTCAACTTTAAATCAACAATGAAATGAAAAAACTAATTGCAACATATATCTTCATTCTTTTGGCAAGCACCATTGGCTTTGCACAAGTTGATCGAAGTCAATTTCCAGAATCAGGACCTGCTCCTGAGATAAAAATTGCCGATGCAGAAACTTTCAAATTAGATAATGGTCTGAAAGTTTTTGTGGTAAAAAATGATAAACTACCTCGAGTAACTTTTAATCTTGTATTGGACCGAGATCCACTAATGGAAGGAGACAAAGCTGGTTTGACTGGTTTTGTCGGCCAAATGATGATGGCTGGGACAAAAAATAGAACAAAAGATCAGCTAGATGAAGAAATTGACTTCATTGGAGCCAGCCTTTCAGCAGGCTCAACTTCGATCTTTGCATCTTCCTTGAAAAAACATCAGGACAAAACCTTGGAGTTGATGACTGATGTTTTGTTTAATCCTGTGTTTCCGGAAGATGAATTGGAAAAGCAGAGAAAGCAAACATTGACTGGCCTAGCCACAAGTAAGGATAATCCAAATGCCATTTCTAGCAGACTAAGTTCTGCAATGGTTTATGGCAAAGATCATCCGTATGGAGAGGTAACGACTGAAGCAACTGTCAAAAATATTTCAGTCGAGGATGTTAAAGAATATTACAATACTTTTTTCAAACCAAATATCGCTTACTTGGTGATTGTTGGTGATATGGATAAGTCCGAGGCTCAAACAGTTGTGAGGAAGTATTTCTCCAATTGGAAAGTTGGAAAAGTCCCATCATTTGAATACAAAATGCCAACAAGATCATCTGAGAATGTGGTGGGTTTGGTAGATAGAAGCTCTTCAGTTCAAACCGTAATCAATATTGCGCAACCAGTTCAATTGAAATTGGGAGATGAGGACTATATTCCAAGTAGGCTGTTGAATCAAATTTTAGGAGGCGGATCTTCTTCAAGACTATTTGTAAACCTTAGAGAGGACAAAGGCTATACCTATGGAGCTTATTCTTCCATCGGTTCTGATAAATTGGTTTCTCAAATCTCTGCCAATGCTTCTGTCAGAACTGAAGTGACGGATTCGGCAGTAGTTGAATTCCTACATGAGTTCAATAAGATTGTGGATGAGGGAGTGACTGAAGAGGAATTGGAGAAAGCAAAAGCAAACCTTTCCGGTTCTTTCGGTAGATCATTGGAAAGCCCTTCCACCATTGCAAACTTCGCACTCAACATCGAACGCTATAATCTACCTTCAGACTATTATAAAACTTATTTGCAGAAGCTCAATGCGCTTACTGTTGCTGATATTAATGCTACTGCTAAAAAATTGATAGAGCCAGATAAACTCTATATCACTGCTGTTGGTAATGGTTCAGAGATAAAAGACAAACTAGCTCGTTTTGGTGAAGTGAAAATGTATGATAACATGGGCTTCCCGGCTAAGGAATTAACCGCAGATGCAGATATGACAGCAGAGATGGTGATGGAAAATTATCTTTCTGCAATTGGCGGGAAAGAAAATGCCAGAGCGATCAAAACAGCTTCTATTTCAATGGAAGCAGATGTGATGGGGAATAAATTGACTCTTCAGGCTGTTTATGATGCTGAGGGTGGAAAGTATGGACAAAAAACGCTCATTATGGGAAATGTGATGCAGAGCACAACTATCCTAGAAGACAGTGGATCTATCAGCGCCCAAGGCCAAACAATGGAATTGACAGGAGAGCAGTTTGAAATGGCGAAAATCAATTCTTATCTATTCCCCGAGGCGTGGTATCAGGAATTAGGTTACTCTATTGAATTGGATGGGTTAAAAGATGTTGAGGGAACTCCTGCTTACAAAGTAATTATCAAATCTCCTTCTGGAGCTCAGTTGGTCAACTATTACTCAGCTGACAGCGGATTGAAAATCAAAAATGAAAATCCTGCATCAGGCGATACTTTCTATTCAGAATATCAAGAAAAAGGAGGGGTTCTTTTCCCTATGGTTTGGACTATCAAATCACAGATGATTCCAGTTCCTCTAGAAGCAAAGATTACCTCTTTGGAGATAAACCCTGAATTGACAGCAGAAGACTTTCAATAAGAGTACTTCTCTTAGAAAAATTAGAAAAGCGGAGATAGTTCTCCGCTTTTTTATTTTCTCCATTTTTGCATCAGTAATGTTTCTTCCATTTTTTTCACCTGAACTACAGGAAAGAAATTCCCACCCTCATCAAAAGACAATTGATGCTGTCCTCCATTTAGCCTTTTTACTTCCAGAGTTATTTGTGAAGATTTGATTTTGCTTTCAACGATCTCATCGCCTACCATCAAATTAAAGTAGGCTGGACTTTCAGGATGGATCTTCTGAATCTTACCTTCCTTTAAAATGATTCCTAGCTGCTTGGTTAGGATTTCTTCATTTGGACTCTTTGTAATTTTCATGCCAAAGGGCAGAATTAATTGCTCCAACAACTTGAGAATATCCTCATTCCCTGCAATAAATTTTCTAAAAAAAGTTTGGCTGTCCCAATGACCTTCTCGCTTTTGGATCAGCTTCCAGAACGTCTGTAAATCATAACCGATATTAGGTTTACCGAATCGCTGCCAGGCCTCCCCCATGACTTCTGTTAAGGATGAACCCTGTTGAAGCAATTCCAAATCAATAGCGAAAGCAACCAAACAGCCATTTGCATAAATGTTTTGTTTCCGGTCGGGAATGCCTTCTTGATAGCCGTCTAGCCATAATTCCAGAGATGAGTCCAGTATGTTTTTATTCCTCCAGCCAAAATTTGAACTTACTCGCCTAATTATTTTATCAAGTTCTTTTAAATATTCATCCAGATTAAAAAAACCGGATTTTAGCAAATAAAGGTCACCCATATATGTGGTGATTCCTTCCAAGATCCATCCAGCTTCGCTGTAATTCTCTTTTGAAAAATCATAAGGCAATAATTCCTGTGGCCTTATTCGGCAAACATTCCATGCGTGATACATTTCATGACAACTCACCCCCATCAAATCCCCAAATTGTTCCGGGTTGGACAATTCCTGAGCTGGACCAAATGTGATGACTGTTCCTTTTTTATGCTCAACTCCATGAAAATGCTTGTAAGGCAATAGCTGAAAGATGAAGTGGTATTCTTTTTCTGGGAACTCTCCAAAGTCAGCAATTAATTTATCTGTAAAGTTCTTGAAAGCTTGAAGTAATTCTGTTTTTGAAAATGCTATTTCTCCATTTATCCAGATATGAAATTGGGCATGATTGGACTCATATTCCCAATGGGTTAATTTTTCTGAAGTAAGAAAAGTGGAGTCTGCGAGTTCCTGAAAACTATCTGCTAGAAATTGTCCACCTGATTTTCTAGATAAGGTGCAGACAAAATCCTTAAACCGTGAATCTTGTATTTCAATTGAATATGGAAAATCATCAGAGGATTTTACTTCGAAGCAACAATTGACGAAGTTGATATAAAGCTGCTGATCGTCCACCCAGCAAGATCCCGCATCCATTTTTCCAGCATAATATTCATAGTTTAAAAAATATGTCTGATTTACTTTGGCATCGAAAGCCCAGCAGTCTTTACTCTTCTTCCTAAGCTGCATTGATTTCCCTTGTTGGTCAGAAAGACTGATTTTTCGAATATTTTGAGCGTAATTCGCAAATTGATAGCGTCCTGCGCGCCATGATGGCAGCTGTAATTGTACTTCCCCTGATTGTGATATAGGTAGTTTAAGTTCAATTTCGAGGAACTGTGATAGTGGATTTGAGCTTTTAAATAGAAATTCGTACATGAATTAAGGTATTGACTTTCAACAATTGTAAAGGTACAGTTTGTATTTAAAAAAAGGCTGCATATCTTTGCAGTCCTTTTTGGAGGGTAAGCCGGAAGGCCAATTCCAAATAGACCATAAAGAAAGCAATCAGTTAAAGATATTCCATCATGAAAAGAACATTCCAGCCTTCTCGCAGAAAAAGAAAAAACAAGCACGGCTTTAGAGAAAGAATGTCCACTGCCAACGGTAGAAGAGTTCTTAAAGCCAGAAGAGCAAAAGGTAGAAAGAAACTATCTGTATCCTCTGAAAAGACCTTGAAGAAGTAATTCTTCAAGGTAGTTTTCGTATTTTTAATGCGAATCCTTACCTGATGATGAATTACAAACTTCCCAAGAGTGAAAGGCTTCATGCCCAAAAGTCTATTAAGGAACTTTTTAACGAAGGTTCCTCTTTTTTTTTATACCCTTTTAAAGTCCTGTATTTACCCAAAAAGCAGGAAGGGGAAACTATTCAGGTACTTTTTTCCGTTTCAAAAAAGAAAATCAAAAAGGCGGTTGATAGAAATTTGATTAAGAGAAGGATGAAAGAAGCCTACCGTCTTAACAAACATTCACTTACAATTTCAGAGTCAGGATTGCATATTGGTCTGATATATGTAGCTTCAGAGCCCATAGATTTTGCAACTATTTCCAAGAAAGTTGTGTCTATTTTACAACAAATTTCCACCCAAGTTTCCGAACACCATGAGTAATCAATTAAAGCGATATATGGTAATCATCCTTTGTGGAGGATTGCTTTTGACAGGATTTTTTGCATTCAAAGCGAAAAATGACAAGTTATTCGCTCTAGCCAAAAACATAGATATTTTCGCAACCTTAGTTCGAGAACTTGATTCCTATTATGTGGATGAGATCGATCCTGACGAATTGGTTTCAATTGGAATTAATGCCATGCTTGAGGAATTGGATCCTTACACTGAGTATGTTCCAGAAGAAGAATCTGCTGATTTCAGGATGTTAACAACAGGAGAATATGCAGGGATTGGTGCTTTGATTGGAGGAAGAGGTGAAGGGAATATTATTATAATGCCTTATACTGGTTTTCCTGCCCAATCTGCGGGGCTGAAAATCGCTGATCAGCTTTTGAAAGTGGACTCAGTTGATGTTTCAAAAAAGAATACCTCAGAAGTTTCTGATTTACTGAAAGGTCCTGCAAATACCCCTGTCAAAATAAAAGTCAAAAGAAATCTAGACACATTGGAGTTTAACTTGGTCAGAAAGAAGATTTCCCTTAAGAACGTACCATATTATGGCAAGCTTGATGAAAAGACAGGTTACATCAAGTTGGGAGACTTTACTACCAATGCTTCCCTAGAAGTGAGAAATGCATTGATTGCTTTGAAAAACCAAGGGGCTGAGAAGCTTGTGTTAGATCTAAGAGATAACCCAGGAGGTCTTTTGAGTGAGGCAGTGGAAATAGTCAACCTTTTTATTCCTAAGGGGAAAGAGGTAGTAAAAACTATAGGTAAGCTGGAAAATGTGAATTTTACCTATAAAACGACTAAAACTCCTCTGGATAAAGATATTCCACTAGTCGTACTCATCAATGAAAGAAGTGCTTCTGCCTCAGAAATTGTGGCCGGGGCTCTGCAGGATTATGATCGAGCCGTATTGATCGGAAGGAAGTCTTTCGGAAAAGGATTGGTACAAACCACTATTCCACTGACATATAATGCTCAAATGAAAGTTACCACCGCTAAATATTATATTCCAAGCGGCAGGTGTATTCAGGCGATAGATTATGCACAAACTAGAGAAAATGGTGAGGTATATTCCATTCCTGACTCTTTGAGAAAAGAGTTCAAGACTAAAAATGGAAGAATAGTCAGAGATGGAGCAGGAATTGAGCCTGATGAGATGATAGAATCTAAAACATATGCTCCTATCACTTATAGTCTGGTAGCGAGAAATCATGTTTTTGACTATGCCACTGAATATTTTTATAAGCATCCATCCATAGGTAAGCCTAGAGAGTTCAGCATAACGGATCAGGAATATCAGAATTTCATTAAGTGGCTTGAAGGTAAAGAGTATGATTACACAACTTACTTAGAAAAGTCTGTGTCGGATATGAAAAAGAATGCTGAAAAGGCGCCTTATTATAATGAGATCAAAGATCAAATTGAAGCTTTGGAAAAAAGGGTGAATCATAGTAAAGAGCAAGACTTGATCACTTATAAGGACGAGGTGAAAAAAGTAATTTCTGAAGAAATTGTATCCCGATATTATTTTCAGGAAGGAATGATCGAAGCCGGGCTTTTGAAGGATAAGGATGTGCTGAAAGCTTTGGAAGTGATTAAGCAACCTTCTGAATTGGGCAAGATTCTGACTGCATCTGCAAAATAAATTACATGGCATATATTCTTTCTATAGAGACAGCCACGGACAAACTATCGATTGCCCTTCATCAATCAGGACAATTGCTTTCTATGAAAGAGCTCAACGAAAAAGGAGTTCATGCTGAAAAAATCATGGAGTTGATTGATGAGGTTTTAGACTCCGTAAAGCTTCAATCATCAGATTTAAACGCAGTTGCCGTTTCGGAGGGCCCCGGCTCCTACACTGGCTTGAGAATAGGAGTTTCTACTGCAAAAGGAATTGCTTTTGCTTTGAACCTGCCCCTCATTACTGTGAATACGCTTCAAGCTTTGGCTTATCAGGCCAAAGGTGAAAATAAAGACTTTCATATTATCGCAATGCTTGACGCCAGGAGAATGGAAGTTTATAGTCAGGTTTTTTCAAATGAAGGAAGTGTGAAAAGAGCATTAGAGGCAGAGGTTTTAACAGAGGGGATCTATCAATCTTATTTGGATTTAGGAAAAGTTTGCTTCATAGGAGATGCTGTAGGAAAGGCTAGTCAAGTTATTTTGCATGAAAATGCCGTTTTTTTAGAGAACCAAGTCAGTGCAGAATCTGTTGGATGGATTGCATGGGAGAAGTATCAGAATAAGGAGTTCGCTGATTTAGCATACTTTGTTCCCAATTATCTGAAAGAATTTAAAGCGCTTCAATCCAAAAAAAATCCATTATTACAATGAGTGAAATAGTCAATAGAGTTGCCCAAAGTGCCATTGTATCTTTAAACTTGGAAGAAAGTTATCCGAGAGAGGAGCGACTTGAGTTTGATTTGAAGCCTTTCTTATTTCAGGAATTGATTTTAAAAGAAAAGGACTTTAGAGCCTCCTTGAAGGAATTGGATTGGTCTGCTTATTCAGATAAATGGGTTGCAATTAATTGTTCTGCTGATGCGATTGTTCCTACTTGGGCATATATGTTAGTCGCTACTTATTTAGAAGGAGTTGTCAAAGGTTTTGTAGTAGGAAGTCTTTCTGAACTTGAAAATTTCATTACTGAAAAGTATTTGGAGACTTTGAATTTGGATATGTTTGACGACAGGCCGGTTGTTGTCAAAGGCTGTAGTGATTTACCGATTCCTTTATATGCATACGGAAGATTAATTTCCTTGTTGAAGACGAGGGCAAAATCAGTGATGTTTGGTGAACCATGCAGCACGGTGCCGCTTTATAAGAAGCCAAAACATTGATTTTTAATACTCTGGAAATTTTTTGAAAAAACTTGAGTTTTTTTGTGGTAAAAACTCTTGCGTAATCTCATAATCTGACCTATGTTTGCACTCCCAATTGAGGAAAAGCCTCGGGAAAAACAGAAATTTGAAAGAGCAGCAAAGAATTTTTTGAAAAAAATTCGAATCGGTTTTGAAACCAAAAATTAATCCCGATATTTGCACTCGCTTTTGGGGAAGCTAGTCCTCACAAGCTCTTGAAATGTCAAGAGAATAAGTTCTTTGAAGTGATGTAAGGCGAAAAAATAATAACCTGAGAAAGAAAGACAGGGAGGCTGGTATATATATTTTATGTATCAGTTGTGTATAGTTAGATAATTTACAATGGAGAGTTTGATCCTGGCTCAGGATGAACGCTAGCGGCAGGCCTAATACATGCAAGTCGAACGGTAGACAT
>Ga0189277_10118_pt1 | contig 92310 bp, 82 predicted proteins | sample N26A32minimetaG_FD_130325 | JGI IMG/M metagenome (GOLD analysis project Ga0189277, IMG submission 130325) | Marine microbial communities from the Costa Rica Dome - N26 A3-2 mini metaG | ecosystem: Environmental > Aquatic > Marine > Oceanic > Photic zone | place: Costa Rica: the Eastern Pacific... | reverse complement strand
ACGTCTTCGACCATATCATGGACACCAACATTCAAAAAATTGAAAAACTCCTGCCGAAAAATTACAAACTGTCACTAGTGAAAAATCAGACAGAGTAAAGACGCATTTTCTCGGATGGATACGCCTAAGGAAATGAAATCATTTGAAAAAACACCATGGGAATCAGGACCTCTATGTGCTTGCAGTGGTAAGGATGCATCCATCCTGGCAAAATCATTTTTGTTTAAATTCCCTTTAGGAGAAAATATTGCAGCTATCCCACACATCTTTATTCTACGATTGCCTTTTTAAATTTATGCTCCCAATCTTCATAAGAATGAAAACCAGCAAGGCGAGTTTGATCAAAGTCCAACTTTTTTCGTGACCTAATTTCCAAAAACTTCTTTACCCAATTTTCGGTCTTATTGGGTTCTGATATCAGGGCAACTTGATCACAATCCTTGATTACCTCAGGAATACCTCCATTGGCCGAAGAAATTACAAACAGCCCACTTTTAATGGCCTCAACTAATGAAAGCCCAAATCCCTCTTTCCAAAGCGAAGTGAAGAAATAATAATCTGATATTTGAAGATACTTTGGGAGCAAATCATGACTGAGTCTGCCTAATTGAAGTACTTTATTTGACTCAATATTCAGTTCAGTTTTGTTACCAATTATTAAAAATTTGAGATTGGGATCTTCAGCCAGTAAAAGCGGAATTATTTTTTTAAAAAGATGTATTCCTTTGGCTGGTCTTGAATTAGCCATCCATACGATTATTTCATCATCTTCAGAAAACCCCATTTCTCTCCTTGCCTTAAGTTTATCTTGCTTGTCTAGCGGAAAGAACTTGTCAGAACGAACGCCGTTTCCGACAATAAAAACTTCAGGACTAAAAATTTTATTTTTTGACAAAGACTCCAAATAACCAAGATTAGTTAGAAAAAAAATTTTATCAATTGAGTGCCCAAAATTTTCCGGAAGATTTAAATAGTGACCGTGGTAGGAATATATTAATTCAATTCTATCAGGGTATTTTTCTTTCAGAAGAGCAATAGCTTCGCAAAGAACAAAGTCATCCATTACCACAACTTTCAAAAAATCATCAGAACTTTTTAAAGTTTTTTCAATAGCTTTAAGATAATCCTGTGCAACCCAGTTTTTTAATTGCCATTTATATAATTGAGGATGATAGGATATCCATTTTTTTTTTGAGCAGTGCAAACTCTTTTCTCCTAGTATTTTAGAGGGAGATAAGATAAAATCAAAAAAGTCAGGGTCATTTTCAATCAAAAAGCTAATTCTATTAACCCAACTTCCAATTAAGCCTGATGGAACTTCAATATTTGAAACAAGAAGTTTTTTAATTTTTCTCATCAAAACTCTTGAAGTTCTACCATTTTTTTAAACTTCAAACTCTTTCCGAGTAATGTTTGGAAAGAGCCTGAATCCTTGATTTTTCCTTTTTCCATTAAATAGATGCAATCCGCCTTTTTAATAGTGCTTAGTCGGTGAGCTATGATAATGATGGTGAATTTCCCCATCAAATTATCAATATTTGCTTGAATTGCTCTTTCTGTCTCTGAGTCTAATGCAGATGTCGCTTCATCGAAAATTAAAACATCTACATTTTTATATAATTCTCTTGCAATAGAGACCCTCTGTTTTTGTCCACCGCTTATCAATATTCCATTGTCTCCCAAGAACGTTTCTTCCTTTTCTGGAAGATCTTCAAGAAATTCTTGAAGGTTGGCAAGTTTAATGGCGTTTTGAAACAGTTGAATATTCTCAGGTGTCTTCTCAGACCATAGGGTAATGTTATTGAAAAGAGTATCGTTGAAAATTACAGATTCCTGAGTGATGTACCCAAATTTTCTGCGATAAGTAGAGATATCTACTTTATTCCTCTCCATACCATTCACTATGATATGCCCCTCACTTGGACTTAACAAACCAATGACCAAGTTTACCAGAGTTGTTTTCCCACTCCCACTTTCTCCTACAAATGCATAAGTCTTTAATGGGTCTAAGGAAATATTGATTTTATCCAGAACTTTGAATCCTGATGGGTAGGCAAAGGATAAATCTGCTAATTCCAAAGTTGTGACTTTTTCCACTGGATGTGTCCTATCAATTTTCTCCTTCCCTTTTTTAAATTCATCGATAAGCTCAACTGAAGCCAGTAGACCACCAATATTTGAAATAAATCCTTGCCAACTTCCTTGAAGAGTAACTATATAGTTTAGTGCTCGATACAAAAACATTAAACTTAATAGAATTGATGACATCTTACCTCCCAGAACATTGACCTGAATCAAAATAATAAGCACTACTACTGCCAAAATAATCGGCTCTCTGGTACTAGACATAATGGCAGAATAAATGCCAATTTTCTTTTGGTTATTTTCAATCTTATCTATTACCTCCATGAGTTTAAGTCGATAAGAAGAAAAGTAATCTGTTGCCTTTAAATATTTAAAGTTAGAAACAGCCTGTACTAAAAATGACTGGAAGGAGTTACCAAGCTTTGAGAGACCAATTGAAGCTTTTTCAGTATTTGTAAATAAAAACTTAAAGACAAGATTAGATAAATACCCGCCTATACTCACCAAAATGGCGAATTGGAAGTTGGAAAGCATTGCCAAGCCAATATAAACCAACAAAAGTATAGCATGCTGCAAAGAATTAAAATAAGCCAAAAAGCCGTAGGTTAATTTAATTCCTTCCGATGATAAAGTATTTTGGATTTTTCCAGAGTCAAAATTAAGAAACTCCTTGTAGTCTAAATCACTTAGTCCATTAACCAGTTGATATCTGAGTTTTTTGACAAATTGATTTTGGAGTTTGATTTTGAAATAGCCGTCAATAAACCTCATGATGGCTTTCAATAGGAAAAGGAATACCATGAAGGTAATTACCACGTTCAGATTCAATTCAAAACCCAGGTTTTGAATCCAGTTAAGCAGGAATTGAAGTTCCCCCATTGTTTCTGGATTTGTAGACGTTAGGTCTGAACTGTCAGCAGCTATCTGAAATATTGGAATAAATAAAGCAAGACCAAATCCATCCAATAATCCAACCAATAGACTTAAAAAAAGAAGGAAGAATATCCTATATCCTAAAAAGGAATAAAAGAATGAAAAGTGTCTAAAGTATTTTTGAATTAATTTATTCAACATATAAAGTTTGAATCAATCTAAAACGGCTCTTGCTTACTTATTTATGAGAAATTCCAGATATGATTATTAATTGCTGGTAAAATGAAACTTGTAGTGCACAGTGAGTGGAAGACAAAAAAATAATTAGGAGAGAAACAATGTTCTCCCCTAATTGACCTTAATTATTTTTCTTATTGAGCTTCTTTTTGCCTTTTTTATCGTCATCGTAATATCCGTAGCCATAACCATAAGTATATCCATAGCCATAAGTTACATTACTTGACTCAACACCATTGAATACGGCATAGATATTCTTTAACCCTTTGCTGGATTTTAAACCATTCAGAGCATCAACAAAGGATCTTTGGCTGTAATTCTGTCTAAATAAGAATAGAGTGAAATCCACATAATTTAGTAGATCCAATGTTTCACTTACCAGACCAATAGGTGGAGTATCGAGAATGACAACATCATAATATGCCTTTAACTCATTCATTAATACATCAAATCGCTCAGTAAACAAAAGTTCGGCTGGATTAGGAGGAGTTGGACCAGATACCAGGATATCCAAATTTTCAAACTCTGTAGGCTTAATCACCTTTTTCCAGTCTTTCTCTTGACCGCTCAATAACGTAGAAAGGCCCTTGTCATTTGTTAAGTTAAAGTCATCGAAAATTTTAGGCTTTCTCATATCACATCCTACAAGGATGGTCTTTTTTCCTGTAAGGGAATAAACCGATGCGAGGTTGATTGCACAAAAAGTTTTACCCTCTCCTGAAATGGTTGATGTCAACATGAGCGCTATTTTTTCTTCGTTTGGCTGAAGAAATCTCAAATTCGCCCTTAATGATCTAAACCCTTCTGCTATACCGGATTTACCCTGTTTAAATACGACAAGGTTGTCATCTGATTTATTATGTAGTATTGTTGCTACCAAGGAAGTTTTCAAATGAGTCTCCAAGTATTTAGCATCTTCAATTTTCGTCCTGAAAAACTCCCTAAGTACAACAACAAAAATTGGTATAAAAACACCTGCTAGAGCAAAACCTAAATAATTTCTAATTGGTCTTGGAGATAATTGATAACCTCCTGACGCCCTTTCAATAATTTTATTTGCGGCTTTATTTGAAGCTTTCGTAATCGCTGACTCGGACCTCCGCTCCATCAAAAAGGTATAGAGGTTTTCGTATAACTTAAATTGTCTCTCAATCCTGATTAAATTTTGCTCTGTCTGAGGAAGGTTTCTGAAAGATTTCTCAGTCTCAGAAATTCTCCTTTCTAGATCCGCAATAAGCCTTCTTGCATTATCATCAACATTTGTCAGAACTTCACGAATCGTTTCATTCAAGTCGGCTATTTTTCGATTTACTTCTTTCACAGCCGGCGAAATTTCTGTCTGTGTTGCAAGTAGTCTAGACTTATCCACCTGAAGAGATAAGAGATTTTCAATTTGCGCGTTCAAAATCGGATCATCTATTCCTATTCCGGAAGGCACAACTAGGTCTCTATAATTCTCTCTTACTAAATAATCCTTAAGACTCTGATAATAAGTCCTTTTGAATTTCTCTTCATTCAGTTGTGTCCCAAGCTCTGATAATTGACTAAAAACTGCAGACCCTTCCGCACTTAAATCAAAAAACCGATTTTGAGATCTGAAGCTTTCTAATTGACGTTCAAAAAATCTTAACGAATCTTCAATACCTGAAACTTGATCGTCAATAAACTTAATTGTATTGGAATAAACTTCATTCTTTTCCTCTAGCTCATTCGTTAAATAAGTGTCCATTAATGAGTTCAAGTATACTTCCCCAACTGCAACGTTGGTAGTATTTATACTTAAATTCATTATTGAAGCGCCACGTTCAACTGGGGAAACTCTTAACGAATTTGAAAATTGATTAACCAGTGAGTTAATATCTCTTACTTTTACATAGATTTCTCCAGATTTCTCAGGGTCAACTTTTGATATTTTTAGTCTGAAATTTATGGTTTCAACCCAATCGCCGAATTTGAAGCTTTCTGGTTTTGGAATGTTATTTAAGGTAATGGATGTCCCGTCAGGCAAATATTTAGTATAATAATCGTCTTCGAAAGACACCGTAAATGATTCATTATTCTCCCATGAGATCTTTAAAAGTCCATTAGTAACCTGTGGAGCTAACCAATCTACCTGAACAAGTATTGGAGTATTTTTATAAAGTCTGTTATATATAAATGTTCCTTTGGTAAAGTATTCTACATCAAAGTCCAGCGTTTTCAATGTAGCTTCAGCGATTGGTCTGGATTTTAATATAATGATTTCATTTTGAAGCCCTACATTTCCTACCTCAGTGATGCTTGGCTTTTCAAAAAGTGCAAAAGCGGACTCTTTTTCTTTGATAAAAAACTTACTCGATACACTAAATAGTGGAACAGTGGTTTTGGTTAGATAGAAACCAATCGCTAAGGAAATTCCTACTGATAAAATAATCCAAGGCCAAATTCTTAAGATCTTAGGAAGAATTGACTTGAAATCAATGGATTTATCTGGCTTTTCAGAAAAATCTACATCTTCGAATTCATTCATGATAATTAGTTTCTAACAAACGTTGTAATTAGGGCAAATGCAGTGATCATTGAAGTCACAAGAGTCAAAGTCTGAATAAAATTGGTTGCAGTTCCAACCTCTCTAACTTTAAGAGGCTCTGCATATAAAACATCATTAGGTCTAATAAAATAAAACTCAGAACTCAAAAGATTTTTATCATTCAAATTAATCCTGTGAATTTGAGAACCATCTGGGTATTGTCTAAGCAAAACCAGGTTATTTCTTTTGGCAAGTATCGTCAAGTCACCAGCTGCAGCTATAGCTTCAAAAATCGTAACCCGATTTTGAAGAATCGTCATTTTCCCGGATGAATTAAATTCTCCCAAAGCACTAAAACGAATACCTCCTAACCGAACTCGGACAAAAAATTCGTCCTCATTAACATATTTTCGGACTTTATCTTCTATGATTGATTTAGCCTCTGCAGTTGTTTTTCCCACCAATTCTACCTCTCCGATCAAAGGCAACTCCACCTTTCCATTCTCGTCAAGTGTATATCCATTCATAAAAAAAACATCTCCTCCTTGGCCTCCACCCCCGCCCATCATGGCAGCGCCCGCGTTATTATCAATATTGACAACAGAAAGTAATTCATTCAACTCAGGACTCGTTGTCTTTATATTGATTTCTACTATATCAAAGGATTGAAGCAAGTATTCTTCAAATTTATACCCCATCCTTTCATCAGAAGACATGTGGGCTTCGGAATCCTTTCCAAGATCTTGCATGTAAATGATTCGCTTATTTGAAATACAAGACCCTAGGAGGAAAAGTAATAAAAGCGAAAAAAACAGTTGATTTCTTTTAAAGCTCATTTTGTGTTTAAAGATTTACTTTGAAAATTATAGAAGTTATTCGAATACTACAACCTTCCGTCCACATGATCTTTTTGCAAAACGCCTTTCACATCAAAAACAACTTGGTTGGGTGATCTTTTGATATTCAATTGTTTAAACTGATCATGAGAGACTGCTAAAATCAAGGCCGAATATTTATGAAAATCGGGAGCATTTTCTCCAGATAAAATGTCCACATCGTATTCATGTTTCACTTCTAAGGGATCTGCCCATGGATCATAAACATCCACTTCCATATCAAAGGAACGCAATTCTTTATAAATATCAATAACTCTGGTATTTCTTACATCAGGACAATTTTCTTTGAAAGTAAATCCGAGAATCAAAACCTTTGAATCGATGACTTTTAAATCCTTTCTCATCATCAATTTAATAACCTCCGTGGCTACGTGCTTACCCATGCTATCATTGAGTCGTCTTCCCGCAAGAATAATTTCAGGATGATAGCCCACTTCCTGCGCTTTCTGTGCTAAATAAAAAGGATCGACTCCAATACAATGTCCCCCAACTAATCCCGGTCTGAAATTAAGGAAATTCCATTTTGTGCCAGCTGCTTCCAGAACTTCCTGAGTATCAATTCCCAGTAAATTAAATATTTTCGAGAGTTCATTTACAAATGCAATATTGATATCTCTCTGAGAGTTTTCAATCACTTTCGCAGCCTCAGCTACTTTAATAGATGAGGCTTTGTGAGTGCCTGCTGTAATTACTTGTTTATAAAGCTGGTCTACATACTCAGCTACTTCCGGTGTACTTCCGGATGTAACTTTCAAAATTTTCGAAACGGTATGTTCTTTATCCCCGGGGTTAATTCTTTCCGGAGAATAACCCGCAAAAAAGTCTTGGTTGAACTTTAAACCAGAAATAGACTCTAGAACAGGAACACACTCGTCCTCAGTTACGCCTGGGTATACGGTTGATTCATAAACTACCACATCTCCTTTTTTAAGATACTTTCCGATATTCTCTGATGCTTTTAGCATAGGAGTGAGAACCGGACGATTATGCCTGTCTGTAGGAGTTGGAACAGTAACTATATAAATATTGCAATCAGAAAGAGAGCTGCTATCTGAAGTATTAAAAAGTCCTATTTCTCCGTTTAGAGGATTATTGCTGAGTAAAACTGATTTTAAAAGATCATCCTCAACTTCCAAAGTGGAATCAACACCAGAATTAAGTGAATTAATCCGCTGATTATCAATATCAAAACCAATAACCGGGAATTTTTTTGCAAATTCAACAGCAAGTGGTAGCCCCACATACCCTAGCCCTATAATGGCAATTTTTGAATCATTAATAGATTTTATCATCGAAAAAGAATTTATTCAAATGGTTGTATATAGCTTCGCCCTCTCAGTCACAAAGACTTAGCATTATTTTTTTTACAGGAGAGGAAATACTCTTCTAAAATGAGTACCAAAATTACTCACATTGTTATTAGATAAAAATATTTGAAGATTTTTCAGCACTTTATTCGTTTTAGAATTGGTATTGAAAATGAAATTGAAGAAAAGCACCTAATTGGTTAGAACTTTCAGGGAAATCTCTTCTGCTATTCTCCCCGCTTTTCCATTGGTAATTGTACGCATTAATCAATTGAGCTTTCCCGCTAAAGGTTAAGTTATTCCACTGTTGATCCCAAAGTAATGCAACACTGTAATCTATCCATGGTCTTACTTCTGGGGTTGTCCTAAATGCTCTGCTATAAAAATCTTGATGATTGACCAGTCTTTCTAAAAGAATCCCCTTCTTACTTAAACCTTTAACTTTAGCTATCTCAAAAGATTGAACATTGGAGCCTACCCCTGGGCCGGTTCCCAGGGCCTCACCATAGTTAGAAAAACCCCTAGCCTGTCCGTGAGTATGCCAAGTATACCCTCCACCAAATCCAGCGTACCTTATTGTTCTATTAATGGACTCTTGCTGATGAAGGATTTCAGATCTTATGGAAATAAATTCCTCTGTTCCTGGAATCGGAAAAAGCTTTTGGAAACCTAATAAAAAGGCTCTTGCATGTTCTGGATTTAAAATGGCTTCTCGCCAGTTGAAAGCGTGGTCCCTGCGTCCATACTCAAAATACATCTCTGCAGAAGCCTTGAAAGACTTAAACCTCCCGAAAAAAGTAACTTGTTGATCTCTTCCTTCGCTGTCTCTATCAAATCCATAAACCGTCTTTTGAAATGGCTCAATTACAGGCATATAGTCCATAAAGCTATTGCCCATTTGTCTTGAATATTGTTGATGAGTTCTGGCAAAACCAACTGAAATACCTTTCAACCATTTAGGTTGGTAACTAATTAATAGAGCATTCAAATATTTATAATCTCCCGTAAATCGATTAAAATACCTTTGATTTAAATTTGGCAATTGGGATGGGAAATAACCGGAATCCTCCAGTCTACCAATTAATAACTCCCCTTCGAACTCACCCAAGAACGTTTTAGCTGGCCTTCTACTTCTCAATGTCAGGTGAGGAAAACTTCTGGCATTATTGCTAAATGTCAAAGAAGAGAATTGTCCCGGTCCCCAAAAAATATTTTCTGTGGAGATCCCCGTTTCTAAAAAACCCAATTGAATTGTAAACTTAGACTGTCCCCACCAAAGAAAGCTGATAGCCTGGTCACCAAATCTTTCAGGATAATCTCCAAAGCTCCAGTAAAAAAAACGTGCTCTGTTAACCGCATCAGAAAAATCTCCAGAATATCCTTGAAAAGCCCTATTCTGCAAGTAAACGAACTCTGGTGCAAGCTGAAGTCTGAAAATAAACCACTTGGCCGATAGACCAGTACTGGTATAGCTTGAAATGCCCACGTTAGGAAGTAATGGACCGTTTCCCCAACCGTAAGTCCGCTTAGAATTAAATGATATAGATTGACGTAAAGGAAGTAAGGAAAAATAATTTTGAGACTTTCTTGATTCAGTATTGGAAAAACTAGTATTTCCCCCTTTCCATACTTCCAGAAACTGCTTTCTGCCTAGATCTACCGGTCGCAGGTTCATAGAGAAATTATGCGCATTTTCTTCTAAGAGTTGACTCCTTCTAAAGTATTCTTCAATTACTGGATTTGAGGCAACAATGGTTTGAGAGTACCCTTCAATCCAAAAAAAATAGAAGAAGAAGAAGAAGAAGAATAAGCCTAGGCCTTTAAAAAGTAGGTTCAGATTTAAATAAGTATTTTTAATAAATTTCATTTCTATACTACACATGAAAAAAATCTTTACTCTTCTTTTTTTAACCAACATCTTTTTCAACTCTCATCTCTACAGTCAAAGAATAGTTGACACAAGAAACTTAGGATTGGATACTACAGGAAAATCAGATGTGAGCTCTACTCTTAATAATATTATTGACAGTCTCTCATCAGCTGGAGGAGGTACAATTTTAATTCCATCAGGTAAGTTTCTTTTAGAAAATGCCATTATCCTTCAATCTTTCATTCATCTCAAAGGAGTTTCAGAAAGTGAAACTATATTTTTTAGAAAAAAAGACTCCAAAAACTGGACAGACCCAAAAATCCAAGCACTAATTACAACCAATCCTTCAGTGAAAAATGAGGAGATTTCTGTGGAGAAAATCAGCATTAATGGCAATTTTGAAAAAGGTCAGCTTTCTGCCAAAGGAGGTATCTGCCTTCGTAATTGCACCAAATCAAATATTAATGATGTAACCACAGAAAATACCTGGCATGGTGTCGCATTTTATGATTCTAAAGAACAAAACACTGAAAACAGTATTGAAAATGTGAGCGTTTTCCGAGCCCAAGGATTTACCTCAAAAGATAATGCAGGAAGACCAAGGGGGATTTTGGTAATAGGTTCTGGCATATTGGTAAAAAACTCTAAAAGCTCGCAGTCTGGAACAGGGTTTTATGCAGAAGGTGAAAATATAACGCTACTTAAAAATTATGCAGAGTATTGGTTTGAGGATAATGGGTATTACTTAATAGTAAATAACCTGAAAGTCATAGACTGCAGAGCATTAGGAGGTGATTCGCCTAATACAGGTTTTGGAAGTGGTTTTGCAATCGCCTACAAACAAGGAGCTTTGATAGAAAATTGCCTCGCTGAAAATTGTAGTAATTATGGCTTCAGGATTCATGTTCCTCAATCCAATACTAAATTGATCAATAACCAAGCTGTAGGATGTGGTAATGGGTTTGGGATTGAAACTGCATCACATCCATACCCTGAAATCTCAGAAAATTTATTATTTCAAAAGAACATTGCTAGAAATAGTGGACTTCATGGTTTTCTATTCAGGCAAATGAAGAATGCTAGAGTACTGAATAACTCAGCTATTAATGGCAATCAAAGGGGAGTAACTCTCTCCACTCGAGGAGCTATTGCCATTAAAGAATACGTCTCAGATAGTCGGTTCAGGGGAAACTTGTGTTTTGATAACCAATTGAAAACTACCCAAATATTCGGACTCTATAATTATTCTGTTGACCTGATTAAATCAGAGGATAAAAAGGCCAAAAACATTAAAATCAAACATCAATCCAAGTCAGGAATTGATATCATTCAATAATTTTAATTCTTTTAATCCTCTATCTCAATAAAAATTTAGCCCTGAAAACTGGGGAATCTCTTTAATATTTTTTGAGAATCATGTTTTTCACAAAACCGACTAGCTTTAATTGTCTCTTCAACCTTTTAGGCTCTGTCACTAACCTGTAAAACCATTCCAGTTTCAGGTCAATTAAAAATTGAGGTGCCCTTTTCGTCTTTCCCGAATAAATGTCAAAACTCCCGCCTAAACCTATATAGATAGCCGGATGAATTTCAGAAAGTCTCATCATCAACCTTTCTTGAGCTGGTGAGCCCATAGCCACAAAAACATAGTCTGGCTTCTTTATTTGAATATCATGGATTAGGCCATCCATTTCATGTGGCTTTATATACCCATTTCGATAACCGGCTAAATTAATCCCAGAAAATTCTTCTTTCAATTTATCAACTGTAGATTGAATTATTTCTTCTCTGGCTCCAATAAAGTAAAATGATTTTTTCAGGTAATGCTTTTCTACAAATTCTAACCAAAGCTCGACTCCCGGTATTTTAGCGACATTTTTGATCCCTTTTTGGCCTAAAGCCCAAACTGCCCCTACTCCATCGGGATACCCAATGTTTTTATTGATAACATCTTTAAGTTCTTGGTCAGCATTCTTAATTTTTTCTGCATTTACAGCTACCAGAATCTCATTCTTACCTTGAACATAATTAATCAAGGAAGTTTTATCAGGGAAGCCAAATATCCTAATGCCATTTACGTATCTAAATTCAGGCATAAAAGAGTTCTCTGAGCCATTGTCTGAGTCTTTCATTAACTTGCTCTGAATAGTATTGCTTGGCTGTAACAGTTGCGTTTCTGGATAATTCTTCTCGGGATTCATTTTCCAAACCATAAAACTCTAAAATTTTCTCCTTTAAGTCCTTAACGTTTCCTGACTCAAAGATGATACCGTTCGCCCCATTTTTTAAATAAGATTCCATACCTCCCATTGCAGTTCCTATCACAGGTAAACCGCAGGCCATGGCTTCAATTCCAACTAAACCAAGGCTTTCTTCTAGCTGGGAAGGAAAAACCAATGCGTCCCAGTTTTCAAAAATGGCTCTTAATTGAGTTTGAGGTACATTTCCAAGGAACTTAACTCGATCTTGAATCCCTAAGTTCACACAGATCGCTGATAAATCATTTTTCAAAATGCCTGGTCCACAAATTTCAAGATTTAATTTATCTGTGGGCAATTCAGAAAATGCATGAATTAAAGTGTCTACTCCTTTACCGGGATCCAACCTCCCTACATATCCCAAAGTACCTCTGTTTATCTCTTGAAAATTAATTGGATAAAAAAGTTCTTTTTTCACCCCGCCTGAAGGAGAAATTTTGATTCTCTCTCTTTTTACTCCCAGTCCTTCAATCTTCTGTCTAAAAAAATCCGAAGGAATAATTATAAGATCAGCATGTCGAATCAACGATAAATTCCATTTTCTGAGTATTCTATAAAATGGAGACGAAGCAGTAATATCAGTACCATGAGCGTTCAAAACCATTTTTTTGGAAGATGAATTTAACCAAAAATGAAGCGGAACTAAGGAATGCTGTAGAAAGTGAACATAGACTAAGTCAAATTCACCTTTATTTAATTTATAAACACATTCAATAAAGAATTTAACGTAGGCCAAGAGTAATAATATACCTTTTTTCTTGCCCTGGATAATTGTTTTATCAATTATTTGAACATCCTCGCTTTGGATTCCTTCTTCAAAATTTTTCACAAATACCCCAAAATTGGGACTTTTTTCAGAAGGGTACATATTGGAAATCAAATAGATTTTCAATTTTTCCAATATTTGAATCCAAGGCCATTCAACATTCCTAGACTAATTCCCAACATAGCAGAGTTGAAAATATGCCCTGCCATAAAAGAAACAAAAAGCAAAACGAGATTGATAGCCCAAATAGGTGATTTACTCTGTTTTTGATTGAGACTTCTAAAAGTTGCCCAAACAAATATTCCCAAAACAAGAGAAAGACCAAGGAATCCATTCATGAATAGCAAATCAAAAAAATCAATTTCAATCGTATGCGGATTTCCATGGTAAATGCCCATCAACTTTAAAAACTCCTGATTCCCTACGCCAAATAAATAGTCCCAAAAAGAATACATCGAGGGATAAAAAGTCATTGCCCCTTGAACCATTTGATTTCTACCTGATAAGATAAAAGTCAAGAGGTCTAGTTTATCATAAAAAAATGTAATCCTGTCTATCAGGCCTGTAGCTTGAATCCCCCAATAGATAATTCCAACTAAAACAATTACTAAAAGTGGAAGAGAGAGCAAACCAAAAAATCTCCCTAATGACATTCTTTTTTTGAAAAACTTTGGAACTTCAATGAGTCCAACAATTAAAATAATCCCCAAAATTGCCGTCTTTGAGGTATTTAAAACACCTAAAACCAACAATAAAAGGAAAAATAAAAATCTGGATATTCCGTTTAAATTCTTGGTTAAATACCAGCTAACACCTGAAAAAAGCAGGAAAATACCTGCCACTTCATTCCCTGCAAAAAAGAAGCCTCTCCCTCCTATACCTTGCCCTTCGGGACTGTCATATTGACTGTAACCTACACCTAAAACACCTAAAAAGATATTAAAGGCAATTAAAATAAAATTAAACCAAACGAAACTCTTCCAATAAGCTTTTAAATTTTCTTGGCTGAGTTCAAGATTTGAAAAGAATAAAAATGAAACAGGAAATAGAATCAGTTTGAGGTTATATCCAAAATTCCCAACGAATGTTGATGTGTCGCCTGAAAGCAAAGACTTAAATAATAGCGGCATTAAAAAAAATAGGATTAAGCCAAATGCTGCCAAAAATGCAAGGGGCCTCGTTCCTAATAAAAATAGAAGCATTCCTGCCAAAAGCCCCATTTTGTATAATTGGGAAATACTAATCCCAATTCCTATCCTCATTAGCAAACCATTGAAACAGTCTACCAACAAGTAGGTGAAGGTCATAAAAAGAAGAATTCCCTGAAGTAGGGCAAATACTGTCCGAAAGCTCTGACTTTTATTTAGCGCTGTCAAATTGACTTTTGAAATACGCGAGGAGAATTCTCACGAAAGCAATTATAACTCCCAAGAAAACTGATAATGCTAATATTAATGGGATATTTGGTTTGGATACTTGATAGGAAACAACTGGCGGATTAATGATGGTAAGTTGTGGAATATCCTCTTGAACTTTTATTTTAGCCTGGTCCAGTTGAATTGCCAAATTATTATAAAGATTACTGGCTAGATTATATTCCGCCAATAATCTCTCTTCCTGAGCTCTTGCTGAAGAGAAATTCAAATTTTGATTTCTATCCCTAAAATTTGAGAGGCTTTTTTGGGTATCGTAAAATTTTGATTGTGCTTCTAAGAATCTCTCTTGAATAAATTCCAGATTTTGCTTTGCCTTTTCTGTTTTATATTCCGTAACATATTCTGACAATAGTTCAAAAACATGCGCAGATACCTGTGCTGAAACTTCAGGAGAAACCGTTTGGGTTTCTATAGAAATGGATCCGTTTTTAGGATCCTCAGTGAGAAGTATCAACTTTCTATATTCATTAAACATTGGTATCAACTCTCTTTGAGCAAAAACAAGAGAATCCTTAATTTCAGAGTCCAAATTTATTTGTGGTGGTTCATCCCCAAACAAGACATTAGGCAAGCCAAGTGTGTATTTTTTGATTAATGATGGAATAGAAGGTCTTCTATTTTCCTCAACAAACAAACCTATTTTCTGTTTTTGCCCTTCAATTTCGATTGATCTCTTACTTAATCTCCACAAAAAAGGATAACTGTATATAATTTCCTGATATAGCTGTGGAGAAATATTGCCGGTTTCCTGACTATTAAAATCTCCCAAGTTTAAGCCAGGCAACCCTCCCAATTGTCTCATGATGCCACCTGAAGAAGAATTATTTTGAGCTACAAATTTCAAGGTGGAACTATAATGATTTCTAGTCAAAAGAATGACTACCAAACCAAACCCAAGCATGATCAATAAGGATGTAAGCAACCTCTTTTTCTGCTTTGCGAAAAATCGGAATAATTCACCGATATCTACAGACTCATTAGCCATGGAATCTTTGGTTTTTCATTAAATATGATTTAAAAATACCTCTAAGTAAATTATTTCTAAGAAGTATTTGCACAATTTTGGTTTTCAAGTCGGTTTCCGGAAAAAGGTATTTCAAATTCCTTTTTTCAAACCTCCCACTAATAATTGATTTAGAAAGAGATGAAAACTGATATTTATTGGCAAACCTTTTCCAGAGAATAGCTAATTCTGGGTCTTGCACTTTTTCTAAAATCAAATTTACTGTTGAAAATATATGCCCCGGAAAACTGACTTTAAATTCTTTAGATATCATGTTTGAACTATCAGCCCGATAGGACGCAGAGAGATCATTGATAAAATGAATTCCCTTTTGAAGCCTAATTAACTGAACCCATAGAGCAACATCCTCCCCATGCGCCGGCAGTGATTCCGGAAAGCCCCCTGCTTGGTTAAATAACTTTTTATGAACCACGATTGCTGAAGTCCAAAATGGAGGAGAATTTTGAAGTGTTAATTCCAAAACTCTCTTTTCAGAGAAGAAAATTCTCTTTTCATTTATAGAGGTAGCTAAGGTAGATGGACTAAAAGTATTGCTTTTTAAGACTTTCCAAGAACTTGAAAAAAAATTTACATTCGGTTGTTTTGAAATTGCCTCAAAAATATTCTGCAGGTGAAAATTTTCCCAAAGATCATCCGCATCTAAAAAAGCAATCCAATCATTTTTTGCATGGGCAACACCAATATTCCTGGCAGCTCCAGGACCAATTTGATTGGTTTGTATTAGCTTGATTCTAGGGTCATTAAAGGATTGAATAACTGAAAGAGAATTATCCGTAGAACCATTTTCTATCAGAATTAACTCGAAATCCTTATAGGCTTGGGACAAAACCGAATCTATTGTTTCTTTAAGCTCCTTTTCTTTATTGAAAACAGGACAGATTACACTAAACATTTATTCTCGACGGGCAGATTTTTTTCCTAAATGAAGGCTGATCATTTCCTTTACACCCACCCACTCCAAATACCATCTAGCCTGAAAAAGACTCATTTTTTCCGAAAAAGATAAGCCGGAAAATTTAAAAATAGTGATTGGAGGTCTTAATATCCATAAGGTAAAACCCAGTTTTCTCACTATAGAAAAATCTTTGTAGAAACTATAATACATCCCTCCGGCTGTTCTCTTTTTTTTATTGATTAAGGCCTGAAAATCTCTCCTTGAAGGGTGTAATACAAGAGCTTTTTCACCATAAGCTATGCTATGGCCTGCATCAGTCGCCCTTTTTGTCCATTCGTAATCACCGCCAGACATCAGGCTCTCGTCAAAATTTCCTACTTGGTCAAAAACTGACCTCCTAACAAAAAGATTAGCCGTGATACTTTGCTTATTTACTAATACATTTCTGTCTTGACGAAATGAAAACCTACTTTCAAACAAAAAAGCTTTGTGATCTCCTCCCTCGGGCTTAAAAAACTTCATTTTCCCACCAACCAAATCATAGCCTTTTTCCAAAAGTGCTATTCCCTCATTCAACCAATTTTTATCTGGAATGCAGTCAGAATCCGTAAAAGCTATGAATTTACCTTTTGCTTTGCTGAGACCTAAATTTCTGGCAGCATAAGAACCTGGTTTTCCCTCTGTGAAAATTTTCACATTGGATTCAATTGGAAAGTTCTCTGGAATTACTGAATTCGGATCATTATTGACTACAATGATTTCAAAACTTCCTACGGGAAACGTCTGCTGATTTAGGGCTCTTAGACAACTGACAAGTACTTGCCATTCTCTAAAAGTTGGAATAATTATAGAGACTATCAATTACTTAAAATGCTTGAATTAATTTGACCAGATTTTGAGTTTTAACTAGATAGTTTTCTTTTTTAGACTTCCTTCTCATTAATTCTCGATTATGAACTTGAATGTCACGTGGAAGAATATTTGAAAAATCAGTTTCTAATCTGAAATCCTCCAAATCAAATAAAACAAATCCCATTTGTCTTAATTCGAATAATAATGGATTCTTTGGGTGAAGATAAACTTTCAGACCTAATGCAAGGCACATGTATATATTGCCCAATGCCTGCTGACGGATACTTCCTATTAAGGCAAACCCACAGCTTTTCATAGTATCCAAATAATCACCAAAAGGAATAAAGTCCTCCATAGGAACGAATTGTTCTCCAAAAATCTCTTTCCCTTTTACCTTAATAGAGCTTTTATATTTTTTTGGAAAACCATAACTAAGAGGAACATATATCTTTTGATCATCTAAAGATTTTTCCTGAATCAATTCAAAAAGATCTAAATGATTATTGGTAATTGCAGCTGAGTTTCCTACCAAAAAATTATTTCCTCTAACGAAATCCTTTCCTAAATTGGAAAAAATAGAATCTCCTAGTTCGTAATTCCAATCAATATATTTTGCTCTAAAGCGTGGATGCATTTTTTTAATTCTCTTGTATTCATATTCGAGAACTGGAGCAAAATAATCTACTCTTGAAAAAACTTTGATTTTCTTTCTAGATTTCCAGTAATTCCAAACTGGAAGAATTTCGTGAAACTTAAGCTTTGACCTGGTAATTAAAGGCTGGGTAGAGTACCAAAACTCTTTTGTCTTTTGCCCTAGAAAGCTGAGCATAAAAAAATCAAGTAAAGGATAGTAATCATATCCCCATCCAAACCAGATTACCTTTAAATCCTCAGGTAAAACTTCTAGAACCTTCTCCTCAGTATCAGAAATTCCATGAAAAATTGCTGCTTTAAATTTGGAAATAAAAGCTTGATTTTGGACTAATTCAGTGATTTGATCTAAGGTACCTGTTTGAACCAATTCGCTGGAAATAAATCTTAGATCAGAACTCTCGGAAAGTACCAAATATACATTTTCACCTGGAATTACTTCTTCAAAACACTTTATCGCAAAATCTAAAAATTTGTTATCTCTAGAGATATGAAGGATTTTTGCCATGGTATATTATTTGGCTGGAACACCTTTAACTACTACGCCGGGTGGGACATCCCGACTAACAACAGAACCTGCTCCGATTACAGCCTTCTTCCCAATTTTAATGTTAGGAAGAATAACTGCACCTGCACCAATCCTTACAAAATCTCCTACAGTAACTTGGCCTAAAATCATTGCTCCGGGGCCAATTTCAACAAAATCCCCTATCACGGAGTCATGATGAATATGTGCTCTGGTGTTGACTAAAGTGCCAAGACCTATCCTGGTTTTTGGACCTACGAAAGAAAATGCCATCGCATCAAATTTACCAACAGCGGTTTTGCTTATTTGACTACTTTCAGCATGTAATGGTTTAAAATATCCACCAAGTTTCTGAAACATTTCAAAAAAATGAAATCTGGTATTCGGTGAGCCAACACCTAATGAAAAATTACAGGATTTTTCAAAAAAAAGTTTTACTTCTTTATGGTCATGGATAACTCGATGCGTTTCATTTACCATCGATAAATTAAAGTTCAACTCATCTAAAAAGACAAATTCTTCATTGGGAAGAAGTTTTTCCCACTCATCTAATATTTCGAGAGCATGCCCTCCTGCACCAGCGATTAACATTAAAAAGATTTAAATGCTTTAATCATAATTCTAGAAATCAAGTCTTGTTCTTCTTTTGTTAATTCGTGATAAAGAGGAAGACATAGGATTCGAGAAGAAATATCATCAGATATGGGAGTATTTCCAGAGACATAATCTAGTTTGGAAAGGCTTGGATAAAAATATCTACGAGGAAAAATCTGATGGTTTTCCAAGATTTTCTTTACATGCAAGGTTAGTTCTTTTGACTCGAGTATCACTGGAAAATAGGCATAATTAAAGCCTTCAGCATCTTGAAGCTTTACATATTTCAACGGAAGCGAATGCAAAGCTTTATGGTAATATTGAGTTTGTTGTTTTCTCCTGTCTAAAATCTGTTTAATAAATTTCAAATTGACCAATCCCATTGCGGCGTGGAATTCAGAATTTTTCCCGTTAATCCCTATTCCGTTAAAGTTTTCAGGGCCATCATGTCCGAAATTTCTCAGAAAAACCATTTGATCGGCAACGTTTTTATCCTTCGTGAATACTGCCCCCCCTTCTACTGTGTGGAATAGTTTAGTGGCATGAAAGCTAGTAACACTAATATCACCATACTCGAAAACCGATTTTCCTTTGTACTGAGTCGCAAAGCAGTGGGCGGCGTCATAAATAATCTTTAAACCATGTTTTGAAGCAATAGCTTGGATAGCATCAATATCACATGGGTTGCCGAAGCAATGAGTAGCTAAAATGGCTGTTGTTTTAGAAGTGATTGCACTTTCTATTTTTCGAGGATCAATATTCAGAGTCTCGGGATGAATATCTACATATACCGGAGTACAGCCTTCCCATACCAAACTACTTGTTGTAGCTACATATGAAAAAGGTGTTGTAATAACTTCTCCCTTCAGGGATAAAGCTTTAATGGCCATCTGAAGTGCAATTGTACCATTCGTGACATAGAAGATATTACATACCTGTAAATACTCCTTAAGGTTCATCTCTAGTTCATTTACCAAAGGACCATTATTAGTCAGCCAATTTCGATTCCAAATACCCTTAAGAATTTTTTGATAATCTTGAATGGGAGGTATAAAAGGTTTAGTTACAGGAATCATTTTTTTGCAAATTCTTTCTTTAAAAACAACAAAGGTTCCAACTTAATTAGCCATGAAAACGACAAATATAAACCAAAGCCAATAATGAACCCTCCTGATATCAATAGAAAGTTTGGCCATGAAGAAAAGGTTTTCAGCAAAAGATAAACTCCTAAACCAGAAACCAAAATTGGAATAAAAATCGGAAGAAGATCCTTGAGTTGATCCTTAATAGAATATCCAATCATTTTCCCTGAATACGACGAATTCAATAAGTAATAAAAGATATTCAAACCGACCTGAAGATATAATAAGAAAAAAATATTTTGACTTATCGCAATATAGAGACCAATGATCAAGGGAATTTTCTTAACTATTTCTAAACCTAATATCAAGTCTGATCTGCCTTTTACTTTTAGGATATTTATATTATAGGAATGAAGAGGGTACATGATTCCTATAACGCAAAGAATTTGAAAAAAAGGCGCAGCTGGCACCCATTTTTCTGTGAGAAGGAATTCAAATATTGGAACAGCGAGAATTCCAGCGAAAGTGAGTACTGGAGCAAGCCAAAACAATATTTGCTGCATCACCACCCGATATGCATACTTAAGTCTTTCGTCTTCATTTTGAATATTGGCAAAAAGTGGGAAGGTTACAGAATCTATTGCAGATGAAATATTTTGAACTGGAAGCTGCTTTAGGCTATCAGCTTTAGCATAAAAACCTAATTGAGCCACAGGAAAGTATTTACCAATTAATACTTGGTAACTATTTCGGAATAATGATTCAAGAAGATTGGCAAAAGTAAGTTTATAGCCAAAACCCAAATGATTTTTAATAATCTCTTTCTTAAATATAAATAATGGTTTCCAACCTGATTGAACCCAAAAGAAAACAGAATTCAAGAATATTTGAATTAAGTTCATATATACCAAAGCCCATACTCCCCAATTTTGAAAAGCGAGAAAAATTCCCAAACCACCAGCTATGAGCAAAGAAGGAATAGAAACCTTCATTTGGGTCTTAAAATCCATTTTTTTGGTTAACCTAGTTCTTTGAACTAAGGAAAGCCCACCAAAAATGAAAGAAAGACAATAAACTCTTACTACAGAAATTAAAATCGGTTGATTAAAAAATTCAGCAATAAGAGGAGCAGTGAAAAATAATAGCAGATATATAAAACCACTGATAATTAGATTTAGCCAGAAAACAGTAGAATAGTCTTCATCATTTGGCTGTACTGATCTGATCAAGCTTGCAGTCAATCCACTATTGATGAGTGTATTTCCAACTGCCATAAAAATGGCCAGCATACCCAAAATCCCGTAATCTTCGGGCATGAGTATTCTGGCCATAATTATAGATAGAATAAAGTTTAAGCCTTGGATTCCAAAAAGCTGAAAAAGACTCCAAAATAGTCCTGCATAAGCTTTTTTCTTAAGGCTCAATTATAGAAGGGATTAATTGATTTTTACTTTGCGCCAATCCCATAATGTACATAGCCCAAGCTGTCTAAATATTTTTTATCGTAAATATTTCTTCCATCAAAAACGACTTTATTTTTCAACAACTTACCTACGACTTCCCAGCTTGGTATTCTAAATTCTGACCATTCTGTTACCAGCAACAACGCATCAGCATCAACCAAAGCATCATAGGCATCTTTGCAATAAGTTACTTTATCGAAAATGTAATGTTCTTTCGCCTCTTCCATAGCTTTAGGATCATAGGCTTTCACTGTGGCACCAGCAGCACGAAGCTCATCAATAATCACAGCCGCGGGAGATTCACGCATATCATCGGTATTAGGCTTGAAGCTTAATCCCCACATCGCGAAGGTCATTCCAGAAAGATCCTCTCCAAAATGAGCTTTTACTTTTTTCGAAAGCACATACTTTTGATCATCATTCACATCTTCCACAGACTGAAGAACTCTCAAATTATAGCCATATTCTCTGGCTGTTCTAATGATAGCTTTGACGTCTTTTGGAAAACATGAACCTCCATATCCTACCCCTGGATAAATAAATTTATTGCCAATTCTTGGGTCCGATCCAATTCCTTTACGAACCATATTGGCATTAGCTCCTACCAACTCACATAAGTTGGCAATATCATTCATAAATGAAATCTTGGTTGCAAGCATAGCATTGGCAGCATATTTCGTCATTTCCGCAGATGGAATATCCATGTAAATAATACGCTCTCCACTCAGTTGGAATGGCTTATACAAACGCTGCATGATCTTTTCAGCCCGCTCATCATCCACTCCAATCACAATTCTATCTGGTCTTAAAAAATCCTCTACTGCAGCACCTTCTTTTAAGAACTCAGGATTAGAGGCAACAGCAAATGGAAGATCTGAACCTCTTTTATCCAAAGCTGCCTGAAGCGTAGCCCTTACCTTTTCTCCTGTTGTAACTGGTACTGTACTTTTGGTAGCCACTACGATATAATCACTCATTTTCTGACCGATCTCATCTGCAACTGCCAAGACATATTTCAGATCAGCAGATCCATCTTCACCTGGGGGGGTTCCAACAGCTATGAAAGCAACTTCAGCGCCTTGAATCGCTTCTCCCAAATCAGTACTGAAATGTAATCTGCCACTTTTATAATTTCTGACCACAATTTCCTCTAGACCTGGCTCATAGATGGGCATGATGCCATTCTTCAATTTCTCAATTTTCTTTTGATCAATATCCACGCAGGTTACTTCTATACCTACATCAGCAAAACAAGCTCCAGATACTAGGCCTACGTAGCCAGTACCCACTACTGCAATCTTCATATAATAATTTATTATTAGTTAGTTAATTAATCTCTCTACAAGGATCCCCAGAGTAGCAAGACTTGAAGCGATTCCTATCCAACTTGCTGCACTCATCCTTTCTCTTATTGGTTTTCGTGGCACCACAATTTCTGCTCCTGGCTCAATTGAAGGATAATTTTTCAATCCTAAAAAGCTTCTGGTTTGAGCGGCATCTCCGTTGGCATATATGACATACGCCTTAGTTTTTCTCGCATTTTCTGTAAATCCCCCAGCCTTTGAAATATAATCTTTTAAGGATTTTCCACTTATAAATCGTGTAGTAGTTGGGAGTAACACTTCCCCAACCATTCTGACAGTCTGTAATTGTTTAGGAATCTGAAGAATATCCCCTTCAAACAAAATCAAATCTGCTTCTGATCCAGGGTTTTGCATAATATACTCTAAATCTATACCCACTAGATCTTGTTCCTTGTACCTAGAGGCATTTAGAGCAGAGTCAATAGAAATACTATCAGTTGGAACCGAAACTTTGAATAATTGACTCCTTAGTCTTTGTTGTTCCTCCTTTTGCTTTTCTTCTTCTATCTGAGCCAGTTTTTTTTCTATTCTTTCAAATAAAATTTGCTCAGCCTCATTAGTGTTTCTGTTTTTCTCAGGATCCAAATTATCCTTAATTTCTCTTAACCTTTCTTCTCTAATTTCTTCTTCAGATTTCTCTTCAAAATAAATGGTTCTCCTAATTAAACTCGCTCCTTTGGGATAAGCAAAATCTGATAATCCTCCAGCTCTCTTTACGACATCGGAAATGCGTTCATTGGATGAAGAAATAGCAAACTGACCTGGATATCTAACTTCACCCCTCAATGTCACTAATTGCTCCTTTTCGAAACCTGGACTTCTACGGATAAACACATGATCAAATGGACTCAAAGGCATGTTTGACTCCTCTGCCGAAAGTTGTAAGTTGGGATCTATAGTCAGGTTGGTTATTTCAGCGATTTTACCGCTTTGTTGATCCCGAACTCTCCTTGCAATTTCTATGGAGGAATTGGTAGCTGACTCAAGTAATCCACCAGCGCGAAGAATAAGGTCTCCCACAGTCATAGATGATGCATATGGATATGTTCCTGGCAAATTAACCTCTCCTGAAATTTTCACATAATACTCTTCCTGAATATCATATCTACTTGGGACGAATAATAGATCTTCGTTCTTGAGTATTATATCCTCAGCAGTTCCTTCTATGATTCCTTTTAGGTTCAATGGAACAGCAGCTAAAGTCAGATCATCGCTGGTTCTATACAAAGTAGCTCGATTCGTAAAAGCTTCAGGTCTTAAACCTTCTGCCTTTTCAATTAGCTGCTTGATTGTTAAACCCGACTCACCGAGAGCAAATTCTCCCGGTCTATTTACACTTCCTGTTACCTGAACTCTATTAGAAAATCTGTCTAAGGCTTCACCAACTAAAATTTCATCCCCATCTTTGGGAGTAAAAGTATTGAAGTCAGTTTCAGAAACATCTAAAACTTTTCTCTGATTATTTTCTATTCTTCTGACAGTGACCCTGTCTTTATAGGCTTGAGCTGTGAAACCTCCCGTGTAAACAAACAAATCCACTAAGGCTTCATTTGGCTTTACTTCAAAAAAACCTTCTCTTCTCACTGGGCCCGTGATCTCAACTCTTGCCTGTAAAGGCGGTACTATAATCACATCATTATCTTGAAGCAAAATATTTGCACTCTGGTCTCCTTTAGATAAAAACTCATAAATATCGACAGCAGCCACTAACTTCGAATTCCTATATACTTGAATATTTCTAAATGCTCCATTTTCATTAGGGCCTCCCGCAGCATACAGGGCATTAAAAACAGTGGCAAAGGAAGGCAAAGTATAAGTCCCCGGTTTTGTCAATTCTCCTACCATGGATACTTTAATGGATCGAATATTCCCTAACCGAACTTGTAAAAACGTGTTAGGATTTGCTCCATTGAGACCGGAATAAATTCTCCCTAGACTATTCTTTATCCTGACTGTTGCTGCCTCAATTGAAGCCCCGCCAACCTGAACGGGCCCAACATTAGGAACGAATATTCTCCCTTCAGGAGAAACTGTCAAATCATAGGACTGCTGACTTGCTCCATAGACATCAATTAATAATTGATCTCCAGACCCAACTATGTATGAAAGTGGAGTTGGTAGATTTAAACTGGGGCTAAAATTTAGTTGCCTATTGTGAAACAACTTAAATCCGAATATCTTTTTTTGAGTTGGAGTAAGGTCATAATATGGATCTGATTTTCTCAATGAATCAAAAAGATCTGTTTCTTGGTCCATCAAATTCCTTCCTCCCTCCATTTTTCCAGAAGTACTGTTAGTTTGACCTGACATCCTCAAGTCATTGATTCTTTGACCTAATTTATTAGCTTCTAATGCAGGCATACCCCTCTCTCTCGCCAAGGCTACCAATTGGTTAGTAGTCAATCCATTTGCTTCAGCCCTTTTAATAAGTTGCTCTATCTGAGCGTCTGATAAATTATCTACTTTAAGATTTTGAATATCTGACAGGCTTTGAGCCTGTAAAAGGATACTCAACATCATAGAAAAGATGAAAAGACAACAAACCTTCCAGTTTTCGATTAGCTTAGAAATCAGTATGTTTTTCAAGTTGAAGAATTTAGGAAAGAATAAATATGCAAATTTTTCTAAGATTGGCACAGCTTCGCCCTTTCAGTCACAATTTGTGCCTAGCTATTATTTTACTTTTTTGTTAATCTCTCGGAGCTAAACCCCTATTTTATTATCAAACAAAACCAATCCATAGCCTTCATGACGCTCATTTTTAAGCGTAAAAACTACTTTTCGGTCAATCATTTTTTCAATTCTTTTCTTTAGACCCTGGATGTAATCCTGATTCAAATTATCTCCTGTAATCAACACATCAATTTTTCCTGAATCTATTCCTCTGGAAACATCTCCAACAAGCACGACCTGACCAACTTCCCCCATTCTTTCCAGAATCTGTTCCAAAAGCATGTCAAGCCCGAGATATTTTCTGATAATGTCCCTGATATTCGTAAAGAAAGGATGCTTTGTATTTGCGTGGTAGGAAATCTTATTTTTATCAGAGTGCTTCAAAAGGATGCCTGCCTGAGTAAGGTTATTCAATTCCTTACGAATAGCATTCGTAGATTCGCCGAATTCATCAGCCAATCCTCTTAAATGACTTTGATTTCGGTCATTCACAAAAAACTTAACCAGAAGCCTCAGACGAGTCTTAGATGTTATTAAAGATTCAAGCATAAAAAATCATTATCAAAATGAGTAACAAAGGTACTCATTAGAACGAACTGTAAAAATTTAAAACCTTATTTTTCAGGTTAAAAACCCAATAATAAGGCATATAGCTTATCCACCCCTATACAAATTATCAGGACGTTTTTTAGTTATTTTTCGAAATAAACTTCCAGTTAAAGAAGAAAATGCTCCAAAAAGAAAACCTAAAAATCCAGTAAAACCAATTAATATAGGTCCTGATCCTACCCCGAAAATTGAAGCAATTTTCTCAGGAAGTGGACTTCCAGTTTGTATCGAAAGATAAAGACTCAGTCCCAACCAGGATAAACCCATTCCAAGACCTCCACCCCAAAATGCAATAGCATTTCCTGGGTTTAATAAAATAGCTAAAAATGCCAATGCCACCATGACTCCCCAATAAGGGATAAAGGGATTTGCAAAAACTACTATTAAAATTGTTAAAATTAAGAATCCGAAGAATTTCATGGCTTAGGTACAAATGTGGTAATAAATAATGAGGCATCTGAATCGTCAGGTTTTCTCAAATTGAAATTTAAATATTCTCCATTGGCCCATTTTGAAATAAAATTAGCGTAAAACTTACTACCAGGATTCCCTGACTGCCCTCCAGGATAAATTCCAAATGCTTGGATGTCGGGACCTAATTCCACAACCATTCTCCAGCTTGCTCCATGACGGCTTCCTGTTGCATTCAAAATCCCAGAGCCTCCACCAGTATATACATTTTCTACAGAAAACGAGTTGAATTGAGGTACAAGATGTTGAATTTTAGTACGTTTGAAATTTGCCCAAGTATAATCTCCTTCATCTTCCTCCCATTTTTTCATCTCCTCCACCATCAGCTCAAACCCTTTCTTAACATGATCAGAGGCAGTTTCTTCACTGGCTGAATTTCCCCAGTCAAAAATTTGGGAGGCTGGCTCCTCCTTTAATAATTTGACTGTTTGATAATTAGAAGGCCTTACAACAGGAACTCCAAATTCAGCCCATTCTTTCCAAATCTCACTATAAGTTTTAGACCACCATGAAGAAAATAGCGTTGGCCCTTTTTGATTTGGATCTGCATAAAAATCCCAAGACTTCAGCTCTTGCATATATTTTTTCGCGGATTCATCATTAGGTAAATAGGAACCCAATAAATTGATCATCACAGGAAGTGCTTCTGCAGCGTGTAGATAATAATCATCAAATTGCAGAGCCTTCATATCTTCAATTGTGATATTTTCCATTTCCCTTAACCTGTTATTAAGCCTCCTATTTCTATAATGCTCGTAACTATTGTCAAACACATAATATGGGTAAGAAGGGTCTACTGGGTGTTGGTTCGCAGATGAAACAAAACCTCTTTCGGGATTTAATGTACTTGGATTATGTGCATTCGGTATGTATTCTTTCCACTCCATTCGTGGATCCGAGCCGTCCATGAAAAATTTGCCTTGCTCTTTCCACTTTACTGCAAACTTTCCCTGAATCCTCATTGCTATATCTCCCGATTTGGAGGCAAAAACAAAATTCTGTGCGGGGGCAGTATAATTATCTAAGGCAGCATTGTAATCCGCATGATTCTTAGCCTTATTCATCATCAGAAAGGTTTTTTGCTCATTGGAACCTTCATGCACTGTCCATTTCAATGCAAAATTGATATCCTGTCTTTCTGATTTAAAAGTCTTATCATACACTACAGGACCATAATGAGTGTAAACGACCGTATCTATATAACTTTCCTGACCTTTTATTTGAATCTCTTCAATTCGATACTCTGAGTCGCGCCAAGATTCCCCATATTTATAGGATCCCCTAGTTTCATCCTTGAAAGTGATTTTATACCAATCTCTAGCATCCTTGGTGGCATTTGTCACACCCCAAGCTATATTCTCATTAAAGCCGGAGATCACCCCTAAAGCTCCGGGCAAAGTAGCTCCTTTTACTGAATGACCGGGAGTGCTTAATTGCATACTGTACCAAAGTGATGGCAGGTTGAGGCTTAAATGCGGATCATTTGCAAGAATTGGATAGCCGTTCCTAGTTTTTTTGCCTGAAACTGCCCAGTTGTTAGAACCTGTTCCTTCTTCCGGCTGTGGAAGCGGATCAATCACCAATTCATCATTTGGGAAGTTAAGACTATCGGGCTTGGAAACTTGAATAGGTTCAAAATCCCACACTCTATCTGCCTCTATGACTGGATCATTATCTACAGGAAACTCAGGAAAAAGCTTATTCAATAACTCTTTTCCGAGAATCTTTCGCAGGTTTGAATATTCCAAATCACGGTCTCCCACTAACATATCGGACATATATTTTAAGAGAAGAAGGGATTTGTATCCAGACCACTTTTCAGGTCTGTAGTTCAAAATTTTATATTCGACAGGTAATTGCGCGGAAGAAATTTGATCAATGTAAGCATTTACACCTTCAGCGTATGCCTCTACAAGCTTTAAAGTTTCGGGGTCTTTTTCTTTCAAATAGGCTAGTCCTAATTCTGCTCCATAAGCCAAGCCTTTCCTCCTGGTCATTCTATCAAGTTCCAATGCAACAGGGCCAACAATTTCCGAAATTCTCCCAGCTGCCGCCATAGTTTGGAATTCCATCTGCCATAACCTATGCTGAGCTGTCACATATCCCTGAACTCGATACAAGTCCTCTTCATTTTGAGCAAAAATATGGGGAATCAGATTCTCATCATATGTGACTGAAACTGTTCCCTGCAGGCCAGGAATAGCTATTTCATCCTCGGCTATTTCATCCTCACTGTACATGTTTTGCCAAAATCCGTGGTTAGGATCCATCAAGGGGCCCATTGGGGGTGCAGGACCAATTGGAACAGAAGCAAAATAGCCTAAAGCAAGAGTAATTAGAAGAACAAAAATAAAACTGAAGTATTTCATTCGGGCTTTTCTTGATGATGAGCGAATTTAAATTAAACTTTGAATTTTTCTTCAAAAGCTTAGGTAATTACCCATAAAAAAAGGTCCTGAAATAAATTCCAGAACCTTTTCATTTGAACTAATTGATTTATTGAATAATTATCGGGAGTTGTAGCTTTTCCCATCTTATTACTAAACCAGGATTTTCAATATCAATAGACAGCCTTTCCTGTAGACTTTCTCCCCAAACTGGAGTAACCTCCACCCGAAGCACATCATTTTTTTCATCGTACTGGAAATGCCCATGTTCAAGATCCCATTCGGAATTAAAAATCACAGTCCATTTTCCTGATTCTTTAGGAATAGTAAAAAGAGAATATTTCCCAGCAGGTAAGCTTTTGCCTTCTACAGTCATATCTTGACTCAATTCAACATAAGTAGCCTCATTGGCACCAGTTCTCCATACAACATTGTAAGGAACCAAATCTCCCCAAATCTCCCTTCCTTTTACAGCAGGAGAGCCATAATAAACCTTAAATGCTTTCCCTGCTATTTCTCCATCTTTTACTTCCAATGGACTTGGTCTGGAGGATTCCTCAGACGATTCTTCTACACTGGAACCAAGATCAGAAGAATTTGAATCACTCTCTGTTTTGGATGAACAAGAAATTAGGATGCCTGCAAACATGGCAATTACCCATAACCTTTTGAAAGTTGTCATATAGTGGAAATTTTATTTCGAAATAAATGCATAATAACGAACCTGCAAAATCCCTGCCCGTACTATTCTGATAATTTCTTTTCCAAGAAAATACTTATTCTTCAGTAGCTTCGTTTTTAGGCTTCTCTTTTGCTTCTTTACGCAACGATAGGCTTGAAAGGTTTAAAGCAAAACAAAAAATCAATACTACAAGCTACAATCACCTGAGCATCAGCGAATGAAATTTATTACCTGGCTTACATTTATTTTGACCCTCCTGGTTTTTGGCAGTGTTTATATTTCGCCTGAAAACTTTCCTTACGTTGGGTTGCTTCCTTTTTTCATCCCTGTTGCTTGGCTTTTTAATCTTTTTTTATTCATAATTCTTGCGCTTTCATGGAGAAAATTATCATTTGTTCCTCTTAGCGCCTTATTAATTGGATATAGGTTTGCTGAAATTACTTTCCAGTTAAATGACCAAAATAAAGAGTCTGAAGGCCTTCATGTACTCACCTACAATGCTCACCTTTTTGATTACAAAAGACGAAGCGGAGGAGAGTTTGACCCGAATGTTTTTGCTTGGCTTCAGGATCATCCCGCAGAGGTCAAAGTTTTTCAGGAGTTTTATCAGGATTACACTACTCCCTCAAGAAATGCTGTTCAGCTATTGGGAAAAGATTCGGGGATGGAAATATCTTATCAGATTATAGAAGGAAACCCGCAAAAAAGATCCTACGGTTTAGCTATTTTTTCCAAATACCCAATCATTAATGAGGGAAAAGTATTCGATAATAACAGAACTAATGGAGCCATATTTGCCGATATCTTGTATAATTCGGACACCCTAAGAATTTATAATTGTCATCTGGAATCGATGAAAATAAATTCTGAAGCATTGGATAACATAGATGGTGTAAGAGAGAATTACCGTCAAACTTTGGGTAAACTTAATAGAGGAAGTTTGGCCAGAAATAAGCAGTTAAATGTTTTGGAAGAACATATTCTGAATAGCCCTCACCCAGTCATTTTGATGGGGGATTTCAATGAAGTTCCTTATTCAAACACTTATTTTAGGCTAAATAAAATATTAACCAATGCCTTTGAAAGTGCCGGCAGGGGGTTTGGTTTTACCTACAATAAGGTATTATTCTTCTTGAGAATTGATCACATTTTTAGCTCCAAAGAACTCAAGGCTGTAGATTTTGATACTCATAGAGAGGTAGATTATTCAGATCATTATCCTGTCTCTGCAACCTTTATTTTGGAAAAGGAAATCTCAGATTAATCCTGTCCATTCTTCTTTTCCCAGACCTTTTTCATAGGAAGAAGGATCACGGGTAGCAAAAAAAGGTCCGCTAACAAAGCAAAGACCAAGGCAGAAGAAATCAATAATCCCGTGTAATGAGTCACACCAAACCTGCTAAAAATCAAGACTGCAAAACCGGAAACCAAGATAAGAGTAGTAAGAACTATAGCCTTTCCTGTTTCCAAAAAAGTCCTTTTGAGTGCATATAATAGATTTTTGCCAAGACTCAATTCCATTTTCAACCGGGTCATAAAGTGTATACTATCGTCAACAGCAATACCAAATGCCACTGTAAATAGGATAGCCGTTGTTAGTTTAAATTCTACTCCCAAAAAATACATCAGTCCTAACATCCAAAGCAACGGGATAATATTTGGAATCAGTAGAATGAAAGAAATACGCCAAGACTTGAATAAAAATCCTGCTATTATACCAACCAACAAGAAAGCAACTCCAAGTCCTCTTGCCATTTGAATGGTAACCGACTCATGTCCTTTATCAATTAAATAGGAAGTCCCTGTCCATCTTACTTGAATAACATCCTCGTTTATCTCCTCTTCAATATATTCCCTCACTTTCTCTCTTATTTGGCTCATTTGCAAACTGCCCAAATCTGGAATTCTAGCTGAAATCCTACCTTCCATCAGATCCTCGGAAAGAACCAAAGACCCTTGATTTTTCGAAACTCGGCCTAAAAACCTTTCCATTCTTCTAAATTGCCCTGGACTGGGAAACATAAAGGCAGCATGATCACCTTGATTTTGTGCTTGATTTAGCGTTTTCACCAAGGTTAAAGGAGATAATACACTGATCTCTCCAAACTCCTTTTTCAATTTCATTTCTAGCTTATCTATTTCTTTCAAAGCCTCATAATCGAGAAGATTTTTAGATCCATTACTTGATTTCAAATAGATTTCTAAAGGATTGGACCCTCCAAATTGCTCATTAAAAAAATTAAAGTCATTTTGGATAGGATGGTCTGAAGGTAGATTATCGAGAAGATATCCATTGATATCTATTTTACTGCCTAGATAAACAGATAACATGCTGATGAAAAAAAAGAGAACTAAAATCTCTTTGCTTTTTATAAATATTTGCCTGAGAGCCGCGTGATAAAAATCAGGAGCTATTTTTTCAGAATCACTACTTACGCTCAACTTTTTCCAGCGATATAATAGAAATGGAGTAATTAAACTCACTGAAAAAAACATCATCAGAATCCCTAAACCAGTGGTCAACCCAAAGTCCTTCAACGCTGGAATACTTGTGAAATAAAGAGAAAAGAACCCTAAAGAGGTGGTCAAAATTGTCAATGTCACAGGAACCCATAACTCTTTAAAAACCTTTGAAATGGCTTCATCTTTTGACTGGGCTACTTTTAAAGCTTTGATAAGATGTGTGAAAAAATGGATTAAAGCACTCAGTCCTACGATTAGAAAAATTGTGGGCTGCATTACAGACATCAATGCCAATTTTTTCCCGATCAATAGAATAAATGCAAAAGCCCAAAGTACTCCAACCAACAATACTAAAATCGGTATCACCACTCCCCACCAGCTCCGAAAAATCAATACTAAAATAAGTAGCATCAAAATGAGAGAAGCCCCGAAAAACAAACCAAATTCATTTTGCATCAAATCCACAAAATCACCTTGTGTCTGTATTTTGCCTGCCACTGCCTTGGGGGCTAGGCCTTGAGACTTCCATAATTCTTGAATCTCTCCATAAAGAAGGTCTCCATCCTCTTTGGAAAGATTATCCTCATTTTTAATCAAAACCAAGAGACTTTCCCCATCCTTGGCAATAAGGTTGCCTTGATATTTCTTCTCGTCCCCTTGAAAGTTTACTTCATCTTTCTCCAAATCCCAAGACAAGGCAGCACGTTCTCTTACACCAAATGGACTAATGATAGGTTCCTTAACTGTTAATATCGAAAAGACCGAATCCACTTTTTCCAAACTTGTAACGGATTCCTGAAACTGATCTAGCTCCGATAAAAAAGAAGCATCAAACAACCGCCCTTGTGAATTTTCAAAAGCTAGTAGCAGATAATCATTATCGCTGCCAAAAATCTCCTCATACTCCCTGTAAAAGGCTAAATTCTCATCATCTTGAGGGAAAAACTGTTCGAAATCATAATCAAAAACCGGCTTTGGCTGAAGAAAACCCAAGATCAGACAAAAAATCACTGCAATGGAAAATGAAAAATTAGCACCTGATTTAGTAAACATCCAATAGCAGTTTAAATATATCTCCGACTCCAAATGTCACACAATTATAATCAGTTTGTGTCTTCTTTGTTTGATAGCAATTCCGATATTTGTCTGAAGCTATTATCTTGTTGACTAGAAAAAAACCAAAACAACCATGGAGCAATATCATGACCTGATGAGGAAAATATTAAAAGAGGGGGTGAAAAAATCTGACAGAACAGGTACTGGAACGATCAGTATTTTTGGACATCAGATGAGATTTGATTTGTCAGAGGGATTTCCGGTTGTGACTACCAAAAAACTTCATTTAAGGAGTATCATAATAGAACTTCTCTGGTTTTTGAACGGTGATAGCAATATCAAATGGCTGAAGGAAAATGGTGTTTCCATTTGGGATGAATGGGCAGATGAAAATGGAGACCTTGGACCTGTATATGGATATCAATGGAGACACTGGCCTGATGGTAAAGGTGGCGAGATTGACCAGATTAAGAACTTGATCCATCAAATTAAAACCAAACCTGATAGCAGGCGCCACATCGTTAGCGCTTGGAATGTCGCCGATGTAGATCACATGGCTCTTCCTCCTTGCCATACGATTTTTCAGTTTTATGTAGCAGACGGAAAATTATCCTGTCAACTGTACCAAAGAAGTGCGGATGTATTTTTGGGTGTTCCTTTTAATATTGCGTCCTATGCCCTATTTACAATGATGGTGGCTCAGGTTTGTGATCTCCAGCCAGGTGAATTTGTACACACTTTTGGGGATGCTCACTTGTATTTAAATCATTTAGAACAAACAGAATTGCAGCTAAGTAGAGAGTGTAGACCTTTGCCTACTATGAAAATTAATCCGGCAGTAAAAGATATTTTCAGTTTCAAATACGAGGATTTTGAATTGGTCAATTATGATCCCCACCCACATATCAAAGCCCCAGTTGCTGTATAAAAAATTAGCCCCGAATTTCAGAAAATCCGGGGCTATTTTATTATTGACCTAATTCATATTTTAAGGTTCTTCCTTTCTCGACTGCTGGAAGACCTTCAGTCATCCATAGCGGAGCCGGAGCACCTTTCAAATAATGATCAAAGAATTGACTGAGTCTAATTGACAAGTCCTTTCTATTTTTTCGCTGACGCAAGTTATGATCTTCACCATTGTATTGAAGCAACCAAGCTGGCTTGTTCAAACGCTTCAGAGCCATAAACATCTCAATACCTTGATACCACGGAACTGCTCCGTCTTCATCATTATGCATGATCAATACTGGGGTATTTACTCTATCCATGAAAAACAAAGGTGAGTTTTCTATGTAATAAAGAGGCTTCTCCCAAAGAGTTCCACCTATTCTAGATTGGGTTTGCTCGTATTGGAACATACGGCTCATTCCTGTACCCCATCTGATTCCTCCATAAGCAGAAGTCATATTTACCACAGGAGCTCCAGCTCCAGCTGCTTTAAACATATTGGTTTGTGTGATCAAATACGCCACTTGATATCCACCCCAACTTTGCCCCTGAATTGCCATATTATCGGCATCCACATAGCCTTTGGCTACGATAGATTGAACACCCGGGATGATACAGTTGTAGGCACTTGGTCCTGGTAATCCCAAATCATATTTAATATCCGGCACGAATACCAAATAATCATTGCTGACAAAAAACGGAATATTAATCGTAGAAGCCGAAGGTGCAGGGCTTCTGTAATTATGCAATCCGTCACTATTCCTCTCATAGAAGTAAACCATCATAGGATACTTCTTACTGGGATCAAAATATTCTGGTTTGAAAAGAAGTCCTTGAAGTGGAGTTCCGTCATTAGCCAAATAACTTACCAATTCCACAGAACCCCATTTAACATTTGCCTGCTGCGGATTAAGATTAGAAGCTTTTCTTAGATTTTTGAACTTCAAATCACCTAAGTACAAATCCGGAGATTCTTTATAGGTACTTCTCTGAACCAGAATTTCATCTGAATCTTCAGCTTTCGTCAATCCATAATATCTATGAGCCGTCATCAGAATTGATTTTGGAGCAGAGCCATTCATTGAACCTTCAGCTATGCCACTTTCTTTTGACATTTCATTGAAGGCTGTCAAGTAAAGTTTTTCTTTTGGATCAATGCTTTTCTCTTCCCTATCCAGAGTAATTCTTCTGTACTCGATTTTATTTTTTCTTCCTTCTCCGGCTGTGACATTAACAGCAGCATTTGGATTTCTAGGATCAATTTTCCAGATATCATATCTATCATTGATCAAAATTGCTTCGTCTCCAGCCAACCAACCTGCTACTCCATAGGAACCAGGAAGCGAGGGAGAATCATGCAATTCTTCATAAAAGACAACGTTTTCAATTCCAGAAGTTAGGTTAATTTTCTTTCGGGCAACAATATCGTAGGCGACCCAGGCACTATCGGTACTTGCATACCAGGTTACATAATTTCCTTCAGGTGAAACGCTTGGGTATCCCGGCGCATTTTTTTCGATCAAAGTTCTTTCGCCGCTTTCAAAGTCTACCAAGTATAAATCTCTTCCAATCTGAATATCCCAGCTATAAGCTCTTCTATATGGAGCATCTGTCCAAGCTATTCCAAAATCTCTTTCTATTTTGTTTTCGAGAATGACATTGTTGACTTCCCTGTCCTCCAACTGTGCAATGCTTCTATCAATTAGGTCCATTGCAGCTGTGTAAGACCGCTTTTCCTCTCTGGACTTATTTCTCAATTGCATTGGCTGAATTTCAGCATCTTGCCAGCCCCAGATATCCAAACTTACTCTCTCATCGTCCAAAATAGTAGTATCGGATTCGTAAGCATAATCCACATAGTCTTCAGAAACACCGAAAAACAACCTGTTTTCATTTTCAGAAAAACGAATAGAGCCATCATTACTGATTCTTCCATTTTCCAATATGCCCTGACTATTTCTTGTAGCAATCTCCTCTACCTTGGGATTAGAGGTGGTTGTGAGGAACAGGTTATAATATGGCTTTTTAGATTTGGCTGAATCATTTGTACTCAAAAATGCCAGATATCTGGATTTTGGAGAAAAAGTCACTCGCTCGTAAGCTGTATTCCCTTCATGTAAGACTGTAGATTGTCCGGAACTTAGGTTGAGTAAATGAATTGCAGCATTATCCAACGTATCCTCTTCAGCTAATACATAATGAAGGAAATCACCATTTCTGGAGAACCCATAAGATTTAACTCTGGCAAATTCATAGGATTTGGATCCATCTAGGGATCTTACCAGCAATTTAGTACCATCTGTTTTTTTAGGCTTTTCTGCTTTTGCGGTGGAATCAGCAGGATCTTTTTTCGCTGGCTTTTCCTTTTCAAACTGAATAGCAATCCAACTTCCTCCTTTTTCAGGAATAGCAAAAGACTTAACTTCTGCCATTTTTTCCAGTTTGCCAGTTTTCATTTCATAGATGAACAAACTATCCTTAGGCATGTCGTCTTTTTTAGTCTTTTTCAACTTCAAAAAGCGAATAGAGTCTTCTTGTGGAACAATCTTTCCGACCGCGTAAGTATCGTCAGGTGTAAAGTTCCAACCCTGAGCTCTAGGGATCACAAACTTTTTACTGACATCTTTAAAAGGTAAAATCTCTAATCTTCCATCTCCATCCTGTGGAGAAATTATATACCCTACCCAAATTCCATTTTTTGTAATTCGATCTGATGATAGGTTCTCCCAGCCATCATAATCATCATGTGTAAGGGAACGCTTTTGCTGTGCCTGTAAACCTGAAATGGTCAACATCACAGAAAGCATCAGTATTCCGCTTATTCTTCTCAGCATAATTGATTGGTTTAGAATGTATTATTTCAATGTAAATTCCTGTACAAATAACCCTCCTCTTGTAGAAGAGAGCTTAATTTTTCCTTTTACCTCTTCGGCACTATTTACTTTTACTTTGAAGCTGACCGTTTTCTTCTCACCTTTTCCGGTGTAGCCAGCATAAATAGTTTTGTCATACAAGTCAGGACTGGTTATTTGAACTTTCGCGTTCTCGTATCCTTCCGTCAATGCTTTTGCAAATTCCAGGGATACTCTGTCTTCCTGAACAATCTTTACTAGCTTGGCTTGCTCCAGTGCTACAGGAAGCCCCCCAACATTTTCCCAAGTGAGGAAAATCTCATATTCTCCATCTTTGATTTTTTTAATTACTGGCTTTTCTATTTTGATCTCAGGAAGCCTTTTTGCCATAGCTAGATTAAATAAAGCCTGTTTCTTGGCCCAATTTTCCAATTGCCAAGGCGGACCGTTTTGTCCAAAAAATTTCGGATGAAATCCTCCAATTTCTACTTCGCCTAACTCAGGGTGATCAAACGGTGTCCAAGACTTAAAGCCTTTTCCTCCATTTTCTTCTTCATCCCAAACCAAAGCATCGTAATCATCATAAATGCCATCATTATTATAATCCTTCATGGCTCCGTTGTTCCACAACTCATCACCATACCAAATACTCCCAAAATAGAAGTAGCCAAAATCAGGCCCATGCCCAAATAGTGGAGAAGGCTTTAGGGGATCACCTGTCATTCTATTGACTTTATATCGAGTAGAATAGGTTTCATATACATCCCCAGCCCATGGATAAGCTGTGTAAGAAAGTCCCAACTCATCCATCTCTTTGTATATAGCCAAATCTTCTGGATACATTCGCTCTTCGCTTTTAGAAGTTGATGGCGGTCTTAAATGCATGGGAACTCTGGTATCCATTGAATTGACCACAGAAATATTGGCATGACTTAACATCCAAAGGACAGTAGACCGAGTTTCTGGCTCACTCAAAGGGTACTCACCAGCACCATATTGTGTATAACCTCTTCCCGTCAAGTCACCGCCTATATCAGGTCTCCAGTTTTCAGGGTAATTTCTATGAAGGTCTAGACCACCTACGCCGTCTTCATTATAATCTCCATCCCCATCATTATCGATCCCTTCTGTGTAAAGGAGATAATCACCTTTACCAGGGAAAACTCTTTTCATCAATTTCCCAGATGGATGATCTGGATCTACGATATAATTGGCCTTTTTCTTTTCTTCCTCGGTGACTGCCTTTTTTCTCATTTGATAGATTACTCCATCGCCGTCCAAATCCTCCTCAGGGTCTTCATCTATTAGTCCATCTCTATCATTGTCGTGGGGTTTTACCGTACTTCTATTTCTTTGCTCGGTATATAAATAAAGATTGGAGCCATCCGGATTGTTTTGAGGCCTTAAGTAGATGGCCTTGGTGTCAATCAGATGGGTAATCTCTTTGTCCTTGCCATAATTCTCCAGCAGATGTTGAGTCAACCAAAGTACTGACTCACTGGCAGTGATCTCGCCTGAATGTCTTCCTCCTTCGAAATATGCTGCTGGTTTTTCGGTGTCTTTTCCAGTCTTTTTATTGGTAAGCGTCATCTGATAGATCGGTCTTCCTTCAAATGACTCTCCTATTATATATAGGTCAACAATTTCAGGATAGAGTTCTGCCCATTTCTCATACCAATGATACATAACATTGACCGTATGATACTTGTCGAAAGTCAGCTTTTCTCCCGGCACATATTCGACTTCAGGAAATTTATGTTTTTTAAAAAAAGAGGGGCCATGACGCTCGCCCGATACTGTATGAAATTTGGCACTGGTATCACTTTCAGTAAAGACTTTGGCTTTTTGAAAAGTATCAATTTGGCCGTAACTCATCACAGAAAGTAACATCAAACTTGATAAGCTTGCTATTTTCTTCATGATTCGGTGGTTTTTAGAATGGCTAAAAGTAAAAAAGGTGATACATCTCTGTATCACCGTTTACAAAAAAAAGCCGGAATTTTCCGGCTTCTATTTTCTAATTGTCAATTCGAATGTTTCTGGAGTATAATTCACAAACCCAGGAACAGGCTTGCATTTTGGGAGCTGCCTTACTAAATAATCAATTCTTTCTCGCAGGCCTTTATCAGTATCAGTCAATAATTCATAGCCTGAAAGTTTTCCTTTAGAATCCACCATCAATAAGACTTTCACTTCCTCCACGTCTCTTGACTTTTTTGTTCTAAAAAGAAAAGGTGAATAGGAATCAATCATGTCTAGCGTATATTCTGGCCAAGCCCAGTGGGAATCTAAATTTGAAGCCATGCTTTCTTCTGTGTTAGTCAAGGGCTTTAATTCCAAATCCTTAGAAATTGTAATCTCCTCAGCCTTCACAGATTTATTTGGAACAGACTTTAGGCTCAATCTATTATATCTAACAATTGAACTTTCAAGTTTATCATCATTTGATTCGTCCCCATTCATTTGCGCGGCAGCAGAAACAGAAAGCTGAACAGCTAGAAAAATCATAACCGTCGCAATAGGGCCAAGAGTCTTTATTTTGAATGAATTCATCATATTCAAAGTATTTGTAACAAAAATACACTTTAAATTTTATCAAATGCAAAAAATTGTATTTTAAATTTTAAAAAAAACAATAAAAAAGTCTTGCCAGCAGCAAGACCCTTTTCAGAATATAAACCCAAATATAACTTTAGAGATTAAAAGTTTTTCTTTTTCAACTGAATGTTTGGAGTTTTCTCCATTTTTCAAATTTAAAATTTTGCCTTTATTCTAAAAACAAAATAAACTGAAAGACATTCATTTCGATTCCAAAGTAAATGCATTTTGAATATAATTACAAATTGAAAAAATAATTTTGCAATATTTTGAACAATCTTTAATTTACATGCGATTTCATTAACAATCATCTAAATCCAATCAAAAAAAATGGATAAAATTTTAGATATCGATAACATAGACCTCAAGATTATCTCCTTGCTGAACGAAGATGCCAAAACACCTTATACCGAAATTGCCAAAAAGGTATTTGTGTCTTCGGGGACTGTCCACGTGAGAATGAAGAAATTGGAAGATATGGGCATTGTTAAAAGTGCAACTCTGAATATCGATTTCTCAAAACTTGGTTACGACATCTCAGCATTTTTAGGTATTTATTTGGAAAAAAGCTCTCTATACGATACAGTTATTGAAAAATTAAAGGCAATCTCTGAAGTAGTAAGTGCTTACTACACGACAGGTAATTATTCAATTTTTGCAAAAATCATCTGCAGAGACACCAATCACCTTAGACTCGTATTGGATAAAATTCAAAAGGTAGAGGGCATTGATAGAACAGAGACTTTAATTGTTTTGGAAGAAAGTATAAACAGACCAATTCAATTTTTTGATAAAGAAAAAGGATAAAAACATCTATTTAGATCAAATCTAAATAAATGAAAAACGATATTATCGCAAAAAGCCTGGCATTGTCAGGCTTTTTTTATTTCCGAGAAAATATTCCCAAATTTGAACCTGAAGGGCATTTTTAATCGAAGAATTGTATCTCCAATAGATTTTTCGAATGTGATTGAACATAATATTTTGATTATATGTTGTACCTTCGCAGTCAAAATGTAATTAGTCTAAATAACTCACCAATAATGAGCAAAGACAACGAAATTTTAGAAGAATTCACCTCAAAAGAATACGAACATGGTTGGTCAGTCAATTATGAGGCTGATGAGGCTCCCGTAGGCTTAAATGAGGAAATCATAAAGTGGATCTCTGCAAAGAAAGAAGAGCCTTCTTGGCTATTGGAGTGGAGACTCAAAGCTTTTAGAACTTGGCAGGAAATGGCTGAGCCCGATTGGGCCAACGTGACTTATCCAAAAATTGATTTTGATAAGTTGAGATATTACTCTGCACCTAAGCAATCTAATAAGCCAAAAAACTTAAACGAGGTTGATCCGGAGTTATTAGCGATCTACGAGAGACTCGGTATTTCTTTAAATGAGCAAAAAAGACTTCAAGGTATTGCTGTAGATGCAGTCCTTGATTCAGTTTCTGTTGCTACTACCTTTAAAGGTACACTTAGCAAACTCGGAATCATTTTCTGCTCCTTCAGTGAAGCGGTGAAAGAGCACCCTGAATTAGTTAAAAAATATTTGGGGTCAGTGGTCCCAATGACAGATAATTATTATGCAGCTCTTAACTCGGCTGTCTTCTCTGATGGATCATTCTGCTACATTCCAAAAGGTGTAAGATGTCCTATGGAGCTTTCCACCTACTTCCGAATCAATGCCGCAAACACAGGTCAATTCGAAAGAACCTTGATCGTTGCGGAAGAAGAGTCATATGTGTCTTATTTGGAAGGCTGTACAGCACCTCAAAGAGATGAAAATCAACTTCATGCGGCTGTAGTGGAAATTTACGCAGCAGCTCATGCAGAGGTGAAGTACTCTACCGTTCAAAACTGGTTCCCAGGAGACAAAAACGGTAAAGGAGGTATTTACAACTTTGTTACGAAGAGAGGAATCTGCGCTGGTGATCATTCCAAGATTTCTTGGACTCAGGTGGAAACAGGTTCTGCTGTTACATGGAAATATCCTTCTTGTATATTAAAAGGTGATTATTCTATAGGTGAATTCTATTCAGTAGCCGTAACCAACAATTACCAACAAGCTGATACCGGGACCAAAATGATTCACATTGGTAAAAACACCAAATCAAGAATCGTATCCAAAGGTATCTCAGCTGGTAAATCCCAAAACTCCTACAGAGGTCAGGTTCAGGTGATGAAGAGAGCAGATAATGCCAGAAACTTCTCCCAGTGCGACTCCTTATTAATGGGGGATCGATGTGGAGCTCACACTTTCCCATATATCGATATCAATAATTCAAGCGCCAAAGTAGAGCATGAAGCGACTACATCGAAAATTGGTGAAGATCAGATTTTCTATTGCAACCAGAGAGGTATAGCAACGGAAGATGCTGTTGCTTTGATTGTCAATGGGTATGCAAAAGAAGTTCTGAACCAACTTCCAATGGAATTTGCAGTGGAAGCGCAAAAACTATTAGCCTTAACCCTAGAAGGATCTGTAGGTTAAGCGCCTGAGTTAAAATTTGAAATTGAAAATCTAGAACCATGTTATCAATAAAAAACCTACACGCATCAATTGAGGGCACTTCTATCTTGAGAGGCATCAATTTGGAAGTAAAAGCAGGTGAAGTGCACGCTATCATGGGACCTAATGGGTCCGGAAAATCTACTCTTGCCTCAGTTTTGGCTGGCAGAGAAGAATATGAAGTAACTGAAGGAGAAGTAACTTTCAAAGGCAAAGACCTTTTGGATCTTGCACCAGAAGACAGAGCTAGAGAGGGCGTATTCCTTGCATTTCAATATCCTGTAGAAATTCCTGGTGTATCTTCCACCAACTTCCTCAGAACTGCCGTGAATCAGGTAAGAGAATATAGAGGTTTGGAGCCTTTGGATGCGGTGAAGTTTCTTTCTTTGATGAAGGAGAAAATGAAATTGGTTGAGATTGACCAAAAGCTTTTGAGCAGAGCTTTGAACGAAGGTTTTTCTGGAGGGGAGAAAAAGAGAAATGAAATCTTCCAGATGGCAATGTTGGAGCCAACATTATCTATTTTGGACGAAACTGACTCCGGATTAGATATTGACGCACTTAAAGTTGTATCCAACGGAGTTAATCAATTGAAATCAGCAGATAATGCTACCATAGTGGTGACTCACTATCAGCGACTTTTAGATTACATCGTACCAGATTATGTACATGTGTTATATAAAGGAAGAATAGTGAAATCAGGAACCAAGGAATTGGCCTTGGAACTGGAAGAAAAAGGTTACGACTGGATCAAAGAAGAAATTGATTCGGCAGCCACTGTCTGATTTATAAAAAAACTACCATGAGTACCTTGACAAAACAAGATACCTTCTCTCCTTTATTGGAAGCAGCAACTGACAATTTTATTGAGCAGAGAACTCTGGGTAAAGAGAGTTTTCTTTCTCAAGGTCTGCCAGCGGTAAAGGAAGAGGAATATAAATTCACTCAGATATCCAGAAAACTGGAAAAAGAAATTTCAGACTTTCAATCTGCAAAACCAATTGAGTTGACCAAAGAACTTGTCGACCAATCTATTTATGAAGGTTTTGAGGGAAATGTCCTTGTATTCAACAATGGATCCTTTATTCCAGAACTTTCTGACTTGCCTGAGGGTATAGAGATTTCTTCTATTACAAAAAAAGAAGACTTGAATCTAGGAAGCATTGCCAAGCCTGAAAAGGATGCTTTTGCTGCTTTAAATTTAGCTTCATTTCAAGACGGTGCATTTATATCTGTTCCAAAGAAAACTCAAATAACTGCACCAATTCTCTTACTTTCCTTTTTCAAAGCAAATTCTGGACAGGTTGTACAACCTAGAATATGGATTGAATCCGGTGATTTTGCTGAAATAACTTTCATCGAGCAGTCTGTCCTTCTAGGAGAAAAAACTGTCTTTGCCAATAAAGTGGTAGAGATCAAGGGAGGCTTGAACACTAAGATCAATTACTACAGACTTCAGAATGAAGGCAAGCAATTTATCGAAGTAAGCAATATTGAAACTGATATTCATCAAGACTCTCAGTTTTCAGCAGTTACCATATCACTTTCAGGAAATATGGTTAGAAATAACCTCAACCTGAATATTCTAGGAAGTAATTCCGTTGGGAACATGTACGGCATTTACCTATTGAACGGTAAAGCACACGTGGATAATCACACGAACGTAGATCACACTGTGCCTCATGCAGAATCTAATGAATTGTACAAAGGGATCTTGGCTGACCATTCAAGAGGGGTTTTCAATGGGAAAATCTTTGTAAGACAAGATGCCCAGAAGACCAATGCTTTTCAGCAGAACAATAACATCTTGCTTTCTGAAGATGCGGTAATCAATACCAAGCCACAATTAGAAATTTGGGCAGATGATGTGAAATGTTCTCATGGATGTACGACAGGCCAGTTGGATGAAGAGGCTTTGTTCTATTTGCAGGCGAGAGGAATAGATAAAATGCAGGCAAAAGGTTTGCTTTTGTATGCATTTGCAGGAGAAGTATTAGAACACATAGAAACCGAAAGCTTCCAAGCATACTGTACTAATTTGGTGCAGGAGAGACTTGGAAGTAAATTCTAAAATCCATTCATGAATTTTGATGTGAACCAAATCAGGGGCTTGTTTCCTGTGCTTCACCAAGAAGTACACGGCAAGCCCTTGATTTATTTTGATAATGCAGCTACAACACAAAAACCGAAGCAGGTTCTTGAGGCTTTAACCTCCTACTATGAAAAGGATAATTCAAATATTCATAGAGGTGCTCATGCTTTAGCTGATAGAGCTACTCAGTATTTTGAAAATACCCGCGAGTCTGTCAGAAAATTTATCAATGCCAAAGAGAGTGCTGAAATAATATTTACAAAAGGAACTACCGAATCAATTAACTTGATAGCGCAAACCTTTGGGAGGAAATTTATCGGTAAAGGTGATGAAATCATCATCTCGACCATGGAGCACCATTCCAATATTGTTCCTTGGCAAATGCTCTGCGAAGCAACGGGAGCAGTCCTGAAAATCATCCCCATTCACGAAAATGGAGAGCTAGACTATCAGGAATTCGAGAAACTTCTTACTTCCAAAACAAAACTTCTAAGCGTAGTTCATGCATCTAATGCACTGGGCACGATCAATCCAGTCAAGAAAATGATTGATGCAGCGCATGCTGTTGGAGCCAAAGTATTATTGGACGGAGCGCAATCCACTAGTCATTTGGAAATAGATGTTGTGGACTTGGATTGCGATTTTATGGTGTTTTCTGCTCACAAATTATATGGTCCTACCGGATTGGGAGTGTTGTATGGAAATAGGGAAATCCTTGAAGCCATGCCACCATTTTTGGGTGGTGGAGAAATGATCAAGGAGGTTACCTTCGAAAAAACAACCTACAACGACATCCCTTTCAAATTCGAAGCAGGAACTCCCAATATAGCTGACGTAATTGCATTCGACGCTGCAATAGAGTTTATTGACTCCTTAGGTAAAAAGGCAATTAAGGAGCACGAAGATGAGCTTTTGAGCTATGCCAATGAATTGACAGCTGATATCAAAGGCTTTCAACCGATAGGTACGGCAAAACAAAAAGTATCTGTTCTATCTTTCAATATCAACGGCATGCACCCATTCGATGTAGGTCAAATGCTGGACGCTAGAGGTATCGCTGTGAGAACAGGTCACCATTGTACTCAGCCTTTGATGAAACGATTTGGAATAGAAGGAACTGTTAGGGCTAGCTTTGCTGTTTACAATACCAAATCTGAAATTGAGCAAATGGCAGAAGGAATTGCCAGAATAGCCAAAATCAAAAATAAATGAGCAGCATCAACGAAATTCAAGACGAAATCGTATCAGAATTTGAGATCCTAGGAGATGATAGAGAATCCACCATTTTCTACATAATGGAACTTGGAGGAAACTTGGAAGGTTTTCCCGTTGAGGAGCAAAAAGAAGAAAATATCATTAAAGGTTGTCAATCTAAAGTTTGGTTGATTGCAGATGAAATTGATGGTAAAGTACACTTCAAAGCTGATTCTAATACAGATATTACCAAAGGATTGATTTCTCTTTTAATCCGCGTATTGAATGACAGAACTCCAGAGGAAATTATCCATGCTGATCTCAATTTTATTAACAGAATTGGCATGGGGAGTATTATTGGGAGTCAAAGATCCAATGGATTGGCTTCAATGATTAAGCAGATGAAGTTGTATGCCATTGCCTTCCAAACCAAGCTAAATGCCTAATTATGGAAACTGAAAATAACACAGTGGGACAGGTTACTAATTTGAAGGAAAAAGTGGTTCAGGCCATAAAACTGGTTTATGATCCTGAAATTCCAGTGGATGTTTATGAATTAGGATTGATCTATGAGATTACTGTTTATCCCGTCAATAACGTCTATGTTTTAATGACCTTAACCTCACCGAACTGTCCATCAGCGGAATTTATACCTTCTGAGGTAAAAGATAAAATACAGCAGATTCAAGGAATAAATAATGTGGAAGTAGAAGTAACATTTGATCCTCCCTACTCCCAGGATATGATGTCTGAAGCTGCAAAACTTGAATTAGGATTTCTATAAAGAACTTTAAATAATAAGATAATATGTACCCTGAAGAATTAATTGCTCCTATGAGAGCTGAACTCTCAGATGTGGGATTTGAAGAGTTTAGAACAGCAGAACAAGTTGCTACCCACCTAGGACCAGACCATAAAGGGACCACTTTCGTAGTGGTGAACTCTGTCTGTGGCTGTGCTGCAGGTGCTGCAAGACCAGGTGTAAGATATGCATTGGAGAATGCTTCGAAAAAACCGACTACACTTGCAACAGTATTTGCCGGAAACGATCGTGAAGCTGTGGATAAGATTAGAGAAATCGTATTACCTTATCCTCCATCCTCTCCTGCTATGGCTTTATTCAAAGATGGAGAGCTTGTTCATTTCATAGAGCGTCATCACATTGAAGGAAGAAATGCTAAAATGATCGGTGACCACTTAGTAGAGGTTTTTGAACATTTTTGTGATTAAAAAAAGCCCTTCGGGGCTTTTTTCATGAAAATTTTGTAAGAGCAATCTTTTTCGAAAAGAAATTTTAAGGATTTATTGAATTTCCAATATCCAATTTAAAATTCCCTTGCTTTTCAAACGGTAAAAAGAGCATTTTTGCAAAATTATATTACCCATCGCATAATAAAACCTTAAAAAATATGGGATTTTAGTAACTTAAGGCCATCTTTTACGGTTTTTATAAAAACGCAATCCAAAAACAAGTTATATGTCTGATTCCGCCAAGTTGTCCTACAACGGACAAGATTTTGAGTTTCCGATTATAGTCGGAACCGAACAAGAACCTGCAATCGATATTGCAAAACTAAGAGGAGCTACTGGTCTAATCACCTTAGATCCAGGTTATAAAAATACCGGATCGACCACTAGTGCAATCACATTTTTAGATGGAGAAGAAGGAATTCTTCGTTACAGAGGATACAGAATTGAAGATTTGGCAGAGAAGTCAACTTTCTTGGAGGTAGCTTACCTTCTTATCTACGGTGAACTTCCTACCCAGGCTGAATTTGAAAACTTCTCCAAAGAAATCACTCATCACACTTTGGTTCACGAAGACATCAAGAAGATTCTAGATGGCTTCCCTTCCAACGCGCACCCAATGGGCGTGCTATCTTCTTTGATTTGTTCTCTATCTGCTTTCTACCCTGATTCATTAAATCCAAATAGAAGCAAAGAAGAGGTGAACATGAGCATCATCCGTCTTATTGCCAAAATGCCAACTTTTGCTGCATGGGCTTATAAGAACGAAATGGGACATCCTGTGAATTATCCGGATAATACTCTGGATTATTGCTCCAATTTCCTAAAAATGATGTTTGCCCTTCCGGCAGAAAAGTATGATGTAGATCCTGTTGTATCTAAAGCTTTAGATAAATTGTTGATCCTTCATGCCGATCACGAACAAAACTGTTCTACTTCTACAGTGAGAATTGTTGGTTCTTCACAAGCAAGTATCTATGCTTCTATTTCTGCAGGTATCAATGCGCTATGGGGACCACTTCATGGAGGAGCAAACCAATCAGTGATCGAAATGCTAGAAGCTATCAAAGCTGATGGTGGAGATGCTAAGAAATACCTAGACAAAGCAAAAGACAAGAATGATCCTTTCAGATTGATGGGCTTTGGACACAGAGTGTATAAAAACTTTGATCCAAGAGCGAAAATCATCAAGAAAGCAGCTGACGATGTATTGGAAAAACTAGGAGTAAATGATCCAGTATTAGAAATCGCCAAAGAATTGGAATACGCTGCATTGAATGATCAATATTTCGTAGACAGAAAGCTATATCCAAATGTGGATTTCTACTCTGGAATTATCTACCGTGCATTGGGTATACCTACTGATATGTTCACGGTAATGTTTGCTTTGGGTCGTCTCCCAGGTTGGATCGCACAATGGAAAGAAATGCGTGAAAACGGTGAACCAATCGGTAGACCAAGACAAGTATATACTGGTGCAAATGAAAGAGATTATGTTTCTATGAATAGAAGATAATTTTGATTTATGCTAAAATATGAAAGCCAGCCTTCCTAAGGTTGGCTTTTTTATTGACATATCTTATCCAAACCGAATTTTTAACGGATATTTGGAAACTGAAAACACCAATTAGAGTTTACATGAAACCTACCACACTGGATGAGGCAATGGCCCTAACCAAAAAATTTACAGAAAGACCCAGCAATGAAGAATTATTGAAACTTTATGGCCTTTACAAACAAGCCACTGAGGGAGATAATACAGGAGAAAGACCGGGGGGATTTGACTTCAAAGCTGCTGCTAAATACAATAGCTGGTTGAGTTTAAAGGGAAAAAGTCAGGAAGAGGCTACCCAAGAATACATCGATTTTGTCGGTAATTTATCCGAGAAGTACATCTAAATAGAAAGAGGATAGAATTCAGCAGGGAGATCTATCCTTTTTTTGACATATTCTTTAACAATTTTTTTACAAAAGCCTATTGCTCTTGTCTTGAAAAGCGTTGGGCTAAAATAGATCCGACAATCAATTGCTGAATGTGATAAAGCATCACTGGAAGTAGTACTAATCCCAGAATGGCAGGATCGGGGAATATCACTTTTCCAATCACAACTCCATGCACCAAGGATTTTTTGGAACCACAGAAAAGAGCTGTGATCCTATCTTCTACTGAAAAGGAAAGTACATTTGAAAGGTAGTATGTAATCATGCATATCAAGGCGAAGAGCCCTAACATGATAGCAGCTAACTGAAAAAGAGTAGATAAGGAATATGGTGCAAAGATTTTTTGAGCGAATGACTCAGAAAATGCCGTAAATACAATTATCATGATTACGGTTTGATCCACATATTTTAATCGTTGAAGATGTTTGTGGATTTTAGGAAAAAGCCATTTATGAAGAAATATTCCTAAGCAAACCGGGAGTATGACCTTATAAGTTAATTCCAAAAGAGTTGGCAGAAAGTCCACCTCTACTCCCAGACTAGCTTCTCCTAGAACATCCATCCAGAGAGGAGTGACTACCACTCCGATCAAGCTGGAAATACTTGCGTTAAATATAGCAGCAGGAATATTCCCCCTTGCGATTGAAACCATTACTACCGATGCACTAACGGTTGAAGGCAAAGCCGATAAATAACTAATTCCCAAAACAAAATCCTGTTTGATTGAAGGAATCAATTGAAGTCCCAAGAATACCAGCAATGGAAAAAGCAGAAACGTAGTTAATTGAATCAATAGGTGCAATTTCCAGTTGGAAAGACCTTGACGTAGCTGATTCGGATCGAGCTTCACTCCATAAAAGAAGAAAACCAATGCAATTCCTACATTAATGATCGGTTTCCAAGGGACTGGGCTGGATGCTGCCCCCCATTCTGGAAATAGATAGCCCAAAGCAATGGCTCCAAATAGTCCTAAAAGAAAACCATTGAGACCAACTCTCTTCAGAAGACTCCAGATTTTTTTCACTTAGCCAATCAATCTTTTAAAATTATCACAGAGGACAGCAGTCGCTATCGCAACATTCAATGACTCAGCAGAGCCAAAGGCAGGAATAGTTATTTTCCTTGAAACAAAAGGCTCTACCTCGGGAGAAATTCCTTTAGATTCATTCCCCATCAAAATTACCCCCGGCTCTACCTTCGACAAACTATGCAGATTTTCCCCGTCCAAAAATGCTCCATAAACCGGTAAATTCCAGGAAGAGAGCACTGCGGGTAAGTCTTCGTAAAAAAATTGAATCCTGGTAAATGACCCCATGCTAGCTTGAATAACCTTGGGGTTATAGAAATCAGCTGTTTGAGAGGAAAAAAGAAGTTTTTTGATTCCGTACCAATCTGCAATCCGGATGATAGTCCCTAGGTTTCCAGGATCTCTGACATCATCCAGCGCAACAACAAGTTCATTTTGATCAGGTCTAAAAGCTTCATTGACTTTTTGCTTTACCACTGCTAAAGCCGAATCATTGCTTTGATATTGACCTAGGCTTTCCAATTGATTTTTTGTTGCTTGGATAATTTCGAAACTGCATTTTTTTAAAAGAACATTATGCCTTTCGATAAAATCAGGAGTAGCCACCAAAAAATCAATGATGAAGTCTGAGTTGATCACCTCCACAACACTTTTTTCACCTTCTACAAAGAACTTTTGATGTTCGGCACGGTATTTCTTCTGATGTAAGGATTTTATAAACTTAACCGTATTTTTGCTAAGCATTGTGATTGAATCTTTCGATTTGAAATTCTCCAAATATATACTTTTTCTTTCTCTGCTAGGGCTTGCTTCAGCTTGTTCCTTGACTAAAAATCTCCAAGAAGGAGAATATGTGGTCTATGAATCTGATATAGAAGGGGTGGAAAAAGCAAACGAAGAAGAAATAGCTGGTTTAATCCAGCAGGAACCCAATTTTAGAATTCCTGTTTTTAATTTTTCTCCAGGAGTCACTATTTACAGATTTGGGAAATCATTCTTTGACAGTGTCGCAGTCAGTGAAAAAAGGGTTGAAATTGAAAAAGAGCTAAAGCAAATAGAACAACAGCTTGACTCTATTCCAGGGGACAGAAAACTTCAGAAAAAATCCGATAAGCTCAATACCAAAATCGAGAACCTCAAAGAGAAAGAAGAGTATGGAAATGGGTTTATGCGCACTGGCAATCCGGTAACAGTTCTGGATAGCAGCCTTTTGGAATCAACAAACAGGAATATTTCTGCTTACCTTCAGAATAATGGTTTTTTTGATTCAAGGAGCTCTTTTGAAGTTGAAACAAAAGGAAAAAAGGCATATGTAACTTATAGTATTGTAGAAAATACGCCTTACAGAGTCGACTCTGTTTATACCAGAACAGACAACGAGGATATCCAGATTATTCTCAATCAGAACAAATCAAAATCCAACTTAGCCAAAGGGAAAATCTATGCCCAAAATGATATCATAGCTGAAAGAAATCAAGTAGAAGAATTATTGAAAAACAATGGGTTTTACATGTTTTCCAAATCCTACTTGGAGTACAATGTGTATCAGGATACTGCTAAGAAAAATGTTCAAATTGAGCAAATTATAAGGAAACCCACATTTGCTGAACAGCATGAAATCTATACGATTGAAAATATTAATTTTAGAATTAATCCTCCCTCAGATGGATTCAGCGACGGCAGAGTTTCAGGTCAATATGACGGTATAAATTTCAATTTTTATAGAGATAGATATTCAGAGAAAATTCTTGCTTCGAGAATTCTATTTGATAAAAATGATCGATACAGCCGAAATAAAGTAATTGAAAGCCAAAGGCAACTAAGCAATCTAGACCTTTTTAGGTTTGTCAATATTTCCTTTGACACCTTAGGCACCTCACTAACAGCAAATATTTTTACACAGCCAGCTCAAAAATACCAATTGACAAATCAGCTGGGTTTGAGTGTAACAGAGCAGTTGCCTGGACCTTTTTTCAGTACCTCATTAAGAAATAGAAACTTTTTCAGAGCTGGAGAAATCTTGGAATTCAACTTCAGAGCAGGTCTGGAAGGTGTGGCCTCTGCGACAAATCAGGGGGTGTATCAAAGTCAGGAATTAGGAGTTTCAGCTTCTATTATTTACCCGAGATTTTTGATTCCATTCGTTCCAAATACGCTGAAAAAATACGGGAAATACAATCCCAATACACGAACCCAAATCGGTTATAACTATACTAACCGACCAGAATATACCCGAAAGGGTTTGAACGGTTTGCTAGCATATACTTGGGCCACCACGAATCAAAGACAGCAATTCACTATTAACCTTGCTGACATCAACTATATCAGGACTCCAAATATCACAGATGACTTTTTGGATGTTTTGCAGAATTTGGCCAATCAGGGAAATAATTTGATCTGGTCCTTCCTTCCTTCTTTTGTAAGTAGCGTTTCCGGCCAATCCGTCATCAACTTTAATCGTTATGGAGATTGGAAAAGAAGACCATCTTCCCTTCTTCGATTGTTTGTAGAAAGTGGCGGTACTTCGCTCAACTTATTCAATGTGCCGAGCAACAACAATGAAAACCTTCAGTTTGCCAATTTCCAGTGGCTTAAATTTCAGGCAGATTTTAGGAGATATTATCCAGTCGATCAAAAACAGACTTTTGCCTATCGTTTAAATTTCGGAATCGCCCAACCTTATGGAGTGAGTGCTGGAATTCTTCCTTACGAAAAATATTTCTTTGCGGGTGGAGGTACGAGTATTAGAGCATGGCAAGCAAGACGATTGGGACCTGGAAGCTCTGTACCAACCATAGGTGATGGAGGGCGCTATGATTATAATTTCGAGCAACCTTCGGAAATGATCATAGAATCCATGCTGGAATATAGAAGAAAGCTTTATGGCTACTTTGACATGGCCTTGTTCATAGATGTGGGAAATTCATGGATGATAGGCGTAGATGCCAGTAGACCCGGAGCGGATTTTAGGTTTGATCGATTCTACAAAGAGTTTGCTGTAGGTTCTGGCATAGGTTTGAGAATGGATTTTGACTTTTTGATTATCAGGCTAGACTTAGCTACAAAAGCAATTGACCCATCTCAACCAGAAGGAGAACGATGGGTGTTGGACAATATTAATTTCAGAAGACCATTTGGCCTAAGAGGTCAAACTGTACTTAACTTTGGGATTGGATATCCCTTCTAAACAAATGGCTAGAGCGAGTAAAGAGGAAATAGCAGAATTATATCAAAAAATTCAGGATCATATATGCTCAGAATTAGAGCAATATGATGGGATGGGAAAATTCAAAGAGGACAAATGGGAAAGAGCTGCAGGCGGCGGAGGGAGAACCCGGATATTTGAAAATGGCCAAGTGATAGAAAAAGGTGGAGTTGCTTTTTCAGCTGTTCATGGTCCAACACCTGAAAAAATCCTAAATAAACTGGGTTTAGATGAAGCAGATTTCTACGCCACAGGTGTTTCGATTGTACTGCATCCTATTAACCCTCATGTACCCATCATCCATATGAATATTCGATATTTTGAAATGGAGAATGGCGTTTATTGGTTTGGAGGCGGTATTGATTTAACCCCTCACTATATAGTACCTGACGATGCTCGGTATTTTCATCAGCAATTAAAGTCGGTTTGTGATCAATTTGACGATACTTATTATCCAAAGTTTAAAAACTGGGCGGACGATTATTTTTACCTCAAACACAGAGATGAGACAAGAGGAGTTGGAGGAATATTTTATGACCGCTTAGCCGGTAAAAATGATGAGCAATTTTCAAGCATACTTGAATTTAGTTTAGCATTAGGAAGACTATTTCCGAAAATTTACGGGCACTTCATGAAGAAAAATGCCGGAAATCCAGTAACTGTGGAAGAGAAAGCCTGGCAAAATTTGAGAAGAGGAAGGTATGTAGAATTCAACTTGGTATGGGATGCAGGCACTAAGTTTGGTCTGGACACAAATGGCAGAACTGAAAGCATCCTGATGAGCATGCCTCCTCAGGCAGAATGGACCTATATGCACGAGCCAAAATCTGGGAGTCGGGAAGAATTTACGCTCAAGCATCTTAAAAAAGGGATAGACTGGCTTAATTTTCACCCATGATAGAGCAAATCAAAAAATGGGATGAGGATTTATTCCTCTGGCTCAATTCTTTCCACACAGACTGGTTGGATCCGGTCATGTACCAAGCCACAGAAACAATTACCTGGATTCCATTATATGCATTTTTGATCTATAAGATTTATAAATCCAACCCCTCAAATAGTTGGTGGGTATTTGGAGGTGTGGCGCTGACTATTTTGATTTCTGACCAATTTACTTCTGGATTTATGAAACCATTTTTTGAAAGATTAAGACCCTGTCATGACGATAGATGGACTGATGTCATTCACAATTATGGGAGATGCGGAGGCTTGTATGGATTCGCATCTTCACACGCCGCGAATACTTTTGGCTTAGCAGTTTTTCTCAATAAAAAATTAGGAAAATCCATTAAAGGACTGGGCTGGTTATTTTTATATGCAATTTTAGTCAGTTACACCCGGATTTATTTGGGAGTTCACTATCCAGTAGACATTCTGATTGGAGCAAGTATTGGAACAGCAGCAGCCTTTATCAGCTGGTTTTTGATAGTATTTGTGAAAAGAGAGTTCTTGAAGAAATTTTTGAAATGAACTTAAACAGAACATCAAATGAGCAGGAAACAATTTTGAAATTCTTAAAGGAAATTCAATCCTACTCTCCTTTGGAAGACCATTCTGAGAAAGCTCTAGCAAATATTTGTTTTATCCAAAAAGTAGGGAAAAATGAGGTCCTTCAAGAAATAGGAAAAACTTGTAAAACCATATATTTTGTAATGGAAGGCTCTGCCAGAATCTTTTACCTAAAAGACGGGCTTGAGATTACGGAGTATTTCGCTTTTAAAAATGATTTAATAGTCAGAGCAGAAAGTTTGTTTAAATCTTTACCAAGTAACAAGGGGATTGTATCGATAGAAGAGACCCTATTTGTGGGAATTCCTTCAAATGCACTTTTCTCATTATTTGACGAGTTCCATGATATTGAAAGACTTTTTAGGATACTAATTCAAACAGTCTATCTCGAAACTATAAAACGACTTGAATCCATTCAATTTCAAACTGCAGAAGAAAGATATAAAGGCCTTTTAGAAAACCATCCTGAATTCATTCAAAAGATACCCTTAAAACACATTGCTTCATACTTAGGAATTACCCAGGTAAGTCTCAGTCGAATAAGAGCGGGAATTTCCTGATTTTTTAACATTTGTAAAAAGAATACTTCCTTGAAAACCCCAGTTTTGAAACATGAATTCAATTCATTATCAAGCTGTTCAAGGACTAAAGGAAAATTGGAAACAATTCAGTCTTTTAGTAGTCATAAATGCTTTGGTGGGAAGTATGATTGGCTTGGAACGCTCAATTTTTCCTGAATATGCATCCACCATTTTTGGAATTGAGTCAAACTCAGCTTTTCTGACATTTATCATAGTGTTCGGAATCAGTAAAGCTATTTCCAATTATTATGCGGGAAAATATGCCAATCGATTAGGGCGTAAGAATTTATTAGTCCTTGGATGGATAATCGTCCTACCCGTACCTTTGATTTTAGCTTTTACAGATTCATGGCTAATAGTCTTGTTAGCAAACCTATTACTTGGTGTGAGTCAGGGTTTAACCTGGAGTAGTACAGTCATTATGAAAATCGACTTAGTTGGGCCAAAAAATAGGGGCTTAGCGATGGGTTTGAATGAATTTGCGGGATATCTTGCAATTGGTATTACGGCCTATTTCACAGCTAATTTGGCATCAAACTTTGGAGTGAGACCTATTCCATTCTTAATAGGTTTTGGAATAGCTCTCCTAGGGCTATACCTTTCTTTCTTTTTTTTAAAAGACACTACTCGTTTTATCAGTGTAGAGAAAACCGATTCCAAAAAGGAAGAGAAGAATAACGTTTTTTGGAATACCACCTTCCGTAGTCCAAATTTATCTTCAATAACGCAGGCTGGATTAGTCAACAATCTCAATGACGGAATGATCTGGGGCTTGTTACCATTATTATTGATTCAAAAGGAATTTTCTTTAAATGAAATTGGAAAACTGATTGCTATTTATCCTTTGGTTTGGGGAATGGGCCAATTATTTTCAGGGAAAATAGCTGACATTATTTCAAAAAAATTCTTGATTGTTTTTGGGATGATTATTCAAGGGTTTGCAATAATAATTTTAGCATATTCAAATTCCTTTAGTCAATTTTCATTTATCTCTATTGTATTGGGAATTGGAACTGCCATAGTATATCCTACTTTTCTAGCTGCGATTTCAGACGAAACCCATCCGGAAGTCAGAGCGGAAAGTGTTGGGGTATTTCGACTTTGGAGAGATTTGGGCTATGCTTTTGGAGCAATTTTATCTGGATGGATCGCTGATAATTTTGGACTTGAATTAGCAATTGTCTCCGTAGGTATGTTGACAATAGCATCTGGAATAATCACTCAATTAAGAATGACTCGAGAGGCATTTTTCAGAAAAATTGAGATGAATAATTAAGTCATTCCAGGAAATTTTCATTCATAGTGATTTTATGCTTTAATTAGTGACATCACACCAAACCTTAAACAAAATGAAAAAACTGAAATCAATTTTCACCCTAGCCTTAGCGTTCAGCTTTTTAGCAGCAGTAACATTTACTTCTTGCGGTGGCAAGAAAGAGGAAAGAAGTGAAACAGAAACTGAACAGGTAGAAAGTGAGCACCCAGATGGAGGTGAGCATCCAGCAGGAGACAGCACAGAACATCCAGCAGGAGGTGAGCATCCAAGTAGTGACTCAACTTCTGAAAGCTAAAAATCAAAAAAGGCTATCGAATTCGATAGCCTTTATTTTTTAGGAATTTACTTTTCTTTGAAAGGTGAATTTGGATGGTGCCTTTACCTCTTTTCCATTGATCTCTAAATAGGGAAATGCAATGAAATTAATTGGCCCAGCATTAGGTCCTGGATTAACTTCCAAATCCCTACCTCTGCTTAACTCAATTCTATTGGCAGGGTGCCTTCCGAAATAATAAGTAGCTAAAGCAGTATATTTATTAGCTTCCGAAATATCAACTGGCCACCATTTCCCATCTGCATAAAACTCTGCCCAGCAGTGATAACCATCAATTCCACCTTCATTCCTATCCGAAGGAATAGATGCTCCAATAGCAAATCTTGCTGGTATATCTACTGATCTGGCCAAGGAGATGAAGAAGGAGTGGAATTCAGAGCAATTCCCGGTTTTTGAATCACAGGCGTAATTTGAGTCTCCATTGCCATAATCGCCAAATTTCATATAGCGCATATTGTCTATGATATAATCATATAAAGCTCTGGCTTGAATTAAATGAGACTCTTTCAGCTTTTCTCCCAAAACCTCCTTAGCGATCTCTTCAAACCTCCCTCCTTTTGGCATGAGTCTGTTCGAAGCTAAATACACCTTGGGGTCTGGAGCAGAAGCCTCATAAGGACCTTTTTCTTTCCTTTTTACCTCGTAGCTGATTTGGATTTCTTTACCGGAATCTTCTGGCTTTAATTCATAATAAAGCAAAGTATTGCCAAAAACCTTCTCTTCAATTTTTCTGGACTCTATATCAGATTTCGTCTCTAACAGTTTCACATCCTGAAAAGGGTCTGACTCAGGAACAGGAATCCACATCCGCGCAGGACCTTCCAAACTAGGAATTTGAACAGTATAATAGAATTCAAAATGATCAGTCCCTTCGACTACTCCTAACAGGTTATTGTTTGATTGTTCCAAAGCCACTCTATACCAAGTTTTATCTTCCTTATTTTGCTTCCAACTGTAAAAAGGTTTCCCATTCAACTTATGCACCGTGGTCTGAGTGACATTCATTGCCCCAGGCTTCCCTTCCATGAAGAAATCTACATCGTATACATCTCCACTTTCATCCACCAAGTCAACACAGGCAAAATGACTATCGGGGCCTAGGTTGGATAGGTATTCGGTATGTACCCGAACCAACTTCATTTTGAGATCATGATTTTCATCTTTTACCGGAAAAACTCCATCATTTTCACCTGTTTTGACTGCAATGAAGTCTTTTATTCCTTGTTCTATTTCAGGTATGGAAACAGCAGGACTTGAAGGACTTTCAGTTACTGTATCTTCCTCCTTGGGATTACAAAAGGTTAGGGCCAAAAGTCCTGAAACTAATACCGTTCTTGAAATTGCGAGAATATAACTTTTCATGCTTCTAAAATACACATACCGTTTCAAAAGGACTTCAAATACAGGAATAAAGAATATTTTTTACTTAATTGGATAAAACACCAGTAATACTATGAAACTATCCATTCTAAAAACCAGAATCTTATCTCTTTTGGCTTTACTCCTTTTTTGCGGGGTAATATTTATTTCATGCGGAGAAAAGAAGGAAGAGAAATCTGGAAACAATACCGAGCAAATAGAAAAGATGGAGAACCCTTTATAATCAACTTTTGATATACCTACGTAAGGTGGATTCCCAATTACTACATCAAAACCACCCTTTTCTCGCCATACTTCTGAGAAAAAGAGTTTAAAGTCAAAGTCAATTTTGTATCCTGCAAATTGTTCAGCAGAATCTAAGAGTTCTCTAATTTTAGAATTGATTTCCTTGCGTAGCGCTTTCTTCTTGGTTTCGTTGGTTTGGTTATAAAAATCTTCCTTTAATGCTTCTAATTGCTTTTCAACCTCCAAATTACGCATGGCAGTTTCAGGCATACCAATCAAAGAATTACCACAAACAATTTTATAGTCAAGGTTTGGTAGTGTTTCAATTGGATCTAAATCATCTTCATCTACCACTAAAGAGAGCCATAAACGCAAACGAGCAATGTCTATGGCAGATGCATCGATATCCACTCCATAAATGCTTTCCTGTATAATGTGGCGTTTCAATCGATAGATGTATCGGCTTTCGTTGATTTCTTGTTTAGCAGTATCAAAACCAAGTTTTACCAACTTTTCTTTTAAGTATTTATCATTAAAGTGTGGTTTTAATACCAACATGGCATTTACCAATTCGTGCAATAACCCTACAGGAAAAGCACCCGAACCAATGGCAGGATCGCAAATGCGCATTTCGGTCAATTTGGTATTGATCAGTTCCGCATGTTGGCGTATACTTTCAGGTAATTGGTATTTATAGGAAGAGGTTTCCTTACCTGCATTGGCAACTCGTTGATCGTTTTCCAAAGCAAAATGACCTTCTCGTATGTAGGTTTCAATATCTTCTTTGGGAACTGTAATTTTTCCTTTGTGTTCTAGCTCGATTTTAGCTTGTCCTTTTTTGTTGCTGCTGCCACCAAACATGTTGGTCTGGTCACTATCAATGGCTTGGTAACTTGAGGTTGCATCATTCAAAGCATTATCTAAATAATGAATCAAACTCTCCTGACACATATAGTGCACAATCTCTCTTGGGGTATAGAAAGCACCTTTGCTTTTACGTTCTGTAATTTCGAGCATATTCTCGAAAACCTTACCCAGCATTTCAGGATCAACAGCTACTTCTTTATCAAGTGGTTCGTCTTCCTTTATTGTAAAGTTGTAACGGTCAAACACATCCAAAGCTCCCGTGCCTATATCTCCAGCTTTGTTTTTCTCTTCATTTCTAAAAAGGGCAGTTGGAATGGAAATGTTGGCGTTTTGCCAATCGTATTCAGCTTCAAACAAACCGCCATTTAAGAAGGGAATGCGGCAATTAAATTTTTTGTAAAACGAATTATCGCTGTTTCGTTCTTTGGCCAAAGCCTCATAAAACAAGAATTGCAATTTGTCTTTGAAAAAGTTTACATTTTCACTTTGGGCTTGGTCAAATAAATTCTGAATAAAGCGTTTTTGTCCTTTTCCCCAAACTTGGTCTTTTGGTACACCTAACCAACCTTTTTTCTGCAAGAAATACAAGAATACAATCTGCCCTAACAGCTTTTTGGTAAATCGTGCATTATCAATGTTTGCTTTGACCAACTCGGATTTTATATGCTTATCATTTTCAAAATGCTCGAATAGTTTTACATAAAGGTCTTTGTATTGATTAAAGAATTCATCTGTAACCTTTTCAATACTAAAAGCACTTTCTAATTCTTCAACTGTAGGATTATTGGCTATATTCTGTAATAGAGGAAGTAACTGATTTTTGGCGGTATGGGCTTTTTCGTATTCACCTACTAAAAATGAATAACGTTTGGCAGGGGTAAACTCTTTTTTGGTTTTTACTTTTCCTTTTGTTTCATCTAGTTCAGATCGGTACTCTAGTTTTATGAATGAAAAACGCCAGTCAGCCCCTTCATCTTCTTTTGAATAAAAAGCGACCAAGGCATAGTCCTTTTCAAACTTGCTCAAATGCTTAATTACATAGTTTCGTAAAGCAGTACGAGCTCGTTCTAACTTAAGCACACTTTTAACTTCTACAATAAGCACATCTAATGCTTCACCTTCTGGGTCAACGTATTTGCCAATGCGCTTGTAGGTGTTAATGTGGTCTTTGTAATCGTCCCAAATGTAATTACCACTATAGGCATTGCTTTTGGGTTCAAGGTCGTTCAGTAAGTTTCTTGCAAAAAGCGTAAACTGCTCTTCACTAAACTGAGCATTGAACGTATCTTCTATTAGATTTATGGCTGCTTTTTTATCCATGTCTATTTAATAATGTAGCCAGAGAGAATGACTTCTCTTTTCTGAAATTTCTTGGCGTTGTTATTGCCTTCAATGGCAACTAAACGAATATGTTTTCTCAAAATGTTAAGTGTAACAATTGGGTCTAATGTTTTCTCCAATTCCTTCTTGATCAATTGAGCTGTTTTTTTTGCAATCGTGCCCTGCAAAAGCATTTCTTTTACGCCATTGATGAACTCATCATCAGTATCTGTAAAGCCTTTGAAGTTTTTAAATGAGCGGTCTTTCAAACGAGTTTCTATGTATTTGGCATTTGAGCGACCACCCGAGCCTTTAGTTGGTTCATCACCAATAGTCGTATCCAGTTCAAAACGAGTTTTATTGGTTTGCAGATAATGATAATAATCATTGGGGATTTGAGCACGTTTGGTTTTTGGATCGCACTCCAATTCATGCACCGCATCAAAGAAGGTAACTTCACTTGCTTTGCCTTCTTGGTTTAAATAGAATTTTTTGAGTTTACCGATTCTAAAGAAAGTCACTAAACGATCTGTTTCTATGATTTCTTTTTTAAATCCTGAACGAGCCTTTTTAGGCAAGTTTTTAATCTTTTCGAAAAGATCAGGATTATCATCCCGTATTTTTCGCATTAGTTCTAAATACTTCAATTCAGAATCGCCTTCTCCATCTTCTCCGGTATAGGCCTTTTTGCTGTTCAAAGTGTTGAACAATTCTTGGCTTCCAAATTCTTCTCCGTCACTCAAATATTTGGCATCTTCACCAAGAATATCATGGAACATTTGAATTTTATTGGTAATGTTCACTTCAAGACCTAAGTGCTCGTCCGATTGCGTAGTAGGAAAGAAGTTGAATATGTGAACTTTTGAAAATTTACTGCCCAGACGATTCACACGCCCTGCTCTTTGTAAAACACGAGTTGGGTTCCAAGGTAAATCATAATTAACCAAAACATTGGAACGATGAAGGTTAATACCTTCCGCTAATACATCTGTCGCAATCAATATTTTTAGATCTTTGGACTGCTCTTTAGCTTTCCTGTTAGGGTCATAATTTGCTGTAATCAAATCTCTAGAAATGACATGGTTGGAAGTAAGGGTGTCATTTGAATGACGACCACCTTTACTTGAATAAAACATCACCTGATTCGGGAATTCCTTTATTAGTGCTTCATAAATATAATCTCCCGTTTCTTTGGATTCCGTAAACACCACCAGCTTATTACTTTTAAGTGCCGTTGTGTTTTTTAAATCGTGAATAAACTGCTCTAACTTAGGATCCGAGTCGACTTTTTTCCATAGTTTTTGAACGCTTCTTAATATCTCTAAATCGAATTCAAGTTTGGCAACAAATTCTTTTTTGAAGTCTTTAGAATCGTATTTGTGCGCCTTTTCGTCATCCACAAAACCTTCCAATTTCTCAATATTATCACTTTCAATTAAATCGTAAACATCTACCTTTTTACTAATATAAATGGTGCCTGCATGATACATCTCGATGAACTTTTCATAGGATATAATGAAACGGTCAACACTTTGGCGGAATGCATAGAAACTACTTTCAAGTCTTTTTACTAAGATTCCTTTCATAAAGCCCCCAACATTTCGTTGTTGTTGCTTTTCAAATTCACTCAACGTTTTATTACCAATATAATAGAGTAAAGGAGTATAACGAGAATACGTGAATTGATGTAGTTTAAGAATTGTTTTTTTAAAAATTTCCTCTAATTCTCCTTCATATTCGTATACTATTTTTTGAGGATTATCCAAGTCAGGAAAGGTTAATCCTTGTTTTTTCATATCCCCTTGAAAGTAGGTCATAACATCAGAACGTGTTCTTCTAACCATTACGTAACGTAGGATGCCATTTCGAATATCCTCTGAAACCTCTTTAATTAACTTTTTATATTCTGGATCATCTTTTTCAAGTTTTGCTAGTTTGGTTCTAAGACTTGCAAAAAATTTTTCAAGATTTGGTACCCCAGGAATAGTCGAGTTTTTTGGAGCTTGAAATAGTTTCAGTTGAGCAAATATGTCATCTACTTTGTTGTTGAGAGGGGTTGCTGTCACAAGAATGACTTTTTTCCCTCTACATATGTCTAATAGATTGGCATAGGATTGCGTATTTTCATTTCTAAAACGATGCGCTTCATCCACTACAATATAATCGTATTTTTCAAGACCTTTTTTAATAATATATTCTAGTTTACCTAGAGATTCAACTTCGAAACTTCTAATTCCAAAATCAAACAAAGAATCCTTCCAATACTCTTTTAAAACAGGAGGACATACTACTAAAGTTCTACCTCTTAGTTGCTGTAAAAGAAGTGCAGTTATAAATGTTTTACCTAGTCCTACTACATCAGCAAGAAACACTCCGTTGTAGGTTTCTAGAATTTTTTTTGCTTGAATTGCTGCTTGGTTCTGGTATTTCAATTTCATAAATCCTTCCGGAAGGAATGGTTCGAATTGATCTTCTAGATTAATATCTTCCTCTAAATATTCATAGATAAGTTTAAGGTAAAGTTCATAGGGAAGAATTTGATCGTTCAACCAAGTTTTGGTGGTGATAGTATCAATAAAATCCTCCGAAATATCAACAGATTCTTTCCATAATGTATTGAATTGGTCTTCGGCAAAAAGAACATCTCTCTTGGATCTGAGTTCAACGTTGAATTCCCGGTTAGCAATGAATCCTGACTCAGAGAAATTGCTGGAGCCAGTAATTACAAATCCATAGTCCCTATCTTCTGGCTTAAACTTACCTATGTAAACCTTGGCATGAATATTCTTTGACGGATAAGCCCTGATTTCAAGTTTCTTTCCATTTCCGTTATATGCTTTGTCCATTTCTGGATCCAAACAATCGGCCTGTAGAAACTCTATAAACTTTCTAATCCCAATTTCTAATTTATTGTCATTTTCCTGGGTAGTCTCTATTTCAGACTTAAGATTTTCTCGATATTTCTTTTTTGTCCTTTGGTGAGATTCGAAATCAATAGCACCAATTTCTTGATGATATTGCATAATGTCGTACGAATCTCGGTCTACACTTAAACCAACGAGAATTCTTATTTTTTCAACTGGCTCAAGTGATTCGTACAATTGGTAAAAGCCACTTGCACGGAAGTAGCCTACGAGTACATCAAATAGTTGAGTGTCCTTGAGAGTCGATTTGAAACGGCTTAATAAACTGTGGCCATCTTCATTTGTGAAGAATGTCAAGTCTGTTTGGTCTATGTTATTTTTTATTTCGCTCATAAAGTCAAGTGCTATTAGAGTGATTTTAGGGTTTTTTCTAACCCAGCTTTAATAAATGTCAAATCACCCAATTCACTTAAGATTGTAGATTTAATAAATTCAACTTCTACTTCTTTTATTTCTAATTCAAGAGATGACGCCAGTATAGAAATCATTTCTTTCGAAGCAGTCCTTTCGTTTCTTTCTATCTTACTTAGAATGGAAGTGTCGATATCAAGTTCAGCTGCAATTTTCCGCAATGGAAGACCAAGCTCTTCTCTTCTTTTTCTTAAATACTCTCCAAAAGAATTCATTTTGTATATTTTATTTGGACGATTCTGTCAAATATAAGAATTCTTATTTTTTGGAAAGGTTTAAAATTATATTAGTTTTTAAAAAAAATCACAAGCTCTTAACTACTAATCCTCAGCCCATTCCCACTCCATTCCGTTGCTCTCCATTCTGGGCAATACGCTTCGTCCCACAATTCTTGGACACAATCCCCGCTTTTGACTTTCCATTCCGCTAACCCTTCCCGTCCCGATAGCTATCGGGACTAGGAAGGAACGCTTCATTATATGCCAAAACCGTGAATTAAGTCCGCTTGAACTCAAATTGATATTTAGTGTTTTATTCCGCATCAACAGGCTATTGAAATTTCACAATCTTGGGTTTTGACCCCCTGCCCGAACCGCCACCATTTCCCTTTTTTGACGGCGAAAAAACAACATTCATTCTTGCACGACGGCATAAACCAGGGGGCCCCTGCCCCACTTATTTATACGTCTTACCAAGCCTGAATATTGTAACCCAATAAGCAACAAAAAAGGTAACAGCGACGGCTCTGTGGGAAGTAAATCAAAACCGGAAACCATGAAATCATATCAAATCCTCAAATATGAAGCAGAACAAAAGTTAAAAAACAACAAAAAGGAAAACGCTCTAGGTGTAATAAGTAAATCGACTTTAAAAGCTGTTCGAAAGGTTCGGACAGGCGTAATAATTAATTCTAAATTTTTCAATTATGAGTAGTATCAAAAATTATGTGCATCTGTTAGGGAACATCGGGGATGACCCTAAAGTAACCGAACTAGACGGTGGTAAAAAAGTGGCTCGATTCTCATTGGCCACCAATGAAACCTACAAAGACCGAAAAGGAGAAAAGCAACAGCTAACGGACTGGCATACGGTCGTAGCTTGGGGCAAGACCGCTGAAATCATAGAAAAATATGCACACAAAGGCAAGCAAGTGGCCGTAGTCGGCAAACTCAAAAGCAGAACCTATACCGAACCCAAAGAAGGCAACGAAAGAAGGGTTACGGAAGTAGTGGCCGACGAAATTCTTCTATTGGGTAGTAAGACCGATAAGTAAAATTTAAAACAAAGAGGGCGACACCGTGGAAAGTTACGCCCTCTTTTTCATCGTCTAATCTTAATAATAAAACAATGAGAAACGAAGTTAATGAAATTCAAATAAGCTATTGCGAAAAATTAGGGGTACTCAATTCAGAACCTGCGAACTCCTCCGATAGGGTTGCCGAATTATTAAATCAAACATGGGATAAAAACACTATCGGACTTCATGAAACCTTTAAAGTGTTATTACTTAATAATGCCAATAAGGTCAAAGGCACCTTTCAAGCCTCCACCGGCGGATTGACCGGCACATTGGTAGATTTGAGAATACTCTTTGCGGTCGTACTCAAAACCCTTTCTACGGCTATTATTTTGGCGCACAATCATCCATCTGGAACGAACAAAGCAAGTGGTGCCGATATCGCATTGACCAAAAAAATAGAAAAGGCTGCCGAACTTTTTGACATTCGGGTTTTGGACCATCTAATCATCCTTCCTGATGGCAACTATTTTAGTTTTAGGGATAATGGGTTAATGAAAAATTAGAAGACCATGGATATACATATTGATATTCCTTTTCGTCTAAATTTCAATAATCTAGACCTTGAAACACAAGAAAAGCTCATGCAACAATCCAAGCACGAGGTAGAACACAAATTCGGTGAGGACTTGAAAAAGTATGCCGACGAAAACTACCTGGACTACGATTCGCTTTTGGAAGAAGAAGCCATTAAAAACCTCTATAACCACAAATTCAAGTTTACCATCTAAAATAACACCATTTAGATTAATACAAGGCAGCCTTTTCGGTTGCCTTTTTCATTTTAGTATTCCCATCATTTATATCCCAAACCTGAAAATTCCTTAAAAGTCATCATCATAAACTCTTAAAATTTTGAATATGAAATCCGCCTTACGAACTGCAAACTAATTTGGGATGAAGGCTGGATTTTTCTCCTGCGGAGTAAAAAGATTTCCATGTTAAAACCAAGAAAAAATGGCAAAAGTTTCAAGCTATATTTTTGACATAAGGTTGCTGCCTTTTAATGACGGCGCATACCCTATGCACAAGCTTGTTCCTAACGTTGTTAACGATGAGCATTTTATTTTTTCCTTCTTCAACTTTTCTGAGAAAATATGCTCTGATATCGGGATCATGATTGATAGCCGCCAAGGCACTCATATGCAAGTGTTTTTTAAGCGTTCTGTTAGCCATAGGATGTATTCTGGATTTTCTATGGATACTCGACCCAGAGGTATATTCAAAAGGCACTACACCGCTGTAGCAAGCCAGTTGTTTCGGGTTGTCATAGCGCGTAAAGAAGTTTGTGAATACGGTAAGGTGAAGTGCGGTAATCTGACCAATCCCAGTTACCGAAGTCACCAAGCCAACCGTTTTGTTAAGTTTGTCGTCAGAAAGAATCAGTTTTTTAATTTCAGCTTCAATACGTTTGATTTCATCCTCAAGGTTTTTGTTGATCCTTTTCAGGTTTTTCCTGGCAAGTTTCCCAATTTCGGGAGAGAAACGCTCAAGTTCATTGGGATATTTATTGATGTCAGCTCTAGTGTTGACGAGCTTTTTTCTAATCTTAAGCAGAATTTTCATTTTTTCAAGAACTTCAGCTATAGGTTTATAAAGTTCCAGTTCTCGGTAATTTTTGGATGCATAAAAGGCTATTCTTTTAGCATCAACTCTATCGTTTTTACCTCGGTGAAGACCAATGCTCTTGGTGATCTTTATAGGCATCTCAACGCAAAAGTGTGCTTGTTTTTCAACGAGCTTGGTAATAATAAGCTTTCCGTACACCCCAGTATGTTCCATGCATATCAGCGTGTTGTCCAAAGAAATTTTCTGATTTTTAAGAAGTCTAATAAAGGCGTTAGTCCCCTTTTTGGTATTTTCAAACACATAAGAGGCAGTCCTGTCATTTTCGATGATAGCGACGTCAAAGAACTTTTTCGATATGTCAATACCGATAAAGTAGCAAAAGTTTTGTCTGTTCATAATAGATAAGATTTTAGATAAATGACCAGTATCCAGATAACCATCGAACCCCTGATAATAGGTCTAAAAACCTGAATTTCCATCTGATGCCGGTCCGGAGATAACTGACAAGGGCTTTTATCAAATAAAGTATAAGCCCGAAGCTTTGAATAGCGTATAATTCGCCCCTATCAGTTTGGTCACAGTTTATTATTATGGGGAGTATTCCCCGATAGAAAGTTAACAATTACAGAAACTCACTAACATATAAATAATCCCTAAATAAAGCGTGTTCGCTAAACTAAGGGGGAAGAGCAAGAGGGTAACACGCTGGCGCGGCGTTACAAGCGTTTGATTCATTTCAATAGCTTGCCTATCAATTAGTTATACTAAAATCTGAAGGAGAATCGGGATTGGGCTTCCTGATTTTTGCGTCAAATCGTCTCGAAATGCCCATAAACAGGCAAGAATTTGCGGCAAATTGAAATAAAAAGTATCGATAGGATTGAAAACATTTAGCAACATACGTTTCAAAAAGGCGACCGCACTGAAGTTTCAAGAGTTTTCCAGAAAGTTCTTTAAAACCCATACCGAAGCACTACAAACCATGCTTGATTTTTTTCATTACAATGAAATTTCACCCTTGGAACGTTTTGGGCCCACCGCCAGAACCTTGGAGAACCTCATTAAAAAAAGATTCAACGCCATGGCAGCGATCATGAAGGAAATGGACAACCGAGGAATAACGCCTACCAAGGCCATGATGGAACTACTCTTCGAGCATGCTCCTCAACAGAACAAGCAGCAAAAATCCCCATCATCCAACAAACGAGATGCGCCCGTTAAGGATGATGCTTTCTTTAAATCGGCTTTTGAGACCATTGAACTGCAGAAAGAGAATACCGTAATGAAGCAAAATCTCGAACAGCTGCAGCAACAGTTTATGGAAACCTTAGAGAAGATTGAAGTAACTAAATCAAGTTTCGGCAAATCAAAATTGTATTTGAATATGAAGCTGGAAGATTATACTCAATTAAAAGAATCACTTAAAACAATCTGAGCCATGTACATCAGTATTACAAAACAACATTTGAACAACAATTTCTCACAGAGTTCTTCCGATTTCGTGGATTATTTGGAAAAGGAAAATGAAGGTGTCTTACCTGAAATGCAAGAACCTTTTTTTAATCAGACGACTGACGAAATTCCTCCGGAACAGGTCATCAAAGAAATCGATGGGAATACCGCCAAGCTTAAGAAGGTCGAACCCAAATTTTATTCCCTGACCATCAATCCGAGTCAAAGTGAACTCAAGGCGATTGATAACGACCCTGAACTACTTAAAAAATATGTAAGGGAAGTCATGAAGGATTATGCGGCTTCCTTTCACAGGGACCAACCTGTTACCGTAGACGACATCAAATACTTTGCGAAAATTGAACACGGGCGAACCTTTAAAGGTTTTGACCGCGAAATCCGAGAAAATCAACCCTACCGGGCACAAATCGTTAGGCTTGAAAATGACATTCGTAAAGTGGAGCGGGGCGAACTCACGGGCAATGTTGCGGCCATGCAAAAAAAAATAGCAAAACTGAATTCTGAAATTCCCCATAAATTGGAAGGAAAGCCCATTGAACAGGGCATGAAAAAACCAGGTTTCCAAACTCACGTGCATATTATCGTAAGCCGAAAGGATGCCAGCAATCGGTATAGCCTATCCCCAGGAAGCAAATACATGGGGTCGGAAAGCAAGTTGAACGGTAAGATGGTCAAGCGCGGTTTCAACCGTGATCTATTTTACAAAAGGGCCGAAAAGACCTTTGATACCCTATTCAACTACAAACGCAATTTTGTGGAAACCTACGAGGCCAGAAAATCCTATCTCAAAGACCCCCATCACTATTTTGCCTACCTACTTGGACTTCCCACGAACGAACGCAGCGCAGCATTTAAAATTTTGGGCAAAGCCGGGGTAAGGGTCCCCCAGGTGAACATTCCTACGAATAAAGTCCAAATGGCGCTTAAGACAATCAAACAGTTCAAGAAGGCCATGGACTTGGCCCGGTCATCCAGTTCTATAGGAATCTAACAAAATATGCAAATGCTTTCGGTCATTCTCCTATATTACGTTTCCGCTTCTGGATTGATACTCCTTGTGCATCGCTATTACCGCCATGCCTTTATCAGTCTTGCCGTGATATTTTTGTACTTGGGTTTTGTGGGTTGTTTTGAAAGTAGCTTTCAATACTGTCTGTTTTTTTGCTTCAAATGGATTCTGCCTTTGTACGCCATCAGTATGGTTTGTCATGCGGCCTTAATTGAAAGTGATGTGACCAACATGCCCAAAAAATATCAGGCCAAGTTTCGGCTTAGAAACGGGGTGCTGAATATGAAAAACATCCGTAGGGGTGTTTCCATCATTGGATCAGCAGGAAGCGGTAAAACGGAATCCGTTGTCTTCAGTTTTCTCAAACATTTCAACAAGTATGGATTCTGTGGGGTAATTCACGACTATAAACATTTTGAGATTACCGAAATGGCGTATCCCCTCTTCCAGAATCCAAAAGTTCCTTTACACATAGTTTCCTTTGATGATATCTATGAACGGGTCAATCCCATTGCGCCACGTTACATGGAAGATGAGGAAAGCGTCAATGAAATATCCCGTGTGCTCTTGGAGAACCTATTGGAACAAAAAGAATCGGTAGCCTCGGGATCTTCCAAGTTTTTCAACGATGCGGTTGAAGGACTTTTGGGCGGATTGATATGGAAGCTTAAAACGGCACATCCCGATTATTGCACCTTGCCCCATCTGATCGCGACCTACCAATATCTGGATACAGAACAGCTCGTTTCCTTTCTTAGTTCGGACTTTACTTCAAAAGCCATGGCGGATGCATTTATTTCCGGAATCGATTCCGAACGGCAAACGGCCGGGGTAATGAGTACCTTGGCGAACGCCCTCAAGAAAATCAGTACACCGCGTATCTTTATGACCCTTTCGGCTGATGAAATTCCTTTGGATATAAATAATCCCAAGCATCCATCCTTAATCTCCGTTGTAAACAATCCAAAGTTCGATACGGCCTATTCCCCTGTTATCGCTACAATTATTCATACCATTACCAAACAAATGAGCATTCGTAATCGGCTATCTTCCTTCTTCCTTGCGGAGGAAGCATCCACTTTTCGATTGTTGAACATGCAACGGATTCCGGCTACCTTAAGGAGCTATGATATTGCAACGGTTTACGTACTCCAGGATAAGATTCAAAACGATCTTATGTACGGGGACAAGGCCAGTAAAGCCATATTGAGCAATCTCTCCTACCAGTTCTTCGGGAAGGCCAACGACCCCGACACGGCAAAATACTATGAACGCTTTTTTGAAATCATCAAACAGCCCACCCGAAGTGTCAGTAAGAGCAGCAATTGGAATTTCGATGCACGGATTACCAAAGGGGAAAAGGATGTAAGCAAGATTCGCGCAGATGTTTTCTTCCGATTGAAACGCGGGGAATTTATAGCCTTTACCGATGGCAAGGACAAGCGGGTCAAGTTTGAAAGGCCTGACATACAACGAGAACTCCCAAAGCCGGTCTTTGCCCAAAACCATCCTGAGATTCGCGCCAATTTTCAACGTATACATCTTGAGGTTCGAAGGCTATTTTCATGATGCGAATTGGACCTAACGACATCCAATCAAGATGAAATTTGGTTCATTTTGATGCTGAAATTTCGTATATTTAATGGTTATCCCAATCCCTAAATCGTGTGGTTCAATCAGGCAAAATGTGATATTTATATGGGTACCGGAGCCGGTACCAAGTTGCTAAAGGAAATCGGAAACGCCCAACGTTCCGTGAAAATATCCTCACCCTACCTATCCCCAAAAATGGTCGACGAATTGGTTTGGTTACATAAAAAAGGGATAAAGGTCACCTTGATAACTTCCGATAAATTTGACAGTAGAAGCTATCGCCAGGAAAGGAGTATTCAACCGTTGGTGGTTCAGAACCGGCATTTGGATGAGGAGGCCAACCAGGTGAGAAAAAGATGGTTCCTAACTCAAAAGATATTGATGGCTGGCAGTATTGCATTAGCCCTACTCCTACTTGTACTAATATTAACATCGTACGATTCAACTTATATCTATGGGTTAGGCTTTGCTTTCCTCCTTTTTTTGTGCTCCAGATATGCGAGGAGAAAAACTAAGCTTATCAAAATTTACTCGTACACCTATTCATCGCTTTTTCCATTTAAGGTTTTCGTTGCCCCGGATTCTTATCAAATCAACGATATGTTTATCCATGGTAAAATCTATATCATCGATGGCCATACGGCATATTTGGGTTCGTTGAACTTTACGGAGAGCGGTACCAAATACAACTATGAAACTAGAATTCGAGTAACGGATACGGAAGCTGTTTGGAAAATTGAAGAAGAATTTGATGCCTTATATGACCATCCTGACTTGGCTTTTTTTGGTATTGAAGAATGGGGCAGATCAATTTATGCTGAACCTATTAATCAAAGTTCTTCGGAATTAAGAGTAACTTTTAGTTGATTTTTAGTGTTCCTTAAAAGGTAAATTAAGGGGACTACTAAATGAGACCGCAATTGAGACTTTTGATTACCAGGTTCTAAAGTGTAGGCAAACTGTCTTATTATTCGGCCGATTAATAGGACCATAATTATAATTTATAACGGCCTAGGATTTTCACTATGCAGCGCTAAATAATGAAATGTATATGTTGTAACAACGTAAAGCGAATTGAAACGCATATCAGAAACAATTTTGACAAGAAATTTCACTACATTGTTCTTTTGTAAATTGAATGATGAGCTTTCCTTTACTTGCCGGTATTGCGGCTTCAATATTGCATGTGGTTTCAGGGCCAGATCATTTGGCTGCGGTTACCCCTTTAGCGATTGAAACGAGACGAAAAGTCTGGAAAATAGGTTTATTTTGGGGTTTTGGACATCTGACCGGAATGCTTTTGATCGGGTTGCTTTTTCTTCTATTTCGGCAATACATTCCAATAGAGAAAATATCGGAACATAGTGAACAGCTAGTTGGCGCCGTTCTAATTATCGTAGGACTCTGGGCATTATACAGTGTTTTCAGCAAAAGAAAAAACCACAAACATCCGCATGTGCATGACGCGGAAGAGCCCTATATTCATATACATGAGCATGAACATGATAAAAATCAGCCAAACCATAGTCACGCTCATAATAAAAAGATGAAACAGAATCAATGGTCATCTTTTGGGATAGGCGTTTTACATGGACTCGCAGGAATAGCACATTTTATTTTACTCCTTCCCGTATTGGGATTTGAAAATAAATTTGATAGTATTCAGTATATCATTGGCTTCGGAATGGGCACAGTATTGGCTATGACGATTTACACATTCTTACTTGGACAATTAGCGAAGTACTCCAAAAAACAAAACAGTAAATCCCTTTTTAAAATGATACGCTTATCGGGAGGAGTTTTCGCAATTGGTATAGGTGTCTACTGGCTGTATCTTAGTTTTTAGAGCTTTAAATCCGTTATCACTACCCGATGATTTCCCGTATCTGCAATGATTAGTTTATTTTCTTGGGTGGTTATTGAAAAAGGCCAATACAGGGAGCTTGAAGTTCCCATCAAAGTTTCTTTATTGTCGCTGCCTGTTTTAAAATCTCGTTTCCCAATGACCGCTGTTGCTTCAGGATTGTTTTTCGCAGGGATTTTATCAAACCATAATACTCTACTATTCCCAGTATCATTTACCAGTATCCCATCTTTGTAAAAGCAGGCATCATAGGTCCAATTTAAGGATTTTGAAGAGGGAAACAAGCCAAACTGATTTTGTCCACAAGCATTGAAATCGGTTTGTCCAATAATACTATCTGCGGGTTTTGAAAATGCTTTGTCAACATCATTCCACAGTAGGGTTCTATAAAATTGAGTATCAGCTACTATCATTTGTCTTTTGGCGTTTACCTTAACGGAATAGGGCCAAATAGGCTCATGATTTTCATAATCTCTAGTCGAAAAATCAGGCTTGCCAATTACCTCGTCGGCCGGAGCGAAGCTGGTCTTAGGAATTTCACTGTAGTACAGTATTCTACGATTACCGGTATCAGCTACCCATAAACTTCTTCCATCAGAAAAAACACCATAGGGCCAGTTTAGGGTTTGAGCAGAAGGGGCATTTGCAATACCACCAACATTAGTTTGATTTGATTCAAAATCGGGTTGACCCAAAACTACATCAGCCGGTTGTCCATTTTCAGTTGGTAATGAATGCCAGATGAGTACGCGGTGATTCCAGGCATCGGCAACAATTACAACAGTACCATTACTCCATATTCCCGAGGGATATTGCAAGGTACTCGCAGTTACCGGACCACCAGAATTGCGACTTGTTTCTAGTGCATCAATCTGGCCTAAAACAATATCAGGTTCTTGATATTCTGTCTTAGGAATTTCATTCCAAATGAAAACACGGTTGCGCCCCGTATCAGAAACAAAGAGTTTATTTTTCGCGGTGAAAACCCCTCTTGGAGCTAAAAATGGCATTTGTTCAGAGCCCTTAAAAACATATGAATTAGTAACGTTTTTGCCTAGCGTTTCAAAATCCATATTAACAAATTCTAGGCAACTGTTCTCCTGGAAGCATACTGATCACGCGCTTTCCTCCTATCGCACTTTCCATAATTACTTGTTTCGGATGTTCTGCAACAACACTTCCTATAATCCGGGCATTGTGTCCATTTTCATCTTTATGCAAAGCGGCCAACACAGCATCAGCCTCTGACTCGGACACGAAAGCAATAAAAAGTCCTTCATTAGCAACATACATGGGGTCTAAACCTAATAACTCACATGCGCTTGCCACCTGTTCTTCCATAGGCAAATCTCGTTGAATCAGGTCGATACCAAGTTCAGAAGATTGTGCAATTTCTTTCAATACAGTCGCAACACCTCCCCGAGTGGGATCGGTCAACAAATGAATGCTTTCTCCATACTGCTCAATCAATCGTAGTATGGTATAATTTAAATTAGTTGTATCACTCTTGATTTCTGAATCGAATTCCAAACCTTCCCTAACCGACATGATAGCCATCCCGTGGTTTGCAATGTTACCGCTGACAATAATCTTATCTCCTACGGAAATGTTTTTTACGCGGATATTTGCTTTTGGATGAATGGGTCCGATACCCGAGGTATTCACGAAAATTTTGTCGCCTTTACCCTTTTCAACCACTTTGGTATCACCTGTAACAATCTGTACACCAGCTTTTTCACAGGCAAATTTAATCGCTACCAGAATATCCCAAAACTCTTTTACCGGAAGTCCTTCTTCAATAATGAAGCTTAACGAAAGAAACTTCGGAGTAGCACCGCAAACCGCCAAATCATTCACAGTTCCGTTTACCGCCAACTCTCCAATATTTCCTCCGGGGAAAAATATGGGAGATACTAAAAAGCTATCCGTAGAAAAAGCAGTTTTACCATGTAATTCCAAAAAAGCACCATCATGGCGTTCGTCGAGGATATCGTTTTTCAGCAAATCAAAAACACCACTATCTAAAAGTTTGTTGGTTAGTACTCCGCCACTTCCATGACCCAATGTGATCACATCAAAGTCAAGTTTAGGCATGGGGCATTGCAACTGCATGCGTATTTTATTATTTTCTGACATTTACTCGATAATCGAAATTAAAGTAATTCGAGCTTTACCCCGAAATACAAGGTTCTTAATTTTAAGTGCCATGGGAACTTGCCCAGAGCTAGGTTTTTATTGATTAAGCTTCCACCATTCCAGAAAAATGATAGTAGGCCGCACAGGCCCCTTCACTACTGACCATAGGCGCGCCAAGTGGATTTGTAGGTTTACATGTCTTGCCAAATTGAGAGCACTCAAAAGGCTTTTTGATTCCCTTCATAATCTGTCCTGAAATACAATCTGGGTTTTCAGGTGCCTCTTCAATCGTGACACTAAATTTTTTCGTAGCATCAAACGCGGCATATTTCTCACGAACGGCATAGCCGCTATCAGGAATTTCCCCTATACCTCGCCACATTTGATTTCGTACTTCAAAAACTTCATCGATGACTTTCTGAGCTTCTGGGTTTCCCCCTTCCCGGACAATTCTCGCATATTGATTTTCAACCTCTGACTTACTTTGCTCTAATTGACGGATAACCATCAAAATACCTTGCAAAACATCTAAAGGCTCAAAACCGGTAACCACAATCGGCACTTTATATTCTGCCGATATGGGATGATATTCCGTATTGCCCATTATAGTGCATACATGACCTGCCGCTAAAAAGCCATCAATTTTACTTTCCTCATCATCGATCACAGCCTTTATTGCCGGTGGCACCAATACATGGGAAGCCAAAATCGAATAATTTTTTACACCTCTGCGATGCGCATGAACGACGGATAATGCATTTGCTGGAGCGGTTGTTTCAAAGCCCACAGCAAAGAAAACAACCTCTTTATCAGGATTGTCTTCAGCAATTTTCACAGCCTCCAAGGGGGAATATAAAATCCGTACATCGGCTCCTTCTGCTTTTGCTTCAAGCAAACTTTTTTGGGAACCAGGTACGCGTAGCATATCTCCAAAAGAACAAAGAATCACACCCTTTTCTGAGGCGAGATACACCGCTTTATCAATCAAATTTAAAGGGGTGACACAAACCGGACAACCAGGCCCGTGAATCATTGTAACCAAATCTGGTAACATCTCAATGATACCATTTTTCACAAGGCTATGTGTTTGCCCACCGCAAACTTCCATAATCGACCAAGGTCTGGAAACGGTATTTTTTATTTCTTGCAAATACTTTTTTGCTAACTCTGGGTCGCGATATTCTGACATATACTTCATGAGTAGCCGATTTAATTGGTTTTTGGCAAATATTCATCTACATCCGTAAGATCTCCCAGTTCGCCAATCTCTTCCAGATACTTAAACGTTTTTTGAGCTTCTTCTTCATCTACTTTGCTGATGGCAACACCAACGTGTACCAGTACATAATCGTCAATATCGGCATCCGGCAACATTTCTAAACTGGCCTCTTTGGTTATACCACCAAATAAGACTTTAGCCATGCGCACCTTGCCATCATACTTCATTTCAATACTCTTGATTTTACCTGGAATCGCTAAACACATAATTTACTTTTTAATATGCTGATAATAGGAGAACTGACCGAACGAAATGTTCTCATCGTTACTAGACAATATACGATTAAATTTTATATTAATTTTTGAATCTCCACCTAGTTTTATAAGCTTTTCGACGAGAATTGAATTTTGAAAAACCCCTCCACTACAAGCAATAATACTAAAATTATGTTGTGCGGCTATTTTGAAAATTACAAGCGCTAGTGTGTGGATAAAACTATGTGCAAGTCGAGGAATTGAGAAACCATCGACCATAGCCTGGTGAATATTTTGAATGATTGTTTTTGTAGGAATGTTTTCAAATACTACCCCTTCTAAAAAATCAACTTCATTATTTCCAACATACTTTTTTGCTTGATTTTCTAATAGCATTGCAGCCTCACCTTCATAACTAGTCACATCTATTATACCCAACAAGGATGCGACCCCATCAAACAAACGTCCTACAGAGGATGTTTTCAAGGGATTGTTCTCCAACATTTTGAGGTAGACTTTCCATTCTGTTTTAGAAAATTTCTTCTCGGCGATTTGTTTTTCTCCATCAGGCAGCATACTTAATAATGATAATCGAGGTTCCTTTGCCATTTTATCTGCGGCCAACCAGTCATAATACTCAAAATAAAGGAACCGTTCCATTGCACGATTTTGATAGGTGAAAAATTCGCCTCCCCATATCATTTCATCTTCTCCCAATCCTGTTCCATCCCAAACTACACCAAGTATTTTTTCTTCAGACGCGAATAAACCATGCTCTCCTAAGACACTTGCCAAATGGGCTTTATGGTGTTGTACGGAGACAAGCTCAGCACTCCATGTTTCTGCCAGTTCCCTTCCTAAAATACTGCTTTGATACTGTGGATGCTCATCAACCAAAACAACATTCGGTGGTGTTTGAAATAATTCTATAAACTGCTTAAGATTATCTTGAAGCCTCTCCAAAACATCATAACTATCCAAATTTCCAAAATACGGACTCACATAGGTATGAAAATTGGGAACAAATGTGAATGTACTTTTTAAATGGGCACCCATAGCCAGTATTTTATCATCTGACTTTCTTGCATTCAGATAGTTTGGAGCAAGACCGCGAGAGCGGCGAAGTGTTAGTTGTTGTTCTCCGACGAACCTAAATACAGAGTCATCCTGCGGGAAAGAAATTCCCAAATCATGATGGAGGAAATAATCGGTCAATCCAGCTAGTTTTTGAATTGCGTCGATTTTTTTTGAAATAATTGGAGAACCATGCATGTTTCCGCTAGTGGCAATAATTGGAATGTCCAATTCATCCATCAAAAGTGTAAGCAAAGCCGACGAGGGCAACATGACTCCTAAATGATCCAATCCTGGTGCAATACTTTCCTTTTCCAAATTATCAATAGATTCCTTCGGGTTTAAAATTACGATTGGAGCAACCGAAGAAGTAACCGCGTTTTCCTCTATAGAGCTTAGATTAAAATCTTTCTTGATTTTGTCCAGAGATGGGTAAAGCAACGCAAAAGGTTTTGCTGGGCGCTGCTTTTTCTCACGTAAACGTTGTATGGTAGTTTTATTATTGGCATCGCAACACAGCAGATAACCATTAGTGTTTTTAAGTGCTAGAATGCTTCCTTTTCGGATTAAATCAGATGCTTTTTCTATGAGCATTCTCTGGTCTCCATAAAATTGCTTTCCGTCGTAATCTTGAAGTTCCAGTTTAATTCCACAGTCACCACAGCTATTGGTTTGTGAATGAAATCGTCTGTCATCGGGATTAGTGTATTCCTCTTGACAAGAAACACACATTTTAAAGGCATCCACTGTGGTATTTTTTCTCTCAAAAGGAAATTGGGTCGTCACCGAAAATCTAGGTCCGCAGTTGGTACACGTGGTAAAAGCATAAGCATAACGGCGATTGGTTGTATCCCTAATTTCTTCTCTGCATGACTCGCAGATGGCAAAGTCAGGCGTTAAAGGGATATTGACTTGCTGTTTTGACTCCGAAGGAACTATCTTAAAATCCTTAAATTCCTGAAAGCTAATTTCAGAAATCGAATGGGACTGAATAACTGAAATTTCAGGAGCATCATTTAGGATACGCTCTAAAAACCTCTGCGCCTTTTTCGCAGATAAATTGCAGTTAATTAATACCCCATCCTGATTGTTGCATACGGTACCCTTTACGGCAAACTCTTTGGCAAGTTTAAACACAAAAGGTCGAAATCCCACGCCTTGAACTTGTCCGGAAATTGTAATTTCAAAGGTTTTTTGCATTTAGCCATTATCCTTTCTTCCGCTCAATTTTATCCAGCAACCAATTACACCATTCATCAATTCCCTCTCCGTTTGTTGATGAAACTTGCAAGACCTCAATTTCATGATTTACCTCTCGTGCATCTTTAATTACTGCTTCTACTGAGAAAGGAACGTAAGGCAATAAATCAGCTTTTGAAACTAACATCATATCGCTGGTCAAAAACATTTTAGGATACTTTTTAGGCTTGTCATCGCCTTCTGTTGTTGCCATTAAGGTAACGCGATAGTCTTCACCCAAATCGAAAGATGACGGACAAACCAAGTTGCCAACATTTTCAATAAAGAGCAAATCGATGTTTTCCAAGTCGAATTGGTCCAAAACCTGATGCACCATTTGAGCTTCCAGATGGCAAATACCTCCCGTTACTATCTGCAGGGCATGTATGCCGGTCTCTCGAATACGCTCTGCGTCGCGTTCCGTTTCTAAATCTCCGACCATCACGGCCATCGTTATTTTATCCTTTAGTTTTTCTGCAGTTTTCTGCATTAAAGTGGTCTTACCACTACCTGCTGATGAGGTTATGTTGATTAAAAGAGTATTGGTTTTAGCCATTTCCTTTTTAATAATATCCGCTACAAAATCATTTGCTTTAAGCAAATTGATATTGGTGTTCTCGCATTGCACAGTCCCTCGTGCCGCCTTTGTTGATTTATCTACCATTTTCTTTTTTCATTTTTAACCATTTTTGGTCTTACTTTTTAGTATATCTAACTGGCTAGGTCAATCTTCAAACTCTATTTTATGAATAAGCATTTCCTCGCCTTCAATCACATTTTTACTCGGTCGTCCGCAATTATCACAAAGAAATCGATAGTTTTTAACATTTGTAATATGATTGCAAACTTCACATTGAATTTTCAATTGTGTCGACTCTATTTTCAGAGCAACGTTCTGAAATCTACCATCCCTTAAATGATAAACATCATACGCATTATGTAGTAGACGCGGCTCTATGTTTGAAAGGATCCCAACTTTCAGATGAATTGCTTTCATCTTTTGAAGTTTCTCAGCCTCAAACTCTTGTTCTAAAGTCGCAATAATGCTATTTACGATAGATGTTTCGTGCATAACGCTCCTAAATTAAACTTTTAACTTTTTCCAATTCTTGAAGATGTTTCTCAGCTTGTTCTAGTATACCTGAATCTGTGACCAAAGTTTTTACTTCCTCGGCTTTTTCCTTCATTTCTTCATATTTTTTCAACTCCTCCTCATTAGTTTCGTTATGTGTAAGCCATCCCAATTCCAATTGATTCAACAAGGTTAGGGCACGTTCAAAGGGGTATGCTTCTGCCGTTCTTACCTCAAGTGCCTCCTCAAACAGTCCCGACGCTTTATCCAGGTTATCATGAATTTTTGCCGGAGGAAAATGCATTAAGGCGGTCGCATAATTATGACTTGCCATCGCATTCTCATACGGATACTTGTCTTTTGTATAAAAAGCCAGAACTTCTTTGAAGGATGATGCACAAAAGGCCGTCCACATTGGTTTCTCATCAGCAGCTACCGGAATTTCAGAGTAAATTAACGCCAGATTGTGGTGAACATCTGCAAATTTCTGAGGATGTGTATCTCGCTTGAACACTTTCAATACATCCTGAAACGCATTAATGGCTGCCTTATAATATTGAGGACTTCCATTCTTTGACCAGGTATATAATAGAATCGCTTTTTTGAATCCGGCCTCTCCTAAGAACTCCGGAATATCTTCTTCTTTAAAATATTGAATCGCTCTATTAATAAGTTCTTTGGATGCAATAAAGTCTTCCTTAAAATTGGCAATTTCTGCTGCATCGACCAACAGCATTCCTGCCTGTATTTTAAGGCCCTTAGCTTCAAACTGAGCAATAGACTGCAACTGTAAATTATGGATTTTATCCAATTCTTGGCGAACATAAGGAACCTGTAATTGTGCCATTAAAATTCCCGCTAAAAGGGTAGACATCGCATTTTTAGCATCATCGGAAATGGCAATTTCCAGTTGTTCTTCGGCTAACTGTTTAGCTTTATCTAAATCCCCTGCATCCAAGAGTAAATTCAAATAGTGCTTTGCGGTAAATACCTTGATCTCATCATTTTCAGCGTTGGATAATGCTTTAGCAAATCCATTTTGTAGTTCGTTGAAGTCCCGAGGTTTTTCAACTACACCATAATAGCCGAGAATTGCGGTATTATGAAGGGATGTGTTGCTACAAAAATCTACCATATCTGCGGAAATTTCGTATCCGAAATGCAAATGTGTCGCAATCAAAAGGTGATGGTATAGCGGATTTTCTTCAGAAATAAACTCAAAAGCCTTTTGATGGTTTCCTAATTTATAGAAAACCAAAGCAAGTAAATTTTCTTGGCTAAGGGATGTTTTCGGAAACACGTATGGTGGCTCCAAATCATACCAATCTAAAGGAATGGTAATTTCATCGGAATCTATCACCAAGGATTTGTGGTCTTTGATTGTGTCGGCATGCTCAGTTATCGAAACCAATTCATCTAATCGGTCTACGGAAGCAATAGCCATCTGAACTTTTTGATAGATATCAGTTGTTGTTAATATTGTAAGCATTTTTATTTACTTTTTGTGTGCCCCTAGAGTCTTTTGCCGCTGTTTGCTGCATATGTTTACCATAAATTTCTGCAAGTCGCTCTGAACGGTAATCCCCTATATGCTGTATCAAAATTTGGCTAGGGTCTTTGGTATTGATAAATATAAGCAAAACTTCCCACCGCCCTTTTGTCGGGGTGACCTTGTATTGGACCTCGGCATCCATAAGCCAATTGTTTTTCGGTTTCGTCATGTTCTATTTAGACACTGATTTTTATCAAGTCCGTTTTTTCGATGATTTCATAATCCAATTCCCTATCCGATGCATCTAAGTCATTATCTATTAAAATCTCACGTACCGCAAGGGTTTTATCTCCCTTCAAGTTACGGGATTTCAAGAGAAACTGGGTCGATTTATACATTTTTACGAACCATTGACTGGAGACCGGCGTAATCAAAATCTTTTTCTGTTCTTCCACATAGGTAACATAAGCAAAATGGATTTCGCCGAATATTGTTGTAACGAGCTCGGCATCTAAATAGATATGGGAAGATTTTAGAGCAATTTTTGTACTCACGAGGGTATCGATTGATTTAAATCTTCCACAATGTGCTGCACGACCTTATCGCCAGCTTCCCTTACCACATCACTTAAATCAACTTCGAGTTTAGTATTCTCGATAGCGACCAAATACACTTGAATATCCTCTGGATAGTCATCTTGTAAAATCTTTTTGGTATAGGATAAGGCTTGATCCCATTTCATCCCATGGAGAAAAACCAGAGGGTCATCTTGGGGTGCTTTCATTACCTCTTCCGCAGGGACCTTAAACAAAGTTCCCACAGGTTCATTGCTATTCAAGACTGCGTCTACCAAAATTATCCTATCATGCCCTTTTAAACCAAAGAGCACTTCAAAGGCTGCTGTGCCCATATCAAAAATCGTAATATCCTCAGAATCCGGAAGCTTTTTGCGCAACTGTTCAATGACATAAATACCAATTGCATCATCGCTCCGCACCGGATTTCCAAATCCCATTATTGCAGTCTTCATCTCGTTAGATTTATGGTTAAAGTAAAAACTTTCCCGAGGTTACCCACAGGAAAGTCTTTTTAAAACTATGTGCTAGAAGTTAAAGTTTAAATCGCGATAGCTCCACACCACTTTTTGCATCATGGGCATGTACAGTACAAACCAGGCAAGAGTCAAAAGAGCGAGCGACAATACCTACCTCAACAGGATCTAATGGATCTTCGATAGTCGTCCCCAAAAGAGCAGTTTCTATAGGTCCAGGATTATCGTTACCATCTTGAGGGCCAACATTCCATGTTGTCGGCGCCATAACTTGATAGTTTTTGATGACACCATCCTTAATTTCAATCCAATGAGCTAAAGCTCCCCTTGCTGCTTCAGTAGCACCAAAACCTTTGCCGTCTTTCTCAACAGGTTTAGTGTAGAATTCACCATCCAGGTCGATTTCTGACAACCATTGCTCGATGAACTTATAGATTCTTGGTGCTTCATGTACACGGGCCAAAACCCTTGTGAAGACGCTGGGACCCAACTTCTTGATTATATCGCCGAATAACGGGTCTCTAATTTGATGTTCCTTGTTATTAGGATTTGCATTCATGATTACTCTTGCCAATGGCCCTGCCTCTGCTGCGTGACCATCATATCGAGGCGATTTCGCCCAGCTATACTGTCCGTCAAAATTACTATCATGCAATGTTTGTGACGGAGCGGGAGTGGGAAGTGGCTCATCCCAAGGATGTAATCCGTCTTCTTGATCGTTGTACCATGAATGCTTCACATGCTCACTTACTTTCATATGGTCGAACTCGTGATAGTTTTCTCCATCAAAGAATCCACTAGACTGAATCAAGGCATCGTTTCTACCATCGATTGTTGGATTATTATAACGGTCTTTATGGAGGTAAGTACCTGTTGCCAAAAACTTCCCTACACCTTGACCAAATTTATCCAAGCCGAATTCAAGTCCGGCACGAATCAATAATCCCAAATCACTATTCTTTTGCGATTCATTCTCCTCTACCCAGGCCAACATATCGTCCCAAGTTTTAATTTCCATGTAACGCTCAATAGAGCAGCCCAACCAGACCGGCTCTAACCAATCGTTTTTGAATTGCGCCAATATTGCATGCGCTCGCGTAATATCTTTTAAGGTAGGAGCACACATCACCCCACCGGGCACCATATAACTCGAATGTGGCCATTGACCACCGAACAAGGCATAGATTTGAACTGGAAGCCCACTAGCGGTCAATCCTATTTGAAAGGTTTCCCCAACGTAGGCTGACCAGCGTTTTACCACTTCCTTATATAAAGGTTTATCGGCATACTTTTTATTAGCTAAATCCGTGGCGAAAATCGCATAATACCATCTTGGGATACTTTGAAGGGTTTCCGAAGCCTGACCAATCGCTCTCAACAAAAGAGCATTTGGGGTTAGCTTTGTTCCCCAAGCAGTATCTAATGCCGAGGATGCACAATATAGGTGCGACCCTCCACAAATACCACAAATTCTAGGAGTAACAATGAGTCCCGATTGTGGATCCTTGCCTGCCATGATTTTCTCAAAACCCCTGAACATCGCTGCTTGCGTATGGGCGCGTGTGACTTTGCCGTTGTCAATATAGACCTTCACATCCAAATCGCCCTCAACACGACCAACGGGAGATATATTTAATTCTGTTACTGACATTTTTATTCTTTTTCGTTGCTATTATTTTGAACCTCCCTTAACCCTATGGTTTGTAGGTAATACTTTCTGGAAACCGGCCTCTAAATAGTAAGCCAATTTGTTCCTACCCTCTGGGACTTCTTTAGGAAATGTACCCATGTACTTCATGGTCTTAAAAACACTACCTTTCATAAGGTCGTTATGTGGAAAGCCAGGTTCGGTACAGCCCAAACAAGGATGATTAGCTCGGGTTTTACTAGATTGTCTGTTCCACAATATATTGTTACAACTCGCTCTTGTCATTGGGCCTCTACATCCAACCTCGTAAAAGAGGCATCCGTTACCCCTTTGGCCAAATCCACCATCGACTTTTTGTGCAAAGTTGACTACGTTGGTACAACCTGTCTGAACAAAGTCGGTAAAAAACGTTTTTGGCCTGTGGTAATCATCAATAAGCACATCGCCTATCCTTCCCACAGAAATCGCGACAAGAATTTGAGTAATCCAATCTGGGTGCGCAGGGCAACCTGGTATATTTATTACTGGCAAACCACCTTTTGAAACATAGTCAGGGCCCAAGAACCCACCCTTGTTCTTTTTATGGAATTGCATTCCAGTAGATTCACTAGGGTTTGGCGGAACTGCAGGTATGCCTCCCCATGTTGCGCAATCGCCAATAGCGACGACATAGCCCGCAACTTCTGAGAGTTCCTTAATCCAGTCCTTCATCGGACGGTCAGCGAATAAGTTCATGGTTCCTGTGTTATCCGGGCCTTGAATTATCGAGCCTTCAAAAACAAGAATATCCATCTGCACTTTTCCTGCGAGGATATCCTTTAATAGGTCTTGAACTTGGTCCCCAATCTGTAAACCGGTTGTTGGGTGCCATAAAATGTTTAGCCCGAAATCGGTAATAAGTTCTACCACCGTTGGTTCTTCGGCGTTCAAAAAGGACATTGTGTTGCCACTACATGCACCTCCTTGTAACCATAGTACATTTGCCATAAGTCATTTGATATTTATTTTAAAAGTAATGAAAATAAGAATATGATTCTTATTTAACAAAATTTTTAGAGTATTTTGCGTTATTTGGAATATATCTTAATTATTCATGACAACCTCTTAAAATAAAAAGTCTGTAAGCTAATTTAATTTCAGATGAACTAATTGAGTTTCATGAAAGGAACCAATTATAGGACTTTTTCAACACGATAAAAGGAGCTCTTACTTATACCGGCTTTTTCACATGCCGTTTTTATGGGTAGGTCTTGTTTATCGTACAGGTATTTTGCAAAATGATATTTCTCAATGGTTTCTTTTTTAGAACCAGTTGGTCTGCCCAATAATTTGTTTCGCTTCCTTGCGTTGGCAAGTCCGACTTTAGTTCTTTCACTAATAAGGTTTCTTTCGAATTCCGCAACGGCAGCAAATATATGCAGTAAGAACTTACCGTTTGCCGAGGCGGTATCGAACTCCGGTTCGCTTAAGCTTTTAAAGTGAACCCCTGCCTGATTAAACTTATCTATAAGCTCAACCATATTTTTTAAAGAACGAAACACTCGGTCATTTTTATATGCGATAACAGTGTCCCCTTCGCGCATATATTTAATCAATTCATTTAGCCCTTTTCTGTCACTCCTGGCACCGCTGGCAACGTCCTTGTATATTTTTTCACAACCGGCATTTTTAAGTAGGTCTATCTGAGATTCTAAATTTTGATCTTGGGTTGATACTCTGGCATATCCAAAAATCATAATAGTTCAGTTAATTTATAGCTCATAATGATTCGGCAAAAAGGGTGTCAATCGTAAAACAATTGTAGTATTCTATTCCCCCTATGCTCTTTGAGTTCCAGCAATAGTTTCTCTTGATCACCAAAGGTAAATTTGGTTACGGTCAGCACAAACTCACGGCTCTCACCATCTTTAATGATTTTTGGAAGAGAATACCTGAAAACAGGCTCAATTTCAATTTTTTGATAGGATGATTTTTTCCGCTTGTTTCCATTTACCTTGAAAATTTTCAGATAATCCATCTCAAAGTCTATCCCAGATCTGTTTTTTATCTCCACAAGTGCATAGACCTCGGTTCGGTCGTAAATCAGGTCCCTCAGATGTAGTACTACACCTTTTTTTCTTTTGCGTTTTAGACTGTTTCGATTGTGCTTCAGTTGAAATTCGCTGAATTTTTTAAAGTATTCAAAACGATTCGGGGAACCGGTTTGTGGGGTCTTCCTCGTCACAGAATCCTTCAATACGGATACCGAACTTTTACTAGTTGGAATAAACAAAGGACTTTCAAAACCAATACGTTCATTTCTAGGAATAAAATAATTCAGCGTATCCAAATTTTTCAGATACTTCAATTTATAGGCGTAAACTTCATCGGTGGACGTAATTACCAATAGGTTGCTTTCATGGCCCTTTACCCCCTGTAACAAACCTACATGCTGAAGGTTTTCTTTATTATAACTAAAAGTAAAGTTGGGTGAACCAACGACCGCCTGACGAATTTCATTTGGAAAGAAAAGTGCAACAACCTCCCTTTCATTTGTGCCGATTGTTTTTAATTCTTGTGCACTTGTTTGGCCTAAAATAAGAATCGATATAAAGATTAGTATCATTTTCATAATGCAGGTTTTAAAATAAGCTGATATTGATTATAAACCGTCACCTTCACATTACGGTTGTTTCTTCGAAAGACTTGCTTGACACCTCCTACTTGTGGCACACCGGGAATATTTATGTCCTCTACCACGTCCCCTATAACCTCCGTGGTGGCCTCACCCGTAAAGCTGTTTCGTATGTAAATACCCTCATTGCCATCCAGTAAATCGAAGGCTTTCAAATCCACCAGTTTGTTGTTGATGTTCGTAATAGTGATAAAAACCCGGTTAGCATTAAACCGGACAAAACCATAAACCAACGAATTTCTGGGGATAGAATCGCCGTTGATGAGCGCATCTACGGCCAGTCGTAATTCCAATCGCTCGTCGCTTTTCACCGTTTGTTCTCCGTTGACTTCCACCATAACAAAGTCATCTGTCCTTCCTTTTGTTGTTTCCAAATCAACCAATGAAACTGGTTTAGGTTCGTAGGCAAAAAACTCATGATGGGCCTTTGCAAAATCAATGACCGTTTCTTCGATTTGATTTTTAGGCGTGCCGGCCATTGGTTTTGATGAACTAATGTCCGCCATATTATTGTATTCTCCAGATTCGTAATTTATCCTTCCTGAGGCATAGATACTGTCCACGATACGTTGACGCTCTTTCTCTTGATACATAGAGTCATAAAGTCCCGTTGAATCCAATAGTGATTCGTCATAAATACTTGGAGCATTGGACTCCCGTACTTCTTTCAAGTCATTGATGGCATCCAATTTCGAGGAATACTCTTTTTGTTCCTCCTTCAATTCCGGCACCACAGGCTGGGTCAGTTCTGACTTCACATCGTCTCCCTCTCCCATTACGAGAAATCCATAGCCAACTATAAATAGCACTACCAAGGTGACTATGGTGATAAATATCATTTTGTTTCGATCTAGTTTCATTTGAAGCTATTTTTGAATGTTGAGTTTTTTAAGGGAGTTTTCAAAGAAGTTGGTTATCAATAGACCATGGGTATTATTAGGGAAATTTCTATCTACCTGAAGCAGATTGCCTGTGGTTATTAATTGGTACCTATCGATAATAGATCCCCGATTGATCTCAAAAATGGTTTCCGTTTGAAAAGATATGCGTTCCCCACTTAAAATAAGTTCCGTATTGACCGAGATAACCTTTTGCACCAGGGAGTACTGCAGCAACCTGTTATAAACCCCATCCGCCTTTTTCTGCCGGTAGACATTATCGACAGTACTATCTCCCAGCCACAAGGCCTTTTCAAGATTTTTTTCATAGTTACTTTCATCGATTCCATAGAAATAGTTGTGAAATAAATCGAGATGGGAAAGCGCCTCGACTTCCATATTTTCCTTTTGCGAAACCAATTTTAAGGGAATTATGGAACCATCCGTGTTTACGGCAAAGGTGCTGTTGAGCATACGCTGATTGAAACGATAGACCGTTACCAGTGCAAAAATGCTGGTCAATAGACAGGCCAGTACGACTGCCAAAACGATGTAGCGGTTAAGTTTCAAAACGCTATAGATATTTCTATATGGGGTTAGTTTATTTTTCATGATGTTTATATTACTCGACAAATAGCCTTAAGGTGAAGCTGGTAGCGCGTTTATAAAGTTTGAACTTCAACAGAATGATGAACCCCACTCCTGCCAATTCAATGACCGGGGCAAAGAGTTCACTACCGAAATCGGTACCGAATAGGTTTGGCCAAAAGTTTTCGGTGATTTCTTGATAGAGCTCGTTTACAAAAACATTGACCAAAAAGAATGCGGGTACTATCATATAAACAGCTGCGTACAGCTTAAAAAAGCGATAGCCCATTGGTCTGAATTTTTCAAAAACGGCCATGCTGATGACCAGTGGAAAAAAAGCCTGCATGATTCCCAACAGAAAGTAGCGTTCCGCCAAAAACATGGGATAGATGAACAGATCCAACACCCAAAGAAATAGTCCTAATGCTAGCGCAATCATACGTATTCCCAGGAAAGGAGTCGTGAGCCATTCATACAGAATGCCCATCGCCTTTGTGGTTGCATCCAAAAGGCCCAAATCCTCTTCTACTTCGATATCCTGTAGTTCCAAGGGTAGTAGTACTGGGGCCGTTCCTCGATATTGACCTTCTATGGCCACTAAAATGGAGTCAAAAGCATCCAATACTTCCGTAGAGAAAATAACCACCAGGACAACCGCAAAATTTTTGATCAATTCGGTGGGGGTCAAGCCCCATGTAGCCCCTTGGATGGTCGCCCCTCCTTCATAGTACTTTTTCAGAATATTGATCAGAAAAAACAAAACGGCCAGCACTTTCATTCCACCGATCACATAGGACGCAAAATCACTATCCTTAATGGTCTGAAAAACGGAATCGACATATTCCAACCCGATGGACAAAAACATGCTATAGCCTTTTAATAGTTGGTTTCCCTATTATTGATTCTGTCCTGCATCTCTCGAAAGGAAATAATGAGCTTATACCTCTTATTCTTTAAGGTGATGTCCGCTATCATTTTTTGAGAATCGTCCCGATGTGCTTCCAATATTTCCAATCGCTCGGCATCATTGAGTTTTAGAAAGTCATTGGAGAGCACCTGGTTCATAAATTCCAGATTACGAAGTGAGCCGTCAATGATGGTATTGAAAGCGTTGGAAACGGCATCTATTTCGTCAGGATGGATGTAAGGAGAATTTAGGATACCCCTCAAATCGTTTCGGACCATAATGACCAAAGCTTCGTTGTTTTCATTGATTTCCTTGACGGCCTCATATTGCGCTACCGCACTGTTTACTTTTTCAATGGTCTCTTTGGCCTGTTTGAGAAACTTGACGGTTTTGATCATTTCGCTAGTCTGTTTGGCGGATTCAAACAACTGCTTGATCAACGATAGAAAATTGGTGTTGTCATAAACTGGGATACCCTGCGCTTTCGTTTGACCTGTACTGGCTATAGCCAAGAATACCGAAATGATGATGGTTTTAATTGTAATTTTCATAAGGTTATTTTTTTAAGTGTGAATATGATTTTTGAAATTTCTGTTTTACAAATTCCATGATAGCCGTTTCCATATCATTGGTTTTACCATAAATGGCCATTATGGTTTCGTTCTCCGAGCCGTCAGTGAGATAGGCCGCATACACCTCGGGTGGCACTTCCAAACGAAAGATGTTGCTCTCCTTCCCTATCTTGATAAAGATTTCGGTGTACTTCCGCTGCCCTTTCAAATCGTTCTTGATAGATTTCAACTGGTTTAGGTCATGGCTAGAAAGGCTTAGTCTTTTGACCAATTCGGCGTACCCCTTTTCATTTCGAAGGCTATAAATAACCTGGGTATTTTCAAGGATACTTGCCGAAGTAGAATTACTTGGTAATTGGTTGATGGACTGAAGAATAATCCCAATCGCCCCATTTTGTTTTCGTATGGCCTGATAGTAGAATTCGACACTTTCCAGCACGTTATCAAACTTCAATTGTTTGGCGAACTCATCGAACAGGATAATCCCTTTTTCGGCACGGTTACGCCAGATGGTCCGCTGAATGGCAGATTTGATAAGCTTCAGCATTACAGAAAGGACTTCCTTGTTATCCTTCACTTCATCCAATTCAAAAACAATAAGGCGTTTGTCCTCGATTTTATAAGACTGGTCTTCACTTACCTCGAATAAAAAACTGTAGAGTCCGTCCCCGACATATTCCGACATGATGTGCAGAAAGTTTGTGGTATTGAAATAGGCCTTATCGATGCCCAAATCATCCAATAGGGTTTCTTTCTTCTGCTGGACAAAATTGTAAAAAGCTTCCAACGAATGTGTTTCATTGGTGTTGTGCTTATAGTAATGTTGAAGAATCTTCTTCAATGCGACTTCTTGTGCTTTGGCGACCTTAAGACCCGAAGCAAAGAGCTCCAAAAGGAAGACGGTAAGGTCTTCCAACCGCTCCGGGCTTAGGTCATGTAGACTATTGATATAAAAGGGATTGATGCCCAGGTTCTTTCCCTGCTCGTAGCGTAAGGTGATGTATTGATCGGGATAGAGCTTTGCAAACTTGGTATAACTGCCGCCCAAATCAATGATGACCAAGCGTACCCCATGCTCAAAATATTGACGAAGAATGTTGTTCGCCAAAAACGACTTGCCCTCTCCCGTGGGAGCAAAAATTGAAAAGTTCCGTGCCTTGATGCGCCGCTTTTTTTCGTCCCATACATCCTTAATGACCGGTATGTTATGTTGCCGGTCGTTAAAAATGATACCCGTAGCATCCGATTTATAGTTGGTATTGTTGATTAGCAGACAAAGGGCATGTTTCAGGTCGGTGACATATAGATCTTCATCGGAAAAGTTGGATGCGAAGCAACAATAGCTATTCAGCAAATAATGTTTTCGCTCTTCCCCTTTTGGAAAATACGGTATGATATCCAGTTCCTTGAACTCCGTTTTAATCCGAGAAGCAATTTTACTTAAATCAGCCAGGCGGTCGCTCCAAAAAACCACATTAAGATGACCTCGTACGATTCGGGCATTATCGTCCTGGTTGATTTGGTCCAGAATGGTACTGATTTTACCATGTACGACCTTGTTCTGCGTACCGAAGTTGGAACTTTTGCTTAGTTCCTCTAGCCGTTTTTCTAACAGTTTTCTCCATTTGTGTTTATCGTCAAAATAGATAATTTGGTTAACGATATGGTTTTCGTTCATATTTAGCCCTAACCCGTCGATAAAGCCTTGATGAAAGACAAAATCATCTGAAGTAAAAGCATCATTCGTTTTGCTACTGCTTACCGATTCGCCAAAACACAATTCATTGTTGACGGCCAGTACATCAAAATAATGATTGCCTATTTGGCCATGGTCTTTATTGAGGACAATGTCGGTATCGAAGTCTTGATTGAACCCATTGAAATAGGTATCAGTCATCAAAAGGATTTCACTTTCTTTTAGCGGTGTAAAATCAAGTTTATAGCTGTTGTTGAGAAAACCGATTGCATCGCGAACGGATGCCGTAAAACTTTCTACAGCTACGGTCATTTTTTCAGGAATGGCTTTTGGAATTCCTCGAAATGGATTCACATATTTTGATTTGTTGAGGCCTCTATTCTTGGGCCATACGAAAAAGAGATACGTTTGATGCGATATATATTCCCTGCCCTTAAAATGTTGATGGGTCGCCTTTTCCAAAAAAGTCGTATTCGGTAAACGCTCGGCCGAATATGCTAACTTTTGGTAAACGTCCTGTTTATGGATGACCGTTCCGGCCGGCAACGATTTCAACGCTTGAAACCAACTGCCGTGCAAGTCCTCAAAATCGGTTTCCGATAATGAATAGACCTCCGGCAAATCTGCCTTATAACACAATACCAGGTTACCATTATTGGCAAAGACTAGATTGTCCTGAATATCCACAATCGGGTAGTTTTGGGTTAGATTAATCCTCATAACACAGCGCGGTTGTTTTTTTGTTGGATATGGCACTCGGAAAAACCTTTTGAAAATGCAGCATGTGTGGTTGATGCGTTAATTTCAGAAGCATCGCATACAAGGTAAAATTGACACCTAGGCCACCAACAACCAAAAGGAAACTGAAAGAGAATATTATCACCAATAGCGAACCGATAACTGCCGCCATTTGTAATGCGAACAAGGAAACCGGAAGCCCGAATATCAGCGCACGTTTACGAATGTTTCGGTATATCGGGTAACTCTTCATTATACGACCAAGGTTATCAAATAGGTAAAGATGCCAACGACGGCACCGGCTATAAGCACAAATACCAATACACGAGTAATCCCTTTCTTAAGGTCGGCGTTTTCACCAAAGAAATGTCCCGCATTGAACAGGAAACCCACGAGGAAAATGACCCCTAGAATAATGGGGAAAATGGTACGTATGGTATCGGAGATGTCGTTGACCGAATCTTCGATACCACCAATTTGGGCATAAGTAGGGGCCGTTGCCAACAGCAACAACCAGATTACTTTGTTTATTCTTTTCATCACTATTCGTTTTAGTGCCCGAAGAGGGCGGTTGATATATTGTTGTTGACGAATTTGAAATGAAAAGGAAGGAATGCGGAGAATCGGCTAAAAATTAACAGTCGGGAACGTTAAAATTTCTTGGATTTTAAATCAATGTATCCCCCCGAGCAACCCCATATTTTCTGAGTTGTTTTGCCCCAGTAGGTTTGCATCAAAAACAAACCTATGAAAAGAGCAAGTCAACAACAAATGGAAGCGGCAGTAGCTTCTTTCAATT
>Ga0189277_10113_pt1 | contig 95080 bp, 86 predicted proteins | sample N26A32minimetaG_FD_130325 | JGI IMG/M metagenome (GOLD analysis project Ga0189277, IMG submission 130325) | Marine microbial communities from the Costa Rica Dome - N26 A3-2 mini metaG | ecosystem: Environmental > Aquatic > Marine > Oceanic > Photic zone | place: Costa Rica: the Eastern Pacific... | reverse complement strand
GACATCACCGTTCGCCCACTTGATCGTCAGATCTGCGGATTCATCGCTCCCAAGACCGAAGTGAACACTCAGCTCGCTCGTGCTCAGGTAGTTGCTCCCACCGTCCATGTAACGGAGCTGAGACCCCGAAACACTCGTCAGCTCTACACGAGTGCCAAACCCGTTGGGCGCGAGATCAGAAACTCCGCTCGTGTTGAAGTCAAGAGTGATCGCGTTCGCACCGACAGAACCATCGATGTCGTTCTGGTAGTACACCATTGCCTGACGCGAGTTGAACATCACGATGTCCTGATCGCCGTCGTTATCAAAGTCTGCGTTGAGCAAACCGCGACCTGCACTCTGAACATCCATCCCGCAGGCCGGGGCATGATCCGTAAAGTGCCCTGTGCCATCGTTGAGGTACAGGATCGCCGGATCGGATTCGAACGATCCATTGAACCCGTTCGTCTCGTAGATATCGAGATGACCGTCGTGGTTGATGTCGATCGATATCACACCCCAACCCCAATACCCAAAGTTGCTCCCCCGTGTGACGGATTCCTCAGTAAAGATATGAGGCGTTGCGCCACCCATGTACATCATGTTCCCCGAGCCGCTCGTCTGATCGTGATTGATGCGGGAGCTGACATACCAATCCCATGCGCCGTCGCCGTTGTAATCGCCGAAGGTGTTGCCCATCCCGTTAGAATCGAGCCCCGTCCCGTTGCCCGGCGTCATCGAAGAGAAGGTGCCGTCGGTTTCATTCACGAAGTAATGCGAGGTAAAGAAGTCCGCGACCCACAGCAACTCGGGGTACCGATCGCCGTCCATATCAACAAACCGGGGCGCGAACCCGCGGTTCGTGGACATATCGATGTCCAGTGCGCTCAGGGTGACATTGGTGAATGTCCCGTCGCCATTGTTACGGAAAAGGCGGCTGCCACCTAACCACCCCGCGACCGCGAGGTCCAGATCACCATCCAGATCGTAATCCCCAAACGCGCCCGAGAATGTATCCCCCTGAAACGCGTCCCCGATACTCACGCCCGCGACGGATGTGACATCAGTGAACGATCCATCACCGTTGTTTCGATAGAGGACATTCCATCCGGGCTCACGACCATCCGGGCCGCCGAGCGATGTGACATAGAGGTCGAGGTAGCCGTCGTTGTTGTAGTCTCCCACCGCGGCGCCGGTCCCCTGATGCGTCCGCGCGACGCCCCAAGCCTCGCCCTGCTCGGAGAAGTTGCCCGTGCCATCATTGATATAGAGCCGATCGATCCCGGCGGACCCGCCGATCACGAACAGGTCTTGATCCCCGTCGTTATCAAAGTCTCCGACGGCTCCACCGCCACCCATGAACTCGACATCCGGCCCATGAGAAACAGTCGCGTGAATCGCGTCCAATCCCACCGAGAGTGCCCGTTCAGAAACCACCGGTGGGGCCGTGTGCCCCAACGAAACGACCATTCCCGCATTTGCGATGAACACATGCAGCAAAGCACGGGACTCATATGCATCACACATACAGACCTCGTCATATGAGTTATCAAATGGATCGTGACCCCCACGATCTCACCCGACGGAGCTCTCCTCCGTTCAATGGAATATACCAGATCGCACATTCTGAGCACAAACAAAAATCCCGCCAATCGTGGCGGGATTCAAGCAAGACCTACTTTGGTCCTTTCAGTTTCCTGGGCGCTGCCCCCGATTCGGACGCGTGCGGCGCTCCTGGCCCGGGCGTGGACGCTCTCGGGCGCCGGGATCTTCCTGCCCGCCCTGCGGACCACCGGGACCACCGCGTCGTGCCAGCGCCTCGCTGGGTTCGCCTTTCCAAAGGCGCGGAACATTGGGGAACGCGTCCGAGATCACATAGTAATAGGTACCCATCGGGAACTCGGGCGTCACCCCGAAACGCCCGTTGCACTCGTCCAGATCACCACTGCCCTCGACATACTCAAAGTCGTAGGCGAATGTGCCGTCGTATGTACCACCCGGCCCATCCGGAGTCTCAGGGCGCTTGCCCTTCTTGAGCCGGTAGCTCGTATCCAGCTCCTTGATCTGGGAGTCCGCGTCCCACGCATCGGCGTAGGAGTATGGGCCATAGATCGGGAACCCATCGAACGCCCAGCCGAGCAGGATCATCTGCTCAGGACCGGCGTCCCCACTCAGATTCTCGATCAGCCCGGTGGGCAGGCCGTGGTAGTGGTACTTGCCGGTCGGCTGGACATGCGCGTTGTTCTCGTCGATCCCGAATGGCACACCGCCGCCCATGGCGTCGTAGTTCCATTCGCTGCCGCCCCCGAACACGCGTCCCTCGGCACTCCAGAACTCGCCGGTACCCGCGTCGAAGATCACGCCGTTGATCGCGATCCCGAACTCGGGGCGAGCGATCGTCGGCTCGTCCGCGAGGCGGGGAAGCAGCGGCACCTTGTACTCGTGGCTTTGAGGGCGGATCGCGTTCGGGTTGCCCGAGTTGGGGAATGCCCCGGTCTCATGGTCCGGCAGCCCGTTCGAACGAATGACACGCATGCCGTCCTCGATCGTGATTGAAACCTCCGGCTCCGGGAGCTCGATCGCCTCCATCGGTGCCCGTCCTTGCCCGCCCTGATTCTGGGGTTGCGTCAACGCCGCCTCCGTCTCTGCGGGGAGTTCCTCGTGGCCCGGGTGGGCGGATGCCATCGAGCAAAGGGCCATCGCGGTTCCCATTGCCAAAACAGATCGATATCGAGTGCACAAACTCGGCATGAAGCTTCCTTTCAATAGTGGGTATAGCAGTTGTGGCTTCAGATCCGAATTACGCGACACTGACATCCGGATTGCATGATGCATCAAACAAACGCACAAATACTCCATTCTAATCACGGGCCGGATGTGTACCGGATTCAAACTTCGATTCACCGATGAAACCCAGCAGAGTTTTGAAGCGGTGAACAGATAAAGGCAGAGAAAGAACTCACGATTGAGCCATCAAAAAACGCCGCTGGCTCGATGCCAACGGCGTTTTCTTCAAGTGGAGACGAAGAGATTCGAACTCTCGACCTCTTGCATGCCATGCAAGCGCTCTACCAACTGAGCTACGTCCCCGTGTGGGCTCTCGAACATGCCGAGACAGGAATCGTAGTGCCCCCACGGCTCGGGTCAAGATTGCGCAGGAAGATCACCTAATCGGGCGTTTTTGGAGCGCATGCTCATACTGGGTGGATCAAACCTCCAGAAAATCCGAATAGAGCTACAGGACGCTAGGAGTACCCCTGTGATGCCCACAGTGTGCAACGAACTCAACTGGTGGATCGAAACCAACGGCTCGACCCACACCACCCCGAACGAGCGATTGGTGCCAAATCGTCCGCTGCTCGCACGCGGGAAGGTCTACCTCGACTCCAAGTCCGGCGTCATTATCGCCATCAACAACGCCCCGGCCCACCCGGAGCTGATGTCTCGTCAGCTGCTGGATGTCCTCCACACCCGATTCCCGGGCACCCGATGGTGGATCAAGGACCCCGCACCCGTGGTGCAGCCCAACACCAGCGCCGCGTCCTGAGTGCAGCGCCTACACCGTGCCCCTCAACCCCGATCGAGCGCGAGCTTGATCGCGGCCTTGCGCACCAGCACACCGCCGGCAACCTGATCACGGATAATGCTCCGGTGACCGTCCGCCACCGCCCCCGCGATCTCCACCCCACGATTCATCGGCCCGGGGTGCATCACAATCGCCTCGTCTTTCATCCGATCCGCACGCCCGAGCGTTAATCCGTAGCACTCGTGATACAAACGCTGCGACGCGAGTCGTGCACCGCCACCACGCTCGAACTGGATCCGGAGCATCATCATCACATCCGCATCATCGACGAGCGCATCGAGATCATGCGAGACCTCGCATCCCAACGCGGATACACCCGCAGGGCACATCATGGGAGGCCCGCAGAGCGTGACCCGAGCGCCCAGCGCACGGAGCAGACCGACATTCGATCGTGCAACCCGCGATGAGACCACATCGCCAACGATCACGGCATGCAGCCCTGAGAAATCCCATCCCGCTGTGCGACCATGCGCACGCCCGATGTTGAGCGCGTCGGTCAGCGCCTGGGTCGGATGCTGGTGCATGCCATCGCCGGCGTTGATCACGGGGAGCTGAACATGCCGACTGAGCAGATCGCACGCGCCGCTCTGCGCCGCTCGCACTACGAAGGCATCCACCCCCATCGACTCGATCGTCCACGCCGTATCGATCAGGGTCTCGCCCTTCGATACGGACGATCCCTTCGCGCTCAGATCCACAACATCTGCGCCGAGTCTTTGTGCCGCGACCGTGAAACTGACACGCGTGCGGGTCGAATCCTCGAAGAACAGGTTGGCAACTGTGCGTCCCGCGAGCTCATCGCCGGAGAATGCGTCCGTGTGCGCAAGCGTCAAGAGCTCGCGTGCTTCTTGAGCATCCGCGCCGTGCATCCCCAACAGATGGTGCCCGCTCCACATCGAATCGACTCCGGATTAATCATCCACTGGGACTTCGCGGTAGGTCCCGCCTGTGTTGCTCGACGGCTGTTCCGCCACGGGTGCGGGGGCCGGCTCGACGGGCGCGGGCGTTTGCTCGACCTGTGCCTCTTGTTCCTCCTCGACCGATTCCACGGGCTCGGGAGCCGTGGACATCTCGGAGCGATCGTCGATGCCGTCTTCCATCATCTTGAGCTCGGCCTCGGGGATGGGCACATACAGCGGCGGCACAGGGATGGTCCCCGGTGCCCAATGCTGAACGCGATTCATCACCCATCGCCGGATCCCACCATTGAGCCAAACCGTGATGTTGCCCGTGAAGTCGCTCCCGTCGAAGCTTCGCGCGGGGTAGAGCACATCCACCTTCGCGTCCGAGGCACGGATCCAGATCCGACCGATGTGGTAGACCGGGATCGAATCATCCATTCCCTCGTATGGAATCACAACCCCATCGGGGAGACCCTCGACGATCTCCTGCGCCGACTCCAGGCTTGTTCCGACCGGGAGGTTGACGCTGTATCGCCCCTGGGCATCGCGCATCGGGTAGCGTTCGAATGCTTCCTGCAATGCCTTGTTGGCCACCTTCTTTGCGTGCAGATGGTTCGCGCTCTTGAACGCGGGGGCACTCTCGGGCGCGGGTACATTGGTATAGCTCATGCACCCGCCGAGCGAAGCCAAGGCAATCGCCGCAGATGTGATCACCAACACGGGGGTTTTCAGGGTCCAGGAATCTGTTCGCGTTGTGCGTGCCATGCGTGCTCCACTGCGTCCATCGAGTCTCGTCCTCGAACATCATAGTGCCCCCCCGATGACTCGGCAGCGCGAAACCTGCGCCGCCTACATAGGATCACCCGATGCCCGACACCCCCCCGATGCGATCCCGCCAGACCCCGCCGCCGCCAAAGGTTCCAGATACGAGCGGGAAACGCTATATTCTCGGGATCACGGGCGCCTCGGGCGCGGTCTACGCAACCCGCCTCATCGATCAGCTCCTCACAAAGGGTCACGAACTCCACCTCGTCGTCTCGGACTATGGCAAACGCCTCCTCGCGGATGAGATGAATATCACGAAACTCAGCCTGGGCACACTGGCTCCACACCTCGCCGAGGATCAGCACGCATCGGCGTACGAAGGCCGCCTGATCATCCACCCACACAAGGATGTGGGCGCGAGCATCGCCAGTGGCAGCTTCCTCCACGACGGCATGGCCGTGCTCCCCTGCTCCTCAACCTCGCTGGGCGCGATCGCGACCGGCTCGGGCTCCAACCTGCTCGCCCGCGCCGCGGCCGTCACGCTCAAGGAGCGCCGCCCATTGATCGTGTGTCACCGTGAGTCGCCGCTGAATCTCATCGACATCGAGAACATGCGCACCCTGACACTCGCGGGCGCGACCATCGCACCGTGCAACCCCGGGCTCTACCTGCTCCCCCAGTCGATCGACGACATCGTGGACTTCACCGTTGGCAAGGTCCTCGACCTGCTCCACATCGAGCACGACCTCAAGACCCGCTGGGGCGAGGACTGATCGCCCATCACCCGATCGGTGCCATCGTCACCGTCACCGCCATACGCTCCCGGCCCTGCGTGTCCCCATTGCGGTGTGCCTCATCGCCCCGCGTCATGAGCCGATCCATCTGTTCTTCCAGCAGCTTCAGCTCCTGAATATCTTCTTTCGAGAGCCAGGCGACCGACCGCACGGCCCGAGGACGAAAGTTACCCTCCGAATGCTGCTTCCATCCCTGCTCGTACTCGCGCTCGGCCTTTCGGAGCATCAGTCGTACGCCGCGGATGATCTCGCCGATGTAGGCGGCGCTCCGCTTGCCCCGCTTGAGCTCGACATGGCGATAGCGGAGCCCGTACAGCCGTTCCGGGCGCGCACCCGATTCCCGCCGACCACGGTCTTCCACGATCTTGAGCTTGAGCAGCTTCCCGAGGTGGTAGTGTGCTGATTCGGCGCTCATGCCGACCATCTCCGCGACCTCGCGTGCGGTGAGCGAACCGTCCATGGAAAGCATCGCCTCGAAGACGCTCCGCGTCTCGATCGCATTGAACAGACGCAACTGACGCACCGTGCTGATCTCAAGGGACTTGGGCATACCCTACCCTATCGCGTATTATTCAAAATTCTAGCTATATTTTTATTTATCCTGACCGCCGCCCGCCATCGGCGCATCTGAGCGAGCAGTCAACTCAAGGAGACTCACCATGCTTACACTGCTCGCCGTCGCCATCACCTCAACCCTCGTTCCAGTCACAACCCACGCCCAGCCCGGCTGGGACGATGTGGAGCAGATCGTCCAGGAAGAGGCCGACAGTGGATTCTCAGGCACGGTACTGCTCGTGCGTGACGGCGAGGTGGTGCTGGACAAGGGCTACGGGCTCGCCGACCGAGACCAGAAGGTCCCCAACACGCCAAAGACGATCTTCGCGCTGGGCTCCACGCCGATCGATTTCACGCATGTCGCGATCCTGCAGCTGCTCCACCAGGGCAAGCTGCGCCTCGACGACCCGATCACCAAGTACTTCGATCAGATCGAGGGCGACCACGCCACGATCACCATCAACATGCTCCGGACGGGACAATCCGGGCTCCCCGACTTTCCCGATATTCCCGGTGTGGACGAGGACCCCGACCATTCGCCGCTCTCACGCGATGAACTCATCGAGCGAGCCGCCAGGGCCGAGCTCCGATTCACGCCCGGCACCCGCGAGGAGCACTCGCACTTCGCGTGGGGCGTGCTCGCCGCGATCGTCGAGGTGGTCTCTGGACAAACTTACCCGGAATACATCCGCGAGCATGTGCTCATGTCAGCAGACATGACCCGCACCGGATTCCACGGCGACCGGTTCCCGGGCGAGACCGTCGCGATCGGCTACGGCGCACACACCTGGGGCACGGTCAACTCGCCCGAGCACTGGGGCGAAACCTCGTGGCTCGTGATGGGCTCGGGCGGCATGGTGGGCACCACCGGCGATCTCTACAAGTTCACCCAGGCGATCAAAGACGGCACGCTCATCCCCGCCCGCGTGCGTCACCACTTCCCCCGCGACAGCGTCACGCTCAACGGCAACCGCTACGGGTTCCAAACCGCGTACAACACAGGGATCGACAACCTCTTCTTCATCAACTGCAACAGCGCCGACATCATGAACGGCTACAGCATCGCCGATTTCGCGCGAACGCTCGAGGATCTCTGCTTCGATCTGCCTGCGCCCAACTTCTCGATCGGGATCGCGTTCGGCATCAACGAGAACGACCAGCTGTATGCCTACGAGGTGCTGCCCGGCACACCAGCGGATCGGGCCGGGCTCAAACAGGGCGACCTGCTGCTCGCCGCCAATGGTGTGCGTTTCGACCTCGCGGATCCGATAGAGACCATCCGTCCCTCGATCGACGAGGGGGCGACCCTGAAGCTGCGCATCCGCAGGGAAGGCAAGCTCATGACCATTACCATCGAGCCCACGCCGACCGATTCCTGAGCGTCGAAGCGGTCCCCATCATTCCAGCGGCAGGTAGCTCAGCTTCTCGCAGATCTTGTCGCCACGCATGCGGAAGAAGTCCGCACCCTTGAGCTCGCCCTTGCCACCATCGGGCAGGTCCCACTCGATCGACCATTGCACCGCGCACCGATCTCCATTCGCGATGATGTCCGAGACCGAAAGCTTGTAGTTCGGGAAATGCTCCGGCAGCGACGCGAAAGCAGCGTGCACCGCCTCGCGTCCCTCGAAGCGTCCGATGCTCTTACCCTCCGCCGCGACATGCTCGAAGACCGCGTCGTCGGTCATGTCCTGCATGACGACATCCGCGTCGTAGGTGTTGAAGTTGTTCTCGAAGCGTGTGACAACTTCGATGGTGGTGTTGGTATCACTCATGATCTGTTCCCCTTCATATACACGACTACGCCTTCGCGTACTGCTTGCGGCGAGGGTCTTCCTTGTTCAGTTCCACGCTTACACCCCCAGCGAGCCGGACCGAATCTTCGCCAAGCTCGTGGCTGAGCTGCTTCACCAGCTCAGGACGCAGGGTGACCTTGCCGACGCCCTTGGCCTCGACGAGGACCCAAGATTCAGGGGTCTCGACGATCACCTCTACGGGGCGGGGCGATTTGCCCAGAGACAGATCGCTGGCGTCGATCGGTGCCTGCAGGATGGATTTGGCCGCGTCCAGACGCTCGATCGCGGTTCCGTTGAGCTTGCTCGGGCGCACCATGACCTGCACGGTGCCCTGCTCGAGCGGGTGCCCATCGACCGGGACGAGACGATCGACGATGATCTGTGCATCGCCGCGTGAGTGATCCAGGCGTCCCATGAAGAACTTGGGCATGTCGTCCTCGAGCAGGTGCCCGAACTGCTGAAACACATTGGCGAACATCACCGCGTCCGCGGTGCCCGTCGAGTCCTCGACCGTCAGGATGCCCATCTTCTGCCCGGCGCTGCGCCCGTTACGAACGATAATCGTCCGGCAGCTCTGCACCATCGCCGCGACAATGACACGCTTGTCCTGCGCCAGGTTCTTGAGATCCCCCACCCGATTGTGCGTGAACGCGCGGACCCAATGGTTCCACTCCTCCATCGGGTGACTCGAAACATAGAACCCGAGCGTTTCCTTCTCCTGCTTGAGGGTTTCCGCTTCCGCCCATGGTTCGACATTCGCCAGCACGATCTCGGGCTGCGCCGTCTGCGCGGGCTCGTCGCCGCCGAACCCGAAGAGCGCCCCCTGCCCCGCGGCCCGGTCCGCCGCGACGCTCTGACCGGCGCTGACCGCCTGATCGATCGTCGCGACCATCGCGGCGCGGTTGTCTCGCCCGTGGATATTGTCGAACGCGCCCGCCTTCACCAGCGCTTCGATGGTCGCCTTGTTCACCGCGTTGCTCGGCACACGCTCGCAGAAGTCGAACATGCTTGAGAATGTCTTCCGCTCGGGCTGCTCCGCGTCGGGCCCGATGTCGCGCTCGTTGACGATCGCCTCGATCGCCTTGGCGCCCGCGCCCTTGATCGCCTTGAGCCCGAACATGATCTGCCCGGTTTCTGGGCGGTGGGCCTCGTCTTCCTCGTAAACGACGCCGAAGTCCGGGAAGGACTTGTTGACATCCGGGGCCAGAACATCGACACCCGCGCGGAGCACATCCCCACTCTTGGGATCGATGATCTTGAGGCGTTTGCAGTCCTCGAGATACGGGATCCAGTCCGACACCTTCTGCGCCTGAGACTCAAAGCTCAGGAAGGCCGCCATGTACTGGCTCGGGAAGTAGGTCTTGAGGTACGCCGTCTGGTACGCCACGATCGCATAGCCCGTCGAGTGCGACTTATTGAAGCCGTAGCCCGCGAACTTGAGGATCAGCTCGAACAGCTCTTCGGCCTTCTTCGCTTCGAGCCCCTGCGAGACCGCGCCCTCGACAAACTTGGGGCGTTCGGCGTTGATGATCTTCTCTTTCTTCTTGCTGATCGCCTTAATCAACGAGTACGCGCTGCGCAGCGGGATGCCGCCCAGCTCGTGCACGATCTGCATGACCTGTTCCTGATAGACCATCACGCCGTAGGTCTCGGCCGTGAACTTGTCGACGATGGGGTGCACCTTGGGCACCTGCTCCTCGCCGTGCTTGCGCCGGTTGTAGTCCGGGATCAGGTCCATCGGGCCGGGGCGGAAGAGCGCGTTGGCCGCGATCAGGTCCTCAAGCCGGTCGGGCTTCATCGCGTTGAGCAGCTTGCGCATGCCGCCGGATTCAAACTGGAACACGCCGGTCGTGTCGCCCCGCTGGAACATGCCAAACACATTCCTGTCGTTAAACTTCAGACGCTCCAGGTCGAGTGGGTGATCGGCGCCCTTCTTCTTCTCTTTGCCAACCGCCTCCCAGATCTGCTCATCGCTGAAGCACGACCGGATGATCGACTTGGCCCGCTCGATGACGCTCAGGGTCCGCAGACCCAGGAAGTCCATCTTGAGCAGCCCCATCATCTCGCAGGTCGGCCCGTCCCACTGCGTGATGATCTCGTTCTCGCCGCCCCCGGACGCCTTGTACAGCGGCACGACCTCGTGCAGCGGGCGCGTCGCGACGATCACACCCGCCGCGTGCACCGACGAGTGTCGCGCCTGACCCTCAAAGGTCCGCCCCGTGTCGATCACACGCTTCACAAGGTTGTCGCGCTCGTACCAGTCCTTGAGATCGGGCTCCTGCTCGAGCGCCTTGTCGAGCGTCATCTTCAGCTCTTCGGGCACCAGCTTGGCAAGCTTGTCCGCATCGGCCAGCGGCATCTCCAGCACGCGGGCCACATCACGGATCGCGGCACGCGCCTTGAGCGTCCCGAAGGTGATGATCTGCGCCACATGCCCGTACTTGTCGCGCACATAGTTGATGACCTCGCCGCGCCCGTCCTGACACAGGTCGATATCGATATCGGGGTATTCCGTACGGTCCGGGTCGGTGAATCGCTCGAACAGCAGCCCGTAGTGCACCGGGCAGGCGTTGGACAGGCCCAGCACAAAGCCCGTCATCGTCCCCACGCCCGAACCACGAGCCAGCGACGGGATGCCGCGTTGACGCCCCCAGTTCACGAAGTCCCACACGATCAGGAAGTACGCCGAGATCAGCTTGTCCGCGAGGATCTTGAGCTCGCGGTTCAGTCGCGCCCACTTATCAAACCCGTCCGGATCGGCCGCCTGCTCGCGTGCTTCCGCGGTTCCTTCGACACCCTCGATGTGCTCGTGCACATGTTCCATGATGTCGGGGCCATAGCGCCAGACCATCCCCGCTTCACACAGCATCCGCAGCGTCTTGTCACACTCCTCCTTGAGCGATGCCTGATCCAGATCCGGATCGTTCGCGGGATCGAGCTCAAAGTTGGTACAGAAGTCCTTGAACCACGCGGTCAGGTCACCCTCGTACTTCTTCGCGTTGTGCTTGGGCAGCTTGCTCTTGGCCGGGGCCTTGACGATCACAACCGGCGCATGGTTGGCCCCGATGGGCAGCTCGACATCGCACCGATCCGCGATCGCGACGGTGTTCGCCATCGCTTCGCGCCCCGCGTCGCCCATCTCCTCGTTGTTGTACTCGTCCGAGTGGAAGATGGACTCCATCTCCTCGGGCGACTTCACATACAACTCTGTCGGGTAGTGCATCCGGTCCGGATCGTTCTTCACCTTCCCCGTCGAGATGCAGATCAAGGTATCGTGCGCGTCGTAATCCTCTTCCAACAGGAAATGCGAATCGTTATCGCACACCAGCGGCAGGTTCTGCTCACGCGCCAGCTTGATCACATGCGGGTTGATCGAGTTCTGCAGACCGATGTGATGCTGCAACTCCAGATAGAACCCCGGGCCCTTCTCCGATCCTTTAAATGTCTCGCGATGCCAATCGCAGACCTTGACCGCGTTATCCCAATGCATCTGGTCGCGGCTCTGCTCATACTTCACCAAGTGGTGCGCGATCTCGGACCCCAGGTGCCCGTTGATCACGATGATCCCCTCGGAATGCTTTTCCAGGATCTCACGATCCATACGAGGCTTGAAGTAGAACCCGCTCAGGTAGGCCTCGGAGCACAGGTACAGCAGGTTCTCCCACCCCTTGAGCGTTTCCGCGAGCATCACCAGGTGGAACCCGCCGTCCGCGACGCCCGTGTAGGTCCGATCGCGACGATCGCCCGGCGCGACATACGCCTCCACCCCCAGGATCGGCTTGATCCCCTGCTTGCGGGCGATGTTGTAGAACTCGACCGCCGCGTGCATGTTCCCGTGATCCGTGATCGCCACGGCATCCATCCCGAGCTCTTTCACCCGACCGACGAGCTTGTCCACCCGATTCCCGCCGTCCAAAAGCGAGTATTCTGAGTGCAAGTGCAAATGAACAAACGAGTTGCGCTTTTCGGGATCCGTCACGGCACACCTTGGGAAATCAGGGTCACAATGAAATCAATGCAGCACTGATCCTACCCCGGATCACACCCCCCGTGTGTACCCCCGCACCGAAATCCCGTCGAACCGAATCCCTATGATCTCAGTACAGATCAATAGGAACCCATGAGCAACACCCGTCCACAATTCACTTCCGTGTCACTCCAAGGACAAGGAATCCTCACCCAACTGATCGCGATCATCATCTTCCTCGCGATCGTCGCGGCATTGTTCTTCATCGTCCTCCCCCTCGCGATCGTCCTCTTCGTCGTGGGGCTCATCGCCTACGCGATCTTCCGCATCAAACGCGCCTTCCGCCGCGCCCACGAACCGAACGGCCCCCTCGACGGCCGCCGGAATGTCCGTGTGGTGCAGCGCGATGAGTGAAACACAACCCCAGTTCCGATGTATCAGCTGCGGGTACGACCTTGTTTCACTCCGCGCTGATTGTACCTCGATGCTCACCTGCCCAAAGTGCGCTTCCGAAACCGACCCGTACAGCCAAGCTGCCAAGCGTGTCGAGTACCGATCCAAACACCAACTGATCCTGCTGTTCCTCTGGTTCTGGTTGCAAGCCTACCTGCTCGGGCTCTTCACCGGGGTTATGCTGCTTCTCTCGTTCGTGTTCTATGTTTTCGTCATGCCCGCATCGATCCCGATTTGCATCATGACCGATCGAGCGCTGGGAAGAACCATCAAAAAGCAGCGCGGGGTTGTCGTATCCATACTCGTCCTCGCATGGGTGCTCGGTATCCTCCTCGGCGTTGCCAGCGTCATCGGAGCAACACACCTGTTCTAAACCCATGCACGACGAAACCCCCAACCCGCTCCCCCTCTCCAACGCCGTCTGCATGCACTGCGGGTACGACATCTCCGGCACATCCCTCAACGCAGACGGGCTCGTCACCTGCCCCGAGTGCGGCACCGAACTCATCCGATCCACACGCACCCTCCTCACCAAGCGCGACATCCATTCCGAACTTATCCGCACCTTCATCGTCATCTTCGGGATCTGGACCGCCCTCACCGCACTGCTCGCGATGCCCTTCCACGACTCCATTGTCGGCGGCATCGTCGTGATGTCATACATCTTCATCTACCCCATCGCCCTCCCCATCACCTTCATCGTCGAATGGACCCGGCTCCACCGCGACACCACACCCCACCCACGCCCATACCCACGATGGACCATCCCCCTCTGGACCCTCGCGTACACCTTCCCCAGCGTGGTGTTCTACATCGCGACGATCGTGATGATGGAGAGGGTGCTGTGAGCCCATGGGCCACAAATCGAGCCAATTTGAGCCAATAAATTGATTTTTGGACCGAATTAGACCAATATATGGACATGCTCAACGCCGAAGCCATCCCCATCACCGCCGAAATGCTCTCACTCGTCTCCGAAATCGACGAGTTCAAGGGTGCATGGCGGGCACTGGGCAGACTCGCACCGGATCGCCTGCACCAGCTCCGAAAAGTGGCAACGATCGAGAGCGTCGGATCATCGACCCGAATCGAAGGCGTCACGCTCAGCGATCGCGAAATCGAAGCGCTCCTCGGGCGCGTGCAAACCGAGTCCTTCACCACCCGTGACGAGCAGGAAGTCGCCGGGTATGCGGCTGCGATGGAGACCATCTTCGATCACTTCGAGGACATCCCAATCACAGAAAACCACATCAAGCAACTCCACACAACACTCCTGAAATACTCCGACAAAGACGAGTGGCATCGGGGGCAATACAAAAATCACGAGAACCGTGTCGAAGCGTTCGACGAGAACGGCAAGTCGCTCGGGATCATCTTCGAAACCGCATCCCCGTTCGAAACCCCCGGTGCGATGCAAGAACTCATCGATTGGTACAAGCAGAACACGGGCGATACTACCACGCACCCGCTGATCGCCGTCGCCGTGTTCATCGTCGTTTTCCTCGCGATCCACCCATTCCAGGATGGCAACGGGCGGCTTTCACGCGCACTCACAACCCTGCTCCTGCTCAAGGCCGGGTACGCCTATGTGCCGTACTCGTCGCTGGAGAGCATCATCGAAGAGAACAAGGACGGCTACTACCTCGCGCTCCGCAGGACACAGGGAACCCTCAAGAACAACACCCCCGAGTGGAACCCGTGGGTCGTGTTCTTCCTTCGCGCGATGCAGAAACAGAAGCAGAAGCTCGAGACCAAGGTCGAACGCGAGAACATCCTCCGCGCCGCGATGCCCGAGCTCGCAACCCGCATACTCGAACTCATCACGCAGCACGGAGAGCTCTCCACGGGCGACCTCATGCAACTCACCGATGCACCACGCAGCACCGTCAAGAATCACCTGGGCGATCTCGTTGATCGCGGCCACATCAAGCTCGTCGGTAAAGGCAGGGGGGCGAGGTACATCCCCGCCTGATTGACCTGGACCTCGCACGGTCTCCCCCGGCTCCGAAGGAGCCAAAGCCTGTAGCCACGGGCCCAGCGCCGCCGCAACGCGGCGAAGCGCCACCCGTGGGATCGATCCCCGCGAACTCCCCTCACCCCGTCGGCGCAGGAAAGAAACGCAAGGGGATCTCCAACAACCCACGGGTTCCGCTCCGCTCCACCCGTGGCTACACGCCACAGCCCCTCCGGGGCTGAGGACTGGTAGACTGGTACCGGCAAGGACTAACTATGAGATTCGAACTCGCCCATCCATACTGCCCGAAGTGCGGGTACGACCTGAGCGGGCTTGAGCACGACGAGCTCGGCGAGGTCCTCTGCCCCGAGTGCGGAACACGCGTATCGCATCTGGACGCAAAACGCGTGCCCATCTACCTCTCGGACCCCGTGCTGACATCAACGATCATCGCGCTGATCCCATCGATCCTCCTCGCGATCGGGCTGGGCAACGCGAGATCCGGAATCACGCTCGACAACTCGATCATCACGGGGGGCTTCTCATTCTTTGTCGCACTCATCGGCACCGCGATGATCTCTTCGAACTACAAACGATGGAAAGGCCCAAAGCCCAAGTGGTCCAGGCATCGCCTCTGCTTGCGCGTGTTCCTCCATGCGCTGCTCGCGATGTTTGTCCTGACCATGCTCATCTGGATGCTCATCAACGCCAAGATCAACGGGAGCATCCTTGGATAACTCAACCCCATCTCTCACCTGCACCGTGTGCGGCTACGACCTACGAGACCTCGCAACCTCACAGCACGAACTGTGTCGTTGCCCTGAGTGTGGCAACACGAGATTTCCCACCACCCACGCAGAGAAGAAATGGAGACGCAGCAAGACCAATATCAAACTGATCTCCCTCTTACTGTTGCTTATCGTGATGCCTTTTGTGGTGCTGTGCATCGGTGTGCTGGTTCTGCTTATCCTTGCATGGTAAACACCCAAATGAAGACAACGCACACCAACCCAACCTGCCCCACCTGCGGCTACGACCTCGCCGGCATCATCCGTGAGGACAACACTGTGACATGCCCGGAGTGCGGGGAAGCCATCAACCAGATTTCGAAACAGAGAACAACATACTGGATCTCTTTCGAAAGAGCACTACTCATACCCTTCTTAATCACAACAACATGCTGGATCATCCTTCCCGGAGTGTCACCAGTGGACACTGCATTCGCAAGGACAATCTCATTCATCATGGCTGCACAGTTGTTGTACTTGATCGCTTATGGCATATGGAAACCAAAGGCGTACACGCAACGAGAACTCTCAGTGATGGAGAACACATTTCTCTACATCAGTCTTGTGTTATCCATGCTATTCACCGGGTACCTCTTCATTCGCACCATGTTTTTTTACCACAGATTCTGATTCACCCCACCACCGCCTCGCGCACCCGCTTCGTCACCTCACCCACCGCCCCGCTCCCGATCGTCTCCGCCTCGATCCGGACCACCGGCAGCACACCCCAGCTCGAGTTCGTCAGGAACACCTCGTCCGCGTCCAGCAAGTCGTCGATCGTCATCATCCGCTTGGTTGTCTTGATCCCCATCGCGCCCGCCTTCTCGACGACACGCAATCGCGTCACACCCGGCAGCACCGGCGAGGGGATCTGCCCCTCCCGAGTCTCCGGCGTCGCGTGCTCGTCCTCCTCACCGCGTGCGATCGGGGTGATCAGGTGCCCGCCGTCGACGACGAACAGATTCGAGACGCACCCGCCGCACAGGTGATTGCTCACCTGGAACACGATCGACTCGCCTGCGCCCTTCGCCGCCGCCGCCTGCAGCTCACGCAACCGCCACCAGTAGTTCAATGTCTTGTGCCCGGCTGTCGGATCGAGCGGGTTGGCCCGCGCCTGCGCGAGCGTCGCCATCACGCCGTTATCGAACATCTCATCCGGGTAGGGCGTGACGGGGTTCGCCTGGATCAGCACCGTCGGCTGGTGCCCGCTGCGACCGGTCGTCTGCAGCATATTCAGGTCGCCCCCGGTCAGCGTCAGACGGACTCGGGCCGCGTCCATCCCGGACTTCTTCACTGTCTCGACCACCGCCTCGCCCAAAGGCCCGGTCTTGAGCTCATCGCTGAGCCCCAGCGCCGCGGCGGACGATTGCAACCGATCCAGGTGCTCATCGAGATCGCGCACCACGACCCCATCGGGGGTGACATGGGCGATCATGGTCTCGAAGAGACCCACGCCGTGCTGGAACCCCGCGTCGAAGGCGCTGATGCGCGCGTCATCGCGATGGACAAAGTCGCCGTTGAGAAAGATGGATTCGTGTTCGCTCATGCGTTGAGCGTATGCGCCATCGTGTCACGCGTCGTGATTGCGGCGCGAATCGACCATCGCAGGCCCGAGCAACGCAACGACATGCAGGATCAGCAGGATCGTGTTCTTGCCGTACGCGAAGTACCGCGCCCCGTCCTCAATCCCCGAGGCGATCCGGTAATCGCTCAGGCACCCGCACCCCGATTCCTGAAGCACCACCGGGTCCACAAGCGTGAGGTAATAGGTAAACACCCCGATGAGGATCATCGAGGACATCAGTACCAGCTTTCCGAAGGGCTTGCGCAGCTCGCTGCCCATCACGAACACCAGCAACAACCCCATCACCAGCTCGCCCGGGCCCACCCACATCAGGAGAGGTTCATACTGCTCGGGGATGACCTCGTGCTTCTCGACGATATTCATGAACGCCGAGATATCCTTGACCTTGAGGAACCCCGGGATCACCCACAACAACATGATTAGGAACACGCTGATCCGCGCGAACAGGTACCGGGGCTCACGAGGCTCATCCGCGCCGGGTGTCTGGTACACCGCTTTATCGACACCCTTGGAGAACGAGTCATCCTCGGCGGGCGCGTCATCCCCGCTGCCCGCGGGTGGGATAGGAAGACCCGTCGCCGAATCGATCGGCGGGTCCGAATCACGCACAGCGTGCCAAGATGGGTAAAGACATCGGGTCATGTGCCCTGATTCTACAATTACTCGAACATGAGTGTTCGCTTACCGAAGTCGAGTTTCATCGCCTGCTTGGCAAGATAAAGGGTTTCTTCCGCCGCGTTATTCGCCTGTCTGGTGTGCTCACGGAGAATCTCGAGGACCTTCTTGTCCCCTTCATCACCCTCGAACGGCACACGCCGCTCCCGCATCGGTTCGAGCAGCTTGTCGATGTGCTGGGCGATCTCGACCTTGATGTGCCCATCGCCGATGTTGTCGCCCTTGCTATACGCCTCTTCGAGCTCCTTGATCCGCTCGTCATCCGCAATAAACGCACGAACATAGTCGAAAAGGGCGTTGTTGATGTCGCCGGGCTCGTCCATCGCGGTCCGCCCGGTGTAGAGCCCGCCCATCTTCTTCTTGATCTTCTTGAAGGTGTCCGTGAGGAAAATCGCGTTGTTGAGCGATTTGGACATCTTCAGCTTCCCGTCCGTTCCCACCAGACGCGCGACACGACCGACCTTGCCTTCTGGGATGGGGAACAGCCCGCCTTCCTTCACATAGTCATCATCATCGGTATGCGGGTTCACGCCGCAGTACAGCTGGTTAAACCGGCGCGCCACCTCGCGGCAGGGCTCGATGTGGGCCAGTTGATCCTCACCCACGGGCACCAGCTCGGGGCGGAAGATCAAGATGTCCGCGCACTGCCCAACCGAGTACATCGGGAACCCGAACGAGTACGAATCGCCCAGCCCCTTGTCCTCCAGCTCGGTCTTGAGCGTCGGGTTGCGCATCACCCGGTTGAAGGGCAGCAGCATGGCCAGATACCAGGTGAGCTCCGCGATGCCGGGGATCTCGGTCTGGAGCACGAAGGTGGACTTTTCCGGGTCCATGCCGCAGGCGATCCAGTCCTTGACGATGTCCAGGGTCGATCGTCGGATCTCGTCGGGCTTGTCGGCCCGGGTGGTAAACGCGTGCATGTTCGCGATCAGGAAGAAGCACTCGTACTCATCCTGCAGCTTGACACGGTTCTCCAGAGAACCCACCCAGTGCCCTAGGTGGAGCTGCCCAGTGGGGGTGTCGCCGGTCAGAATACGCGGTTTTTCGGTGTTTGAACTCATATCGCCAGATCGTAGCCCGCTTTACACGCCCGTTTTCTGTTCAAGAGTACACACCCGAAGATCTGATCAAGACTCACCCCCAGCAATTGCATGAGCCGCTAACCCACACTCAGGGCAAGTATCAAACTCCCCGAGGGGGTACCCACACTTGACACACTGGTTGTTTTCGATTCGGGCTCTTCTCTGCCTTCGTCTGTGTACACCCAATGGGAACTTCAACAAGTGCCATAGGCCCCGAAACACATACTCGAATGCCCATGCGACGAGTCCCCAAAAAAGAACACTGACCACAAACCCCGGAAAAACCGGAACGAGTGGCACTGTGAGCGTTCTCCACGACTCAAGCCCGGGTATGTACTTCCCATTGATCCCGAAAGCACCGTGATACAAGAATCGCGGCTGATCATCGGCTCCGGGAACGATGTCGATGCGATACCGAAACGACTGAAATGGGTATCCGGTCTTGGCAAGAATCGTTGTGGACTGAAACTGATCCTCATCGCTCGGCGGACCTGTTGCGATTCGCTCAACATCCCCACGTTCAATCTTACTCAGGACCGACGGATCCGGGACCGATCTCGAATACACGAGCACAAGTGTCCCCGCACGAGAAAGCGAGTCAGGCAACCCCCTCAACAAACGATACTCTGATGGGTTGACTACTCTCACACCTAATGGCTCGGTGGCCACCCAATCTCGATGATTCTCTGAAATTGAATAGTGTATCGCAGGAGAAAATGTCGCTGCAAAATTAGACAAAAAGATACCCATCGCGTAAACGACGAGTATCCCATAGATAGGCAATCTGGCAAAGCGACTAAATCGCTTTTTACTCTCCATCACGAGCCTCAGCCGCCGCCACCGCCTGTAGTCGGCCACACACAAGGCGGAGCCCAACCTGTTTCAGTACATGTGTCGGCATCAGACCAAAAACTGTTTCTGCACTTGCAAGCAGTACCTGCGGGTGGCGGTGTGCCCACACCAGAACACTCCGTACCAATCGGGCGAATCGCGATGGTATTTCTACGCTGCGTCCCCGATCTTGTATTGGTCTGGGTGCAAGTTGCAGTAGAACAATCCCTGTATGTGCGCGTAAATGTCTGCGACCGTGTACCACTTACAGATCTTTCCCAAGAATATACACACTCCGTAGCTCTTTGCTCAAAACCAGTAGGCTCCCAAGTTCCACAGGTGTCCGCCCATGGAGTTATAGCCGTTCTACGAATACGATCACGGCAACCGCCACCACACCCTTCATTCGCCAAACCATACTCATAGCCAAATACTTGATCTACCAAATCTCCATCCGTCATTGATGCGCTAAACGCGGTCTTCAGTACGCCTAACAAATCTGGAGCTGTGACACACGGGTCTCCCGGCTCCGGCTCAGGATCAATCCCAACACCGCTGAAAGAGCCGGTATTGATTGGACTGCCTGATATATTCGAAATCGCAGGATAACCAGTTTGCGATAAAGGCTCTAGAAGCTGTGGCAAACTGTACACAATGGGCTCCATATCATCACCAATGTAGATACCGTCACCAAAGGGAACCGGCGATATAGGCGATTGCATAAACCCCACCAACACTGCAATATCAAGATCTATCGGCCACAAGTACGCCAATTCATCGAGTGATTCATCATCCGCCGAACCACCCACATAATCAATCACATAAGACGCCACTTCTTCAGGAAACGAACTCTCCCAAGCCTTAGCCGCCCATGACCCATCAGGTATCTGCTTACACCAAAGTGCGTTGATTGGCGACGCTGACGCAGCTACGCGAAGAGCTACAATCGCCTCGACATCAGCATCTACTGAGTAGACCGGCACATACGCCCAACCCTCAATCTCAAACGATATTGCTCCTAAGGATTGAGCCTCACAAACTTGACCTACCAACCCAAGAGACAACGCAGCTGTAATAATATTATTCTTAGTAAACATTTTGCAATGCTCCTTTCTGACCACAATCTACCCCCCCCCCCGCATAGATCGTCAAGTCATACAGGATATTTTGTAATGCGAATTTTACATGATATCAAACCGCACGCTGCATTTCGCCGAGTTCTGAACTACGCACAATCTCAGTGGGAATGTAGTTAGCTGACAATCCCTGCTCGATCACACACCCGTTTGTGATGCATCCGCGCTGATGACCAGCGCCAGGATCACATTGAGCGCATTAAAGCAGATGTGCATCATGATCGGCACCCCCACGCGACGGGTCCGCTCGTAGGCGATCCCGCATGAAACACCGACCGCGAAGATCGGCAGCAACGCATGCCATGGGACAACCTCGTCCGCTGAACCGACCCGGTGCATTCCCGCGAAGATGAGGCTCGTGATGATGATCGCGAGCCAGGGGCTCTTGACCCACTTGATCATCGCCCCCTGAACGAACACGCGATAAACGAGCTCTTCGATGAACGGCGCGCCGATGACGGCGCCGCAGATGATCGCCCAGATCCACCCATTGCTGGGCTCGTCCGTCAGCATCTTCAGCGTCGGGTGCGCCATCCCCTCGGGCGGCATTCCCTGGGTCTGCTCGTACATGAACACACCGAGCATGCTCATCAGTTCGATGAACGGGTAGGCGAGCATGAAGCAGCCGAGCCCAACAGGGAAGTCGAGAATGCTCAACCCGAGACCGGCCTTGCATTCCTTCTCGGCCATCGTGGATCGCTTGAGGACAAACAACATGCCGATCCCCGCGATCATCCCGAAGAGATAGAACCCCACGGTGTTGATCGCCCGCATCTGCAAGTCCGTGTACCCCTGTTCCTGAATCCAGGCGACCTTCGCGATCAGCGTGGGCGCGGAACTCGCGGCAAGCATCACAACAAGGGCGCTGAAGATCCAAACAACGCTGGGCAGCAAGGAAACATCTCGCAGCCCCGCTTTGGCGAAACCGCCGGGCTTGAGCAGACCGCCCGCGAAGAGCAGCATGATCACGAGGACCATCGACACACCGAGCGTGAGGAGCTTCCACTCCTTCATCGTCTCGACCACATCGCTGACGCGTTTTTCCTGAACGGGTTCCGTATCCACGACCTGCGCCAGGGTCAGCACATCCGTCCCCGCGATCGTCGGCGATACAATCACGCCGATACCAAACAGCACAACGAGCAACGCCGGCCAAAGTGGTGTTCGAGTCTGCAACCCGATCTGTCGATGAGTCTGATCCATGTCTGATCTTCCAACACACCCCGAGATGCCCGCGACGCTCCGCGAGATCGTGGAACACACCCGGGTCGTCGTCGCAGAAAGCAAGTCCCGTGTACCCGAGTCCGAACTGCGATCCCGAATCGCGAATCTGGACGCTCCACGCGGGTTTTTTGAGGCCTTGACCGCACCAACGACGGGTACACGCGTCATCGCGGAGGTGAAACGGCGCAGCCCCAGCGCGGGGCTGATCCGCCCTGAATACGACTTGGATGGCTTCGATCCTGCATTCATTGCGCAGCAGTACTCCAAGGCAGGCGCATCGGCGATTTCCTGCCTCACGGACGAAAAGTTCTTTGGCGGCGAGCTGCGATTCTTGCGCAATATCAAAGAATCAATCGATCTCCCCATCCTCCGCAAGGACTTCATGATCGACCCATACCAGATACTCGAAGCCCGCGCCCACGATGCGGATGCCATCCTCCTGATCGCCGAGTGCCTCTCGGACGATCAGATCCGAGAGATGCTCGCGCTGTCCCGCGATGTGGGGCTCTCGGCACTTCTCGAGGTTCATTCCCGTGAAAACCTGCTCCGGGCACTGCCAATCCTGGAGGAAACCCACAACCCACGCACCCTCCTCGGGATCAATAACCGCGATCTCACGCGGATGATCACGGATCTGGCGCACACAACGGATCTGCTCGATCTTGTCCCGGATCGATCGATCCTTGTCTCCGAGTCCGGGATCCGCACGCACGACGATCTCGCCCATCTTCAATCGCACGGCGTCCACATTGCACTCATCGGCGAGCACCTCATGCGCCAACCCCACCCCGGAGATGCGCTTTCCCGGATGCTCAGGCCGCAATAATCCCCTGATTCCCTCGTTTTTCATCCAGAAGACCCAATCCATCCTCCTGTTGGAGTTCCTTGATGACCCAGACGATCACAGTTCCGCTGTTCCCGCGTGTGATGCTCCTCGCGCTTGCGATGTTCGCTCCCATGACCTGGGCACAGAGTGCCAATGAGATCCTCGATGCGTCCAAAGCGGCACTCGCAGAGATTGATGGATTCCAGGCCCAGTTCCGCATGAAAGGCGAGGGCGGCTCGATGTTTGCCGAAACCATGCCCTCCATGAGCGGGCAGCTGATCTTCGGCACGCACGACGAGTTCGGACGCGTTGTTCACACGATCGGTGAGGGACGAGACAAGATGAAGGACCCCGCACGCCCGATCGATCAGGTCATCGCGAAAGACCGGTTCATCTGGATCGATCGCGAGAAGAAAACGATCAACGAGGTGCCCAACACCCCCAACGCCCGCGGGGTGCCCAGCTCGCTCTCACTGGTGCTTGTCAGCTCGATCATCGATGATGACCCCTTCGCGAAAGACGCGAACAACGCGGAATCGATCACTCTTGGCGCCGAGGAAGAAATCGCGGGTGTCATGTGCGATCAGATTCAGATCAAGCGTCAGAAGCCCGAGGGCAACGGGCAACGCGGTGCACAGAGTTACACGGATGTCATCTGGTGGATCGGCAAAGAAGACAAGCTGCCCAGGAAGGTGCATCAGATCACGGATGCCGGGATGGTCAAAATCACCCTTGAGTTCGAGATGAGCAACCTCAGGCCCACCGATCCCAAGCCAGAGCAGCTCGATGTGCGTCGCCCGGCCGATTTCCAACTCGTCTCCAAGATGCCCAAGCCCAAGAGTGAGGACGAGCCGGAGGTCGAGATCCTGAGCACGCCGGAGACGATCACACGCGACACCCCACCCGCACAGCCAGTCCGCGAAGAACCCATCACCCCGGGCAAGCCCATGGCACCCGCGTTTTCATTTTCCACCACAGAAGGCACGAGCGTCGATAACGCGACCCAGCATGGGCGAGTGACGGCGCTCTACTTCACCGGCTCATGGTGCATCCCGTGTGCCGAGACCGGCCCGCTTGTCGATACGCTCCGATCGGACATCCCGAGTGATCTCTTCGATCTCTTCGCGTTGTCCATTCGCGAGGGCGACCCCGCACGGGCGCAGCGTCTGTTCAGCGCGAGCTATCCCAAGATCCCCCTGAGCGTGAACCCAGGAACGATCAGCGCGGACTTCAAGGTCCGTGTCTTCCCCACGATCGTGGTGATCGATCAATCCGGCGCGATTGTCTTCCAGCGGTCCATCGGCAAAAACTACGACGCAGAACAGCTTGTGGCGGATGCGAAGACCGCGATCGAGGGTGCCCTGTCGGACTCATGAGTACTGTGGCTTGATTGAAGCCGAATCAGGCAGCGGCGCGGGTTTCGATTGCGTCCAGGGCGATCTGCGGCGCATCGAATCGCACACCAATGCGTTGAGCACCATCCCGGAAGGATTCCACGCGGACGACCTCCGCACCGATCATCCTTCTTGCGCATGTGATGGGGCATCGTGTGTTCTCGAAGGCGATCGCGATCCGATCACCCTTCTTCGCCGCACGCGGTCCATTGATCTCGATCGCGGCCCCGCCCATCGAGAGATCGATCGTGCGTCCGCTTGAGAACAACGCGTTGGCGCACTGGCGGAGCTTGACCGCCACACGACACCCGGATCGGATATAGGCCCTTCGTTCGTTGAACGCGTCGGGTTTGAGTTCCGTGATCCGCTCTGATGTGCTCATGTCTGATCCTCGTCGTTGAACGCGGCTGGCCTCGTTTTAAACCATTGCGTACACAGAAGATCGGACGCAGCGCCCCCGGGGTTCAGTCCAAAGTCTTTCGCTGCAACTCTTTCGTGGATGGGGTCACATCCCCGTCTGGTCGAGCTTGATCCCCAGGACGCGTTCGAGCACCGCGGCCTTGATCAGGGTTTCGTCCCATTCTGCCGACGGATCCGAGTCCGCGACGATCCCCGCGCCAACGGGGTACGCCAAGGTCCCCTCCCGGATACACCCTTTTCGTTCTGGATCGCCTTCCCCCCAGATGTGGGCGGTTCGGATCGACACAGAGGCCTCGATGTTCCCATCCGGATCGATATACATCAGTGACCCGCAGTAGGACCGACGCGGGCGTTGTTCGATCTCATCGATGATCTGCATCGCGCGGACCTTGGGAGCACCGGTGACGGAGCCCGGTGGAAAGATCGCTCGGATGAGCGAGCCGAGCCCGACCTCGTCACGGAGCATGCCGGCGACAACCGAGCTGGCCTGAATGACGCCCGATGCGTGCGTCTCGATTTTGCGTGCCTGCTGCACACGCACGGTTCCGAGTTTGCACACCCGCCCGAGGTCGTTGCGCATGAGATCGGTGATCATGTTGAGTTCTGCACGATCCTTCGGGCTCTGGTCGAGCTCAACCGCATCGCCATCGATCGCGCGTGTCCCTTTCATCGGCTCGCTCTCGATGATCCCGCTGCTTCGATGGAGTCGGATGAAGAGCTCAGGGGAGACAGAGCAGATGGTGTGGACGAGCCCACGGTGCATAAACCGCATGGTCGCCCCGTACCGAGGAGAAGCTCCTTGATGCAGTTCGTGGGCACAGGCGATCGGATCGCCAACGAATGTGCAGGACAGGTGATGGGCGATGTTCGCCTGGTAGATGTCCCCCGCGGCGATGTACTCGCGAATACGCTGGACATGCTGTATGTATCGCTCGCGACCACTCAACGATCGCGCGGGGCCGAGCGTGAATGCGCCCCCGGCATCAGCGGCACCGGCCGTCGATTCGCCTAGCCGCATGAGCACGCACAGAGGAAACCCGATCGGGTCGTCCAAGTCGGACCGCGCGTGCGGCTCGGCCCATCCACCGAGCTCGTAGCTCAGCATGATCGCCCAGGAACTGCCCTCGATTGTGTGTTCCCGGACGATCCGCTCGATCATGCCGATCGGATCTGGCGTTGTGTGATCGACGAACCAGCATCCGTCAACTTTCCGTGATCCGGATTGTCCACCGAGCCCGAACGCGTGGAAGGATGCGCATGATGCGGATTGAGCAAGTGCTTGCGTGACGGGTTGTGGAGGTTGTGTACTCAACGCGCGATCGTATTCTCCCCGGACACAAAACGCACGATCAACGCGTGAAGAACACGATCCGATTCGCACCGCTCTCCCGATACCCATAGAATGCGCTGAGCGGGGCCAGCCCGGTCGAGCATGCTGGCAGAACGAGGATCGATATGTCGAAAAAGAAACGGAACTCAGCATCCAACAAGCGTTCGACCCCGGCTCACAAGAAAACAGCCAAGAAAAAGAAGAAGAAGGGCAACGCGCGCACGGAGAAACCCACGAGCGCCAAACGCCACGGCCCAGCCAGCAAATCCAAGAAGGTGCAGGCGCGCACGACGCGAAAGAGTGCCGCGAAAAAAGTCTCGAAGAAGAGCGCCAAGAAAACAAGCAAGAAGCAATCCAAGACCTCAGGATCACGCAAGCGCATCATCGCGGGCAAACTGGTCTACGCGTTCGGGATCAAAACCGAGGGTGACGGGACCATGCGCGACCTGCTCGGCGGCAAGGGCGCGAACCTCGCGGAGATGACCGCCATCGGACTCCCCGTCCCGCCCGGGTTCACGATCACGACCGAGGCCTGCGCGAAGTACTACGCCAACAAGAAGCGACTCCCCAAGGGGCTGATGCTCGATGTGAAGTCGCACATGCGGCGTCTCGAGGAACAACGCGGCAAATCATTCGGGAGCAAGTCCGATCCGCTGCTTGTTTCGGTGCGATCGGGCGCTGCCGTCTCGATGCCTGGCATGATGGATACGATCCTCAACTTGGGGCTCAACGACACCTCGGTCGTCGGGCTCGCCAAGGCAACGGGCAACGAACGCTTCGCGTACGACGCGTATCGCAGACTGATCAATATGTTCGGCAATGTCGTTATGGGTGTCCGTCACGATCACTTCGAGCACGCGTTCAGTCTGATCAAGTCCCGGCTCGGGGTCGAACTCGATACGGATGTGCCCACTGATGGACTCAAGGAACTCTGCGACGCGTACAAAGCGGTGTACGAACGCGAGGTTGGATCGCCGTTCCCACAGAGCCCGATGAAACAGCTCCAACTCGCGATCGAAGCGGTATTCGGCTCGTGGAACGCGGAGAAGGCGATTACCTACCGGCGTATCGAGGGCATGGCGGGCCTCGATGGGACGGCCGTCAATGTGCAATCGATGGCCTTCGGGAACATGGGCGACGACTCGGGTACGGGTGTCGCGTTCACACGCAACCCGTCGACCGGCGAGAACACATTCTTCGGCGAGTTCCTTGTGAACGCGCAGGGGGAGGATGTCGTCGCGGGCATTCGCACGCCTCAGCCGATCAGCGAGATGTCCAAGTGGAACAGGAAGATCCATACGCAGCTCCGCGCGATCAAGAAGACCCTCGAAGACCATTACGCGGACATGCAGGACATCGAGTTCACGATCGAGCAAGGCGAGCTGTTCATGCTGCAGACGCGCACGGGCAAACGGACCGGTATGGCCGCGGTCAAGATCGCGTGCGATATGGTGCGCGAGAAACGCATCGATGAAAAAACCGCGCTCCTCCGCATCCCCGCGGGCGACCTGACACAGCTGCTGCTCCCCAGCTTCGATCCGGATCAGAAGTCCGCGGACAGATTGCTGACGAAGGGCTTGCCCGCATCGCCGGGCGCGAGCGTAGGGCACCCGGCGTTCAGCGCCGCGGAAGCCGTCGAACGCGCACAGGCGGGCGAGCAGGTGATCCTGGTCCGGAAGGAAACGAGCCCCGAGGATGTGGACGGCATGCACAGCGCCGTGGGCGTGCTGACGAGCACTGGCGGGATGACCTCGCACGCCGCGGTCGTCGCGCGCGGGTGGGGCAAGTGCTGCGTCGTCGGCACCAACGAGATCCATATCGATGAAAAGGGTGGCACATTCGCGGTCAGCGGGCAGACCTTCGGTCGCGGGGATCTGATCTCGATCGATGGGTCAACCGGCGAGGTGTTCGAGGGATTCATTCCCACAGTCGAGCCCAAACTCTCGGGCAACTTTGCGAAGATCATGCGCTGGGCGGACAAGTACCGCACCCTCGGCGTCCGCACCAACGCGGACACCCCCGATGACGCTCAGCGGGCTCGGGAGTTCGGGGCCAAGGGAATCGGTCTTTGTAGAACTGAGCACATGTTCTTTGAGGGGTACCGGATCACGGCGATGCGGGAGATGATCCTCGCGAAATCCACGGCCGAGCGGGAGGCGGCGCTGGAGCAGCTGCTGCCGTTCCAGCGTGAGGACTTCGCCGGTATCTTCACCGCGATGAAGGGGTACCCCGTCACGATCCGGTTGCTCGATCCGCCGCTGCACGAGTTCCTCCCCCACGACGACGACGCGATGCACAAGGTCGCGCACAACCAGGGTATTGATGTCGACGAGGTCCGCAAGCTCGTCGCGATGCTCCACGAGTCGAACCCGATGATGGGGCACCGCGGGTGCCGACTCGCGATCACCTACCCCGAGATCCTGACCATGCAGGTGCGGGCGATCGTTGAGGCGGCCATCGAGTGCGCGAACAACAAAGTCAGAGCGATCCCCGAGATCATGATCCCGCTGGTCGGCACGCATCAGGAACTGCGTGCGCTCCGTGAACAGGCGGAACGCGTGATCGATGAGGTAAAGAAGGAGCACGGGTTCAGGCGCAAGCTCGACATCAAGATCGGGACGATGATCGAGATCCCCCGTGCCGCGCTCACCGCCGACGAGATCGCGGCGCACGCGGACTTCTTCAGCTTTGGCACCAACGACCTGACCCAGCTCACATTCGGGTACTCACGCGATGACATCAACTCGTTCCTCCCGGAGTACCTCAAGAAGGACATCCTCCCGCAGGACCCGTTCCAGTCGCTGGACCAGACCGGGGTGGCGCAGCTGGTCACGATGGGGATCGAAAAAGGACGCGGGCAGCGCCCCGATCTCAAGATCGGGATCTGCGGCGAGCACGGCGGCGACCCCAAGTCCGTCCACTTCTTCCATCGGGCGGGGCTTGATTATGTGAGCTGCTCCCCGTTCCGCGTGCCCATCGCACGACTGGCCGCGGCGCAGGCGGCGATCCTCAATGGATGAGGTTTCTTCGTGATCGATGCGATGGATGATGTATAGTGCATCATCATGAAAACTATCTTTGAGATCGATCTCGTTCGTTTGGCAAAGTGGCACCGGTACTGCTCATACGCTGTGCTGGTCATTATCTTGTTCTGGATCGGCTTTATCTTTCTCAATATCTACGGCGCTGGGTTTGCGGGACTCGATCTTATCGCGGGCGTGTTTTACTTAGGCACCGTGGTGCTCAGCGCGGTATTGACCGGGTTCACGCAGCGTGCGATGGGGCACAACCTTCTGGTGTGCATCGTGTGGGCGCTCGCGTGTTTCCTGCTCTCGTTCTTGGTGTTGCTATCAACATCATCAACCGCGGGGATGGTGCTCAAGCTCGCGGGCGCGAAAACGGGCGCACTCGGGGTGAACACCCACGATCTCGATCGATTACGCCCGAAGCATTGCCGGGCGTGCGGATATTCACGAGAGGGGATCGAACTACTCGATCCGTGCCCGGAGTGTACGCGTGTGCCGCAGGTGATCTGAGTTAGTTATTCTCAATCTCGATCGGTTCATTCGCAAGCGACTTCCGCAGTTCATCCGCGAACGCGTCCACATCGTCCGATCGATTACGGAGATGATGGTTCCAGAACGCGTTGGTTGCATCCTGAACATATTGGACATGCACCGGGTTCGCGGGTCCTTGGTCCGGGCCCGGGAGGATGCGTCCGGAGATGCCTCCGAAGTTGTGATACGCGTCCTCGATCCACATGAGGGTGTGCGTGTTCTCGGGCGAGCGATCGAACCCGTCGCGGCGCCAGATCGCGGGCTCGCCGTTGCGTCCTTCGTCGTTGTCGCCGGAGATTGTGAGCGCCGGGCCGACGAATGAATCCCATGAGGATTCGGTCAGCAGCCCGCCAACACCCTGCGGCGAGATCAGCAGCACGCACCGGACCCGCGGGTCGGCGAACTCGCCCGGACCCAGCGGATCGGTCCCCCCGATCAGTTGGGCGGTGAACGCGCCGTAGGAGTGCCCGCCAACACCGATGCGGTCATGATCGATCCGGTTCTCGATCGCCGGGACACGGGTCTCGATCTCGTCGAGTTGATCGATGATGAATGAGACATCGCGGGGTCGATTGGCCCAATACGAGAAGTCGAGCCCGCCAACGCCGCGCTCGCCTTCGCGCCGGCGCTTCAGAATCTCGCGGATGCGCTCTCGCCGGCTGGAGTCGGCTCCCTCGCCTGCCGACTCGACAAGCGAATCCGAATGCGTAGGGAGGATGACGATGTACCCGCTGGTTGCCCAGTGGTGGGCGAGCGGGTTGTAGAAGTTGCCCGACCCGCCCGCGCCGTGCGAGAACACGATTGTCGGGGCGGGGCCGTCCTCGCTGAAGCGTTCCGGGTAGACGATACGGATGGAGAGGTCTTTGTTTCTGTCCGTGTCATGGAGTTCGATGGAATGCTCCACGACCCGGACCTGCTGGGTCTCGACCTGGTTGTTCTCGGGTGTGCTCGCCGGCTGGGATGCCGAGGAACCGAAGCTCACTGAGTAGATCAATGCGAATAAGAGATCGTGCATGGTGCACCTCCTTGCATCGGCATGGCTGGCCGATACCAGCCCAATGAGATTGACGCCCCGGGATTGCATCACGGGGCGTCAATCGTCTATGTACTGGATATAGGACGGGGTGTCTTGGACGCTCTCGCTTATGAGAACGATACCTTCGGTGCTTCACGCACGGCTTCGTCCTGGATCTCGAAGAACTCCGCACTCTTGAAGTTGAACATCCCCGCGATAATCACGCTCGGGAAGGTCTGGACCGCGTTGTTCATCTCGCGCACATTTCCGTTGTACAAACGGCGCGAGGACGCGATCCGGTTCTCGGTTTCCGCGAGCTCACCCTGCAGGTTGATGAACTGGGTGTCGGCCTTGAGATCGGGGTAGCGCTCCACGACAACAGACAGCTGACGCATCGCGCCGATGAGCTGATTCTCGTCTTGCGCTTGTTGCCCCGGGGACCCGGTGCTCGCGACGGCGGTGTTGCGGGCCGCGATGACGGCTTCGAGTGTTTCCGACTCATGCGACGCGTACCCCTTCACCGTCTCGACGAGGTTGGGGATCAGGTCGTACCGGCGCTTGAGCTCAACATCGACCCCAGACCAGGAGTCCTTGAGGTGCTGACGCAAACCGACGAGCTTGTTGTAGATACCAACCGCCCAGAGCACGACGACGAGGCCGACGACTCCAACGATGATGAGTAAGATAATCCATGGGCTCATAGGGCCCTCCCTTCTGCGAGATCTTTGACCACAAAGTCGGGCCAGTGATCAAGAAACTGACGAGTCCAGTGTAACGAATGCCCGAACCGGTGTGATTTCCACACGGAGTACCCATCCGCGAGACAGATCCGGGCGTTCTCGATGTCGATCAGCCCGGGCTGGGTTTCGAGGAGGAACTCCATCATCCGTGGGTGGATGATGTCGTAGGCAAACTTTCTTGAGTCGCACTTCACGAAGTACTTGCGCGAGAACTCGGCGCTCTCAAAGTCGATGTCGTTCTTCCCGAACGCGGACGCGATCTTATCAAACAAGCCCTCACGCCGGATCAGCACATCGGGCATCGGGATGTACGGGAGTTCCATGATGAAGTACGAGAAGTGGGGCTTGACGATCCGCGTGCGGGTCCGGGTGCGTCCTTTGGAATCCGTCGTGGTGTACCGCTCGCGGGTCTTGTATGTGAAGTCGCCCATGTTCACACGGACGATCGCGTCGTCGTAGCTCATCTCGCCGTGGATCGTGTTGTACGCAGCCCGATCGAAGCCACGCCGAAAGAGCTCGAAGTGGGCGTACTCCTCGTCGTGGTTGGTGTCCTTGCCTTCGCGGAAGGCCAGCCCAACCTCATGGGCATACTGGCGCATCTCTTCGATGCGTTGTTTTCGGGCTTTCTCGGCCTGGATCCCAGCGTAGATGATCCACGCGAGCAGCGCCATCCCGCCGACCACAATCAGAATGATGAGACCTGGATGCATGTGTGCTCATCCTTATTCGGGATCGGTTCGCATCAATTTCAGCAACACCATGACCTTACGATCGGCTGGATCGTAGAATATCTGACCCTTTTTCCTGCAGGAGGCCACATGCTCTGGCAGCCCTCTCTCCCCGATCATTACCTGAGTCTGAACGACGATCAGCTGAACGAGCAGATCGAAGCGCGGCGCGCCCAACTCGGCGAAGAGCTCGTCATTCTCGGGCACCATTACCAGATGGACGAGGTTGTCCGCCATGCGGATTTCCTCGGCGACTCGCTCAAGCTCTCCCAGCTCGCGTCCTCCGTGGTCGAGGATCGCGCGAGACAGGGCGTCGGGGTGAAGCACATTATCTTCTGCGGCGTGCACTTCATGGCGGAAACCGCGGACATGCTCACGCCTGACTCCGTCCAGGTCATCCTCCCCGACATGTCCGCCGGCTGCTCGATGGCCGACATGGCGGACTACGACCAGACGGTCGAGGCGTGGGAGATCATCCACGACTCACTCAAGCGTCAGGGTTGGGAAGGGCGCATCATCCCCATCACCTATGTGAACTCGACCGCGGCCATCAAGGCCTTTGTCGGCGAGCAAGGCGGCGCGTGCTGCACATCATCCAACGCGGGGCAGGTCTTCGAATGGGCCATGAACGGCGGTACCCAACCCAAGCAGCCCGGCGAGGACATCAAGATCCTCTTCCTCCCCGATCAGCACCTCGGACGCAACACGGCCGCGGCGTACGGGATCGATACGGACAAGCACACCTGTGTGTATGACCCGCGACTCACGGCACAGGGCGAGCCGTTCGGCGGTGCGTCCGAAGAAGAGTTATACAACGCCGCAACTATTTTGTGGGCAGGGCATTGCAGCGTCCACAAGCTCTTCCGCCCCGAGCATTGCGCCGAGATCAAGAGCGCAAACGCTGCGCTCGCGCCGGGTGAAGAACCCACGCAGATCCTCGTGCACCCCGAGTGTTGCAAAGAGGTCGTGGACCTCGCGGACTACTCCGGTTCGACGGAGTACATCATCAACACCCTCCGCGACGCGCCCGAGGGCAGCAAGTGGGCGATCGGCACCGAGGTGCATCTCGTGAACCGCATGGCCAACGAGATGAAGGAGAAGGGCGTCGAGGTCCGGATGCTCTCGGATTGCCAGTGTCTTTGCACGACGATGTACCGGATCGATGAGCCGCACCTGCTCTGGGTGCTCGACGGGTTGTGCGGCATCGGCACGACGAAGGATGCGCCGATCGATCAAGCGGGTGGGCCGATCAAGGTCCGCAATGTCGTCAGCGTCCACCCCGACGCGACCAAGCTCGCGTTGCTCGCGCTCAACCGGATGCTCGAGCACACCGGCGGCGGCGCGGTGAAAGCGTAAACCTTCGCCTCCGCCGCAGGCGCGGGGGAGGCAAGTGGGAAATCTCGTGTATTCGTGGGCATTTCGCCGATACCCACCCTGTGTCTCAGTGCGCCCCCACCAATCCGATGGATCATCTGGTCGGCGAGACCGGGCGCTGGATGATCTTCAGCGCCGGGCTTGTCATCGTCGTGGCGGCGTTCCTGCTCCCGATGCAGGAGGATCTGCGTCTCACCCGACTCGAGCGCGATCGGACACTGTATATGGAGCAGGTCGAGAACCAGCGCATCGAGCGCTATCGCGAGTTCCTCAACCAGCTCGCAAACCCGGACGAGCAGACGATCGAGTTGCTCGCGATGACCCAGCTGGGATTAATCCCCGCGGATCGTGCCGCGATTGTCATGCCCGGACAGCGGGACGACACCCTGCTGCTGGATGCGATCGAGCCGAGAGTTGAGCCGTTCGAAACACAGGTGCGTCCGCAAACGCGACTCGAACGCTTGTTCTCGAACAAGGACGCGAAGCTCTGGATTGTCGGCGCGGGGTTGCTGGCGGTGCTCTACGGGTTGATGCCCGCGACCAAGCCGAGCTGAAACCCTCCCTACACTCGATCGTGCCTGAGAATCGTCGATATCCCGTGATCGTTGGCCCGACCGCCGGCGGCAAGACCGCGTTGGGGGTTGAACTCGCCAAGCGATTGGCCCGTGATGATGGGCAGCCCGGGCAGGTGGTGACCGCGGACGCATATCAGATTTACACGGATCTGAATATCGGGACGGCCAAGCCGACGATCGCGGAACAGGGCGGGATCGAACATCACCTGATCAACATCGCCGCTCTTAAAGACCGGTTCACGGTCCACGACTGGCTGCATCGAGCTGAGCCGATTGTGGACCGATTGAATACAAACGGGTTTACCCCCGTCGTGGTCGGCGGGACCAACCTGTACATCAAGGCGTTTCTCGATGGTCTATTCGCGGCCCCCGAGCCGAGCGATGAGGTGAAGCAACGCGTTGAGGCGATGACGCAACCGCAGCGCCGAGCGATGCTCGAAGAGGTCGATCCGACGGCCCACGCCCGTATCGACGGCGCGGACATCCGACGGACCAAGCGGGCGCTGGAGGTTTACCTGCAGACGGGCACGCCCATCACCACGCTCCAGCAACAGTGGGATCAGGATAAGCCCACCCGCCCCGAAGCGGTTCTGGTGGGGCTCGATTGGTCGATCGATGCGATCAACACGCGGATCAATAAACGCGTGAAGCTCATGATCGAGGATGGGCTGGTTGAGGAAGCGCGGGCGCTCTTCGACGCGGACGCCTTCGGCGAGCAATCCCGCGAAGCGATCGGATACAAGCAACTCATCGCGCACTTCGAGGGCCGATGCTCGCTCGATGAAGCGATCGAGCGGATCAAGATCGACACGCGCCGGTTCGCGAAGAACCAACGGACATGGTTGAAGCGCTTGCGTGTGCGCCCGGGGACGATCTGGGTCAGCGCCGAGGGGCGTGATGCATCAGAGATCGCTGGCGAAGTTCTTGAGCGGATGGGTTAGTCGTCGAGTGAGATGGACTTTGGGCCTTCTTTGCCCGCGGTGCGTTCCATGTACCCATCGCCCCGCTTCTCGTACTTGGTAAACCCAAGCCGATCGAGGTTCTTGTTGGAGAGCATGGACTTCTCTTTCATGTCGGACCACTTGCCCGCGATGTTGGGCGCTGTGGGCACGCGATGGACCTTGCGTCCCTCGTGCTCTGTGAGTGCGTCCTCGGACATCTTCTGCACGATCTCGAAGGACTCGCCCGTGCCCTCACCCTTGTCGTCGAGGTATTCGTAGATGTAGATCGGCATGGTGTTCTCCGAAATCGTTTGCTGCAATCACTATACGAGCCATCGGTCCGATCGGGTCGGGGCTTTTCCGCAATCCGACCAACCCGGGATCACCCGAAAATCTGCCCGGATTCGGTGTCCTGCATCTTCCAACCCAGCGCCCGGCACATCTTTGAGAGCACGGGGTAGCCGAAATCCATGTTGTTCACGATGACCATCGCCTGGGTGATCTCGTCGTGCCCCTTCGCGTACTCGATCGTGAACCCAGGCCCGAAAAGGATCATTGTCCCGTGGCGCTTCACTTCCGACCCATCCGCGGCGGTGTTGTACTGGGCGAGTTTCTCGCATACATCCTTCTCGGATCCCAATGGGGTATTGCCCGCCGAGGGGTCCTCGGGGTCGCGGGGTTTGATCAGGACGAGCATGCGCTTCTTAGCCATCGCGTGAAGGATAGACCCCTCCGCCCCGATGGGCCGAGAACGCGATCAGTCCTCTTCGATCAGGCCCTCGGCCTCGTCTCGAGCGTCGATCAGGTCCGCGGCCTTATTCAGCAGCATCCCCAGCGGGACGGGCTTGAGCATGTAGGCGTCCACGCCCAGGGATTCGCCGTAGGCCTGGTGGCGTTTGCCCTCGTTAGCCGTGACCATGATCACGATCGGGGAGTTTTCCTTCCCTTTGATCTTTTCGAGCGCGAGGAATCCGGAGCGTTTGGGCAGCATCATGTCGAGGATGACGATATCCGGCGGATCCTCGTTGCACACCCGCACCGCCTCGTCGCCGTCCATCGCGGTGAGGGTCAACGCCCCCTCGCTCTGGAACGCGGCATCGATTGAGTCGAGGATGTCCTTTTCATCGTCCACGATGAGGACGCGGACATCTTCGAGCATCCCGCCCTCTTCTTCCATCATCCCCTGATTCACGCCCGATTCGGTTGTCATGGTGTGCTCCCTGTTTCCATCATGTTAGCGCAGTTCCGCGACGCCCTGTTCTTTGAGCATGGCCCGATCGAGGTCTGACCGGTGGATAATCGCGTCGAGTTCGTCCTGGGTCATCCAGGGGAGTGCCTCGAGCTTGGCGCGGAGGTTGTTCGGGAACGGGCGGTCGAGCCGCTCGTGCCGAGGCCTGCTCTTCCAGATTCGGTGCATCCACAGGTACTGTTCCGGTGCGCGGCGAACAGATTGCTCAATCGCCCGGCGATAGCGTGCCGTGATGTAGAACAGCGGGTCGGGCTGGTTCTCCCAATCCTCAGGGTCGATCCGATCTTCGATCTGGATCTTGTATCTCATGGATGCCGGCTTGCCCGGTTCGGTGCACTGACGCTGGGCGCAGCCCACGATGATCCTTGCCCGATGCTGAATGGCCATCAGCCCGATGGACTTGTAACTCGACGCGAGCCGCCCGAGGAACGGGACATGAAGACCGCGCTGGCCCGCGTTCTGATCCGCGACGAAGGCGACGGATTCATTCTGTGCTAAGAGTCCGGGTAACCGGTGCATCGCGCCGAACTTATCCACGAGTTCGAGCCCGCGACGCGATCGGGTCTGGCGCAACCAACGATCCGCGGGACGCAGGTCGAGAGGGCGATAGACGGCATGCATGCGGAACCCGAGCAGCGCCATCGTGTAGCCCAGCACCTCCCAGTTCCCGCAGTGCGCGGTGAGCATCAGCGACGGGCGTTCATCGAGCAGCGGGCGGACGACACCATCAAGCTCGCCGAGCTCGATGTAATCGCTCCACGCGTCTTCCGTGAGGTATCTCGGGAGCACCGCGAGTTCGACGGCGAGCATCGCGAGGTGTTCGTAGCTGCGCCGGACGAGATCGATACGCTGCTGCTCGTTGTATTCGGGCAGCGCGATGGCAAGGCGTTCGACGGCGCGCCCGACCCGTTTGCGATTGATCCCGAGATCGCCGTAGATGCCGCCGAGTTTACGCCCGATGCGGAGCATCGCTGGCAGGGGGATCGCGTTCACCCCGACGAGCCCGGTTCGGATCGCACCGTAGAGTGCGGGTTGAACAACGACCCGCTGAAACGGGGTCAGCGGGTCGCGCTTGTCATAGCGTGCAGCAATAGTTGCGTCGTTGCTCATCTCACGGTCTAATCACCCGATCAGTTCGGGAAATCACCGATGAGCGTCCGCAGACGGTTCTGGTTGAGGACGGGCATCGAGGTGTCCTGAGCCCCGAAGAGCAGATCGTCGTAGCGTGCGATCTCCTGCTGGAGGCGGACATATTCCTGGATGACGGAGACGGGTGCGCCTGGTCCGGGTGCCGGGGGCAAGACGGGCTTCTCGCCGAGGACGACGAAGTCGGTATCGCCCGAGATCTCTTCGACGAGGATGCCGCCCCAACGCTCGATCAGCGCTTCAAGGGTGTCGCGTTCAAATCGTGATGCGACGCCGTCACCGTCCACATCGAACAGCCCGTCAACGACGAACTTGTATGTCTTGTTGGGGTCATAAACCGCGTTGGCGACGACATCACCCCGGACGATCGGGTTGCCCTCGGAGGACTCGATGATGCGAGCACGCGAGTAGTTGGACTCGACCTTGATGATCTCGACGACGGCCTTGCCTTCGGGGTACTCACCTGTTTCGGGGTTTTCGCGGATGTCCGTAGGTTCGTCGTAGACGGCGAAGGTCATGCCGAGCACGGCCTTCTTATCACGACCAATGGAGATGATGATCTCGTTATCGATCGCGTTGACCTGATTGACCTTGGCATCGACGAGTGCTTCTTCAGGGATGCCGGTGTATGTCGCGACGCGCCCTTCGCCAAGCAGGCGGGCGATCTGGTCCTGAAGGACGAGGTTCTGCTGCTGCAGCTCATCGTTTGCGTTCTGCAGGGCGCTCTCGCGATCAGACGATGCGGAGCGGAAATCCTCAAGCTGACGGCTCAGGCGTGTCTCGACCGTGCCGTATCCGCTGGTGAGTCGCTCGAGCTCCATGCGGTAGCTTTCAACAAGACGCTGCATCTCAGCGGCTTCTGCGGTGAACTTGGATTCGATCTCCGCGACACGCGCGGCCTCGGCTTCAGCGGTCTGCTGGGCGGCGAGGCGTTCGGCATCCGCGGTCTGGAGCTGATCGTTGAGCGTGTCGATCTGGTTCTGAAGCTTATTAACGAGATTCAGCAGCGATCCTTCCTCGGATCCCTCGATCGAGCCGAGCCTGGTGCGGAGCTCGCTCATGCTCGTAGTGGCGTCGCCATCGATCGTCTTGATGAGCTCGTTCTGGTTCGACGCGAGGAAACCAACCACGGTCTTGCGTTCACGGGTGGCCTCGTCGCGGATCGCGCGGATCGCGGCGTGCTCTCGTTCCTGCGGGGACACGAAGACCTTGACATCTTCTTCCATCGACTGCTTCTCGGTGCGTGCGCTCTGCGCGTTGCCGTAGAAGATCATCGTCGTCACAAAGAACGCGAGGCTCATCGCGCCCAAGATCGTGATTGTGACGGCGACGCCGACGCTTGCTCCGGTGCGGGCTGCCATAGAAAAATGCTCCAGTCTGATTCGTTCTTCTCGAACGCGGCGTGCGCCGCTTGACCCATGCGTGCTCCCAGAGATTGGGAGGACGACCACCTTATCGTAGATTCTGCCGATCATCAAACGCGCGCCGCGCATGAACGACAAGCCCACCCGGGCCTCGGCCCGTACGATTCGCATCAACTGACCGAACGGTTCGCTCTGATGCGGCTTTCCATATCGGGTGAACTACCCGATCGGGCTCAGAGTATAGCGATTCACCCCTAAGTTGTGGACACATCTGCGAAATGCCCCTAACAATCAAAGCAACTCCCTAATTTCACAAACACAATCGAGACAGCTTGTTCTGGATCGGAGGCACCATGCGTTTTAATCTGCCAAGTCCGAAACTCCCCAAACATACACCTGCAATCCTTCTTGCACTGGGTGTGTCCGGGATCGCCACGAATAGCGCTCAAGCCCAGATGATTGATTATATTCTCGACACAGGTGTCGGGACATTCAACATCGGCCCCTCGACATTCGACGCCAATGTCACCTGGCTCAACGCCTTTGACACACAAGCGGGTGGCGAGCTCATCACCAAGGTCTCCGTTTCCTTCGGCGATATCGAAGACAACGACGGCAATGTTGGATCAGACGCCCTCGCGATCGCGATCCTCAACGACCCCAACAACGATTATGACCCCTCCGACGCCGTCCCACTCTCCATCACCAACGGGACATGGGTCGACACCGGCTTCGGTGAGTTCTTCACATACGACATCGAGCCCACCGTCGTCGAAGGCGTGTTTTTCGTCGCCGTCGCGATGGATGTCATCGAAGACGCCAACCCCGCCTCCGCGGACCCCAACGCGCCGACCGGCGGCTCGCAGAGCTGGTACTTCTACAACCCAGAGCAGAACTTCAGCGATCTGGGGAACTCCCCCTACATCCTTCATATGTCAGAGGGGCCGTTCCCCTCGGCGTTCATGATCCGCGCACACGGCGAAGAAAACGCCGGCTGCGCCGTGGACTACAACAACGACGGGACCCTCGATTTCTTCGATGTTTCCGCGTTCCTCGGGGCATTCAACTCGAATGACCCAATCGCGGACCTCGATGGGAACGGAGTGTTCGACTTCTTCGATGTGTCGAGCTTCCTTTCCCAGTTCACCGCCGGCTGCCCCTGAGCCAGATCACCCATCTCGTTTTCCGTCCCGGACGCGACTCCACACGCGCCCGGGCTTTCCAACAAACTCGTTCTCATTTGTAAACACCTACCTCGACTGGACTGTGCATTGACCGACAAACCGCGTTCGATCCGACCCGATGATCTTCAGATCATCGAGCAGATCCCTGGCATCATCGCTGTTGCCAGGGACGCTGATCTCCGACTCACCTGGTGTACCTGTAGTTTCTACCGCGTTCTCGATATCGCGTACGAAACGCAGGATCTGGCCGGGAGCACCCTGCAGGACATCCTCACCCCCACCGCCGCGGAAGAGCGAGAGCGCATGCTCCGCGAGGTTATTCAGTCCGGAAAGGTCCACTCCCACTATCAGTTCAGCGCCGACTCCCGGGTTCTCTGCACGATCTTCCCACTCGATCGTGAGGCGTTCGGACACGACGGCGTGCTGACCATCATGAAGGACTCGCCGATCAACGCTCGCCTGTGCGAGAGTTCGGATATCGAGGTTCTCTCAAGCCCGCACCTGGCGCAACTCAACGCGCTCTCATCGCGCGAGCTGGAGATCCTCCACCACATCGCCAAGGGCATGTCCACGAATGAAATCGCGGGAACCCTGAACCGATCGAGCAAAACCGTTGAGAAGCAGGTCAACTCGATCCATACCAAACTCAACACGCACTCACGAGCCGAGCTCGTGCGTTACGCGACTGAACGCGGTATCCAGTCCTTCACGGATGAAGACTGGACCGCGATCGTCGAGGGCGCGAAGATCCTGCGTCGTGAGCGTCGAGCCGCGATCGCCGCCGGCTGATACGCGCTTGCGTTGTTGAGCAGGATCGGAGACAATATCGTGATGCACGCACAAGACCTGCTGCTGTCCACTGCGCAGCAATCACTGATTCATCCGATTCATCTCGATAAGTACGACATCCTGCTTCGTCTGTGTATCGCCGCGCTCCTCGGCGGCCTGATGGGGTGGGAACGCGGGCGTGCCGACAAGCCGGTCGGGATCCGCACCATGCTGCTCATCAGCGCCGGCGCAGCCGCGTTCGCGCTCCTGGGCGAGCAGATCATCGACGCATCGAACCGAACCGACATCATCCGAGTCGACCCGACCCGCGTGCTCTCGTACATCATCTCGGGCGTGGGTTTTCTGGGCGCTGGCGCGATCCTGCACTCCAAACGCACGGTCAAAGGGATCACCACCGCCGCGAGCATCTGGGTCGCCGCCGCCGTCGGCGCCGCGGTGGGCGTCGGGCAATACATGATCGGGTTCCTGCTCTTCGCGATCGCATTCATGACGCTCTGGTCGCCATGGGTCAAAGACCTCGCGACCGGCAAGATCGATGAAGAACGCAACGGGCTCGCGAACGGCAACGGGAACGATGACGACTCTATTAAAGAAGGAAAAACCACGCACTCGTGAAGGTCAGACGCCGCGATCGGCGCTGCCCAACGCTTCGAGCTGATCGCCGTAGCGCTCGCGCAAGGGCTCAACCACTTCCTTGATGAACCGCTCGGTCTGCTCGACGGAGCGACCGACATACTGCATCGGGTCGAGGTGGGCGTCGATGTCCACGCCCTCAAGCAGCGGCTCTTTCTTCAAGCGTTCGAGCAGGTCGTTGTCCTTGCCCTCCTGCTTGACGGCATAGCCCGCCTCGTGCGAGAGCACCCGGATCGCCTCATGCACATCCTGACGATCCCGCCCGAGCTTGACGGCTTCCATCATGATGTTCTCCGTCGCCATGAACGGAAGCTCGGCCATCAGGTTTCGCTTCACCATCGCCTCGTTGACGATCAACCCCGACGCAACGGTATGCATCAGGTCCAGCGCCCCGTCAAGCGCCAGGAACGCTTCGGGCAATGACAATCGCCGGTTCGACGAGTCGTCGAGCGTCCGCTCGAGCCACTGCGTCGCGGCGGTGTCGTACGCGTTGCCCACGAGGTTCATGACGAACCGCGTGAGCCCGCAGATCCGCTCGCACTTCATCGGGTTGCGCTTGTAAGGCATGGCCGACGACCCGATCTGCGACTTGCCAAACGGCTCGTCGATCTCCTTGCGGTTGGAGAGCAACCGGATGTCCGTGGCGATCTTGTGGAGGACGGAGGCGACGGAAGCAAGATCCGCCAGAACCATCGAATCGAAGACTCGTGGATAGGTTTGGCCGGTCAATGCGTATGTCGTCTGCTGTATGTATACATCTAGAGGAGGAGTATTGCTTCTCGGAAGTGCGAGTTCACCTTCCGGAAGTTCCAGTACATCTTCAACGATGCCCTGAAGCTCTTTCGAGAAGAGATCATCGCTTCGCTGATCCATTTCTTCCTGTTTTTCTATCCAGTCTCGAAAAGATCCGCTGGACTCCATGCCGAACATCTTGCGAAGCCTGAATACCGCCTCGCCCTGAAACCTCTCTACGCGATCGTGGTCGCCTTGAAACAACTGAAGAAATGAAGCTTGTGTCCCCGTTGCACCTCTGAATCCTCGTAAAAGGAAGTCCATCCCGTTGTGTGGTGGACGCAGCCGCTGCATCGCATACCAGATGTCGTATGCATAACCTGCAAGCCGTCGGCCGACTGTCGTAGGCTGCGCCGCCTGATAATGCGTGAAACCAAGTGTCGGTATGTTGATTCGTTGCTCTGCCTCCTCGGAAAGTGCGACGATGACACGAGCACACTTCGATTGAATCAACCCGATCGACTGCCCCAAGCAAAGCAGATCCGCATTACACACCACATCCTGACTCGTACACCCAAGATGAATAATCGCCCGCGCCTTCGGACACCGATCCCCCCACGCGTGCACATGCGCCATCACATCATGGCGCAGCTCCCGCTCGTACTTCGCCGCCGCCTCCATGTCCTCGTCCGTCACCTCAAGCGTGCTGCGCATCTCGTCGAGCTGCTCGTCGGAGATATCCAAGCCGCACGCCTGCTGCGCCTCGGCGACGGCCAACCAGATCTTCCGCCAGGTCGTGAACTTATGACGCGGCGACCAGATCCTGCACATCTCGGGCGATGCATTACGAGAAGCGAGCGGGGAGGTGTAGGTGTCGTGGGGATTGGGCATGAAGGATAGTAAGAAAGGGACCAGCCACTAGCCACTGGCCACTAGGGGAAAGACAAGAACAACGCGAGCATCGCGAGCATCGCGAGCGATCCTCCCCTAGTCCCTTATGGCTAGTCCCTAGTCCCTAGTTGGCAACAATATTGACCAACCGCCCCGGCACCACGACGATCTTGCGAACCGTCTTCCCCTCGATCAGCCCCTTGATCTTCTCGTCCGCGAGCGCCATCTCCTCGAGGGTCTTGGCGTCCGTGTCGGGGGCTGCGTAGATCTTGGATCGAAGCTTGCCCATCACCTGAATCGGGATCTCGATCTCGTCGTCGACCAGCATCGACTCGTCATAGCTCGGCCAATCGCTCGTCGCGACGGACGATTCGTGCCCGAGCTTGTGCCAGAGCTCTTCCGCGACATGAGGCGTCAACGGCGCGATCACCCGCACGAACCGGTCCATCTGGTCCTTTGTCAACGACTTGGCGACATTCACGAACTCAAAGACCGCGGCGATCGCGGTGTTGAAGCTCAGCTTCTCGATATCGTCGCCGACCTTCGCGATCGTGCGGTGCAGCTGCTTCTCAACCGCGTCATCGTCGCTGTCCGCGAAGACCAGCTCGCCCGAGTCTTCATCCACGCACAAGCGCCAGATCTTCTGGAGCAGGCGGTAGAGCCCCACGATGTCGTTGGTGTTCCAGGGCTTGCTGGCCTCCAGCGGGCCCATGTACATCTCGTACAGGCGGAAGGTGTCCGCGCCGTAGTCCTCGATGACATCATCGGGGTTCACGACATTCTTGAGCGACTTGGACATCTTCGCGATGATCTTCTCGACCGGAGCGCCGGTGTCCGTCTCGATGAATGACGGGTTTTCTTCTGTCCCACGGTTCTCAACCTCATCGATGGGCACGAGCGACTTGTCGCCGCGCTGATACGCCATCGAGGTGATCAATCCCTGGTGGAAGAGCTTGCGGAAGGGCTCGGGCGAGCGCACGAACCCAAGATCGTGCAGGGCCATATGCCAGAATCGCGCGTACAGCAGGTGCAGCACCGCGTGCTCCGCGCCGCCGATGTACAGATCGACGCCGTCTTCACCCATCCAATACGCCTCGGCGTCCTCGCCGATGAGCTGCTCGTCGTTCCTGTTGTCGCAGTAGCGCAGGTAGTACCAGCACGACCCCGCCCACCCGGGCATGGTGTTGGTCTCGCGACGGACGATCGCTTCGCGATGCAGAGAGTGCACCCCCGCTTCACCCGCGGTCGTCTCCACCCAGTCTGTCGCCTTGGCGAGCAGTGGCTGGGGCTCGTCGCTTTCCACGGGCTGATAGTCCGCCAGCGGCGGCAGCAGCACGGGCAGCGACTCCTCACTCACCGCGTGGTGATGCCCGCGCTCATCGAACACGATCGGGAACGGCTCGCCCCAGTAGCGCTGGCGCGAGAACAGCCAGTCGCGGAGCTTGTAGTTCACCTTGCGGGCGCCGATTTTCTTCTCGGTCATCCATTCGATGATCTTGGCCTTCGCGTCCGCGATGTGCAGCCCGTTGAGCATGTCCGAGTTGATCGCCGGCCCGTCGCCCGTGTATGCCTCGCCGTCGAACCCTTCTGGCGGCTGCACCGTGCGGATGATCGGAAGATCAAACTGGGTCGCAAAGTCCCAGTCGCGCTGATCCTGCCCCGGCACGGCCATGATTGCCCCGGTGCCATAGCCCATCATCACATAATCCGCCGTCCAAACGGGTATCTCCTCGCCCGTAACGGGGTTGGTGACGCTGATACCGATAGCGACACCGGTTTTCTCTTTGTTTTCCTGTCGCTCCACATCCGAGCGATTCCGAGACCACTCGACATAGTTCTCCAGACGCTTGATGTCCACGCCCTCGGGCTCGGCCTCCAGAGCCACCTCAACCAGAGGGTGCTCCGGAGCCACGACCATGTAGGTCGCGCCATAGATGGTGTCGGGACGCGTCGTAAAGATGCGGAGCTTCTCACCCAGATCCAGCCCGCCGGGGAAGATGATCGGGAAATCGACCTCCGCGCCAACTGAGCGACCGATCCACTCGGCCTGCTGCGTCTTGGTCGAGCTGGGCCAATCCAGGCCATTCAGTCCATCCAGCAGACGATCCGCGTAGGCCGTGATGCGGAACATCCATTGTCGCAAAGGTTTACGAAAAACCGGGAACCCGCCCCGCTCGCTTCGCCCATCGATGACTTCCTCATTGGCCAGAGCCGTGCCCAGCTTGGGGCACCAGTTGACCGTCTGCTGGCTCAGGTATGCCAGGCGGTACGAATCGACGACCGCCTTCTTCGTCTCGGTGTCCAGCGTCTCCCAGTTGCCGGCATCGGTCCCGTCGGGCAGATCGCCCGCGCCGGTGTACTCGGCCGCGTCCGGGTTCAGCTTCACCTTCCGCTTGCCCGACGCGAACTCCTCGATGAGTTCGTTGATCGGGCGGGCCTTGCCCTTCCCGCCGTCGGCCTCGGTGTCGAACCAGGCGTGGTAGATCTTCACAAAGATCCACTGCGTCCACTTGTAGTACTCCGGGTCGATCGTCCCGAACTCGCGTGACCAGTCATAGCAGAAGCCGAATCGCTGCAGCTGACGCCTGAAGTTATCGATCGCCTTCTTGGTCGTGATTTCGGGATGCACGCCGGTCTGGATCGCGTACTGCTCGGCCGGAAGCCCGAACGCGTCCCACCCCATCGGGTGCAGGACATTGTAGCCCCGCATCCTTTTATAGCGGCAGATGATGTCCGTCGCGGTGTACCCCTCGGGGTGACCCACATGCAAGCCCGCGCCGGAGGGGTACGGGAACATGTCCAAGGCATAGTACTTGGGTTTCGACGCATCGAACCCGTCCTCGCCCGGGTTGGGCTGGCAATAGGTTCCCTGCTCGCCCCACCAACGCTGCCAACGCGTCTCAAGCTCACCCGCCATCTGGGCGTTGTAGCGGTGTTTGGGCTGACGATCGCTGGATTGGGCTTTGGTTTGGGTCATGACCGATGAGTGTAGGGAGTTGGATGGTGGGTCGTGTTCCGGGCGAGACTGGATAACCCCCTGTTTTTGGTCGTTCTCCATTCCGAACATGGACCCTGCGGGGATCGAGTAGAGGGTACACGATTGACGAACATACTGCTTTTATCACGCAATCAGGTGTATGGGACGACGGATGGACAGCTGATCATGCCGTTCTCCATATTCCGCGATCAACTCCTCGGTCGCGATATCCGCGTCACCAATGTTCCTACCCAATCGCCGGAAGATCGTACCAACGCGATCCGATCCGCCTTCGAATCGACATCGCCGCCGGATATCGTGATCACGATCCCCCACTGGTCTGAACCCGCCGACGAGCTCAGCTCATGGTTTGAACGCACCCGCCAGGAGACCAGCCCGGCGAAGCACATGCTGCTCGATTTCTATGACCAGACAAGCTCGCCACACTTCGGGGTCCTCCCGTACATCGACCTATACATCAAAAGCAAAGCCCTCCGCGATCGCTCGCTCTACCAACAGGATTATCAGGGCGGGTTCATCTATGCCGACTTCGTTGCACAACAGTGGGGTTTCGATCTCGAAGATTGGCACTTCGGGTCCAAGCCCGACCCGAATCAAGCGCACAAGATCATCGCGGGATGGAACTTCGGATTGACCGCCCGATACCACAAGATGATCCGCGCATCCAAGCGTTTCCCGATCCCGTGGAAGCATCGCCCGATCGGGCTGCACTTCCGCGTCGGCACCATCAACCGGACAGACAAAGACATGGAGTGGTATCAGTACTCGCGGAAGAAGGCCGCGGAGTTCGCAGACCCTTTGCGTGAGTCGATCAAGTTCAGCGGCAACGAGCGTGTGAGCCCCAAACGCTACTACGCGGAGCTCTACATGAGCAGGTTCGTCTACTCCCCGTTCGGATGGGGCGAGGTCTGCTACCGCGATTTCGAAGCCGTCGCTGCGGGCGCAACACTCATCAAACCCGACATGTCCCATGTCGAGACATTCCCCAACATCTACCGCGCCGACGAGACATACCTCCCCGTTGCGTGGGACATGCACGACCTCGTCGAACGATCACGCGAGCTCTTCGACGACCCCGATCGAGCGATCGCGATGCGCAAAGCCGCCCGCGACACCCTTGATCAGGCGTTCAGAGGCACAGGATTCGTTGAAATCATCGAGGAATGCATCCGACGCGTCATGAGCTGACACACCAAGCACCACGACCGAACTCACTCATTGCCCGAACGCTTCCAGAGCACATCGTGACAGCGATCGTCCGCCAGCCCCTCCGGCCCAGCGATCGGCGTTAACTCCAGCATGTGACGGAAACCATGTCGGCGGGTCCCGATGCGGAAAGGCGCATACCCCATACTGCTCATAATCGCATACACCTCCGCGGAACTCGTATGCGCACGCTGGAGATGATGCTCGTCAATCTCCATGATCACCGGGCAACCCCATCGTCGCAGTGTCTGTTCCATCCCCCGTACCGCGCGGAGCTCGAAGCCCTCGACATCGATCTTCACCATCTTCGGTGTGGGTTCTTCATCATCGAAGAACACATCGTCCCCTCGACAAACCTCCGCGGAGGTTGTGGACACCACGCTCTCCGGATCGACATCCGCGAAGGTCCCGATCCCCGTATACGAATGGTTCTGTTTGAGCTCGAGCGTGTCCGCCTGATCGGACAACCCGAACGGGTATACGCGGATGTTCTCGATCGCGTTCATTTCGATCATCCGACCCAATCGCTCCCTGCATCGCGGGTTGGGTTCGAAGCATTGCACCGTACCCGATGCCCCTACAAGGTGGGATGCATGCAGCGCCACCATCCCGACATTCGCACCGATATCGATAAACCGATCTCCCGGCTCGAGCATCTCGTCCAACAGACGGAGCACATGCAGCTCGTAAAACCGACCCAGAAAATAGGTAATCCGACACGACCAATCGGTCAGATCCAGTTCCATCAGGTACCCGTGCTCTTTGCCTCGGATGACCTTGACCGGTGCATCGGCCCATTGGTGATCGTGCTCGTACCCCGTGCGCCCGATCATGTGCAGCACGCGACCCCACCCGGGCAACTCTCTCCGAGTAATCGGTAAGATGATGGCCTTCCACTCGTTCCGCATCCCATGCCCCTCCGGAGCATAAGGTACTGCATGTGCGGCCGATTCACGCAATATATTGACCCATACACCCTCGATCGCCTCTTCGAACTCTTCCTTGGGGTCCCATATCCGCACGAGGACCTCATCGAATCACTCGCGGCCTGCTATCCAAACTCCTATAACATCGCGCCTACTCAATCCGGCGCCATCATCCACGCGGACCACGACGCGAACACCCTCCGCGCGGACCGGGCGCACTTCGGGCTCATCCCCAAGTGGGCGAAGGAACGCTCGATCAGCGCGAAGATGATCAACGCCCGATCGGAGACCATCTGGGAAAAACCCGCTTATCGCGGGCTCATCAGCTCTCGACGAGCCATCCTCCCCATCAACGGGTTCTACGAATGGCAGGCCATCCCCACCCAGAAGACCAAACAACCCTGGTACATCCACCGGGCCGACGAGCATCCCATGCTCCTGGCGTGTGTCTGGGACACCTGGCTCGACCCGGAGCATGACGGTTCGCCCGTGGACTCCTTCTCCATCATCACCACGGACGCGAATACCCAGCTCTCGGACAAGCACCACCGGATGCCGGTGATCCTTGAGCCCGAGGCCCTGGGCCCCTGGTTCGATCGCGAAACCCCGCCGCGTGAGGTCTCGGATCTGCTCGCACCCGCAGCGGAGGGCGTTCTGGGGATGCATCGGATCAGCGGCCGTGTGAATGCTCCGAGCAACAACGACTCGGCCCTCATCGAGCCCGATTCAGACGCCGGCCCCGCCACGCTCTGGGGGTGAGCGGCTACCATAGACTCCACCCCCGACACAGCGGTGCCGGGATTGAGCAAGAACTTTCTCACCCGATTTTCGCAGGAATACCCAATGCCCAACCTCACGATCGACGTTGCCAAAACACTCGAAGACGACGCGCTGCTGAGCTTTGACTCGCCCGCCATCTCCAAGGACCGCCTGCACCTGCCCGGCGGCGACTTCGTCGACCGCATCGTCGCCATGAGCGACCGCAATCAGGGCGTGATGAACAACTTCAACCGCATCCTCAACACAGGGCGTCTCGCGGGCACGGGCTACACCTCGATCCTCCCTGTCGACCAGGGCATCGAGCACTCCGCCGGCGCCTCCTTCGCGCCCAACCCCGACTACTTCGACCCCGAGAAGATCATCGAACTGGCGATCGAGGGCGGATGCAACGCCGTCGCCTCGACCTACGGCGTGCTCGGCGCGACCGCACGCAAGTACGCCCACAAGATCCCCTACCTCGTCAAGTTCAACCACAACGAGCTGATGACCTACCCCAACACCTTCAACCAGATCCCCTTCGGCACCATCAAGCAGTGCTGGGAGATGGGCGCGGCCGCCGTCGGCGCGACGATCTACTTCGGCTCCGAGGAGTCCAACCAGCAGATCCAGTATGTCGCCGACATGTTCGCCGAGGCCCACGAGTACGGCATGGTCACCGTCCTCTGGTGCTACATCCGCAACAACGCGTTCAAGGTCGACGGCGTGGACTACCACAGCTCGGCCGACCTCACCAGCCAGGCCAACCACCTCGGCGTGACCATTCAGGCCGACATCATCAAACAGAAGCTGCCCACCAACAACGGCGGCTACACCGCCCTCAACACCGGCGACTCGTCCTACGGCAAGTTCAACACCGGCATCTACACCGACCTGAACTCCAGCGACGAGAAGGGCCAGGGCGGTCACCCGATCGACCTGTGCCGCTACCAGATCGCGAACTGCTACATGGGCCGCTCGCCGCTGATCAACTCCGGCGGCGCGTCCAGCGGAGCCAGCGACCTCAAGGAGGCGGTGACCACGGCCGTCATCAATAAGCGCGCCGGCGGCATGGGCCTGATCTCGGGCCGCAAGGCCTTCCAGCGTCCGATGGGCGAGGGTGCCGCGCTGCTGAATGCGATTCAGGATGTGTACCTGGACGACAGTGTGACGATCGCCTAATCGGCAAATCCAACTGAGACCATCAAGGCCCCGTCGATTCCGGCGGGGCTTTTTCTTGCGCCGGCTCGGCCTCCCACTGTTCCTGAGATTTGACGGCGTCGCTGTACAGCACATCCACCTCACCATCCCACGCAGTCTCGGCCTCGGTGATCCGCAACGCCTGCTCGGGCATACCACGAATCACCACCCGCAGCGTCCCCTTGTCGCGCGCCTCGATCGATCTGGCCCCGAACGCGTTGTACTGGTCCATGGTCGTGCCCTGCGCGCTCGTGGTCCGGGTCACCCATTCACCATCCTTCGTCATCCACCAGTGCTGCGATTTGCCCAATGATTCATCGCCGTCGAAGATTTCGGCCTCAATCGCGAACGCGATGCGATCGAACTCGGGGCTGAGCCAGTCATCAAGAAACCCCGGATCATCCAGCACCCTGGCGATGCTCGGTACCACCAGTGCGATCATCGCATCCCGAATCTGTGCACTGTCGGTCGTCTCCAGAACCTTGTCAACGCCCGAAGCCACGGTCCAACCGATGCTGAACCGCTCGGTCTTCGCCGGCACGGCCTCAGGCGTTCGATTCCAAACGTGTTCTCTGAACAGACTCAGCTCCAGTTCCGCCTCGATGCGATCACCCTGCTCACCGATGGGTTCGATGCTGAAATACGATATGAACCCGTCAACCACGATGTCTTCGCGTCCCTCGATCCGCAAGATCGCCCGTTCGTTCAGATCACCCTCAACAGGCCAGACCGGCCGCTTGAATCCAGAATAGATCGTGACCTCTGCTCCAGCGGGCCAGACCCCGCGCGTGCTCGGGTTCCACGGTGGCAGGACCTGCGAGAGCTTCTCAAACGCATCATTGAGCGCCTCATCACCCGGCGTGCCATCCGGATACTGCCACCCGCCGCCGGGTGCTTTGAATCGGAACGCCTGCCCGCCAATCCACGCCCCGCTGGTCTCGATCCAGCGTTCCGAGCCCGCCGGCGCGTAGATGTTGCCCTGTGCGATGGTCTCGATGATGCTGACAATCTCTCCGTGCGATGGTGGTTCTTGCGCATTCATGAGGCGCGCATACAGCACCATCCCGGGACTGGAGTCGGGCTTCGTATAGTCAGTCCCGTGTACCGTGATCAACTCCGCAAGAAGCCACGACGGCATCCGCTGGTAGTAGACCCCCATGGGTGCCAATACAAACGCTGGCAAGCCTACAAGCAGCACCAACCCCAACGCCACCACCCGCTTGTGACGACGCACACGCCGCAGCGACTTCTCCGTCGCGTGCTCCCGCCCGCACTCGGTGCATTTCACCGGTACCTCACCCGCGTCGCTCAGGTCGTAACTGCACCGCCGGCACCGACGCTCGGGACGCCCGCGGAACCCCGGGCGGTCCCAGAACAGGCCTGCACCGATCAGCACAAGCGATAGAACAAACAGCACTCCACTTGAAATCATCCAAATCATGATGCCAGTATAACGAGTGTCGTCTGACAACAAAGCATACAAGTATGCACGGCGATGACACACGGCTCACAATACAACTCCGCCTCTCCCAAGCACAACTTGGCAAACGGCCCCAAACCATGACGCGATCGGATCGTGACGGTCAAATGCAGTGCTTCCTTGTACCTGCGGATAAACACGCTCAGTTCCCAAGGTAGCTCATCGCGTGCTCAGGCGCAATTCCGTTCACAATGAACTGCGTCATCTCTTCGGGTGTCCAGTTGGGGATCTCGAACTCGAGCTCACCCGAGTAGTACGCGTTGGCGTCTGCGCCACCCAGGTTGTAGAACCGACCTGCCCGCAACGGCTTGACGCGAACGACATAGTGCCCCTCCGCGTCGGGATGAATCGGGAGCATGTACCCCGTGTACTTCACCTCGCCCGGCGTCGGGACCGGCTGAATGCCCCTCGCCTCGATGCGCTTGCGTGGGATCACCGACCAGGTGTGCTTCTCGCTCGAGAGCACGGGCAGGGCACGACTCGGCACGCGCCCGTTTGTGTCCGAACTGTCGAGCTTGAAGTACACATCCAGCTCGCCACCGAATACGAAAGACTTCGCCGAGAACTGGTGGCGAAGGGACATCGCCTTGAACTCAATCACAGGAACCCATTTCTCCTGCTGTCGGCTGTACACCAGTTTGAGCTTGGCGTTGAGGCGCGACTCGATGTCCTCTCTTGACTCAACCGACTCATCGAGCTGCACACTCAGTTCTGTATTGATGTTCACCTTCGAACGAACCGATGTGTACCCAACCCGTTCCCAATGCTCATTCCCAATCCGCCCGCTCGATTCCTCATAGATCTCGATCGGCGTCGTGATCTGTGTCTCGCTCGCGATGTTCCACGCGCCCCCCAGCGGGATCGTATCGAAATGAATCAGGTGCCCGTCGCGATCGACCGTGTATGTCGTATCCCATTGGTAGGCTTCGATCTCGCTGATCGGCCCATCAGCCGACCCGCCCCGACCCGGCCGACCCGTCTTCGTCCGGATAGTGGCCCCCATCGTGGGGTACCCCTTCATGAACGCGTCGCCGTTTCCGATCGAGAGCCGATACGAACGATCCTTCAATCGCCGCACCCGCATCGTGCCGTACATGATCTGGTCGCCCGCGATCGTGTCCGGATGGTCTATCTCGATGTAGATCTGTTTGTTGAACCACGCTTCTTCCTCGCTCGACATCCCGTTATTGCGAGCGATCGTCGAGAGAACAGACTTGAACGCATTCCCTTTCGCGGTGGATGAATCCGTAATGACCCCGATCGGCTCTCGCTTTGCGAGCATCATCACAAGGCGACAATCGAGCCATCCGAACGAGCCTGCACGCTTTGACTGTCCCGCCCCGTGTTCCTTGCTCAGCTGATCGAGGATCGACTCCTGAAACTTCGTCGTCGTGTACTTGGGGTCATAGAACGACATCGAAGAACCCGGTTCTTCAGAAAGGAACGGCATCGTGAGGATGAGCCCCGCATCCGGGATCGCGTACGACCATCCACCCGATTGAATCTTCGGCGTTGCCTGTGCCGCGTAGGCCAACACGAGCAGCACCACCGCGAGCGCGAGCTGCCGAGGGTGTCGACGGGTGCGAGACATGCTCAGAAGCGAGACATGCGCCCGCCCGCACTCGGGGCAGGTGACCGGATGATCAGGCCCCACCGCTTCGAGCCCCTCCGCCTTGCTCAAGTCGTACCAGCACTTGCGGCACCGCAGCTTCGACCGCCCGCGTCGACCGGGACGATCCCAAAGCAACGCACGCAACGCCGCGATTCCTGCGAAACCAAGAAACACCCAATAGAGAACTGTCCAGATCATCAACAGAATGTACCGATTACATCAGGGGCATGATCGCGCAATTCTAATATTTATCCTTGCCCTGGCTGACCCCCTGCTTTGTGAGCCGCCCAGAGCTTGAGCACCTCCTGCTCGCGCTCGGCCAGAAGCCCGCCTCGGATTCGAGCTCGCCACTGCGCCGCGAACTCGGCCCCGCGCTCGGCCTCAAGCTCATTGCCACGCTCGATAAAGTAGCTCAGCGCACTCCAGGCGGTGTCGTCGATGTGTCGCGTCTTGAGGCCCGCCTTGATCGACTTGGCCGTGCTCAGTTGCCCCTGCCCCTCGTACCCCGCAACCGAGTTGGGCACCCACGCGGGCATGTGCTGCCAGGCGTTCACACCGTTCTCGCTCAGGAAATCCGCATCGACCCACTCAATCTCCGTCTTCACATCGAGCTTCTTCTCTGCAACACGCACCGCGCTCTGCACCATATCCCTGCTCGTCCGCTCGCCAGCTGGAGATATGCCGTTGTAAATCCCCATGTGGCGCTGCTCGATGCAGTGGATCATGAAATCACCAAGGTCGCGCACATCGATGTACTGCACAAAGTCGTCGCCGCTGCCCGGCCCGATCATCGTCCCACCCTCACTGGCACGGACTGGCCAGTAGGAGTACCGTCCGGTCGTGTCGCGCTCGCCCACGATCAGGCCCGGGCGAATCACGCATACCTTGCCCGGGAAGAGATCCTCGGCCGCGCGTTCGACGCGCGCCTTCATCGCGCCGTACACCTCCGGCGTCACCTCGCGGTGTGAAGTAACCTGCGCTGCCCGTTCGTCGCTGATCTCTGCCAGCGGGGCCGTTTCATCCATGCCCGGCGTTTCCCGGCCCGCGTACACGCTCGTCGTCGAGATTACCACATACTGACCCATCGCGGGCAGCAGGATCTTCATCGAGTCCGTCACCGTCTCGGGCACATAGGTAAAGGTATCGATCACCGCATCAAACTTCCGACCATCTGCAACCAGCTTCTCCAGCCCGCTCAGATCCGTGTAGCGATCGCCCTGGATGTGCTCCAGATCCGGGAACAAGTCGGGCGCGGTCTGGCCTCGATTGAACAGCGTGACCTCGTGCCCGTTGGCAATCGCCCGACGAACCGTCGGCGGGCCCGCGAAACCTGTCCCGCCCAGGAACAGGATCCTCATTGGCTTCCGCGATCGCGGCAACATAACCGCCCCCATGGCGCTGCTCGCCATCGCTGCCGTGATCCCGATCGCGCCCGCCTGTCCCAAGAACGCCCGTCGTGTGCTCGTCATGTCGTACTCCCAGTTGGCCCCAGCGCCCCGCCGGGGATCGTTGATGTCGGATTTAGTTCGATCTCGTTTGATTCATCCATGCCCGATGCACGCCGATGCTGTGCCCGCGCCAGCGCAAACGCCAGCCCGCCCCACAGCACCGCCAAAGGCACGGCGACCATCGCCATGCCCACCAACCCCAGCCCCACACCCGCGATTGCACGCTCCACGCCCGTGCCCGCGACATCGCCGCCGCGGTACAGAAACACATCCACGATCGGCTTGGCCTTGTACTTCTCGCCCGTCGGAACCACGGAGAACAGCGTCTCGCGTGCAGGGCGGATCACCGCGTACCGGGTTGCGCGATGCAAAGCATTAAAAGTCGCGAACACCGCGAACACCTGCCACCCCTGCACGCCCTCGATCCGGCTCACCCAGGCGAGCAACGCGAATCCAGCCAGCGTCACGATCGGCAGCAACGCCAGCGCCACCCCGATGCCCAGCCGCTTGATGATGTGGGCCGTCACAAACAGCTGCACCAGCAGCGTCGCGACCTGGGTCCACATGTCCAGCTGCGCAAACAACGCGATCCGCCCGCTCAGCTCGTCGCTCGCATCCACGACGAGCTTGGCCTGCGTGAAGTAGATCATCGTGTTGCTGATTGCCAGCAGCATGATGTAGAGCCCGATGCCCAGCAGGTATGGCGAGCGCACCATCGCCATCATCCCGTCCACCCACTGCCCACCGACCGGCACACGCATCGCCGGGTTCACCTGTGCCTGCACCGGCGTCTCCGAGCGACGATCGATCAGACGCACACACTGCACGGCACACTCAAACGCAACGATCGCGATCGATATCTGCACCCACGCCGGAATCTGCTCCGCGAGCCACCACACGAAGTTCGATCCAAGGATCGCGCCCAGCGTGCCCCCGATCCCGATCGTGGCGTACAACCGTTTGCCCTGATCGAGTTGCCAGACATCGGCCATGAACGCCCAGAAGACGCTCGTGATGAACAGGTTCACCACGCTCAGCCACACATAGAACACATACCCGCTGTACACGAGCTGATCGCCATCGAGCGTCTGCCGCGCGATGATAAACCCGAGCAGACAGACCATCACCACGCGATACGCGAGCGAGATGAACCGCTTGCGATCCATCCGCGACACCACCCCGCCGAACGCGAGGGTGACGATCAACGACACGCCGCAGGTGATGAGGAACAACCAGCGCAGATCGTTCATCGAGCGCTGCACCCCCATCGCCTCGCGGATCGGGCGGAGCAGGAAGTACCCAAACAGCAGAAAGAAGAAGCACCCGCCGCTCAGCAGCACCCGCGTCCACTCGCTGGGCTCCACCGGGATGACACGAGCAACCAGCCCGCTCCGGGATGTCGATTCCGATTCCTGCACGGGCGAGGTCTACCCGAGCCGCGGGATCAGGGTTGCGGGTGGGGGCGGGGACTGTTCAATTTTTGTGGATTTCTGAATAGATCAGAGGACTAGTCGCGACTGGGGAATGCGTGGGTCGGTGCGATCCCATTGACGATGTACTGCTCAAACTCATATCGAGTCCATTTCGGAAGATCGAACTCGAGAGTGCCGTCATAGACAACATCGCCCCACAACCCACCAAACCTGAGCTGATTGGAGAGATTCGCCTCGAAGACCACAACCATCTTTGAACTCGTATCGATTCTGCGGCCAACAACATAGGTGTTCGGGCTCAACTGTCCGGTCCGCCCGATACTCATCGCGTTACTCGCTATCAGATCAGGCCATATGCGTTGATGAACTTCAACCCGGAAAGGCGATCCATTCTCATCTGTTATCTCGATGTATTCTTCATTACTAGAGGGTGTTCTCGCCGCCCAACCCCACCAGACATGATTTCCTCGCATGTATTCATTGCGCGGGTACTCGTCACCGTTCGTCGGCACCTCAAGCACCCGAACATATCCACCGAACACCAACGCCTCACCGTTCCACACTTCTGTTGTCGTTGGTTCAAGCTGGATGACGGGCACCCAGGCCTGCTCTCTGGTGTTGTACTCAACACACAAGCGGGCATCAAATGATCGCTCTATCCAATCTTTGAGCTCCTGCGAGCTATCCCTTACGATTGATCGCGAGGTATCTATCGGATACGCCGCGAACACACGCTCGTGATGCACAACAACCGGATCCGCATCACGGTCGATATGCCCCTGATCATTCCGAGCATACCGACCAAAATGGAACACAACGGAAACGCCATACACACCGTTTGCATCAGCGTACCCGTTTCCGAGCGGATAGAACTCTGAATCAAACATGCCGTATCCCGAATCATCCTGTGGGTTCCAGAGTCCGGCCCATCGATTCGATTCGATGATCGCTTGATCACGCTCCTGAGGAGTCGCACCCGATACTCCCCCTAGACCATTACCGGTGGAAAAACCTGATCGGTTGGGCTTTGCTTGCACCGAGTAGGTCGTACTGAAATCTCCGAAGCGAACGATCTCTATATCACGGACGAGAGTGCTCATTCGAACCCGCCCGTAGACCGGCTCATCGATACCGAAGCCACGACCAAACGAGATGTCGATCTCGTTCTGCGATCGCGCCCATTCTTCCTCAAACGCATACGCACGATCGGCCTTCACCAACGAGGAAATCAGGCACTGATACGCCGTTCCCTTCGCGGTGGTACCGTTGCAGAGATCTGATTCTGATTCGAAACGAGCAAGCAGAAACGCAAGGCGTGCAGAGACCCATCCGAACTCACTCTCGACCTCCTGCGGGTTGTAGAGACTGAGTTGGTATTCACGCTCGAGCTCCCAAAGGATCATTTTCTCGATTGGTGAGATCTTGATTGTAGTAACGGGGAAAAATGAACTGGATGCTAAACCACTCCCTGGCTCCTCCGACAAAAACGGCAACGACGCCACCAGCACCACCCTCGGCACCGCCGCACCCCAACCATTCTTCTGCACCTTCGGCGTCACACGCGCCCCGTACGCCATCGCCCACACCACCACCGCCGCCGCGACCCACTTCTTCCCCCGGCGCGTCTTCCGCATCGACCGCTTTGTCTTGTGCACCTTCCCACACTCCGGACAAACCACCGGCCCCTTCGTCACATCCCCATCAACACCCGTCAGGTCATACCAGCACTTGCGGCAGCGCCGACCGGGCCGCCCACGAAAGCCCGCGCGATCCCACAACAGCCCACGACCCAACACCACGAGCGCAATGACCAACAACACCCAATAAACCACTTCCCACATCATCACCCCACTATACCGAACCAGCCACCGGCCAGTTCCCTACGCGTATGCTTCCCTATGCCATCGCCGCACACCAACCCGCCCCGACCCGCGATCTTCCTCGATCGCGACGACACCATCAACCGCAACGCGGATCTCCCCGACGCCGCGTGGGAGGGTGTCCGCTGGGGCGACCTGCTCAAGCCCGAGTATGCCCTCCTTGTCCCCGGCGCACGCGAGGCGCTCATCGCACTCAAGGACGCCGGGTATGCGCTGGTCGTCATCACCAACCAGGGCGGCGTCGCGCGAGCCGGGGGCACCATGCGCGATGTTGACGCATGCAACGATCGCATGCGTATGCACCTGCGCCAAGCCGAACACGACGACGAACGCGTGCTCTTCGACGACCCGCTCATCGAATGCTGGTACGCATGCCCCTTCCACCCCGAGACCGGTGTGGTCACACACCTCAATGTTGAGCACGAGTGGCGCAAGCCGCACTGCGGCATGATCACCAGCGCGTGCGAAGAACTCAATATCGACCCCGCACGATCCTGGATGGTCGGCGACAAGCAGCGCGACCTCGACGCCGCCATCGCTGCGGGCGTGCCCGAATCACAAACCATCCGCGTCGCCCACGACTCGCCCGTCGCGGACCTCGCCCACGCCGCCCGCCTCATCCTCGAGCTCGAGGACGACCCGGACGCTTCAACACCTATATCCAGCGCGACGCTCTCGCCCATCGATCCCTACGCCCACCCGCTCAGCGATGACAAGGTCCGGCGCACCGTCGAATCCGCGGCCAACGCCCTCGCGGAACGCACCGGGATCAAACTCATCGAGCTCGACACCACCGACACACAGGTCACCGTGACGCTGGGCACCCACAAGCTCGCGGCCCTCGCCTTCGTCGCAGAGCTGCGCCGCTCGACCAACCGCTGGCACCGCACCCACACCGGCAAAGACCTCTGGCCCAGCGCCAACGACCCGCTGATCTGAGCACCCAAAACGAGCCGCGACCGTAAGGGAGCGGTCACTCGATTCTTCAAGACCACTCAGACCGCCCCCTTACGGTCGCGGCTCGTTCTGAACTCCTACCCTTCACCGTGCCTGCCAACACCCCATTGCGCCTGCTCGTCGTCCTCCCCTCCTGGGTGGGCGACATCGTGATGGCCACCCCCACCATCCGGCGCATCCGCGACGCCTACCCCGGCATCTTCATCGGCGGGCTCTGCCGACCGGGCATGGATCAGCTCTTCAGCGGCAACACCCTCTTCGACGAGCTCCATGTCTTCCAACCCCACGGGATGATGGCGTCCAAGAAGGCCGCCAACAAGGTCCGCCCGCGCCGGTACGACACCGCGATCCTGCTCACCAACTCCTTCTCCACCGCGCTCATCACCCGCCTCGCGTTCATCCCGCGCCGCATCGGATACAACCGCGACACCCGCGGGATGCTGCTCACCGATCCGATCGCGCCGCCTCGCAACCCCGACAAGTCGTGGAAGCTCACTCCGGCTGTCGATTACTACTGGAACATCGCGTCGCGTCTGCTCGACGAGGACCCCATCGACTGGTCCATCCACACCCCCACCAACTGCGTCGAGGTCCCCCTCGCGCTCCCCAAGGGTGTCACGATGGAACTGGGATACAACGAGCAGGATGAATCCAAAGCAAAAGATGTCCTCAGCGCAGCCAACATCGACGACGCAACCCCCTACGCGATCCTCAACCCCGGCGGGAACAACCCCGCCAAGCGCTGGCCAATCGAACGATTCGCCCAACTCGCCGATCACCTGCACAAAGCGCACGACCTCCGCGTCCTCCTCAACGGCTCACCCGCCGAAACCCAGCTCTGCGATCAGATCATCACGCACGCGAAGACCAGCCCGATCTCACTCCCCAAGCTCGGCAACACCCTGGGCGCCCTCAAACCCATCATCGATCGTGCCACGATCATGATCACCAACGACACCGGCCCACGCCATATCGCCGCCGCCTTCGCTACACCGCTCGTTTCCCTCTTTGGCCCGACAGATCCACGCTGGACCACCATCCCGGTCGCGCAGCTCCACAATGGCTCCCCCTCCGAGGTCATTCTCGTCGCAGACCCGACACTTCCAGCCGAGGAATCCGCGAACGATCACCCGCAGCGGTGCGCGATCGAGCAGATCGGATATGAGCGCGTCAAAGCCGCGACAGACTCAATAATTCAGATTCTGGACACTTGAATCTATTATTGTATTGCCGTAATATTTCCCGTATGCGAGCACAAAGGCTCCATTCCGCTGCCATGGCCTTCTTTATCCTCGGGTTCATATGCGCGAACTCGGGCTGGGCACCCGTCCTGTCGATTCTGACTTCCGACCGCCCCGACTGGTCCGTGTGTGGAGAAGACCTGTGCCTGTGCGTGAAACCCACGCCCGACAAGCCGCTCTGCCCGCTCTGTGTTTCACAAGACGAGCAGACGGCTTGCTCGAAATCTGAAGAATCATCGCCGAGCACACCACCCAAGCGTGTGCCCCGCAACCCGCACGCCGATGCGCTGACCCAAGCGGGCGAACTCGGGTGCGTGAGCGTCTTTATCGCGTTCATGTTCGGCTTCAACCGGAACCACGACGGCGCGATCGATTCCTTCGCAATCCGTTTCATTGACCCGGACGCTCGCATCGCGCTCAATCAGCCCGACATCCCAACCCCACCACCCCGATCCTGAGTCGATTGTTTCGCTGAACACGGCGATGCTCGCACCCACGGTGCGCCAACGCTGCATCACGATCACATCTACTCAGGAGATACGCTATGACATCCAAGTGTCATCGCCCCCGCGCGTTTACGCTCATCGAGCTTCTCGTGGTCATCGCGATCATTGCGCTGCTCATCGGGATCCTGCTGCCCGCGCTCAAGGGCGCACGCGACAGCGCCCACTCCCTTATGTGCACGAGCAACCTACGCTCGCTCGCGATCACGACCCAGGAGTACGCGAACGATCACAACGATCGGCTCCCTCGATCCTCGCACTCCGCGGGGTTCAACCATCTCCCGTGGGCGGCGTCTCTCTATGAACCGCTCACCGGGCGACCGTTTGAGGGTTCAAGCTACAGCTGGGACGACGCGGGCTGGTGGGAAGCCACGAACACGCACTACCGGTGCCCGCACGATCGACGCGAGAGCCCGATCGAGCTGCCCGGGCTGCCGTTCTCGATGCCCGCGCTGAGCTACGGATTCAATGTGTACTTCGAGCTCTCCCCCGCGGAGATCGATCCGAGCAAGCCCATCCAAGGCGATCGCCCCACATGGAACCGGATCACCAGCATCCCGCGTCCATCGAGCACCGTCCTGATGGGTGAGCTTGTCGACGGCGCATCGCGTGATCACATCATGGCCCACTTCTGGCGAACCTACGGCGTCGATCCCGAGTCCGAGGTCGCCATGCACCGACACGGCGGTGAGTCCGGATCCAAGTCCGGGTACGCCTGGCTCGACGGGCACGCGAGCACCGCCGCGTTCAGCGAAACCTACGACCCAACATCCAATACCGATCGCTGGAACCCCGGCGACAACAAACTGTTCACAGACCAGCACGCACAAACCCATCCGTAAGAAGGGATTCCGCATATGTCATTCATCAACACAATCGCAATCACATCGTCCATCGCCGCCTGCTCGACCGTCGCGCTCGCTGGGCTCCCCAACGCCCACACCTGGCCGATGGAGCACATCATGATCTCCATGAACGGGACTTCAATCGAGGCACATGTCAACACCAGTTCTTCCTCACCCATTCTGCTCGAGCGATTCGTAGGCGAGTCGTATGACGGCAACGCCAGCGCCCTCGACGATATGTACTACTCCGACCAGTACGGGTGGATCCTCGACGGCATCGTTGATCCCGGGGCGGGCAACTCCCTCTGGATTGAGCTCGTCTCCCAAACCAACGGGCTTGAAACCTACGAGGGCGGCCGGCGCATGATGATCGGCGATCAGACCTTCGACCCGATCTTCGGCACCGACTCCAGCGCCATGAACTGGCAGTGGTCGGGCATGATGACCCACAACTGGTACGCAGCCCAGAGCGCCGGCGACTACGAGGCAACCTATTCCATCTATGTCGGCGACAGCGCCGGCAACGCCGTCGACGGCTACAGCGCCGGCGAGGTCACCCTCAACTTCCTCGCTGTCCCCGCCCCCGGATCGCTCGCGATCCTCAGCATGGGCACCGTCTTCGCGTCACGCAGAAAGCGAGCATAACCCATGCGATACGCACTCCCAAGCGCGTTGATGATCAGCGCATCGGGTGCGCTCGCATCCTCCCCCACACTCGGGGGGCCGATGTCGCACCTGCTCGTCACGCTGTTCAACAACGAGATCATTCTGTCATTCGAATCGCCGAGCATGTCCACCGTGACCATGCAGGATAACGCGGGCGATTTCACCGCCGGCGCGTCTGTGCTCAACAACAACGGGTACAACGGGCAGTTCGGGTGGCTCGCCAACGGGTTCATCTCACTCCCACCGAGTTCGGGGATCTTTGTCCGCACCCTCGCGAGCTCGCCGCACCTGAGCGTGTACGAGGAAACGACCTTCGCCTCGATCCTCGGCACCGATGGCAGCGACGATGTCTGGCAATGGGACGGCACCATGACCCACAACTGGTACAGCAGCGACACCCACGGCGAGCACCTCGCTCGCTATGAAGTCTTCGTTGGAGATCTCGCGGGCAACCCACTCGATGGGTACACCTCCGCGACGATTGATCTGCGTTTCGAGTACGGGCAGGACCTGTCCGGACGCATCGGCACGCTCGGATCAGGGCTTGTGCCGCCCGTGCCCTCACCGGGCACGATCACGATCATGAGCGCCGGGCTCATCTGCACACGCAGAAGACGATGAGCTCCGATGCTTGATCTCGGAGAGGGAACGGACCCGGCGAGATGTTTGCCGGGTTCGTTTTTTCATGCGCTCTGCGCGATCAGGCCCGACGAACTCCCACCCGATGTCTATATTCAATCCATGGCTGACCACCCGCCCGAAACCGGACACCCGCGACTCCCGACCGACACCGACAACGGGCTGCTGCTCATCATCTCGGGCCCATCGGGTGTGGGCAAAACCACCATCACTCGGGGCGTCGAACGCTCGATCCCCGGCTCGGTCTTCTCCGTGTCCTACACCACCCGTGCCAAGACCGATGCCGATGTCGAGGCGGTCGATTATCACTTCATCGATCACGACGAGTTCCAACAACTCATCGACGAGGACGCCTTCCTCGAATGGGCGGATGTGTTCGGCAAGCGCTATGGCACACGCAAAAAGTGGGTCGACGAACAGCTCGCACGCGGTCGGCTGGTCATCCTGGAGATCGATGTCGAGGGCGCCAAGCAGGTCAAGGCCAAGATGCCCGAGGCCTTTGGCATGTTCATCCTCCCACCCAACGAGGACGAGCTGCTCCGGCGCCTCCAGAGCCGCAAACGCGAGAGCGAAGAACTGATCGCCAAACGCTTCGCCGAGGCCCAGCACGAGATCCGCGAGGCCAAATCATGCCAGGTCTACGACGAGTTCATCGTCAATGAGAACCTCGATAACGCGATCGCCGACGCCGTGCGCCTAGTCGAAAACGCCCGCAACGGGGACCGATGATCCCAGCCGCGAGCGTTCGCCCCTCTCCGAGTCGTTCAAGCCATTCAAGATGGTGTCAGTGGATCAGCCGCCGCACTGGTCGCCCATGGGCATGTAGCAGAACTCTTCCTTGACGATCTTCCCGTCCTCGATCGTGTAGTTCGCGACTTCCTTCATCCGCATGCGCGGGAACGAGCCGTCCTTTGCTTCCATATCAAGATCGAAGATGACGCTGAAGCTGCTCTGCCCAATGAACGGGCCTTCCACCTGACAATCGTGGACCGTCACGCCCTTCTGCCACTCGCGGTACTTCGCGGAGACCTCGTCGCGCCCGTGATAAACACGCCCGTCGCCTTCGATGCTCGTCCATCCCTCTTTGAAGTGCTTATCCCAGATTTTGCTGTCGTACTCGACAAAATCCACGCTCTCATCGCCCGACTTGCAGTGCGTAACGACATCGTTGGCGATCGACACGATCGTGGGATCTTGGGTCATGGTGCTCATGGGAGATCTCCTGCTTGTGCTGTGTATGCTGCCCGCCGCTCGGCCCACCCGCTCGGCATGCACAGAAATTACCGGACACTCAAACCAGAATCAAGACTTTAGTCAGGAATTTGTTCGGTTAATCTCAACTTCACTCACCACCGGCATGCTCGGCGATTCCTCCCCCGAACCGCCCGGATCCGACTCCTCCGCCGCCGCCTCAAATCGCGCGGCGAACCAGTCCCGGAGTTCCTTGCCCTTGCTCGAATACCCCTTCGCGATCAGGAGCAGATGCGCCGAACCATCCCCCTCGATCCCCTCGATCTCATGGCGCAGCCACGGGCGATCGTTCACCTTGGTGTTTGTGTTGTGACTCGTCAAACGGATCGTCTTGATGTCCCCGATTTCGACATTGACCGAATCGGGCTTTCGCGTAAACCGTGCGTGCATCCAGTCGATCTCGATCGTGTTGTGCTTCGCGGCCCTGCGGACCCGCAGGAGCGTGGGCAGCGTCATCGCGGCAAGCAAACACCCCGCCCAGATCCACAGGACCGTCTGTCGGCTCGTGCCCATCCCCATGGCGAACGCCACCACGAACACCATCACAAAGCTCGTGATCCCCAAAGTCATAAAGAACACGACCCACCCGCGCCAGTGCGAATCCCGCAGCACCAAACGCTCGTCTGTCTCCTTCACGCGATGCATCGCGATCACCCGATCATCGGTGCTCCCGCGCATATTGATCGCCTGCACCACCCCGCCCCAGAGCATCCCGATCCCGATGCAATGGAACGGCGTCAGAAACAGAATCACAATCGCGGGGAACGATCGCGTATCCACTTCGAGCACACTCTCCGAGACATCGCCCGGGTCGTAATACACCGTGATCTCCCGCCCGACGGGGTACCGCTTCACGATGTCGTGCGCGTGCTCATGCGATGAGGTCCCGAAGGTAAAGAACGAATGCCGATCCCCCGTGTGCGTTGTATCACCCAGCACAAACTCATACTCGATCTTCGCGGTATAGGTTGTACCGTCCGACGAACTCGACGACTCCACTTCAGAGCTCGTCACCACCCCTTGCGTGGGCAGGTACCGGTTCTTCGCGTCGAATGTCCGCCATACCCCGTACCCGATGACCCCATCGAACACGAGCACGAACCCCATCCAGATGATCCCAAAGCACCCAACGCAACCGAGCCCGTTCTTTTTGGAACGACCACGCCGACGCTTCGCGCGCTTCTCCGCACGCTGAAACTCCGGCCTCTGATCACGCACGCTAGGCATGCGTGGAGTGTATCACGAAATACTCAGCGTCGGCTTCCCCGCCCCGCGGGACATCTGCGCCAGGGTCACCTGGGCCTCGAACTGATCGACCATGCCGCTCAGCGCCTTGGGCAGCTGCTCACCCCCCGCGCTGTCCGCATCGAAGTTCGCGCTCGGGTTGCCGGTATCGCCGTTGGATCGCAACGCCATGTTGATCGGCACCGCGCCCAGGAACGGGTGGTTGAGCTTCTGGGCCATCGTCTGCGCGCCGCCGCGCCCGAAGATGTCGTACTCCTTGCCGTCATCGCCGATGAAGAAGCTCATGTTCTCCACCACGCCCAGCACCTCAACACCCAGCGATTCGAACATCGCGCTGGCGCGCACCGCGTCGTCCTGCGCCACCTTCTGAGGCGTGCACACCACCACCGCGCCCGCGAGCTGCACGCTCTGCGCAAGCGTCAACGGCACATCACCCGTGCCCGGCGGCAGATCGATGATCAGGTAGTCCAGCTCGCCCCACTGCGTCCGTTCGATGAGCTGATGGAACGCGCCGTGCGCCATCGGGCCACGCCAGATCAGCGGCTTATCCGTCTCCACCAGCTTGCCCATGGTGATGCACTTGACCCCATGCACCATGAACGGCTGCAACGCACCCTCGATCACAACCTGATCGTGCGATTGCAAACCCATCATCGTGGGCAATGAAGGCCCATAGATATCGCCATCAAGCAGCCCGACCGCGTGCCCCTTCTTCGCCAGACCCACCGCGAGGTTGACCGCGATGGTGGACTTGCCCACGCCGCCCTTGCCCGCGCCGACCGCGATGATGTGCTTGACGCCGGGCACGCCCGTCGCGTCCTTATTCTGTGGCGTATTACCCCCCTGCTTGGAGGGCTCGCCCGCGTTACCGCCCGTCTTCACATCGCCCTTGAGCTTCATCACGACTTCGCCCTGGTGATCGACAAAGTCGATGATCAGCCCGAGATCGTTGATCCCCTTCTCCTTGGCGCTGGCGCGGACGCACGAGTCGATCACGGCGCCCACCTTGGTGAGCTGTTCCTTAGGTGGCTGGGTCGCGTCGGGCTCGCCCTGGGTCATGCAGACCCGGATCGAGGCGTGCGCGTCGCAGACCGCGATGTTCATCACGCATCCCCTCGACACGATGTCCTCGCCGCTCGGGTGCATCACGGCGCCCAGCGCCGCACGGATGTCGTCCTTCGTGAATGCCATACTGATCTGCTCCGATAAGTCCGAACGGGTGTTCGGGTGGGTCTGGTTGCTCCGAAAGGGCAAAAACGCCCCTTGCACACGGGCGAACAACCCGCCCGCGGACCCCGTTTCCAATGCAGTAGAATCATAGACACACGCCGCGATGATCGATAATTCATCCAACCACGCAATACACCCGCATTGAGGGCGTTGAGCGTGTGGATACTGTTCGAAACATCTTCACGCACAACTACCGACACGAAACCGTCGGTCCCCGTCACCGGGGCAAGGAGAACCCGATGAAACGAAACCAAACACTCTCGATGCTGCTCATGCTGACCACCGCTGCTGGCTTGGCGATCGCCGAGCCCGCGAAGAAGGAGTCCACCGACAAGGATCTGCTCCGTGGCCCGAGCGTGAACCAGACTGAAGAGACCACAGAGAAGGCCCGCGACCTTGCCGAGCTCGACATCCAAGCCGCGCTCAAAGAGAAGCCGATGGAGCTCCGCGAAGTCACCCTCGCCATCCGGAACCTCGGATCGGATCGCGCTCGTGTTTCGCTCGGGCTGACCGAGGAACAGAACGAGAAGATCAAGTCGATCACCTCGAAGTACCGCGAAGATATCCGCGCCTATCAGCAGAAAAACCAGACCGAGTTCCGTGCGCTCCGTGAAGCGATGCGGAAGGAAGGCCAGGAGCTGAGGAAACAACGCGAAGAGCAAAAAGACGCTATGAGCGACACCGCGAGCGAGAAGCCGCAAGAGAGCGAAGCCGCAAGAAAACTCCGCGAGTTCTTGGCAAACGCACCAGCGACCAAGGCCGCGATGAAGGGCATCGAGAGCATCCTCTCCGAAGAGCAGTTCGAGCTTGTGAAGACCCATGTCGTCGTCTCACGCAATCGCCAGCAGGAACGCGGCGCACAACAGCGTGGCAACGAGGGTCCCCGCTCCGGCCGCAGAGGCATGGATTCCGATGAGGCCCAGCCGCAGCGCAGGCAGCGCAACTCGGATCGTCTTCAGAAGAACGACGAAGACTGATCCGCATTCTCCAGAACACGCATCGCGTCACAGACCCGATTCCGTCAGAGGCCGTACCCGAAAGGGACGGCCTCGCTCTTTGTAGCAGCCACCCTCATCACGCCGCGCTCCGATCCCCACCACCACCGATCAAGGTCACACACAGCCGGAAGAGATGTTCGAAATCAACGGGCTTGGTGCAGTATCCCGAAGCGCCAGCGCTCATGCATCGCTCACGCTCATCCGAAAAGGCATACGCGCTGACCATGATGATCGGCACACCGATCCCACGCTCGCGGACCCGGCGCAAACATGCCAAGCCATCCATCTCGGGCATGCTGATATCCATCAGCACGAGGTCGTATGCCTGATCACATGACGCAGCGATCACAATCTTTTCCAAGCCCTCGACCCCGCTCTGCGCAGAGTCGAGCTCAACCCCGATCTTCGCAAAGAAGTGCTCGAACATCTTGATGTTGTCCGCCACATCCTCCACCAGCAGGATCCGTCGCCCACGCAGTGCCTCCTCCCGATCACACCCAGACGGTGCATCTCCGGCCCACATCGTGCGAGGCGACGCTTCATCCGATGCGCGTGCGCGGATCGTACAGACGAAGCTGCTCCCCGTGCCAAGCTCGGATTCAACCGCGAGATCCCCACCCAACGCCAGAGCGATCTCCCTTGAGATCGTCAGCCCGAGACCCGTTCCCCCAAAGCGACGCGCCACATCATCGCTGGCCTGCGAGAACTTCTCGAACACTACCCGCTGCTGCTCTTCAGTCATCCCCATCCCGGTGTCTCGGACTTCGATCCGCAGCCCATCTACGCGCCCGCTCTGATCCTTTGTCGAAGCGACATCGATCCTGACCTCCCCGTCGCGCGTGAACTTGATCGCGTTTCCGATCAGGTTCATGATCAGCTGACGAACACGCATCGGATCCGTAACAACCTCGGTGGGCACATCATCATCTACGCGTGCGATGATCTCCGTCCCGACGAGCTCCGCCTTGTTCGTGAGCAGACCCACAACCTCTGCAACGATCCTGTCGATAGAACACGGGCACTCCTCGACCGTGAGCTGGCCCGCCTCAATCTTGGATACATCCAGAATGTCATTGATAAGGTTCACCAGATGATTCGAGTTCCGACGAATCGTGAACAGGTGCTCCTGACAAACATCCCGCTCCTCTTCTTCCATCGCGATCTCAAGGAACCCGATCATCGCCGTCATCGGCGTCCGCAGCTCGTGGGCCACGCGCGCGAGAAAATCGCTCTTCGCCTGATTGGCCAGCTCCGCCTCCGCTTTGGCGGCACGCAGATCACTTGTCGCCCGCTCAACCTCGGTCCGCAGCACCTCATTCTTCAGCACCAGATTCTCGTTGAGCTCTCGCTCGAGTCGCTTGGCACTCAGGGCGATCCGAAACGAATCCAGTTTCCACCCGAAACGCCAGGTGAAATACGCGAGCGGACAAAGCATCAAGGCCAGTAACCTATATCCCGGCCAGAAAAACAACACGACCGAAGAGACAGAGCCATAAACAGCACAGAGTAGAAAGACCCATGCAAGGTCCATCAGCTTTGTGTTCCGATCCTCAACCCGTTCTTGCTTATACGCACTGCGCCAGAATACAAAGATCCGAACATATCCGATGATGATTGCCGTGTTGAGCACAATCAGCGTCCACACCCAGAACCAGTCGGTCTCCCCGGTCGCGGTGACCATGCACTGCGTGCGAGCCATATACGAGCCCCCGCCCGTAAAAAAATCGAGCCATGAGGACGATCCAGCCCCACCGCCCGCAATGCTGGCACACAAGTTTCCAGTGTCCCAGATCGTACCCGCGCCAGCCGCACCCCCCCCTGACGAGCCCACCTGCACCATGCTCATTACAAAGACGAGCAAAGACACCGCGATCACGACAAACCTATAGAACGATCCCCTCATACGGCAATCATCGTTCAATACCTGCCCGGACTTCGCTGGGTAATTCTATTTATACTTCACAAAATCATGCTTAGAGCATAAATATATAGATTGCCCCCCATACAAGTGGGCCTGCTCATGTGGATGTATCTGTTACATCGCGACCAAATCCCCGGAATACACCCAGAAGTTGGGAGCGTCGGATAACAATGATCCCAATCGACGAGAGAAACACCACGACGGCCATCACAAACAGACTCGGCCCTTCCAAGGGCTCAAGCCCCGGGTTCCCCAGCCCCACCGGATCGATCGAGACGCCGAGCTTCGTCAGGTGTGCCCCGATCGCCACCGTGATCACGCCCAGCGAGAGAACCGCACCAAAGACACTCGTTCGCGGGATCATAAGCAACACCACCGCGATCAGTTCCATCACACCCGATGCGTACCGACCCATCGGTTCCGCGCCGAGCACCTCAAACAGTGCCTTTGTTTCTTCCGCGCCGGTGAACTTAAAGAACAGCGTCTGCGCCAGAATGATGGCCACCACCACCTGCAACACCCAACTGGTAATCAACATCGGCTTCTGGATCGATGACATGTGTGTGCTCCTGCCGCACCATCGCGACTGAACCACTAAACACCCCATCACCCCGTTCTATTCAACTATAAAAAAACGCCCCATTGCGGGGCGTTATCTGATAACTCAACTTAACGCGATCGGGCTCACGCCCCCGCCAGCTCGCCCATGTTGATCGTCACCGGGACATAGGTCCGCATCACGCGCGACTCGAACTCCTCGCTGAACTTCTCCATGATCGTCCGCGCCGCCCAGGCGTTGCCGTCCGCGAGACCGCAGATTGTCGTGCCGGGCATCGAGCCCATCGAGTTCGCGATCTCCATCGCGATGTCCAGATCCTTGCTCTTCGCGTCGCCCGCTTCGATCCGGGTCATGATCTGGTACAACCACCCCGACCCCTCACGGCACGGCGTGCACTGACCGCACGACTCGTGCTTGAAGAACCGCGTGATGTTCCGCGCCACGGAAACCATATCCGTGTCCTCATCAAACACGGTTGGCCCCGAGGTCCCCAGACCCAACACGCCGTACTTGCGACCGATGTCGAAGTCGAGCTCTGCTTCGTACTGATCCGTCCCGAGGATGCCCATCGACACGCCGCCGGGGATCGCGCCCTTGAACTTCTTGCCGCCGCGGATCCCGCCGCAGTAGTCCTCGACCAGCGTGCGGAGCGGGATGCCGAGCTCAAGCTCGTAGCAGCCCGGCTTCTCGACATGCCCCGAGACGCCCATCAGCTTGGTCCCGAAGCTCGGAGGTCCGCCGATGCTGCTCTCCACACCCTGCTCGTTGAACGCCTTGGCGCCCTCCGAGAGAATGAAAGGCAGGTGCTGCAGCGTCTCCACATTGTTGATGATCGTCGGCCGCTCGAACAGCCCTTTGAGCGCCGGGAACGGCGGCTTGATGCGAGGCCACCCTCGTTTACCCTCGATGCCCTCGAGCAGCGCCGTCTCTTCACCACAGATGTACGCGCCCGCACCGCGATGCACATAACAATCCGCAACGAACGCATCGCCCGAGGCGTTGCCACCCTGATTGATCAGGCCCTTCTCGCCGAAGATCCCGTTCTCGTACGCTTCCTTGATCGCGTTCTCGAGCACATGCGCCTGGTGGTGGTACTCGCCGCGGATGAAGATGTAGGCCTTGTTGAGTCGGCACGCGTACATGCAGATCGCGATCCCCTCGAGCAGCCCGTGCGGATCGAAGTCCATCAAGAGACGATCCTTAAAAGTGCCCGGCTCGGACTCGTCCGCGTTGATCGCCAGGTACCGCTCGGCGCCGTCCGGATCGGGCAGGAAGGTCCACTTGAGCCCGGTCGGGAACCCTGCGCCGCCTCGTCCACGCAGCATCGAGTCCTTCACCTCGCTGGTGACATCCTCCGGCTTCATCTGCAGCGCCTTGCGCAGCCCCTCGTACCCACCCGTCTGGACATACTCGTCGTACTTGACGACATGCCGATCACGGATGTGCCCAAACGGAGCCGTCGGGATCCGCTTAAGCAGGTAGTGCTGGGTCAGACTGTCTTCCCATTGTTTCTTGGGCATGGAGCACTCCGGGTCTGCGACACAAGACGGGAACCGAGTTCGATCCCGCCCCACGCCGCGATGCGTTCATTCTGAGGATTCTAGCGTCCAGAACCGCCCGATCCGGCCTCGGATCGCTCCGATCTGGCCCTCTACCACGACCAGAATCCGTGTCGCCAGACATGAGGTCAGGTTAGAATGCGGATTATGGATTGGAATCAAGTTTCAGAGGGGCTGGGTTATGGGTTCTGGCTGTGCTTCATCGCTGGAGCAGGTAGGGTTTTCTACTGGCTTGGTGCCCATAGGTATGATGAGAGACCATACGCAAAATCGAAGCGTGGTGAGAACATCAACAAGCTAAAAGCAATATGTGAAGGATTAGCGGTTGCCGCGGTGCTTGGCTTGATCGCATCGCGTGATTATGTGCAGCGTGACGGGGGAGATTACCTGTATGATCCCGGCGAGATCGTTGATGTTGTCGAGGAAGAAGAGCCGTACAAGTCTTTCGCCTCGATCTTCATGTTCGCAGGACTATGTTGGACTGTTGGAGTAATGATGTCGAAGGAATGAAAGAAAGTCATCTCGCTGATTCTTCGAAAATCAATCCATTTACATGGCCAAATTTTCAGACTGTTATGTCCATCGCGCTAGTCGCCCCCGACGCTGATACTGAGCGACAGGTGCACCTCATCGATATCTTCTCCTCCGACCCGGGTCACGCCGGGCTCGGTCCCCCATCGCACAAACCCCAGCGACTCGTACAGCGCGATCGCCCCGACCGAACGCACAGAAGCGCTGAGCCCGATGCGGCAAACCGTGTCCCATTGGGATGCGAGCTCGATCGCGTATTGCAACGCGCAACGCGCGAACCCGCTCCCGCGCATCTCAGGAATCGTATAAACACCCCAGATCGACGCGAGGTGGCGTGCTTTCCGCGCCGGCTCGCGTCGGAGCCCCAGAATACACGCGAGCTCGCCCGCCCGATCCGGGTGATCGATCACGATGATGTGGTGATCTGGGTCATCGAGCAGATCATCGAAAAACCCATAGAACTCTGTTCGATCATCACCGGGCGATGATCCGAACGCCCAGGGCGAATCGTGGAGCGCCGCGAGCCGAATCGCGCGATACTGTTGCACATCCTCGTTTCTGAGTAGTCGCGGGGTCATCATGACACACAGCCTATCCGATTCGCTTACCCAGCCCTGTGCTGCTGACGAAATCGATGCAACTCCCGGCGATACCCCTCCCGGCGCTGCTTTACGAACTCGGGCGTGTACAACCGGCTCACCAGCCCGCGAAACCCATCCACCAACTCATCACGCGTCATCCCGATCGGCTCGTAGTTCAGATCAAACAAGGTGCACCGATCCCACCGCCCCGGGTGCGTCAACCGACCCTCCGATTCCAGCCGCCGATACAACCCCGTCCCCGGGAACGGCGTCTGCAGCGTCACCTGCACATCGTACAGGTTCGTGCGAGCTGCGAAGTCATACACCGCATCAAAAACACGCGGCGTATGCCCATCCAACCCCAACACAAAGCACCCGATCACCGTGATCCCGTGCGACTGGATCGTCCGTACCGCCTCCTCGTACTTCGGGTACTGCGCGAGTTTCCAGTTGCTGTTGGTCTCGATGCCGTCGAGCCCGTCGCTCACGGGCGATTCCAACCCCACCAGCACCTGCCGGCACCCCGCCGCGGCCATCTTCGACAACAACACCTCGTCCTTGGCGATCGAGATGTCGCACTCCGTGAACCATCGCACCCGCTCCTTCGCCATCGCGTCAAGCAACTCATACGCGTGCCCACGCATCATGAACGAGTTATCGTCCGCCAACTCAATGAACGGGCGATCCCAGATCGCCTTGATCGCCCGGATTTCCGCGATCACCTTCTCCACGGGCTTGGCCTTGTACCCCTTCGTCAGCATGATCGAGCTCGCGCAGAAATCACACTTGTGCGAACACCCACGCGTCGTCTGCACCGTCAACCGGTTGTACCGGTTCACATCGAGCAGCTCAAACCTCGGCATCGGCGCGTCCGCAAAGTCGAACGCACCATCCCCGTCATACCGAGACTTCAATCGCCCATTCCGAGCGTCCTCGATCATGGTTGGCCACACCTTCTCACCCTCGCCCACCACCACACAATCCGCGTGCAGTCCGCACTCATCGGGCACACAAGTCGCGTGCAACCCGCCCATCACCACCGGCGCCCCCGATGCGCGGAACCGATCCGCCAGCGCGTACGCGTCGAGCGCCTGCGCCGTCATCGTGGAGATCGCGACCAGATCAAACCCGAGATCGGGGACCACATCCCGATCGATGTCGTCCACCTCGTGGTAACTCACCTCGACATCACTCGGCGTCAGCGCCGCGAGCGTCAACAACGACAGACTCGGCAACGACGCGATCACCTCGCTCCGCTCCACAAAGCCCGGCAGCGTCAATCCCAGTTTCATCAACTCCGCGTCCTGCACACGCACGCCACTCATCGCGATCAACCCAACCTTCATGATGCACCTCCTGTAAACAGACCCACCACTTCCGGATGACCCAGGAGCGCAACGCACAGAATCGAACTCCCGATCGTCAACGCCACCACCGGCACCACGAACGCATGACGCAACCGCTTCCATCGCGCCGCGGCAAAGCAACACAAAGGCATCCCGATCGCACCCACGATGAACAACCCGTTGATCAACTCGCGGGTCACGCCACCGATCTCAACGGAATCTCCCACCGCCAACCATGTAAACGCGAGCAGCAGGTTCAGGAACCCCGTTCCAAAGAACGCAATATGCCCCAGCCGCGCCATCCGCCGCGACCAGCTCCCATACCCGCCCATAAACGACTCGCGATGGAACCCCATCCCCAGCACCGCCCCGCTGAGAAACCCCATCGTGATCCAGACCCAACCGAACGCGAGATTTAACATGACCCATCCCCCTTGACATAGTAAGCACTAACCTAGTGTACACTATATACGGGAAATCCGCCGTTCCGTTTCACGCAAATCCTGAAAGAACCGAAAAACGCTGATTCTGGCCTGAAAACGACGCCCGTCGGCAACCCATGCGCCCCTCACCCATACCCTCACGCATGAACATCCTCGTCCTCGGCGGGACCCAGTTCTCAGGCCGCTCCTTCGTCGAGCAGGCCGTGCACGCGGGTCATCAGATCACCATCCTCCACCGATCACCCGAAGCCCCCGGGCTCCCGGACGCCGTTCGTCACCTGGTCGGCGACCGCGATCCCAAGGACCCCAACAACAAAGGCGACGGGCTCGGCGCGATCAAAGCACTCCTCGACTCCGGCGAACGCTTCGACGCCGTCGTCGATATGTGCGGCTACACCCCCCGCGTTGTCCGCGAATCCTGCGAACTCCTCAAGAACCACACCAAACTCTACCTCTTCGTCTCCACCATCTCCGTCTACCCGACGAGCCCGGACGCCGAACCCAACGAAGAGTGGTCATGGGAACAACTCAACCAACTCGACGATCCGGATGTCGAAGAAATCACCGGCGAAACCTACGGCGGGCTCAAAGTCCTGTGCGAACAGGTCGTCCACAAGTACTTCCCCAACAACCACATCATCCCGCGCCCATCCATCATCGCAGGCCCAAACGACCCGACCGATCGCGTCACCTGGTGGACGCGCGCACTTGCGACACAGGACGCCGTCATCATCCCCGAGCCGCCCGCCGGGCTCGCGCAGTTCGTCGACTCGCGTGACCTGGCCGCGTTCTTCCTCAAGTGCATCACCGAGAACATCACGGGCACCTACAACTGCGCCGGCCCCCAACCCGGGCTCACACTGCACCAGTTCATCAACCGGACCCACGCCGCGCTCGACTCAAACGCCAAACTCCTCGAAGCGTCCGCGTCTTGGTTCGAAGAACACGACATCAAACCCTACCGCGACATCCCCACATGGATCAACGACGAAGTCATGTCCATGTACCGCACCGATTACTCCAAAGCCGTCGCTGCGGGTCTCGAAAACCGCCCGCTCGAAGACACCATGCGCGATGTCCGCGCCTGGGATGTGCAACGCGGCGAGCCCGAACTCAAGGCCGGGATGAAGTTTGATCGCCTTCAAGAACTCGTCGCATCGCACGCTTGATGCTCGCCTCCCCCGCGCTTGCGGGGAAGGTGGCACGCCGCAGGCGTGAGGGAGGGGGTCCCCTCCGGGTGCCACTACTCGCGTCGAAGACGCGCAGTAGTGTCTTCCGAACGACTCAAGAGCACTACTGCGCCGCTGCGCGTCGAGTAGTGGCACCCTGAAGGTCGTGGCTCCCAGATACGCTTGCCTACCGTTCACCATGCGTAACACCGACATCGTCATCATCGGCGCGGGCCCCATCGGCATCGAGCTCGCCGTAGCACTCAAAGACGCCGGGCTCGACTACCTGCACCTCGAAGCCGGGCAGATTGGCGCGACCATGCAGTGGTGGGCACCGGGCACCAAGTACTTCTCCTCTCCCGAACGGATCGAGATCGCAGGCGTGCCGCTCATCGTCGAGGACGAAGAAAAGGCCAACCGCGAACACTACCTCAACTACCTCCGCACGGTCGTCGGCACATTCAACCTCGACATCGAGACCTACACCCGCGTGATGCGTATCGACAAGGACACCGACGGGTTCACCCTCCACACCGCCCGCTCATTCCATGGTGTCGGTGGCAAGGAGGAGCTGTCGTTCGATCCATCGACGCTCGATGATCTCGAGCCCATCCGCGCGCGACGCATCGTCCTGGCCATCGGCGACATGCACCTTCCCCGCATGCTGGGCATCCCCGGCGAAGACCTCCCCCATGTCTCGCACTACCTCGGGGATGTCCACCAATACGCCAACCAGCCTGTCACGATCGTCGGCGGCAAGAACTCCGCGGTCGAAGCCGCCATCCGACTCTTCCGCGCCGGCGCTCAAGTCACCATGGTCCACCGCGGCGAATGGTTCGACCCCGATCGCATCAAGTACTGGCTCTACCCCGAGATCGAGTACCTCATCAAGAAGGACAAGATCCGCTACATCCCGCACGCCAACCTTACCGCCATCACTCCTACACACGCGACCCTCGGCACGGGCGAATCCATCGAGTCGCGCTTCGTGCTCCTGCTCACCGGCTATGTCCAGAAACCCGACCTGTTCGAACAACTCGGCGTCGAGCTCGTCGGCAATGATCGCAAACCCAAGCACGAACTCAAAACCATGCAGACCAATGTGCCCGGGGTATATGTCGCCGGAACCGGCTCCGCCGGCACCCAATCCCGTACGAAGGTCTTTATCGAGACATCCCATGTACATGTCGACCGGATCCTCGCATCGCTGCAAGGGCGCGTAAGTGATGCCACAGCAGAAGATTACACACTCGAAGAATCCTGACCCCACTGTCAAGATCGTGTTTGGGTCCGGAAAAATCGCCCAAGCAACTGGCACAGCGCCAGATCTGTGTTCTATTGAGACTGGTGGGTCAGGAATCGGCTCCGTGATTCGCGGGCCGGCAACCGAGACGATCTGATCAATCGCTCGACTCGTTGCATGACCAAGTGGAAAACGCCTCAGGTAGCGCCTGAGGCGTTTTCTGTTTTTGGACATCCACTCGCCTCCCCAGCGCGTGCGGGGGAGGTGGCACGCCGCAGGCGTGAGAGAGGGGTTCATCAAACACCGTGTGCATCGGGTGCCCTGCTTTGATCCGACCCCGTCGGACAAAGCAGGAACGAGAGATCCCCAACAACACCCCGGGTGCCATCACTCGCGTCGAAGACTCGCAGCAGTGTCTCCGAAGATCACAAGAGCACTACTGCGCCGCTGCGCGTCGAGTAGTGGCACCCTATTGCAGCTACTCAATACTTAAAATGCCGGATCGGCTCGCCCTGCGACCCGATATGCGTCATCGCGTCGATCCCGATCTCCAGGTGCATCTTTGCGAACTGCGCCGTCACGCTCTTGTCCGATTCTTCGGTCTTCACGCCCTCAGGCGTGATGGGCACATCCGAGACCAGCAGCAGCGCCCCGCGTGAGATCTGGTTGTGGTGCCCCACGATGAACACCGTCGCGGTTTCCATGTCGATCGCCAATGAGGTCATCCGCTTCAATCGCCCGCGGAACTTCTTGTCGTGCTCCCACACGCGCCGGTTCGTGGTGTACACCACTCCGGTGCGGTACTCAAGATCACGCTCGATGATCTTGTCCGATACAAACTTGTGAAGCTTAAAGCTTGGCAGCGCCGGAACCTCGGGCGGGAAGTAGTCGTCGCTCGTCCCCTCGCCCCGGATCGCCGCGATGGGAAGCACGAAGTGCCCGATCTCCGTCGAGTCCTTCAGCCCGCCGCACTTGCCAAGGAACAACACCCCATCGGGCATCCGCGCGCTGAGCAGATCCATGATCGTCGCCGCGTTGGGCGACCCGATCCCGAAGTTCACGATCGTCAATCCCGCGCTGTTCGTCGCGGCCTGCATCGGACGCCCGATCCCCTGCACATCGCACCCGAACCGCTCCGCGAACTCCGTCACATAGTTCGAGAAGTTCGTCAGCAGCACATAATCCCCGAAGCTGTCGATCGGCATCCCGGTATACCGGGGCAACCAGTTCTTCGCGATGTCCATCTTGCTCGAGAGCGCGATCGGGTTAGGCAACGGGTCTTCTGGGTTCATGGGTTCTCCTCATTCGAGTATATCGCGAACCAAAAGTGAGCACGCCCGAGCAAGGGCCCGGGCGTGCTGCAAGCAAAGAAAGTAGGGGAACCGGGACTCGAACCCGAACTAAGGGAATCAGAATCCCTCGTGCTACCAATTACACCATTCCCCCGAATGGTCCGTTCCGCTGGGCGGATCGGGGTGAATCGTACGCCCGACCCAACCCGTTGCCAACGCAGAACCCGCGAAATTGGTGCCAAACACCCTTCTCGACTATGCTCAGGGCATGAACCACGATTCCACGATCCGCCGTGTGCTCGCCCTCATCCTCCTGGCCATCCTCGCGCCACTCGCGCTGGGGCAGGACTACCTCCCCGAGTGCCCGCCCGACCGTGACCCGGCGCTCTGGGACCTGATGAACCGCGCCATCGACATCATGTACGAATCCGACCCGATGGGCATCGGCCCACTCCTGGGCGACGAGTCCCGCAACGACCAACTCGGGAACAACTCCGCGAGTGCCATCGAGCAGAACACCCAGCGATTCGCAGAGCTCCTCGGCGAGCTCAAGTCCATCGACCGCTCTGGGTTTACCGATCGCGATCACCTCAGCGCCGATCTCCTCATCTACCAATGGGAACAAGGGCAACGACTCGCGCAATACAAGCAATGGCAGATGCCCGTCACCTCCATCGGAGGCCCGCAGGTCTGGCTCCCCCAAATGGGTGACAGCGTCCCCCTCATCACCCGCGAGCACTACGCCGACTACCTCACCCGCCTCAAACGCGTCCCCATCGTCGTAGGCGACCACATCGACAACATGCGCCTCGGGATCGCCGAGAACCGCGTCCCGCCACGCGTCGTTGTGGAGCCCGCCGTCGATCAGGCAATGGCTCAGGCCAACCCCGATTTCCGCGAGGACCCGACACAATCACCCTTCTACGCACCCTTCAACAACCTCGATCACAACGACCCGCTCGCCATCGAAGCACGCGAGATCATCACCAATCGCATCATCCCCGTTTACCTCGAACTCGCCGTCTTTCTGAACAACGAGTACCTCCCCGCCTGCCGCGACACCATCGGCGCCGCTCAGGGAGTCGATGGCATCGATTCCTACTCCGCACTTATTACCTCGCACACCACCCTCCCGCAGTACGACGCGAACGCCGTCCACCAGATCGGGCTCGACGAGGTGAAGCGCATCAAGTCCGAGATGATGGATGTCATCGAGCAAACCGATTGGGCCGGCAACAACACATTCTGGGCCAGCGCCGACGCGAAGTTCCAAGCCTTCACCGAGTACCTCCGCACCGACCCGCGCTTCTACTACACCAACCCCGACGATCTCCTCAACGGGTACAAGGTCATGTGCAAAGACATCGACCCCGAGCTCATCACACTCTTCGGGCACCTCCCCCGCCTGCCCTACGGCGTCCGCCCCCTCCCGGGGCTCACCGCGGAGTCCGCGCCAACCGCGTACTACTACCCCGGATCGCTCAGCTCCGCACGCGCCGGGTACTTCGTTGCGAACCTCACCAAGCTCGATCAGCGCCCCACATACGAAATGATGGCCCTCACCCTCCACGAAGCCGTCCCGGGGCACCACTTCCAGATCGCGATCGCCCAAGAAATCGAGAACCAGCACCCCATCCGCAAAACGATGGGATTCACCGGGTTCGTCGAGGGGTGGGCGCTCTACGCCGAGAAACTCGGGCTCGAGATGGGCGACGAAGAAAACGGGCTCTACAGCGACCCCTACTCCAACTTCGGACGACTCAACTTCGAGATGTGGCGCGCGATGCGCCTCGTCGTCGACACCGGCATGCACGCGAAGGGTTGGACCCGCGATCAGGGCGTGCAGTTCATGCAGAACAACAGCGCGCTCTCATTGCACAACATCGAAGCCGAGATCGATCGCTACATCGGATGGCCAGGACAAGCCACCGGGTACAAAATGGGCGAGATCGAGATCATCAAGCTCCGCCGATCCATCGAGGACCAACTCGGTGACGACTTCGATCTCCGCGCCTTCCACGACGAGCTCCTCGCCGACGGCGCGCTCCCGCTCCCCGTGCTCGTCCAAAAAATAAACCGCTGGGCAGATACCCAGCGTCACGAATAATCTTTCGTTGTCATTCGGCGATCAACCGATCAGCTCGTCCTCGCCCGGACGCTTCCACTCGCGATCGGGACCCTCGTCCCCGCCGCGGTTCAACGGCTTGGCTCGCCCAAACGACGCACCCTTCCGCTGCAGTTCCGTCTTCGCGCCCGGCGTGGCTGTGCCTCCGATCTCACGATCGAGGTCAGAGACCGAGTCGGGATCGGTGCCCAGCGGGCTCGGTGCCGGTTCTCGCCGGACCGGTGCATCGGGCTCTAGACGCTTGGAGCGTGCCTCATCGATCGAGCGATCAAGCTTGCCAAGAATGGCTCTGACTTCGTTAAACGCGTTGCTGGTTGACTTGTCGCTCATGTGGACACTCTCCTCCGTTGGTGCAGTATCGGCCCCAACCAGTCCAAACTTCGCTCCTGAAACGCACCAACTCGGATCTACGCGATCGACCGTGCCGGATGTGCGGGCTGGGTCGGGTCTGCCGGTCGATCTGTGCAGGTCTGAGTCCTGTTATCTGACTGCATACCATTGACAACAATGCCAAACCCCCTGCTGAACCCAGAAAACGACGGCACCTACTCCGCAATGAGCGGCTACGGACAAACCCCAGCGCCCGTCCCCAACCCAGATCCATACCCAGTCGCACGCGTACAGATCCGCCGAGATGTGTTCTGGCAGAATGTCTGCCGCGAGATTCTCATGGGTCTCGCCGCCGCCGCCGCCGAGAGTGCCGGACGCACCGGGACAGGACCAACCGACGCCCAGATGTCGCCATCCCCCACTTCTGAGCTCTTCGATGGCCGCATGGCCATCATGACCGCGTCCGGGCAACGCATCCCCATCGCGGATGTCTACCCCGTATTCGCCTATTCCATGGTCGGCAACGACGAGGTCCGTTCACGATCCGACGATGTCCAATGCACCGTCTTCCGTATCACCACGCCCGGAGGCGAAAACTTCACCCTCCCCATCTCACAGATCATCTCCATCCACTCGCTCTCACAATCCCTGATTGAGAAGATGGAACAAGCCCAGGAACTCCTCAAAGGACCCGGAGAAGAGGACGATCGTGTCCCGTTCGGGTTCGCGGCCTACACCTCGCTTGCACGATCCGAGCAGCAAGCACGCCAAAAACAAGAGCCCGACACGCAAGACAACGATCAGAACCCCCCTTCCTGACTCGAATTGCGTGGAATAATCATTCCCGACCAACCGTTCTGGTATCCAGAGCGTGGGGTTCATCGAATCTTCACGCATTGAATACCGCTCAGGAGGCCCCATGCGTTCACTCGTCGCTATTCCCGTCTACAACGAACAAGACACTGTCCGATCCGTGCTCGAGCGCGTCAGCGCCTTCACGCCCGACATCCTCATCCTCGATGACGGATCGTCCGACCGCACACCCGACATCCTCAATGAGCTCCGACCCGAGATGGGGTTCGACCTGATCCGACACGAAGCCAACGCCGGGTACGGGCGTGCCATCCGAGAGATCTTCAACCGCGCCCATCGCAACAACTACGACTGGGTCATCACGATGGACTGCGACGATCAGCACGAGCCCGAACGCATCCCCGACTTCCTCAGCGCGATCGAGAAGAACGATCTCGACATCGTTTCGGGTTCCCGATATCTCCGCGACGGCGACGAATGGGCAAAGGACCTCCCCCCGGGCGACCGGCGCGCGATCAACGCGACCCTCACCAAAGAGATCAATGCCCGACTCGGGTTCAACCTCACCGATTCCTTCTGCGGGTTCAAGGCCCATCGCGTCAGCGCGATGCAAAGGCTCGACATCACCGACGACGGGTACGCGTTCCCCATGCAGCTCTGGGTGCAGGCCGCGGCCAACCAACTCCGCGTTGGCGAGATCCCCGTCGAGCTCATCTACAACGACCCCAACCGATCCTTCGGCGGCGGGCTCGACGACCCACAGACCCGACTCAACCACTACCGCTGCGTCCTCTACCGCGCGATGGATCAGGTCATCGAACGACTCCCCGAATCCGCACGCGCAGCCCAACTCGCGGATTGCAACTAATGTTCGCGGTGCGCACAGGAACACCCGAAGTCACGATCAAGCCCGACTGGCCCCAATGGGCGAACGCGATCAAGCACTTCGAGTCCTCCCCCGCGCGCGCCGAGCTCGGGCTCGACACCCAGCACCCGATCGTGTTCTCGGGGCATCAACCCATCGTCTTTCATAACGGGATTCTCGCCAAGTTCATCGCTCAGCACCGCGCCGCCCAGATCGCAGGCACATCCCGCGTCTGGATCGTCGCCGACCAAGACCCTGTGAACCCCGCGCAAATCCGTATGCCGAAGGGCATGGGCGCGGCCCTGCACGAAGAAACGATCGACCTCATCCCACCTGAGCACTTCCCGGATGGTGTTGCCAGCGCGTCGATCCCTGCGCAGCAGATCTTGACCCCAACTGATGATCGCCTTCAAGCGTTCGCTTCGAGACTGAGCAGCGCTCAGCTCCCGACCGCGTTCGAAGAATGGAACTCTGTTGAGGACTATCGGAGCATCGCGAAACAGTTCGCGTCTACCACAATCGTTCACGCGTGTGAACGCCTCCGCGTCTCGATCCCAAAGCTCATCTTCGCGTCCGAACTCTTTAACTCAGACACGCTCTGGAACATCGTCGAGCAGATGCTCGCGGATCCACACGCTTGCGTGCAGGCTTACAACGACGCGGCTGCCCGATATCCGGATGCACGCGTCCGCCCGCTGGAGATCACCGACACCCGCGTCGAGCTTCCGCTCTGGGGTCTGCGCACCATGCAGCCGCGGGTGGCCATCACCACCGACAACTTCTATGACTTCACACGCGATGAGCTCGCGCCGCGCGGGCTCTTCATGAGCCTGCTCGTCCGAGCCCACCTCGGCGACCTCTTCATCCACGGCACTGGCGGGTGGACCTACGACAGAATCACTCAGGAATGGGCACGCGATTGGCTGGGCATCGACCTCGCGCCCATGGCCCTCGTTACCGCGACCCAGCGCCTCGATCTCGGGTTCGAGCCCGACCAGATCATCGACCCCGCCCGCGCGATATGGGAAGCGCACCACGCGAAGCACAACCCATCCGCCGTCGGCGACCACGATACGCAGCACAAGAAAGACATGTGCCTGCGTCACATCGAAGCCATGCAGGAATACAACGAGGATCCCTCCGCGATGTACTTCAAGATGCACGGACTGCTCGAGGAGTACCGCAAACACCACGCCGAAGCGTTGGCCGCCTTCGACGAGCGTGTCCGCGTCGCCAATGCCATGCAAAAACAGATCGAACTCGCCAACGACCGCACCTGGGCATTCCCGCTCTTCGACGATGAATCCCTCCACATGCTCAAGGATCGCATCCACAACGCGATGAACTGATATCCTTGTTCATGCGCACACTCCGATTCATCCTCGCGTCTCTCGTCCTCATCGCGCTCGTCGCATGCTCGAAATCGACGAGCAATGCCGACCCCAGCGCAAACGACCATACCAAAGAGCCCGAATCCCCCCGCTTCGCCGTATTCTCACCCGCGATCGGGGTGATGCTCCGTGATCTCGGGTTCGAGGACGATATCGTCGGGCGCCACGCCTATGACAACGCGCTCTCCACATCTATCCCCGTCGTCGGATCCCACATCGATATCGACGACGAGATGCTCATCACCGCCGACCCCACCGTCCTCATCTTCGAGGAAAACACCATCGCGATCCCCGATCGCATCCGTACCCTCGCAGAAGATCGCGGGTGGGTCATCTGGACCTACACACTCGAATCGCTCGATGACATCGCGACCACGATGGATGACCTGTACCTCAAGCTCGTCGGGTTCCCCCAAGACGCGAACAACGACAACGACCCCACCACCTTCGAGGTCGATCCCACCAAACGCTTCGACATCGAGCTCCCCAGCGCCCGACTCGTCCGCTCCTGGTCGCCCATGGGCAACGACGCGTCCATCTCCGGGCGCACGCTCATCCTCGCGGGGACCGACCCCGCGGGCGCTTTGGGTCCGGGCTCATTTCACGCGCAGATGATCGAACGCATGGGCATCGCCCCCGCGCTCGTTGATGGCGGGATGTGGCAGGAGCTCGATCTCGAGGACCTCATCGCCCTCGCGCCCGATTCCATCCTTGTCTTCGCGCCCCAAGAGAACACCCAATCCGTCGGCGAGCCCGCACCGATGACCTGGTCGGAGATCACCCAAACACTCGGCCCCATCGCCACCCTCGATCTCCCCGCCATCCGCGACCGGCGCGTCGGGGTCATCACCCACCCGCAAGGGCTCCTCCCGAGCTCCACCCTCGGGCAGGTCGCCGACGAGATACGAAAAACGCTCGCGACTTGGCGCGAGCGTTCAATCGAACCGTGATGGACACAGCACTCACCCGTGCGGGCTGGGCACATGCACCGAGTGCCCTTCCTCAAACGCCTTCTTATCCAGCGTCTTCCCGTGCTGCTCAAGCAGCGCCTCGCCGCTCATCGCCTCGTCGAGATCGAGGTTGATCGCGGCGACATACGCTGCACGCGTCCCGTCAAAGACCTGATCCTGCTCCGCGTCGTCGAACGCCATCGCGTCGAGCGCGTTCTTGAACTCCATCCACTTCTCACGCTGCGCCTCGCCGTACGGATCGAGGTACCGTGTCCCCTGATCCTCAAGCTCGTAGGCCTTACGGACAACCCGCGCGACGAACCGGTTCCCGTTGCACGCGCCCAGACGCACATAGTGCAGCCCGAGCAGGTGCAGCGGCTGATCCCTGTGCGCCTCGATGTGCTCGATGAACCGGGCCGTGCCGGGGTTCGGTTCGATCGCATCGACATCGATCCCGAAGAACGCCGCGTCCTCCAAGAGGTAGGGCGACAGCATCTGCTCCTCGAGCACCAGCTCGCCCACACGCGGATCGTTCTTGATCGCATCCCGCATCGCGTCGTCGAGCACCCGATTCACGAGGATCTGTTGGGCAATCATCCCGACATACCCCTCGCGAGGCATCTGCCCCTTGATCAACGAACCCGGGGTCTCCTGTCGTTCCGCGATCTGGTGCAACGCCCAGTTGTCGTCCTTCAATCGTTTGGTGAGCATGACGCCTCCTGACTTATTGAGAATGGGTCTCAATACTAGTCCTCGTCGTTTGAGATGTCATCCATCAAGGAAGATCTGGAGGTACGCTGCGACATCGAAATAGTTGATCTCCAGATCCCCGTTGTAGTCCGCGGACATTGATTCCGCGTTGAAGAACTCGATGAACTTGGACACATCAAAGATATTCAAAGACCCGTCCGCGTTGATGTCCGCCGCGTTCGCCGGGCACCCGGGCACCCCCACCGCGATGTCGTCGATCGCGAGTTCGACCGTCGAGTCTTCCCGAACATCACGCGCAGAGAACCGGACCCGCATCGTACTGGTCGGCTCAAGGTAATCCGCCAAACGGTACGCGCGCCGGGTCCACACACCCTGAGTCTCAGTCCGCAGGTACGGAGGGTACGACCAAGACGCACCATCATCGTTCGAGAAACCCACCCGGCAGACATCCTGACGCTGCGAACTCGGATTCTGCCAGAACCAGAAACTCAATACGGACTCATCGAGCGCACTGAACCGAGGCGACATAATCGTCGTCTCGCCACCATCCACATCGAACTCGTCCGCATCCGAACCCGCACGCCCGTCCGTCACCCAGCACCGCACACCATCGGTCGAATGATCGAGTGCTGGCTGATGCGTCGTACCCTCCGGCATTGCCCGATCCCAGTGCCCACTCGACGCGCTGTCGCTCGGGAGACCGGCAACCCAACCCCGGTCAGACTCCATTGTGTCGTGCATCGTCAATGCCCGCGAGGTATAGACCGACTCATACGGCTGCTGCGCTCCCAACTCCGGAACGGTCACGACCTCTCCGTTGTCCAACTGAACCGAGAAGTAATACTGGACAACCTCGCCGCACCCCGCATCGGGCAACGCTCCGCTGAAATACCTTCTCTCCGTTTTCACAACCGGGTACGCAGAGAATGCCCCAGCCACACCAAGCCTTGCGTGCAAGACGACATCCTCTGCTTCGAGCACGCCCGTATCGGTGAACGCGATCAGATCCGCACCCCGTTCGTCCAAACGATCACGCTCCGCACGCTCAAGATGCAACAACTGATTCGTCAGCGCTGTGTTTTCGATCAATACCCTCAACGCGCTGTAGTTCTCCACAGCACACGGGTAGATCTCGCCCGGGGGCGGCGAGAAATCTGGATGGATCGGACGAAGCTCGATAATAAAACTGACTGTCGAGAGCGCCCCGAAAAACCAATCCTCCGATACGCCCGACGCAGGGTAGAGCTCAACCGATTGCTGGGGACGATAAAACGCGCCAGTCGCATCACCGATCGCGTCACTCATGCATGTCCCAATATCGATGAGAGAACTCGCCCAAGGCTCCGGCGTGACCACACCCGACATGAACCCATATGGCCACATCACCAGCTGCGAGTACGAATGGTAATCGATATGCGCAACCAGCTTTTCGCCCAGACCGATCGCTACATCACGCAGCGCCCGAGTCTCCGGCTCAGAGAACGGGTGTGTCCCACGATAGGTGGTGTTCGATGTGTCCGAACTGGACCCATCGTTTCCCCACTGGAACCCCCAGTTGCGGTTGATATCAACACCGAATGTTCCGTCCCCGTTGTCCCGCCGGTTCTTGCGCCAATGCCGCGCATCCGTCCATGAATACAGATACCCGTCCGGATTCCCCACCGGCACAATCACCACCCGCGCATGATCGAGCAGCATCCGCACATGCTCGTCCGTGTCGTAATCCTCAACAAGCTTGGACGCGATATAGCTCGTCGTCATCGGCGCGATCCACTCCCGCGCGTGCACCGTCGAGAAGATGAACAACGCCGGGCGATCCTCGATCGGGTTCGACTCCGTATCGACCCCAGAGATGGTGATCGAGAACATGTCGCGCCCCTCCCACGATTGACCGATCACATCAATCGTCGCCAGATCCGGACGCAACGCCCGGATGTTCTCGCAGTACTGCGTGATCTCATCGAGCGTGCGATAGGTCGCGAACCACTCGTCGTCGTGCACCTGCCCGCCGCGCTGGAACCCCTCGGGCTTCCGCTCGAGCTGCTCGCGCCGCACGCGCACCATGTCCGCTGCGTGCGCATCCGCGTGCGCCTGCAGGTCATCGATCAGCATGTCGTAGGGCACGCCGATCGCATCCAGCCGGTGCAGGTACACCCTGCGGAGATCGATCTCCAACACCCCCTGCCCAATCCGCTCGGACCAGACATCCTCCGCGATCTCAAGCACCCGATCGAGCTGCTCCTGCGAGGTGGTCCGCACGCGCACAACACACCGCCCGTCAAAGGGCTGCCCATCGTTCCACGATACATACCGACCAGGGTCAAAGCCGATCGCTGTCTGCAGCGCCGCCGCGGGCATCGTGAGCAGCGCAACCAAACCGCTAATCAAACGCACATATTTCATGGATACACCCCATACTACAAATCATGTAAGTAAAACACCCTCAGTGTACCCTCACGCGTTTTCATTCCAAAATCAAATCCAGATCTGCGAGCGACAAAAAAATGAGCCCCGCTGCAAGGGGGTGCAGCGGGGCCTCGTGGGGAGAGCGACTCGTCGACCCGACGGGGAATCGGGTCGGCGCTCACCCCTGGGGGGAGTCTGGTTGTAACTATCCTTGATTGAAGTACCCAAGGAAACTGGATACATCGAAGAAGCTCAGGATCCCGTCGCCATTCAAATCCGCGATGAGATCTCCTGAGTTATATGCATTCAAGAAGATGCTGACATCAAAGAAGTTCAGCTCGCCATCATTATTGAGATCCGCCGGGTTGACCGTGCAACCGACCGCCTCGATCCGCAGATCATCGACTCCAGCCTCCACGATCGACCCGTCCCCCAGGTCGCTCGCGATGAAGCGAACACGGATCATGTCCGTCGGCTCGACAAAGTCCGCGATGCGGAACCGCTGCTCGACCCACGCGTTCGCGTTCTCTGTGACCACTTCGATTGTTGTCCACGAGTTCCCGATATCGTTGCTGATCTGCACAAGCATCGAGTCCGCGTTCGGCGAGGCGCCCGTGTTGTTCGAGTACCAGCGCCAGTACACCAGCTCCGCGTCATCGCCCAACGCGATCGCGTCGAGGATCGGCGAGGTCAGTGTTGTTGACCCCCCGTCGATGTCCCGATCGCCCAGCCCAGAGCCCGCGACGCCGTCCGTCACCCAGCAGTCCGTGCCTGCACCCGGCGTGTGGTCGTTCTCGGGCTGCGCATCGGTGCCCTGCGGGTTCATCCGATTCCAGATCCCCGTCGTCGCGTCGTCACCCGACCCGCCGACGATCCAGCCGGTATCGGATTCCATGTCATCTTCAAAGCTGATCGAGAAGTCCTGCGCCAACGCCTCATACCGATCGTTGCTCGGGAACGCAACGCTCCCGCCGCCCACCAACTCGACCACGAACGCGTACGAGATCACCTCGCCACAACCCGCAGCCGGAAGCATCGCGCTGTACTCATCCTCACCCACCAGTGACATCGGGGTCGCGATCTCGATATCGCTGTCCCCGACAACTGTCAGCAGGGCCACCGTGCTCGGATCGTGCGTCTCCACGATGTCCGAGATGCTCAGACGGACCTCGACCATCTCGCCCGAGGGCACCAAATCAACAGCATCGTGCGCAAAGGTGATCGGCTGCGTGGTCCGCTCAACAAACAGCTTCGCCGCCTCGTAGTTCTCCCGCGCCGTCGGCAGGATCACGCTCGGATCCGGATCGAACCCGTCGAAGCCCGCGCCCGCACTCGGCCGCAACTCAATCGTCAGCGACTTCACGCCCAGATCGCCGTAGTGCCAATCCGAACAGGTGCCCGCAGCCGGGTACAGATCAACAGATTGGATCGGGTCATAGAACACACCCGAGTACGCGAGGATCTCATCGCTCATTGCCGTCGAGAGCTCATCAAAGAAGGTCCGGTCCGGCTCGGGTGTCTGCACTCCCTCCGCGTACCCGAAAGGCCACAGGATCAGCTGCGAGTAGGTGTGGTAATCGATGTGCGACACAAGCTCGTCACCGTACGACGACGCGAGATCACGCATCACCTGTGTCTCGGGCTCTGAGAACGCGCTCGGCCCGTGATAGGTATCGTCATCCGAGAACGGCGACGCGCCGTCCCCGCCCCACTCGTAGCCCCAGTTCCGATTCAGATCGACGCCGAAGGTCCCGTCCCCGTTGTTGCGGCGGTTCTTGCGCCAGAACCGCTCGCCGCTCCAGGTGTACAGGTACCCGTCGGGGTTCATCACCGGCACGATCACGATCCGCGTGTGATCAATGATGTCCGTCACGCGCGGGTCCGACCCGTAGTCATCCGCGAGCTTCGACGCGATGTACGACACCGTCATCGGCGACACCCACTCCCGCGCGTGCTGACCGCCGTTCCACAACACCACCGGACGATCCGCAACCAGATTCCCAGCCGTTTCCGGGCCCGTGAGCGTCAGTGAATAGATGTCATTGCCCAAGAGCGAATCGCCCACATCACTCATGGACGCGATCTGCGGGTGCATCGCCGCGATCGTGTTGAAGTACGAGATGATGTCGGCAAACTGCTTGTAGTTGCTGAACCACGCGTCGTCATGCGCCGACGCGCCTCGTGGGGGCTCAGCAACTCCCAAGCGTTCAAGCCGACGCATCTGATCCCATCGCGCATCGTGACGCGCCTGCAGATCCTCGATCAGCATGTCATACCCGATTCCGAGATCCGCGAGCCGACCGAGCTTGTCGCGATCGATCTGAACATCGAGTATCCCAACCCCCTCGCGCTCACTCCACACAGACTCAACGAGCGTCATCAGCGCGTCGAACTGCGCCCGCGTCGTCGTCCGCACGCGCACAACGGCCTGGCCCTCATACACACGAGGCTGCTCGTGGTTCTGGATATCGATCCGTGGAAGCTCAGGGAGCGCGATCGGCTGGGCACACGCCAGACCCGAACTCACACTCAACATCATCGCAAGCGGGTACAAGGGTGCACGCATATCCATCGCCATGATCTCCAAACAACGGGTTCACAAACCGGACGATCAAAGGATCGGCGGGCAACACAAACGCGTATCTACTTTCACACGGAACAAGAAACATCCCGCATCCCCAAACATGCGAACCTGGAACGATCCGCACTGAGTGAATCGGCAAAACAGCCTGCCGATCTTCATGCTATACGGAAATGCTCGATCCGGGTTCCAGAGATCCACCAATTCTCAAGGAACCCCCACCCTTGCGTTTTGAGGCGGGTTCGGTCACAATACAGATTCAGCGAGGACTCCCTCGTCGGTGACCATCTTGTCAGGGGTTTATTCGCATGGGCGTGCAAGAAATCGATCAGGAACAGGGCGGGCATCAGCACCGCGCCACGATTCAGCATGTCCTCAACGACCTGCGCGCGCTCGAGCTGATGCTCGAAAAAGGCATGCTCGAGACCGGCGTCAGAAGAATCGGCGCCGAGCAGGAGATCGCCCTCGTCGATTCCGCATACGACCCCGCGCCCGTCGGCCCAGAGATCCTCGACGCACTCAACGAACCCAAAGCAACCACCGAGATCGGGCGCTTCAACATGGAATTCAACCTCGACCCCGCCGATCTCACGGGAAAGGTGCTCTCCAACATGGAGGAAGAGGTCTGCGGGCTCATGGGCAACGCCCGCACCGCCGCGTCAGAACTCGGCGCCGAACCCGTCCTCATCGGGATCCTCCCCACCCTTGCCCAAAGGCACCTCTCCCTCGACTTCATGACCCCGCGCCCGCGATACTTCGCGCTCGATGAACGCATCACCAAAGCACGCAACGGCAAGTACAACATCCGCATCAAGGGCATCGACGAGCTCAAGTTCGTCCACGACAATGTCCTCGTCGAAGGACTCAACACATCCTTCCAGCTCCACTACCAGGTCGACCCGGAGCACTTCGCCCTCGCGTACAACACCGCCCAGCTCATCACCGCGCCGTGCCTCGCCGCCGCGAGCAACTCCGCAGTCCTCTTCGGCAAACGACTCTGGCACGAGACCCGCATCGCCATATTCGAACAAGCCGTCGACACCTCCGGCGACGACATGCCCGCGCAACGAGACATCCTCAAACGCGTCCGCTTCGGCGAAAAATGGGTCAAGGAATCCGTCCTCGAGATCTACCGCGACGATGTCGTCCGCTTCCGATCGCTCTTCGGATCAGGCGAAATCGAGAACTCCATCGAGAAGGTCGAGGCCGGACAGATCCCCAAGCTCTCCGGGCTCCAGACGCACAACTCCACCGTGTACCGATGGAACCGCCCGTGCTACGGCACAACCAACGGCAAGCCCCACCTCCGCATCGAGAACCGCGTGCTCCCCTCAGGACCATCCGTCCCCGACGAGATCGCCAACGCCGCGCTCTGGTTCGGGCTCATGATCCAGATCCCCAAGGTCTACCCCGACCTCGCCCAGCGCATCCCCTTCGAGCACGCCCGCGCCAACTTCGTCGCCGCCGCCCGCAACGGGATGCACTTCAAGATGCACTGGCTCGATGACGCCACCATCTCCGTCCGCGACCTGCTGCTCGAAGAACTCATCCCCCTCGCCCGCAAGGGACTCAAATCCTGCGAAATCAATAACGAGGACATCGAACACTACATGGGCATCATCGAAGCCCGTGTCGCATCCGGGCGCAACGGCGCCCGATGGATGCTCGACTCGGTCGCCAAGATCCACGAACTCGGCACTCGCTCCGAACGCCTCAGCGCGCTCACCGCCGCGACGATCTCCCGACAACGCGCCGCAAGGCCCGTGCACGAATGGAATCTGGCAGAAATGCACGAGGGCGGGTGCTGGACCCGACACTACACCCATGTCGGGCAGTACATGCACACCGACCTGTTCACCGTGCAGGAGGACGAGCTCATCGACCTCGCCGCGTCCATCATGGATTGGGAAAAGGTCCGCCACATCCCCGTCGAGGACGCCAAGCACAACCTCGTCGGGATCGTCACCTATCGCTCGATCCTCCGCGTCGTCGCAGACCCCAAGCTCCGCACCAAGGGCTCCGTCGCCGTCTCAGAGATCATGCACAAAGACCCCATCACCGCGACCCCCGACACACCCACCCTTGAAGCGATCGAGCTCATGCGCACCCACGGCGCGTCGTGCCTCCCCGTCGTCTCTGAGAACAAACTCGTGGGGCTCGTCACCGAGCACGACTTCATGCGTATCGCCGGGCAACTCCTCGAGCAGCAACTCCGCGAAAACCCGCCCGCAGTGCGCAACAATCCCACATGAGCAGCGCCGTTCGCTCAACCACGCCCCACACAACCGATGAACCCGAACGAGAGATCGGGCGCTACGAATCCGTCAACACCCATACCCACGCCCCGACAACCACCCTCGTCATCATCGCAGGCCTCCACGGCAACGAGCCCGCCGGGATCACCGCCGCTCAACGCGTCATCGAAAAGCTGAACCACGAGCACCCCAGCGCATTCAACGGGCGCGTCATCGCGCTCCGAGGCAACACCGCCGCGCTCGCGCTCCAAAGCGCCGAGATGCGCTACATCACCCACGATCTCAACCGCCTCTTCACCGACGAGCAGATCGCGCAGCCCGCATCAACATCACCAGAGCACGAGCAGATGCAGGAACTCCTCGCATCGCTCCGCGCTATCCGCGCCCAGAGCGACCGCATCGTCCTCATCGATCTGCACACCACAAGCTCCGACATGCCCCCCGTTGTCGTCCTCGAGGACTCCATCCCCACACGCAAACTCGCACGCAATCTCCCCCTCCCGATCTACCTCGGGTTCGAAGAAGAACTCACCGGGCTGCTCATGGACCGCGCCACCAACGAGCTCGGCGCCATCTCCATGGTCATCGAAGGCGGGCAACACCAGGACCCCCACGCGATCGATGTCCACGCCGCCGTCATCTGGACCATGCTCGACGCAACAGGCATCCTCCCCCTGAGCGCGCTGCACCACCCGAGCGACCCAACCCGCACACTCCGAACCGCGGCTGGCGTGGAGCTCGGAAAGATCTACGACATCCGTTACCGCCACCCCATCACGGACCCGAGCTTCGAGATCCAAGACGGGATCGCAACCGGGAAGAAGATCAAACGCGATGTCACCATCATCGCGACCGAGAACCAGCGCGCGATCACATCACCCGTGCGCGGGCGCGTATTCATGCCCAACATGCAACGCCTCAAGCGCCCCGGGGACGACGGCTTCTTCATCGTCCGACGCGTCGGAGAAGGCTGGCTCGGGCTCTCCGCAAGAATCCGTCGCCAAGGATGGCTCCACGCCCTCATCGCCCACATGCCCGGCGTCTACCCCCAACCCGATCACACCCTGCTCGTCGACGCGGACCTCGCCGCCGTCCTCCGCCGACAGATCCTGCACTTGCTCGGGTACCGGCTCATCCGCCATGACAACCGCTCAAGCGGGCACGGCATCATGCGCATCGTCAACGGGATCCGCGTCTTCACCCGCGCCTTCCTCCGAGGCCCGATCAAGGGCGGACCCGATATCGACGACCCTCGGTTCTGGATCGTCCGACGACACACCCTCGATCGCTGATCAACCCCGCGACGCCAACGCGATCGCGTCCGCGTACACCTGCCCCAACCCCTGCACCATCGCATCGACAGAGAACATCTGCGCGCACATCTTCTGACCGCGCTGACCCATCCGCGCCCGCTCGCGCGGGTTGTTGAACATCCACACCACGCCCTCGCGGATCGCATCGGTGTCCCCAACAGGAAAAATCCGCCCCGTCGAGTGCGTCGCGTTGACGCTCGGGTCGATGCACGCCTCGGGTGTGCCGTCCGTGTCGCTCGCGCACACCGGCACCCCGCACAACAACGCCTGAGGCACCGTCCGAGGCAACCCCTCGCGATAGCTCGGGTGCAAAAGCACATCCATCGCACGCATCATCGCACCAACGCGCAGCTGAGGCACCAACCCCGTCGTCACCAACTGATCCTTGAGCCCCATCTCCTCAACACGCCCGAGCAACCGATCGCTCCACCACCCGTCACCAACCCACAACAACTTCCAGCTCGGATGCGCCCGAAGCTCGTCGCCCAGCGCATCGAGGATGTCGTCGTGCCCCTTGTGCTCCGCGAGCCGCGCCACCGTCCCGATCACAAAGTCATCGTCACCGAACCCGAGCTCCGCGCGCATCGCTTCGCGCGTCTCCGATTCGATCGGGTTGAGAAAATGCTCCGTCTCCATCCCCGAGCGCACCGTCACGAACTGCTCGTCGCGCCCGATCCCCGCATCGCGGAACTGACGCGTCATCGCGTCCGCAACCGAAACAATCACATGACACCGATCCGCGGCGTACTTCTCCGACGCAACATAAATCGTGTTCTTCCACTTGGGCAAATACTTGTGAAACGGAGGCCCATGAATCGTGTGCACCACACCCGGGCGATGATCGCTGCTCGCGAGCAGTTCCTTCCACCCCGCGACGCGCCCGATGATCCCCGCCTTCGATGAGTGCGTGTGAACGATGTCCGGCCTGATCTCCTCGATCAACGCACGGATCTCCCCCATCGCCTTCCAGTCCTTCACGGGCGCGATCTCGCGCACCATATGCGGGACCTCGTGCATCCCGATCCGCCGCCCATCACGCGTCCGAAAGTCATTGGCGCGATCGAAGTACGACCCCTCAGGTCCAAAGATCGGCCCATACGCCAGGTGCACCTCATGCCCAAGCTCGCTCTGCCCCTCACACGACAGCACCGTGTTCTCCTGCGACCCACCCTGGATCAACCGCGTCGAGATATGAAGGATCCGCAGACTCATGCGTCAAGAGTGT